>Ga0207668_10000553_pt1 | contig 23505 bp, 21 predicted proteins | sample KBSS43metaG_FD_184323 | JGI IMG/M metagenome (GOLD analysis project Ga0207668, IMG submission 184323) | Switchgrass rhizosphere microbial communities from Kellogg Biological Station, Michigan, USA - KBS S4-3 metaG (SPAdes) (version 2) | ecosystem: Host-associated > Plants > Roots > Rhizosphere...
CGTACGGCGGCGGCATTTTCGGCGGCCAGACGCACAGCCAGTCGCCGGAGTCGCTGTTCACCCACATCGCGGGCCTGAAGGTGGTCATCCCGTCGACGCCGTACGACGCCAAGGGCCTGCTGATCGCCGCGGTCGAGGACCCCGATCCGGTCATCTTCTTCGAGCCCAAGCGCATCTACAATGGTCCATTCGACGGCCACCACGACCGACCGGTCAAACCGTGGTCGAAGCATCCCGCGAGCGAAGTGCCTGAGGGCCACTACACCGTGCCGCTGGGCAAGGCGGCGATCGTCCGCGAGGGCGCCGACCTCACTGTGCTGACCTATGGCACAATGGTCCACGTCGCGCTGGCCGCGGTCGAGGAGCGCGGGCTCGACGCCGAGGTGATCGACCTCCGCACCCTCGTCCCGCTCGACATCGAGACGATCGAGCAATCGGTGCAGAAAACCGGCCGCTGCCTCGTCGTCCACGAAGCACCGCGCACTTCAGGGTTCGGCGCGGAACTGGTGAGCCTCGTGCAGGAACGCTGCTTCTATCATTTGGAAGCGCCGGTCGAGCGCGTCACCGGCTGGGACACGCCCTACCCGCACGCTTACGAATGGTCCTATTTCCCGGGTCCGAAGCGCATGAGCAAAGCCCTTGAGAAAGTGATGGCGGACTGATGGCTCGCTACGAATTCAAGCTGCCCGACATTGGCGAAGGCATCGCCGAAGCGGAGATCGTCGCCTGGCACGTCAAGGTCGGCGACGTCATCGGCGAGGACCAGCAGATCGCCGACATGATGACCGACAAGGCGACGGTCGAAATGGAATCGCCGGTGGCCGGAAAGGTGCTCGAGCTCGCCGGTGAAGTCGGCGACCAGATCCCGATCGGCTCGGTGCTGGCGGTGATCGAAACCGACGGCGCGGACCGCGCCGCCGAGCCGGCCGCCGACAGCCAGGACGAGCGCCCGCTCGCCGACGGCGCGGTCGAAGCAACGCCGGAAATGGCGGAAGAACTGCCGGTTACAGCTTCCGACGACACGCCCGTTCGTGCTGAGCGGAGGGCGGAGCCCGAAGTCGAAGCGCGTCCGCGCGTCGAGCCGGAAGTCGCCGAGAAGGAACCGGCAACCAGCGCCCACGTCCTCGCCTCTCCCGCCGTGCGTGCCCGCGCGCGCGACCTTGGCATCGACCTCGCGCAAGTGAAGACCGCGAGCGACCGCATCCGCCATGCCGACCTCGACGCCTACCTGCTCTACAACGGCGGCACCGTCTCGGCCCGCGGCACCGCCGCCCCGCGCAAGGACGAAGCGATCAAGGTCGTCGGCCTGCGTCGCAAGATCGCCGAGAACATGGCCGAGGCGAACAGGCGCGTGCAGCATTTCACCCTGGTCGAGGAGTATGACGTCACGGCGCTCGAAGAAACGCGGCAGATGATGAACGCCGACCGCGGCTCGAACCCCAAGCTGACGCTGCTGCCGTTCCTCATCACCGCTTTTTCGCGCGGACTCGCCGAATGGCCGATGCTCAACGCGACGTTCGACGACGAAGCGATGGTCGTCACGCGCCACGGCTCGGTACACATGGGGGTTGCGACGCAGACGCCGAACGGCCTGATGGTCGCCACCATCCGCGACGCGCAATCGCGCTCGGTGTGGGAGCTTGCCGCCGAGATCCTCCGCCTGTCGGACGCGGCGCGCACCAACAAGGCGACGCGCGAGGAGCTGACCGGCGCGACCTTCACCATCTCGAGCCTCGGCCCGATGGGCGGCATCACCTCGACGCCGGTGGTCAATCCGCCGCAAGTGGCGATCGTCGCCGTCAACAAGATCGAGGACAAGATCGTGCCGGTCGATGACGAGATCGAGGTCCGGAAGCGGATGAACCTTTCGCTGTCCTGCGATCACCGCGTCGTCGACGGCTGGGACGCCGCGAGCTTCATGCAGACGCTTAAGGGCTATATCGAAAACCCGCTGCGGCTGCTGTCGGCCTAAAATGCCACGAACGCCGAGGCGACGACCGCATGGCGGTCGCGGTCGGCGCTGCTGCCAATGTAGGCGAGCCCGAGCCGCGCCGGCTTGAACGCGACTTCGCCGCCGAGCGTCCAGTCCCATTTGCCACCGTGCGCGACGTCGTCGAATGCGCCGCGCTCGTAGCCGAGCCCGACCTTCAGCGTCACGGGGGTCTTGGGGAGCGCATAGTCCGCCGTGCCGAACCAATAGGCATTGCCGTCATGCCCGGTGCCGCGCTGCGGCGGGGCGTAGCTGACCCCGAGCCCGAACGACGCGGCGCCGTGCGTCGCGGTGAGCAGCGCGGTTCCCTCGACATAATTGTCCACATGCGCACTCGGATAGGCGAAATAGGTGCCGGACAGGTCGACGCTGACATGCTCGGACAGGTCTTTCGCGAGGCCGCCCGTGAAATCGATCTCAGCTTCGTCACGATGGCCGAGCGTTGAGCCCCACAGGTCGGCGTACAGCCCCGACTCATGCTCCAGCGTCAATTCCGCCTGGAGCGCCGGATGGCCGCGCGACAACGACACCCCGCGATAGCGATAATCGCTGACTAGCCCGGCTTCGCCCGAAATGTCGATCGCCGCTGCCGGCGTCGTCCAGAGCAATGCGGCTCCTGCGGCGATGGCCGCGCGCATGTTCACGCGGCGGCGGCGGCGGCGGCGGATCCGCCCTTGCCGAGCAGCCCGCCGATCGCGGCCGCCGGCACCGCGTGGGAAAAGAAGTGGCCCTGCATTTCGAGACATCCGGCGATCTTCAGGAACTGTACCTGCTCCGCCGTCTCGACGCCTTCGGCGGCGACGGTCAGGCCCATCGCCCGGCCGAGCGCCAGCACGGCCGTGACGATCGCCGCGCAATCGGCCTCCTCGCCGAGATGCTGGACGAAGCTGCCATCGATCTTGATCTTGTCGATCTCGAACTTGCGCAAATAGCTCAGCGACGAATAGCCGGTGCCGAAATCGTCGAGCACGATGGTGAATCCGGCCGCGTGCAGTCGGCCGAGGATCGCCCGCACGGACTCATCGTCCTGGAGCAGGACCCGCTCGGTCACTTCGAGCTGGATGCGGCGCGGATCGGCGCCGGCCTCGCGGACGATGCGCATTAGCCGGTCGAAGAAATCGGGTGCGCGAAACTGCACCGGCGACAGGTTCACCGCGACGAACAATTCGGGCCAATGAAGCGAGGCGAGACAGGCCTGGCGCAGCACCCAATCGCCGAGCGGGACGATGAGCCCGGTCTCCTCGGCGACCGTGACAAAGCGGCTCGGCAGCATCAGCCCGCGCTCGGGATGCTCCCAGCGCAGCAAGGCCTCGACCCCAACGATGCGCCCGTCGTTGCCGATTTCAGGCTGGTAGTGGAGGCAGAGGCCCGTTCCGCTGTCGATCGCCGAGCGAAGCTCTACCTCGACCGTGCTGCGCAACTTCACATTCTTGTCCATCTCCGGCGTGAACAGCCGATAGGCGTCGCGACCGCTGTCCTTGGCGCTATACAGCGCGATGTCCGCTTTGCGGACCAGCTCGAGCGGATCGCTGCAGGATTCGTGCGACAGCGCCACGCCGATGCTGACCCCGACGTAGGCCTGTGCGCCGCCAAGTTCGAAAGGTCTCCGAACCTCCGCGAGGATGCGGTTGGCGAGGTTGCGCACATCGACCAAGGCGGCGCCCTCGACCAACACGGCGAACTCGTCGCCCCCCAGCCGGGCGACGGTGTCGCCGTGGCGAATCAGATGCGTCAGCCGTTCGCCGAACTCACGGATAAGCGCGTCGCCGGCCTGGTGACCGAGTGTATCGTTGACGTTCTTGAAGCGGTCGAGATCGAGCAGCAGCACCGCGGTGCACACGTCGCGCCGGCCGAGCGCGATGCCGAGCCGATCCTCGAACAGGGCGCGGTTGGGGAGCCCGGTCAGGCTGTCGTGGAAGGCCAGGCGCTCGGCTTGGGCGCGGCTCGCCTCGAGCTCGGCGCGACTGCGGCGGATGCGCCACAACAGCAAGCTGATCAGCGCGCCGATGATCAGCAAGGCGGCGATCAAGACCGGGATCATCCGCCGGGCGATCTGCTTACCGGGTTCGAACGGCTTCCATCCGACGAAACCGAGCAATTTGCCGCCGCGGGTGCGGATCGGAACCGCGGCAACGCCGGGGTTCGTGCGGGTGAATCGCGGCTCGGAAACGACATAAGCGCTCGCAATCCCCGTCAGGAAGTTCGCATCGAGGTAGCGGACCGCGACGTGTAGATATTCCGTGCCCGGGCGCTGAAAGATGGCCGCGCTCTCGGGCACGATCGGTTTGATACTGACCAGTGCCGGCCGGCCGTCGATCAGCGCGATATCGGCGGCGCCCGCGGTCTGTTGGGCGCTTCCCGCTTCGGGCTCATGGGTTCGAGCGAGCGTCGCGCGCAACCGCGCGGCGAGGCCAAGGGCCGTCACGCTCACCCTGGCGAATGACGGCGGCGACGCCCGGCGCCCGGCCTGCATCGCGTAGAGCGAGCGGTTGGCCGGATCGAGCAGATAGACTTCGTCGACGTGGTAGTAAGTGTGGAACCAGATGCCGAGGTTGTTGTCGATCCACACCTGATCGAGCGGACGCTGGCGGGTCCGCACGACCGCATCGTCCCACAAGGTCGAGGCCTCCTGGTCAACCATGACGGCCTGCTCTTCCCGAGCGATCGCGCCTTCGACACGATGGATTTGGGCGTCGAGCGCCAGCCGGTCTGACTCGCTGGTCGAGAATTGCAGCACCGACGCGATGATCGCGGCCAGCGCGAACAACGTGAATGCCGCGCGGACCGCGACGGCACGGATCAACGCATTGCCGCTTTCCGGCGGCGCTCGATTGCTGGCCTTGGGCACCGCTCCGGCCTATGCTGGCCGAGTTATAACCCGCTTAAACAGCGCCGGAGAATTGCATCCGTTTTGAACGGTTTACGTTTTATTTCTTGCCGAGTTCGCGCCAGCTCTTCTCGTTAACCTCGACGCCGTGCTTCCTCGCCGCCGTCGTGATCCGGTTCCACGCCGCGTCGCGTTCATCGTCAGTCACGCCCTCGACCTGGTCGAACCGGGCGATGGCGTTTCGGACGTGGCTGGCATCGTGGATCGGTTCCTTCCGCTCCTTGGGAAAGGCGAATTTGTCGCTGTCAATATGGTCGCGCTGTTCTTCCTTCAGTTCGGTCATCACTACCTCCGGCAATCAAACGCGCGAGCGACGCCAGGGCTTCATGAAAAGAGCCCCGGCGCCGGAGGGGAGGAAGCGCCGGGGCTCTTGGGCGGCGGCTGGGAGCGGTGCCGCCGGGGGTTACTCAGGCGGCCAGGCGCAAGTCGTGGCCGAGCGCTCCTTCGATCGCGCGAAGGCGATGGTCGGGGCTGATGTTGAGGCCTTCGGCAACGACGAATTCGGGATTAATCCCCATGAAGTTGAACACGCCGCGAAGGTAGGTCTCGAGATGCTCGAGTGACGCCGCCGGGCCGCCGTCGCTGTAGACGCCGCCCTTAGCCAGCGCGATGACAACGCGCCTTCCACCGGCAAGGCCTTCCGGGCCATTCTCGGTGTAGCGGAACGTCTTTCCGGCAACCATCAGGCGGTCGATCCACGCCTTGAGTTGGCTCGACAGGCTGAAATTGTACATCGGCGCGCCGATGACGATCGTATCGGCAGCAAAGAATTCGTCGATGACGCTGGTATCGGCAAACGCGTCAAACGTCAGGTGCGGCAGGGGGTTGGCCGCAAGGTCGCGATAGACCACCTCTTCGCCCCATTGGCCTGTCTTCAGCTGGTCGACGATCGACTTGCTGATCGCCCGGCTGGCGCTGTTTTCGCCATTGATGCTGCTATCGATATGCAGGATGGTCACTATTGCCTCCTTGGTATGGATTTGTTACCGAGGCACCCTAAATAACCACATGCGAATCGCCCGCAAGAACGCACTTTTTTGTGGCGGACGAACAAATTTGTGGGACAGGAACAGCGAAGGAACCGAGGCATGAAAGACCCCAGCAATCCGGTGTGCCGGACCATCAGCACCTTGCTCTCGCGGATCGGCGACAAGTGGACCGTCCTCGTCGTCCAGACGCTCGGTGACGGTTCGCGGCGCTTCAACGAATTGCGCCGTGAGATCCCGAGCGTGTCGCAGCGAATGCTGACGCTGACCCTGCGCAACCTTGAGCGCGACGGGCTGGTCAGCCGGACGGTCACGCCGAGCATCCCGCCGCGCGTAGACTATGAGCTGACCGAGCTCGGCCAGTCGCTGCAAAAGCCGATTTGCGGCCTTGCCACCTGGGCGATGGACAATGTCGGCGCGATCCACGCCGCGCAGGCGCGGTTCGACACGGATCACGACAAGGCAGAGGCTGCGTGAGCACCGCACCGGCGGCCGCAGGCACCATCGACCGCTTCACCACGATCGACGACGCCTAGAGCCGGAGCACGACCCGGCCGTTGATCGCACCGCGCTCCATCCGGTCGAGCACGTCGTTGACCGCGTCGAGCGGCTCGATCGCGACCTCCGCCGCGACCTTGCCATCAGCGGCGAACGCCAGCGCTTCGGCGAGGTCCTCGCGCGTGCCGACAATCGACCCGCGGAGCGTGATCCGCTTCAGCACCACCGGCAACACGGGCGTCGGAAAGTCCCCCGGCGGCAGGCCGTTCAACACGATCGTGCCCTTGCGCCGGACGATGCCGATCGCCTGCCCGAACGCCGCGGTCGAGACGGCGGTGACGAGCACGCCATGCGCCCCGCCGCCGGTCTGCTTGACGAGGCCCTTCACCGCATTCGCGTCGCGGCAATCGACGGTCAGGTCCGCGCCGAGGCGTTTCGCCAGCGCAAGCTTGGCTTCGTCGATATCGAGCGCGGCGACGTTGAACCCCATGGCTTTGGCATATTGGACGGCGACATGGCCGAGCCCGCCGATGCCGGAGATGGCGACCCATTCCCCGGCCTTCGCCTCGGTTTCCTTCAGGCCCTTATAGGTGGTGACCCCGGCGCAGAGGATAGGCGCGATCTGCTCGAGGTCCGCGCCCGCCGGCAGGTGGCCGACATAATCCGCCTTGGCGAGCACATATTCGGCGTAAGTGCCGTTGACGCTGTAACCGGTGTTGTGCTGGCTCGGGCACAAGGTCTCCCACCCGGTCAGGCAAAATTCGCATTGTCCGCACGCATCATGGAGCCACGGCACGCCAACCGCATCGCCCATTTTCACATGCGTGACACCGGCACCGACCGCGGCGACATGGCCCGTGCCCTCGTGCCCCGGGATCAGGGGCAACGTCGGCTTGACCGCCCAGTCGCCGCGCGCGGCATGGAGGTCGGTGTGGCACACACCGGTCGCCGCCAGCTTGACCACGATCTCGCCCGGGCCCGGCGTTGGCACCGGGACCTCCTCAATCCGCAGCGGCTCGCCGAAGGCATGGACGACCGCGGCGCGCATTGTCTCTCCCATTGTCGGCCACTCCTCTGCTAGGCGGCTTCGATGCTGAAGCCCGCGACCACCGATATCGAGTCCCTCAAAATCCTCGACGACCGGCTGCGCTGGCTGTCGGCGTGGACCATCCACCACGCCAACCATATCCGCAACTCTACCGATGGGCTGAAAGTCGGCGGGCACCAGGCCAGCTGCGCCTCGATGTCGGCGCTCATGGCCGCGCTCTATTTCCATGCGCTCGGCCCCAACGACCGCGTCGCGGTCAAGCCGCACGCCGGTCCGCTGCTCCACGCCATCCATTACCTGCTCGGGGGCCAGTCGCGCGAGGCGCTGGAGAATTTCCGTGGGCTCGGCGGCGCGCAAAGCTATCCGAGCCGTACCAAGGACTCGATTCCAGTCGATTTCTCGACCGGCTCGGTCGGCCTCGGCGTCGCGATCACGCTCTTCGCCAGCCTGGTGCAGGATTATCTGACCGCGCACGGCCGCATGGACGAGGCCGACCGCGGCCGCTTCGTCGCCCTAATCGGCGATGCCGAACTCGACGAAGGCAATATCTACGAAGCGATCATCGAGGGCGCGAAGCACGACGTTCGCAACCTCTGGTGGATCATCGACTACAACCGCCAGAGCCTCGACGCGACCAGCGCCGACCGGATGTTCGAGCGGTTCGACGAGATCTTCCGCTCGTGCGGCTGGCGCGTCGTCGAGTTGCGCTACGGCCGCAAGCTGAAGGCCGCGCTCGACGCGCAGCCGAAGCTCAAGGCGTGGTTCGAGACGCTGTCGAACGCCGAGCTGTCGGCGCTCCATTACCAGGGCGGCGCGGTGTGGCGCGCGCGCATCCAGGCCGCACTCGGCAAATCCGCGGCCGCCTTCCTCAAGGGCTACGACGACGCCGCGCTCGCCGCCTTGTTCACCGACCTTGGCGGCCACTGCATGGAGTCGCTGGTCGAAGCGTTCGCGGCGGCCGACGACGACGTCCCGACTCTGTTCATCGCCTGGACGATCAAGGGCTTCGGCCTGCCCTTCGCCGGCCACAAGGACAATCACGCGGGCCTGATGAACCCGACACAGATGGCCGCCTTCCGCGAGGCGATGGGCGTCCGCGAAGGCGAGGAATGGGCGCCGCTCGAAGGCATCGGCGACAATGCGCGGACCGGCGTCGAGGCGCTGCTCGAGCGCGCGCGGATCGCCCGCGACAAGCGCAGCCGCGCTTTCGGCAGTGTCGCCGTCCCTGCGCTCCCCGTGCCCACAGGCGACGAGCAGTCCACCCAGGCTGCCTTCGGCCGCATCCTGCTCGACCTGTCGAAGGCGGGGGGCGAGCTGGCCGATCGCATCCTCACCACCTCGCCCGACGTCACCGTCTCGACCAACCTCGGCGCCTGGGTCAATCAGCGCGGCCTGTTCCGCCGCAGCGAAATGGCTGACATTTTTGCGCAGGAAAAAATTGCATCTGCGCAAAAATGGTCGGCCACAAATAAAGGCCAGCATGTCGAGCTTGGCATCGCCGAATCCAATCTTTTCTTGACGTTAGCCGCAGCTGGCCTCAGCGGTGACCTGTTTGGCCAGCGGCTGTTTCCGGTCGGGACGCTCTACGATCCGTTCATCGCCCGCGGTCTCGATGCGCTGAACTACGCCTGCTACCAGGACGCCCGCTTCCTGCTCGTCGCAACCCCCAGCGGCATCACCCTCGGCCCCGAAGGCGGCGCCCACCAGTCGATCAACCCGCCGCTGATCGCGCTCGGCCAGCCCGGCCTCCGCCATTACGAGCCGGCCTTCGCCGACGAACTCGCGGCGATGATGGAGCACGCCTTCCGCTTAATCGACGACCCCGAGGGGGAGAGCACCTACCTCCGCCTGTCGACCCGCAACATCGCCCAGGCCGAGCGCAGCGGCGACGGCTGGCGCGAGGGCGCGCTGGCCGGCGGCTACTGGTTGCGCGAGCCGGGCTCGAACGCAACCGCGGCGATCGTCGCCATGGGCGCGGTCATGCCCGAAGCACTCACCGCCTGGGAGGAATTGAGCGACGACGTCCCCGGCCTCGGCCTCCTCGCCGTCACCTCGCCCGACCTCCTCCACCGCGGCTGGACCGCAGCCCAGACCGCCCGCTGGAAGGGCGAACGCCAGCCCAGCCACATCGAGCATCTGCTGTCGCGGCTTGCCCCCGGCGCGGGCCTCGTCACCCTCGCCGACGCCGCACCCGCCTCGCTGTCGTGGCTCGGCGGAGTCCTCGGCCAGCGCGTCGCCCCGCTCGGCGTCGAGAAGTTCGGCCAGACCGGCAGCCTCGCCGACCTCTACGCCACCTACCGGCTCGACGGTGACGCCATCACCGAAGCCGTTGCCGAGCTACTGCTCCCCGCCTAGAGCAAGGCCATGGCCGGGCGGTATTTCGACGAGTGGCAGGTCGGCGACACAGTCGCCCACGCAATCACGCGCACCGTGACCGAGACTGACAACCTGCTCATCACCACGCTGACCCATAACCCGCAGCCGCTGCACCTCGATTATGAAGCGGCCGCCAAGACCGAGTTCGGCAAGCCGCTGGTCAACAGCTGCTTCACGTTCAGCCTGCTGGTCGGGATCAGCGTCCACGATACGACGCTCGGCACGCTCGTCGCCAACCTCGGCTATGATGCGCTCAGATTTCCCAACCCGGTGTTCGCCGGCGATACGCTCCGCTGCGAGAGCGAATGCACCGCGCTTCGCGACAGCAAGTCGCGCTCCAATGCGGGCATCGTCACCTGGACGCACCGCGCCTTCAACCAGAAGGGCGAGCTGGTGTGCGAGTGCACCCGCACCGCTCTGCTCCTGAGAAAGCCCGAATGACTGAGCCCCGCTCCTGGCTGTTCGTCCCGGCCGACAGCGAGCGGAAGATCACCAAGGCCCTCGAGAGCGAGGCCGATGCGATTATCTTCGATCTCGAGGACAGCGTCGCGCCCGCGCAAAAGGCCACCGCGCGCAACATTCTCAAGGGCCTGCCCAAACATTCCAACGGCCCCGAATGGTGGGTGCGCATCAACCCGCTCGGCAGCGAGTATCTGAAAGACGATTTGAAGCTGCTGGGCAGCGCCTACGTCCACGGCATCGTCCTGCCCAAGGCCGAGGGCGGCGCCGACATCGTCCAGCTTGCCCACCGCACCGGCAACATCCCGATCCACGCGATCGTCACAGAGACGGCGGCCAGCCTGTTCGGCCTGCTGTCCTACCGTGATCCCAAGTCGGCGCTGGTCGCGATGAGCTGGGGCGCCGAGGATCTGTCCGCGGCGCTCGGCGCATCGGCCAAGACCGACGCCGACGGCAACCTCAGCTTTACCTATCGGCTGGCGCGATCGCTGTGCCTCGCCGGTGCGGTGGCCGCCGGCGTCCAGCCGGTCGACGGCGTGTTCGCCGACTTCAAGGACACCAAGGGCCTCAAGGCCGAAGCCGAAGCCGCGCGCCGCGAGGGCTTCACTGGCAAGCTCGCCATCCACCCCGACCAGGTCGCGGTAATCAACGCCGCGTTCACACCGTCCGCCGAGGACCTTAGTCACGCCGCAGCGATTGTCGCCGCGTTCGAGGCCCAGCCCGACGCAGGCGTCCTTTCGGTCGACGGCAAAATGGTCGATCGCCCGCATCTCATTCAAGCAAGGCGAGTCCTCGAACGCGCCCGATAGGAGGCTGACATGGCAACGACGGCAGACCCGCAATCGACGATCCAGGGCGCCAACCAGCCGACCCCGGCCAAAGGCTGGGGGACCTATGCCTCGGATCAGCCACTTCAGCCCATCGAGTTCGAGCGTCGCGCGTTGCGTCCCGACGACGTCTCAATCAAGATTACGTACGCCGGAATTTGCCATTCCGACTTGCACACCGTTCGCGGGGATTGGGGCGAGCCCGCCCGTCCTGCCATCCCGGGCCACGAGATTGTCGGACGGGTGACCGCCATAGGCAGCGAGGTAACCCGGCACCGTGTTGGCGACCTGGTGGCGGTCGGCTGCATGGTCGATAGTTGCATGACCTGCGACCAGTGCCTGGACGGCTGGGAAGTCTTCTGCCGCGAAGGCTGCACACAGACTTACAACAGCCCGGATCGCCACACCGGCGAGAACACCAAGGGTGGCTACACCGACCATATCGTCGTTCGCGATCACTTCGTGCTGAAGGTGCCCGACGGGATGGACGAAGCGCGCGTCGCGCCGTTGCTGTGCGCCGGCATCACCACTTACTCGCCGCTCCGCCAATATCATGTCGGCCCGACCACCAAGCTCGCAGTCGTCGGCCTCGGCGGGCTCGGCCACATGGGTGTCAAGCTCGCCGCCGCGATGGGCGCGCACGTCACGATGATCACCACCACCCCGAGCAAGGGCGAGGACGCGCGCGCATTGGGCGCGCACGACGTCATCATTTCGACCGACGCCGAGCAGATGCAGGCGGCTGCGACCCGCTTCGACTTCATCCTCAACACCATCCCGGTCAGCCATGAGATCGACCCTTACCTGCACCTGCTCGGCCGCTCGGGCCGGATGGTGATCGTCGGCGCGCTCAACGAGATGCCGCCCTTCCGTGGCGCCAGCCTTATCTGGTGGAACCGCGCGGTCGGCGGCTCGGCCATTGGCGGCATCCCCGAGACGCAGGAAATGCTCGATTTCTGCGCCGCCAAAGACATCTATCCCGAGGTCGAGTTCATCCGCATGAACCAGGTCAACGAGGCCTATGAGCGGCTCTTGAAGAATGATGTCCGCTACCGCTTCGTGATCGACATGAGCCACGGCCTGTGAGCGATGTCGTCCATCCGGTTCCGGAGGACTTCAATGCCCGTATCGGCCCGGGCGAACTGGCCGCGCTCAATGCCTTCGCCGCCGCCGACCCCGACGCCTTCTGGCTCGAGCAGGCGAAGCGGCTGACGTGGCACAAGGAGCCGTCTGAGGCCGGCGACTGGTCGTTCGATGAGGCAACGTTCGGCATCAAATGGTACGCCGACGGGCAGCTCAACCTGTCGGTCAATTGCCTCGACCGCCACCTCGCCGAGCATGGCGATCGCGTCGCGTTGATCTTCGAGGCCGATGAGCCCGGGGCCGGATCGGCCTGGACCTATCGCCAGCTCTACGAGGAGACCTGCCGCTTCGCCAATCTGCTTAAAGCACGCGGCATCCGGCGCGGTGACCGCGTGATGATCTACATGCCGATGATCCCCGAAGCGGCGGCGGCGATGCTCGCCTGCGCGCGGATCGGCGCAATCCACTCGGTGGTGTTCGGCGGCTTTTCGCCCGAGAGCCTGCACGGCCGCATCGTCGATTGCCACGCCTGCGCGGTCATCACCGCCGACGAAGGCATTCGCGGCGGCAAGCACATTCCGCTGAAGCGCAACGTCGACGCCGCGCTTGAGCAGCGCGATGTGCCGACCGTGATCGTCGTCCGCCGCACCGGCGCCGCAGTGCCGATGAAGCCCGGCCGCGACGTCGCTTATTCCGATATTCGCGACAGCCTGGCGACGGATTGCGAGCCCGAGATCATGAATGCGGAAGACCCGCTGTTCATTCTCTACACCTCGGGCTCGACCGGAAAGCCCAAGGGCGTCGTCCACACCACCGGAGGCTACGCGGTATGGGCCGCGACCACCTTCGATTGGGTGTTCGATTATCGCGAAAGCGACATCTTCTGGTGCACCGCCGACATCGGCTGGGTCACCGGCCACAGCTATGTCGTCTACGGCCCGCTAATGAACCGCGCGACGAGCATCATGTTCGACGGCGTCCCCAACTACCCCGATTTCGGTCGGTTCTGGGAAACCTGCGACCGCCTCGGCGTGACCATCTTCTATACCGCGCCAACCGCGATCCGCGCCTTGATGCGCGAGGGCGATGCGCCGGTGAAGAAATACTCGCGCCAGTCGATCCGCCTGCTCGGCACGGTCGGCGAGCCGATCAACCCCGAGGCGTGGGAATGGTATTGGCGGGTGGTCGGCGACAGCCACGTGCCGATCATCGACACCTGGTGGCAGACCGAGACTGGCGCGGCGCTCATTTCGCCCTTGCCCGGCGCAACCCCGATGAAACCTGGCAGCGCGACCAGGCCACTACCGGGTGTGAACGTTGAACTTGTCGATTCCGAAGGGCAGACGCTGGCTGGCGCGATCAGCGGCAATCTCTGCCTAACCGCCTCCTGGCCTGGCCAGATGCGCACCGTGTGGGGCGACCACGAGCGCTTCTTCCAGACCTATTTCACTACCTACCCCGGGAAATATTTCACCGGCGACGGCTGCCGCCGCGACGAAGACGGCTATTATTGGATTACCGGCCGCGTCGATGACGTGATCAACGTCTCCGGCCACCGCGTCGGTTCGGCCGAGGTCGAAAGCGCTTTGGTCGCCCACCCCAAGGTTGCCGAGGCCGCGGTCGTCGCCTTCCCCCACGAGATCAAGGGCCAGGCGATCTACGCCTTCGTCACATTGAATGCCGGAGAGGATGGCGACGACGAACTCCGCCGTGAGCTCAACCAGGAAGTGCGCAAGGACATCGGCGCCCTCGCCGCTCCTGATAAGGTCCAGTTCGCGCCGGTGCTGCCCAAGACCCGCTCGGGCAAGATCATGCGCCGCATCCTCCGCAAGATCGCCGAGGGCGCGACCGAAGGCTTCGGCGATACCTCGACGCTGGCCGATCCCACCGTCGTCGACGCATTGCTCGCCGGCCGCCAATGATGCTCGCGACCGCGGCCGCCATGGCCGTCGCCGCAACAGCGGCCGCTTCCGAACCGCCGCTCGACATGATGGCCTTCTTCACCGGCCGCACGCACGCCGAAAACGTGCTCAAGATCATCTTGAAAAAGCCGGCCCCGCTGATCGTCGACAGCGTCGGCGGCAAGGGTGATCGCGGCGACTTCGTGCTGATCGACACGATCCACGAGGGCGACAAGCCGGTGCGCACCCGCAAATGGATCATGAAAGCCGCTGGCCCCAACCGCTATGTCGGGACTCTGAGCGACGCGGTGGGGCCGGTCGACGTCGTGATCGCGGGTCGCGGCGCGACCATCCGTTACACGATGAAAGGCGGGCTCAACGTTACGCAGCTGATCCTGCTGCAAGCCGATGGGCGGACGCTCGCCAACAGCGTCGTGGTCAAGAAGTTCGGCATGAAATTCGCCAGCGTCGACGGCAAGATCCGCAAGGTGGACTGATCGGGCGGCCCTGCTATCCCTGTCGGGCGAGGGGAGAGGCGCATGGCAACCGTAGCCGAGTCACAGCATCAGAAGCCCTGGTCGATGGCCCGCGTAGTCATTGCCTCGTCGGCGGGGACGGCGTTCGAATGGTATGACTTCTTCATTTTCGGCAGCCTCGCGCCGGTCATTTCCAAGGTGTTCTTTGCCGGGCTCGAGCCGACGCAAGGGCTGATCGCCGCGCTGGCGCTGTTCGCGGCGGGCTTCGCCTTCCGGCCGCTGGGCGCGCTTATCTTTGGCGTCATCGGCGATCGCCTCGGGCGCAAGGGCGCGTTCCTCATCACCGTCAGCCTGATGGGCGCGGCGACCTTCCTCATCGGCCTGCTCCCAACCTACGCCCAGGCCGGCGTGGTCGGGCCGTGGCTGCTGATCTTCTTGCGCATCCTCCAGGGAATCGCGCTCGGCGGCGAATATGGCGGTGCGGCGATTTACGTCGCCGAGCATGCCCCCAACGCCAAGCGCGGCAGCGCGACCGGCTGGATCCAGTCGTCGGCGTCGTTCGGACTGCTCGCCGCGCTGCTGGTCATTGTCGTCACGCGCAGCGCCTTCGGCGAGGATGCATTCGGCATCTGGGCGTGGCGCATCCCGTTCCTCGTTTCCGCGCTGCTGCTCGCCGTTTCGGTGTGGATGCGCGCCAAGCTCGCCGAGAGCCCGCACTTCGCCAAATTGCAGGAGGAAGGCGAGCTCAGCCACGCGCCGCTGAAGGAATCCTTCGCCAATAAGGACAGCCTGAAGCGCGTCGCCATCGCTTTCTTCGGCATCATGTGCGCCCAGGGAGCGGTGTGGTATTTCACCTTCTTCTACCTGCAGGTGTTCCTCGAAAAGTCGCTCGGCGTTCCCGGGCCGACCAAGGACCTGCTGCTGATCATCATGACCGTCGTCAGCGCGCCGCTCTACGTCTATTTCGGCTGGCTCAGCGACCGCATCGGGCGCAAGCCGGTGATGGTCGGCGGCATGGCGCTGGCGCTGATCCTCTACTTCCCGGCATCGCACTGGATCGCCCAGGCCGCGAACCCCGACCGGGTCGCGGCGCGCGCGGCGACACCGATCATCGTCGAGACCGATCCCGCGACCTGCTCGACCCAGTTCGACCCGACCGGCACGGCCAAGTTCGCGACCGCCTGCGACATCGCCAAGAGCGCGCTGATCAACCGCGGCGTTTCTTATCAGACGCGCGCCGCAGCGGACGGCCAGACGCGGGTCGTGGCCGGCGCGCTGTCGGTGCCCATCGCCGGCGGCGAGGGGCTACCTGGTGCCGAGCTCAAAGCACTTAAGACGAAGTCGACGGACGCCATCGGCGCCGCGCTCAAGGCGGCCAATTATCCGACCGCGGCCGACCCGGCGAAGATCAACATGCCTCTGCTGATCGCGATCCTGCTGCTGTTCGTGGTCGCCGCGACCGCGCTGTACGGGCCGCAGGCGGCGGCGCTGGTGGAGATGTTCCCGACCCGCGTCCGCTACACCGCGATGAGCTTCCCGTACCACGTCGGCACCGGCTGGGTCGGCGGGTTCTTGCCGGTGACCAGCTTCGCGCTCGTCGCGGTCACGGGGGATATCTACGCCGGCCTGTGGTACTCCGTCGTGTTCACCGGCATTTCGGTGATCGTCTCGCTGCTGTTCCTCAAGGAGACGGCGGGCAAGCCGCTGGAGGATGTCTAGCCGCTACGGCGCCCAGTGAATGTCGATCGGCTGCTCGGCTTCAGCCAGCACGCGGCCGATCGGGAGCTTCGAGCTATGCCCGTCGGCGATCGCACCCTCGAGCAGGTCGCGCTTGTCCTGGCCCGTAATCGTGATGAGGACCGTCCGCGCGGACAGGATGGCGGAGCGCGTCAGGGTCACCCGGGCGACCGGCGCTTCGGGCGGCAGCGGGTCGGGCATCACCCCGATGGCATTGCGGCCCTTGGGGGCGTTGAGCGCCTCTTCGAGATCCGGCCCGGGAAAGATCGATGCCGTATGCCCGTCGCTGCCAACCCCGAGCCAGGCGAGGTCGAGCGGGAATTTAAGGTCGGCGAGCTTGGCGTTCGCCGAATTCCCGGCGAGCTTATAGTCGGCGATGTCGCTGCTGATCGGGAACACCCGGGCACCCGTCGGCAGGAACGCTTGGGCGATGGCGCGGATGTTCGACCGCGGGTCCGACAGCTCGACCAGCCGCTCGTCGGTCGGGACGATCGTCACCTTCTTCCAATTGAGCTTTGCTGCGGCGAGCTTCGCATAGATGGGTAACGGCGTCTTGCCGCCGGGCAGCGCGATCAGCGCCTCGCCCCGCGCGTCGAGCGCGCTCTCGATGATGAACCCGACATCGCCGGCAACCGCCTCGGCGAGCTCGTCCAGGGAGTCATACTCCCACCATTCTGCTTCGATCATGGGGAGCCCCCTAGCGTCTTATCGCGGCGGCGTCTGCCGATATCCGGCCCATCCCGCAACCGGTCGGCCCGATGCGCTCAGTGCCGGGCGATAGCGGAACCGCGCCTGCACTTGCGCGCAGACCGCCGCATCGATCCCGGGCATGCCGGTGCCGCGGTCGACGATGCATTGGATGACGATTCCGCGCGGATCGATGCGCAAGCGCATGAAGATTTGCGCGCCCCGCGGCCAGGCCTCGAGCAGGTCGCGCGAGAAATTGCGGCCGGTCAGCGTCGGGGTCAGCAATTGCGGCGGATAGGCCGCTCCCTCGCCGCCCCCGCCCGGCCCGGTCCCGCCATTACCGCTGCCCGTCCCGTTGCCGGCACCACCGGCGCCCGTTCCCGGACCAGGCACGTTCGACGCGCCCTGCGTCGGCGCGGTCCCCTGGCGCGGAGTCTCCGCAGCCGCGATCGGGTTCACCGGCGGGGTCTCGATCTTCGGCTTTGGCGCTACAACTGGTGTCGCCTCGCTCTTGATGTTCTTGGGCGCCGACCCGCCCTCTTTGTCCTTCGGCTTGACGCTCTGGCGGGCCGGTGGCGGAGGAGGAGGAGGCGGCGGCAGGTCGCGAATGTCGAACACGCTGAGCGCGCTCTGCGGATCGGCGAGATTCATTCGACCGGAGATGTGCAGGAACGCCAGCAGCAGCACCGCGTGAATCGCCGCAACCGCAGCGATCGCGCCGCCTTTGTCCCGTGGCTTGAGGTCCGACCGATACATACCGCCCCCGTAACGCTAATGCGCGCTCGGGGGTTGCCTAAACAACTAGAGCGCCGGCGCGGGGGGCGGGTGCGCCGGCGCTCGTACGAAGGTCGAGGGCAATCGACCTAGCGGCTAATGCTCGGCTTGCGGCCGCCACCGTGGCTGGCCTTGCCGCCCTTGCTCGCGATCTCGCGCTGCTTGGCGGGATCCATGGCGGCAAAGCCACGCTTCGCTCGCCCGCTGTTCGTCGTCGCCATAATCTCTCTCCGTGTCTCGATTATCCCCCGCAACGTCCGTCCCGTCGCTACGGTTCATAATGCTGATCGAGGTTAGCGAACTGCTGTTGGGCAATCGCGGGCAACGGCGCTCAATCCGTCTCCGCGATCGGGCGCCATTTTGAATGGCGGATGCGCAGCAGTTCGGTGCCGCAGCGCTTGCAGCGGCTGAGCCACACGCCGTCGACGCGATGCACGCGTGAACCCGACCGGCGGTGGCCGAAGATGCGGCACATGATGTGTGAAATCATTGCCCGGCCCCCCAAAGGACAGTTCCGAGCAGGACACCGCTATGCGCTTATCGTTTCGGTTTGGCAATGATAACTTCCGCCGCGTTAAGCAGCGCGCCAATAATCGTCACCATTACGGTCTCACGCGCGCTTCAGTATTAGTACGTAATCCCAAGATACGGGCGACCCGCTGCTTCCTCGCCACTTTGGCTGGCAAACCGGTACGGTTAGTGCCTGCTTAACCATGCCTTTTAGGCGGGTCTTTCCCTTGTGCTGCGACAACCGCGTCCATGGACAAGAAGGTCGCTCGGCGCACTCTTGGCGCTCTCGCATTGGCCGCTGCGGCGGTTTCGGCTTCGGCACCCGCTGCGGCGCAGTCGTTCAGCAAGTCGGAAGCCATCCTCGGCGCCCCGAGCGCGCTCGAAGCGCTGATGGCCCAACAGGGCGGCGTCGCCGTCGGCCAGCGCCCCGCGATCCAGCCCGCGGCTTATTCCTATTCGCGCCCGACGATCGTTCCAGCGGTCCTCCGCGTCCGTGCGCCGGAGGTTAGCCCCGGCGTCACCAACGGCCGCCCCGACGTGTTCGGCACCGTTGCCTTGCGCATCGGCCACACCTCGCTCGATGCGCGCTGGCACAATGTCGAGCATGCCCCGGTCACCGGTGCTGCCGCCACCTTCGCCGAGTCTCAGCGCGGCAAGGACAGTGTCGAGCGGCTCGAGGCGGTCAACTGGTACGTCAACAAGCGCGTTCATTTCGTCGATGACTCGGTCCGTTGGGGCCGCGCCGACGTCTGGTCAGCGGCCAACCAAACGCTGAACGCCGGCAAGGGCGACTGCGAGGATTATGCGATCGCCAAGCTGGCGATGCTGCGCCGCGCCGGCATTGCCGACAAGGATCTCTACCTGGTGATCCTGAAGGATACGGTGCGACGCGCCGACCACGCCGTGCTTGTGGTTCGCGCTGCCGGCCACATGTACCTGCTCGACAACGGCACCGATGAGGTGCTCGATACCGAGACGGTTCACGATTACCGGCCGATCTTCACCTTCGCGTCGAACGCGACCTTTACGCACGGCTACCGCGTGCACCAGGCTCCTGTGAATCTCGCCAGTGCGGAGATTGCTCCGCCGACCCCGGCAGCCGATACGTCGGGTTCAGCCGACGATCAGCGTTCGCGCAACGCGTCGCTCCTCGCCTTCAACATCGGCTTGAGCAAGTAAGTCAGGATCGACTTGCGCCCGGTGATGACCTGGGTGTCGGTCATCATGCCCGGGGTGATCGGCAGACGGTGACCCGCCGCGGTCAGGAACGCCCGGTCAGTCTCGACAATCACGGTGAAGTAGGGCTTCTTCTCGACCTCGTCGAAAATCGAGTCCGCTGACACCTGGACGACCCGGCCGTCCAGCCCGCCGTAGGTCGAGAAATCGTAAGCGGTGACCTTCACCAGCGCTTTGTCACCGACCTTGATGAAGGCGATGTCGCTTGGCTGCACCCGCGTCTCGACGAGCAATTTGTCGCCCAGCGGCACGACTTCCATGATCTTCTGGCCGGGCTGAACATATTGCCCGACAGTGGTCACCTGGACGTCGTTGACGACGCCATCGACCGGCGAGCGCAGCTCACGCCCTCGCGCGCCGCGCAGGCTCTCCTGGTTGACGGCGATCTTCGCCGCAACCTGGCTGCGTTCGTCGAGTGCCGACTGACGGAATTCGAAACCCGCCTGGGATGCCTGCGCCTGCGCTTCGCGCACCGCAGCCATCGCCCGGCCCTGTTGTTCGCGGGCAGCGGCAATCCGGCCCTGCAGATCGATGACCTCTCGGCGCTTGTCGAGTAGGTCGGTTTCCGGGACGATATGCTTTGCCGCCAGCGGCTCGATCATCGCCACCTGCTTCTGGGCGAGCACCAGGCTGCCCTGCAGGCTCTGGATGGTCGCCGCCGCCTCGCCGGCTTCGCGGCGCGCCTGGTCGGCCGAGGCGTTCATCGCGCTAACCTTGCTGCGGACCGCGGATTCGCGGGCATTGCGCAACTCGGCTTCGCCGGCGCAGTCGGTACCGGTGCACGCCACCGTCTGGCCCGTGCCCTCGGACGTCAGGCGCGAGACCCGCGCCTGGAGCGATTCGGTTTCGGCCTGGACCTGCCGGCTCTCGGCACTATCGAGGCGGGCCAGCAACTGACCCTTCTTCACCTGCTGGCCGGATTTGACCAGGATCTCGCTGACCGTTGCCGATTCCGACGCGGTAATCGTCTGGAGCTTGGTCGACGGGATGACCTTGCCCTGGCCCTTGGTGACTTCATCGACCTGGGCGAGGCTGGCCCACAGCAGGAATACCAGGAAGGCGATCGAAGAGGCGACAATGATCAGCTTGGCGCCGGTCATCGGCTCGCGATGCTTGGTCGCGGGACCGGTAAAGGGAATGGTGGCCATGGCTAACGCTACTCCAGGTTCTTAGCGGCTGGCGATAGCGGTGCCGCCGGGGGCAGCTGCCGCGACGGTGGCCGCCGGCTTGCCTTCCTGGGCGGCGATCGCCTTGGTCGCGGTGCTGCTCTCATCGGGGCCGGGGATGTGCAGGGTCCAACCCTTGCTCGTGTCGAGCAGTCCGCCGACATCGTTCGGCGCCGCTTTAATCAGCGTGCCGTCGACGATCGGGCCAACCGGCTCAACCGAGGCGATCTCGCCCGTCGGCAGGTCGACCGGCTTGGCCGGGCGCATCGACAGCGGGTCGCGCGGCTCGCCAATGTAGCGGCCGTTGAAGGCGGCCGGCTGCCCCCATGCACCCGGCCACCGATAGAAAATATGCTGGCCGATCTGCGCGACCTTGGCGAGCATTGGTGCCCAGCGCGGCGCGACATAATCGGCGTGATAGTGAGTTGCTTCGCCAACCGTGCGCTCGACATAACCGTCCAGTGCTTCGCGGGCGACTTCCTCCGCGCGCAGCCAGGCGTCGCGCGCCGGAGCGCGATAGAGCGCGCCATCGCAGACGAAGGTGAACTGGCAGACGCGGCCGCCAGCGCCCTGGTAGACGACACCGCAGACCGACTTCGGGAAGGCCGGGTGGCGCATGCGGTTGAGTACGACCTGAGCCACCGCGCGGCGACCTTCGACCGGCTCGAACCCGGCCTCGTAATAGACCGCCTGCGTCAGGCACAGCAACGCGCGCCGCTGGTCGATGTCGCTGCCGGACACCGCGAACGGGTTCGCGGCATGGAGCGGGCCGCCGGCGAACGGCAGCGCGGCGTTGATCAGCTTGGCCCGGTCGCCGACCGCCTGGAAATTGTTGGCCTCGGCGCCGCTCGTCGCATTGATCAGCTGCGCGGCCTTGGTCGGCGAAATGAGCACGCTGACGGTCGACGCGTCGGCCGGTCCGCGCGCGATCAGCAGCGCGGCCGCAAGTCCTGCCACCACTGCAACCGCGGCGAGCGCGATCAGCATGGTCTTGCGGGTCAGCCGCAGCGTTTGCAGGCGGAGGGCGAGCGCGGTCATTGCTCGGTGCCCTTCGGCTGCGCCGCGCTCAAATGCTTGAGCACTTCGTCGCGTGGGCCGTCGGCGAGGATCTTGCCGGCGTCGATGACGATCAGGCGCGTGAGGATCGACAGCATATTGTGGCGGTGCGTCGAGACGACCAGCGATTGATCGGCCGTCATCGCCGTCTTCAGATGCTCGATGAAATAAAGTTCGGTCTGGGTGTCCATCGACCCGGTCGGCTCGTCGAGGAACAGCATTTTCGACGGGCTAACCAAAGCACGGGCGAGGACCAGCAGCGAACGCTGTCCGCCCGACAGGCGGTTGCCGCGCTCACCCACCGGGAGGTCGAAGCCGGCGGCGTCGCGCGACAGGAAGATGTCGGCGCCGGAGCGGACGACCGCGTCGATCAACTGGGCGTCGTCGGCCTTGGCCGCGCCGAGCATCAGATTGTCGCGGATCGTGCCGCTGAACACTTCGGCGTCCTGGGCCACGTAGCGGAAGGCTTCGCGCAGCTGGTGCGGGTGGTACTGGCGGCTGTCGAGGCCGTCGACCAGCATCTCGCCGTCGGTCGGCGGATAGAGCCCGCACAGCACCCGGCCGAGCGTGGACTTGCCCGACGCAACGCGGCCGATGATGCCGATCCGTTCGCCCGGGCCGATCTTGAGGTTGATCCCGTCGAGTGAATCGCGACCGGCATTCGGGTAGCGGAACGAGGCATTGACCAGCTCGATATGGCCGACGCGGATTTCCGGCACGATGCTGCGCATCGCGACTTGCCGCTCGTCGTTGCCGTCCATCATCCGCTGCAGCGAGTCGAGCGTTGCGAACGCCTGCTTGCCGCGCGTGACGAGGAAGGCGAGCTGGCCAACCGGCTGCAGCGAGCGGCCCGACAGCATGATGATCGCGATGATCGCGCCCATCGTCATTTCGCCCATCTGGAAACGATAGAAGCCACCGATGAGCAGGCCGACGCTGATCAGTTGCTGCGAAATGCTGGCGAGGTTGACCGCAACTGCCGTCAGGCGCCGCATGCGCTCGCCGGTTGCCGCAGACATCGCGGAATAGCGCCGCCAGCGGCCGAGCATCTGCCCTTCCGCGCGCACCGACTTCAGGGTCTCGGCGCCGGCAATCGATTCGACCAGCACCGAATGCTGGAGGCTCGAATCCGCCTGCGCGTCGAGGGCGGCGCGGCCCATCGCCTTTTGCAAGCTGAGACCCGCGATCAGCATCAGGGCTATGCCGGTCAGCGGCACGAGCACCAGCCAGCCGGCGAGCACCGTGATCAGCGCCAGGAACAGGAACAGGAAGATGACGTCGACCGCGAGCACCACCGTGGTCGAGGCGAAGAAGTCGCGGACCATCTCGAACTCGGAGACGCGCTTGGCGAAGGCGCCAGTGCTGCCCTGGCGATCGGCCATCGGCAGGTTCATCACCTTCTCGAACAGCTTTTGCGACAGCTTCGCGTCGAGCTTGCGGCTGACCTCGTCGATTAGCCGGGCGCGGGCAACGCGCAGCACGAAATCGAACGTCAGCGCCAGCACCACGCCAATGCCGAGCACCCACAGGGTCGCGACGGCCTTGTTCGGGATGACCCGGTCATAAACGTTCATCGTGAACAGCGGCATCGCGAAGGCGAGCAGGTTGACGATCAGGGCGGCGAGCAGGACCGGCCAGAATTCCTTCCGGACCTTCCACACTTCCGACCAGAACCAGTGCGAACGCTTGGCCTTGTCCCACGGGCGTTCGCCTTCGCGTTCGCGCGTCGGATCGGTTTCGACCACGACCGCGCGTCCGGTGTAGACGCTCGCGATTTCGTCGAGGCTGACCCAATTGGGCTCGGCCAG
>Ga0207668_10000555_pt1 | contig 23440 bp, 20 predicted proteins | sample KBSS43metaG_FD_184323 | JGI IMG/M metagenome (GOLD analysis project Ga0207668, IMG submission 184323) | Switchgrass rhizosphere microbial communities from Kellogg Biological Station, Michigan, USA - KBS S4-3 metaG (SPAdes) (version 2) | ecosystem: Host-associated > Plants > Roots > Rhizosphere...
CGGCACGTGCGCTGCCGGACGTCGGGATGGCGCCGCCCGGGCGAGCGCTGCCGGACGTCGGGATGGCGCCGCCGGCACGTGCGCTGCCGGACGTCGGGATGGCGCCGCCCGGGCGGGCGGTGCCTGGGCGGGCGGTGCCCGTCGCGGAGCCGGCCGGGCCCGGCCCGGCCTTGGCCGGGGGATCGGGCAGGCGCATCACGGCGGTCTCGTCGGCCGACGGCGCGGCGGGCCCCGCCGCGGCCTCGGGGTCGATCATCATCCCGGGCCGGTTGGGGGCGGCCGGCTCGACCCGGAGGATCGCCGTGTCGTCCAGCACCCCGCCGAGGCTGCCCGGCCGGTTGCCGGCCGGACCGGATGTGCGTCCCTCCGGGGCGCCCCGGTCGATAATCTGGGTCTCGTCGGCGCCCGCCTGGCCGGAGGTGGCAGGCGCGGGCTGCTCCGGCCCGGGCCGGGCCGGCCCGCGTTGGTCGGCCGGCCTCGGGGCCTGGCCCCTGCCGGAATCCCGCTGGTCCGCCATCTATCGGCCTCCATCAATTTACTACAGGGAAATTTATCGCCGGGCGACCTTACGCCACCCGACCCAGCGCGCAGGGCACGCTAACGCACGCCGCCCACCGCAGGCTATGCGGTGGGCGGCTGAGCTTGCGGGTCAGCGTTCGCCGCGTACCTTTGCCCGAGCCTCGCGACGGCCCTTCAGGTACGCGCGCGGCCCTGCGAGCATGCCGCGCCGATTGGCCGAGAGCAACTCCCGCGGGAAGTCGTCCTGCAGGGTCGAGACCCGGAGGCTGTCCGAGCCGGTAAGGTCACGCAGCGCGCCCGGAACCAGCTTGAGCAGGGCAAAGATGATGGTGGGCCGGTTCATCAGCAGGCTCGTGTACGCCGCGACCAGGCCGGTGCCGTAACCCACCATCTGCTTGCGCAGGCCCTCGAGGTCGCGCCGGTGGTAGTGGTGGGTGACCGCAGTGGGCTGGTAGACGATCGTTCCGCCGGTGAGCAGCACCTGGGTGAGTGCCAAGGTGTCCTCGGAGCCCCCGGACGGGGTACCGGCGCCGAGCGCCGTGTCCCACATGCCGATCCGCTCGATCACGCCGGGCCGGAAGGTCATGTTGGCCCCGGTGCCGAACGGCGGCAGCGGGTAGAGCGGGCTCTGGATGTGCGCGGTGGCGGGGCTGAAGACGTCCGGCTTGAACCCGCGGCCCTTGCTGTGCCCGCCGAACTGCTCGAACCACATCTGTGCCCGGGTGTCCAGCTCGGCCGGGACGACCACGCCGGAGACCACGTCGGCCTCGGGGTGCTCGTGCAGCGCCCGGGCGATCTCGGCCAGCCAGTGCGGGTCGGCCAGTTCGTCGTCGTCGAGCCAGGCCAGGATCTGGCCCGGCGCCGCCTTGACCGCCGCGTTGCGCGCGAACGACAGGCCGGCCTTGGGCTCCTTGATGTAGTCCACCGGACCCCGGCTCGCCGCCTGCCGGACGACCTCGGCGGTCGCGTCGCTGACCGGCGCGTTGTCGACCACCAGCACCCGGAACGCCGGGTACTGCTGGGCGAGCACGCTGTCCAGGGCCTTGCCGAGCGCCTCCGGCCGTTCCCGGGTGCAGATCACCACGGTGATGTGCGGCGCGGTGGCCAGCACCTCGCGGCGCTTGGCCAGGAACTCGGGCTCGGTCGCCGGGGTGAAGCCGCGCACCGGCACCGGACCGCCGCCGAGCCGGGGCCGGAGCACGTCGCCCAGCTTCGCCTCGATCGCGGCGGCCAGCGCGGCCGGGAGCAGTCCGTCCTCCGGAACGTCGACCAGCACGTCGCCGAGCGGCTCGGTGAAGAGCCGGACCAGCACCCAGGCCTGCTGCGCCCGGCGCCCGTCCGGTTGCACCGCGGCCACGGTCGGCAGCGGCTCGGACAGTTCCACGTCCAGGACGACCGCGGGAAGCACCCCGCTGTCGGGGTCGGTGACCCGCTGCACCGGGATCACGTTGCGGTTGATGTCTGCGCTCATCGAGCTGCCTCCAAGGCCGGGCGCGGCGCCCGCTTCGCGGCGACGGTCTCCACGACGCCGCCCCAGCCGGCCGCGGCGATGCCGGCGAGCACGCCGCCGGCCTGCAGGAAGTGCTGGGTGCCCCGGCCGGTCAGGCCGGCACCGAGGTTACGCAGCACCGCCTTGGGCAGGGACCACAGGTAGGCGCGCTCGGCGCCCAGCGTCTCGCTGCCGTCGTGCAGGCCCGCCATCTGGACCTTACCGCGGCCCTCGGCGTAGCAACGCTTCACGAAGAACTTGAAGGTGGCGGCCCGGGCCGGCACCTCGTGCCGGATCACGGCGGCCGGCACGTACATCCAGTGGCCGCCCGCGTGCGCGCTCATCCGCAGGCAGAGCTCGGTGTCCTCGGGCCGGTTGCGGTCCTTGAGCTTGCCGAAGCCGACCCGGAAGCCGTCCACCGCCATGAAGACGTCGCGGCGTACGACCATGCTCGCCGACCAGACGTTGCGGATCGGCGACGTCTCGGTCGGCATGCCGGCGTACGAGCCGCCGACCGCCCAGAGGAACTCGTCCGGCATCCACCGCGGCCGGGCGATCTCGAAGTCCGGGTCGATCCCGCCGCCGGTGCCGACCACCTGCGGGTCGGCGAACGGCGTGATCAGCCGGCCGAGCCAGTCCGGGTCGGCGACGGTGTCGTCGTCCAGGAAGGCGATCAGCGAGGTCTGCGCGTGGAACGCGCCGGTGTTGCGGTTGCCCGACACACCCTGGGCGTACGCGTTCTCCAGAACGGTCACACCGGGCAGATCCCGGCGTACCCGCTCGAAGAACTCCGGGTTGTGGTCGACCACCACGACGATCTCGGCCGGCTGCACGTTCTGCGACCGGGCCGAGGCGACGGTGCGGACCAGGGACCGCCAGCGAACTTCCGAGTAAGTCGGAATCACGACAGTGGCGGTGTGGTGGGGGGTGGATTGCACGGGAGCTGCTCCTGAAGGGGCGAGGTGGGACGGACCGGGCAGGCCGGTCAGTCCTCGAGCGCGGTCGGCGTACGCAGCGGCTTGACCTCGTCGGTGCGCCGGGCGCCGACGTCCTCACGCCGGCCGGACCGCGGGTCGGCCGGGTGGGCGGTCGAGGCCGGCGTGGGGCCGACCTGGGCCATCCCGTGCCGGCGGGAGCCGGAGCCGGGCTGCTGGTGCACGATCACGCCGTCCGGGCGGCGGACGCCCTTGCGGCGCTGGCTGCGCATCCGGCCGTACTCGCTGAAGATCGTGCGAAGCACCCGGAAGCCGTCCCGGAAGGTGTTCAGGTTGGTCTCGCCGTGGATGCGGCGGTGCTCGATGCTGCCGACCTCGCCGACCTTCATGCCGTCCACCGCGGCCCGGATGTTGATCATCGTCTCGATCTCGAAGCCGTCACCCCAGTGCTTGGTGCCGTCGGTCTTCTTCGGCAGCCGGGTGTCGGGGAGGTCGAGGACCGGCACGACGGACGCCCAGAACGCGTTGTAGCCGTAGCAGAGGTCGGTGAAGCGGGTCCCGAACAGAACGTTGACCACCAGGTTGAGCCCGTCGTTGCCGAGCTTGCGCAGCTTGGTGATGTCGTGGCTGTGCCCGCCGTGGTTGAAGCGCGAGCCCTTCACGAAGTCGGCGCCGGCGACCAGCTTGTTGACGAACAGCGGGATCTCGGCCGGGTCGGTCGATCCATCGGCGTCGATCATCACGATGATGTCGCCGGTGCACGCGGCGAAGCCGCAGGCCAGGGCGTTGCCCTTGCCGGTGCGGGTCTGGTGCACCACGACCACGTCGGGACGCAGCTCGCGAGCCACCGCGACGGTGTTGTCCACCGAGCCGCCGTCGACCAGGACGACCTCGTCGATGCCCTCCGGCAGCTTCTCGAACACGTGCGGCAGGTTGCGCTCCTCATTGAGGGTCGGGATCACAACGCTCACGGTCGGTGACGTGCGACCGTTACGCCACGTGTTCTCAGCGGGGGTCGAAGACTCCATGTCGGTCCCTTTCAGGGGCGGCAATGCAATTCGATCGGCGTTTTTCTGCGGCAGAAGCGTTAGCCGTTCGCTTCTGTCGACCAACGTAGCAAGCCGCTACATAGGGTCAACTGACCGAAGGGACAGCGTGCGGGCAACCAGGTGGGTCCTCCGCGTCAACCGGATGACACAGACCTAATCACACGGGTACCACTGCTCGATTTTCGGCACCCCTGCTACCCTCAGTAACGGACATATTGGGGCTTAAAGGGCGCGTCCCTCCCGTACCCGGCTTAAGCCTTTCTATGCCCTCTAACCATCTCAAATCCGGCATAGGAAAAATGTCGGATTACTCCCAGTGAACTATGTCACCGAATATCGACATCACTCTGCGTGTTCGAACGGGTGCACGATGGTCACCATGGCATCGATCGAGGGAAAATTGGCGGGACGGCGGCGTTCGCCGGCTCGTCATTGATCGGCTCCGGCCCCGTAGCTTCGGCGCCGCCTTACCGTTGGTGAAGCGATGGATACTGAGGAAGCACTCTGTGTTTGTGGGCATCCGCTGCGTGCCCATGAGCACTATCGACGGGGGTCAGAATGTGCCGCGTGCGATGCCTGCCCGCGCTTCCGCCGGGCCGTGTGGTGGCGCCGGCTGCTGTCCACTGGGTGAGCAGGCGTCGCGAAAGCCTACTAGTTCTGTAGGCTGGGTATCCTTCGGGCGGGGCGGTCGCCGATGGCGCCGCCGCACGACAGGAGGGACCCATGCCGCTCCCCGACTTCCTGATCGCCGGCGTGCCCAAGGCCGGCACGACGGCGTTGCACGCCGCGCTGGCGCCGCACCCGGGGCTCTTCCTGCCGGCGGTCAAGGAGCCCAAGTTCTTCCTCAGCGACGGCCCGCCGCCGGCCGCCGGCGGCCCGGGCGACGTGCAGACCTACCAGGAGCACGTCTGGCGCCAGGCCGACTACGAGGCGCTGTTCGCCCCCGCGCCGCCGGGTGCGCTGCTCGGCGAGGCCACCCCGTTCTATCTGTACGACCTGGGCGCGCACGCGCGGATCAAGGCGCTGGTCCCGTCGGCGCGGCTGGTCGTGCTGCTGCGCGACCCGGTCGACCGGGCCCACTCCAACTGGACCCACCTGTGGAACGCCGGGCTGGAGCCGGAGGCCGACTTCCTGACCGCCTGCCACGCCGAGCCGGCCCGCCGGGCGGCCGGCTGGGCCGACTTCTGGCACTACGTCGGCCTGGGCCGCTACGGCGAGCAGCTGGAGCACCTCTACCGGCACTTCCCGCGCGAGCAGTTGCTGCTGCTGCGCTACCGCGAGCTGAAGGACGACCCGGCCGCCACGCTCGACCGGGTCTGCGCCTTCCTGGGCGTCGCCACCGGCGTGCTGACCTCGATCCCGAAGGAGAACGTCAACCGGCACGTGGTCGAGGACAATGCGGTCAACCGGGTGTTGCGCGCGCTGCTGCGCGGGGGCGGCACGTTCGGCCACCGGTTCCCGGTGCCGCTACGCCTGGCGGCCCGCGGCCCGCTGCTCACCGTGCTGCACCGCAAACGCGGCGCGCGGCCGGTCACCACGCCGCGGGAGCGAGCCGCGTTGCTGCCGCTGTTCGCCGACGACATCGCCCTGCTGCAGGAGGTGACCGGGGAGCGGTACGACGACTGGCTCTCCGTCGACCGGCACGCCCGGTCCTCGTAAACCCCACCTTGCCGATGGATAATGCATACTTATCCGGATACTCTTCGCAGTCCCGACGCCGACCCGCCAAGGAGCCGCCTTGTCCATCGGAACCTCGATCCTGCCCCTGCCTCGCTGGGACGACTCCACCGTGGTGGTCGAGCCGCCCAGTGACGAACCGGGCGCCTGGTCGGGTGCGCCCAGTTCGATCGTCGCGGACGGCGAGGTCTATCTGGCGTACCGGCTGCGGCTGCCGGTCGGCGAGGGCCGTGGCATCGCCAACGTGGTGGCCCGCTCGGCCGACGGCGTCGTCTTCACCCCGGTCGCCGAGGTGACCAAAGAGCAGTTCGGCGCCGAGTCGTTGGAGCGGCCCGCCCTGGTCCGCACCGCCGACGGCCGGTGGCGGCTCTATGTCAGCGCGGCCACCCCCGGCACCAAGCACTGGCGGGTCGACCTCCTGGAGGCCGACACCCCGGCGGGGCTGGCCACGTCGCCGGCCCGCACGGTGCTGGCCGGCGACGAGACCGCCGGGGTCAAGGACCCGGTGCTGCACCACGACGAGCACGGATGGCATCTGTGGGCCTCGGTGCACCCGCTGGAGCGCTGGGCCGACGCCGACCGGATGACCACCGACTACGCGACCAGCCCGGACGGGGTGCACTGGACCTGGCGGGGCACCGTCCTGGCCGGCCGGCCCGGCGCCTGGGACGCCCGCGGCGTACGGGTCACCTCGGTCCAGGTCGAGGGCGACGAGATCACCGTGGCGTACGACGGGCGCGCCACCGCGGGCGAGAACTGGGAGGAGCGCACCGGCGTGGCCCGGGGCAGCCGGTTGCCGGACGGCAGCTTCGGCGAGCTCGCCGCGGTGGACGGGGAGCCGGTGGGCAGCCCGCATCCGCCGTACGGCCTGCGCTACCTGAGCCTGGTCACGCTGCCCGGCGGCGGCCGGCGCCTGTACTACGAGGCCACCCGCGCCGGCGGCGCGCACGAGCTGCGGTCGGAGCCGGCCGGCTGAGATTGCGATCACCATCGGCGGGGCCCGGCACCCCCGCATGATCGACATGCTCTACCTTCAGCGATCGACGCCAGGTGCGCGGAAAACTGCCGCACTGTCGATGGCGGAGCCTCGTCCCACAAGGACCGGCTCCGCCATTTTTCTTGCTCCCCGATCCCCGTCTGCACCCGTGGTGCAACCGGGATTGTGCTGTCCGGCGGCCGGGACCGGCCGATGGTGCCTCCGCTCGCGAACGAGCGGGACGTCATCGACGGGTCAGGAGACATCCGTGGTCATTGCAGCGGCACCCACCGTTCCCATGTTCACCGTGCCGTCCTCGGTGCGGCCGGTACCGGTCGCCGGTCGGGTGGCCGACGTGGCCGAGCCCACCATCCTGGTGGCCGAGGAGGACGAGGACGTACGCGAGCTGATCGCCGGCAAGCTGGCCGCGGCCGGCTACCGCACGATCACCGCGGACGACGGCGACGCCGCGCTCGACCTGGTGCGGCGCGAGCAGCCCGACATGGTCATCCTGGACGCGGTGATGCCCGGGCTGGACGGGCTGAGCGTCTGCTACGAACTGCACTCGTCGGCGGCCACCGCGCAGATCCCGGTGCTGATGCTCAGCGGCCGGGACCGGCAGGTCGACATCGATCTCGGGCTCACGGTGGGCGCCGACGACTACCTGATCAAGCCGGTCAACCCGGCCGAGCTGGTCCGCCGGGTCCGCTGGCTGCTGCTCGCCAACGGCTAACGGCCGGCCGGCGACCGTAGAAAGGCGGTCAGGGCGTCGTGGTACGGCCGGAGGGTGCTCAGGTCGACGAACTCCGCCGGGCCGTGCTGGCCGTCCCCACCGGGGCCGAAGATGACCGCGTCGACGCCCCGGGCGTGGTAATACCGGCCGTCCGCGGCGCCGTGCTTGCGCAGCAGCGTCGCCGGGTGCCCGGTGTCGCGGATGGCCGACCGCAACAGCGTCACCTCGGCGCTGTCCGGGTCGGCCCGGTGCGGTGGGCCGAGCGCGTCCACCACGGCGTCCAGCCCGGTCACCGCGCGCAGGTGGGCGGCCACCTCGGCGGCGGTCCGGCCGTCGAACGCGGCCGCCGACGGCGGGTACCGGATGTCGAGCCAGCCGGCCGCGGACGCCGGCACCTGGTTGAACGCCGCGTTGCCGGTCTCGATCCGGGCCACGTTGACCGTCGTCGTCCAGGCCTCGTCGGCCGGCAGCGGGTACACCCGCAGCAGCCGGTCCAGCCCGGCGATCAGCTCCAGCAGCGCGTTGCGCCCCAACCAGGGGTACGCGGCGTGCGCCGCCCGCCCGGTGGCGGTGAGCCGGGCCTGGCAGATGCCCTTCGACTCGGTCACCACCCGCAGCCCGCTCTGCTCCCCGATGATCACGAAGTCGGCCCGGACCCCCTCGGCGACCTGGTGCCCGGTCCCGTCGGCGCCGCCCACCTCCTCGTCGGTGACCAGTTGCAGGGCGATCGGGTAGGGCAGCGACCCGGCCGTCTCGCCGAACACATCGGCAAGGACGAGGGCGGCGGCCTTCATGTCGTGCGCACCCCGGCCGTAGAGCCGGTCGCCGTCCCGACGGGCGGTGAACTGCCCGGCAGCGCCCGGAACCACGTCCAGGTGGGCGTTGAGCACCACCCGGAACGGCCCGGGCCGTCCGGCCGGGTGGACCAGCGCGCTGGGCTTGCCGTTCGAGTGGAACCGCCGTACCACGAAATCGGGGCCGGACACCGGATCGAGCACCAGGTCGAGCGCCCGGTGCAGCTCGTCCGGCCGGTCGGCGGTCGACCGGATCGCGATGAGCCGGCCGATCCGGTCGGCGAGGTTGTCGGTCCACGTCACCGTTTCAGCTTCGCATCGGCACTCGACCGGGGCGTTTGCCCACCGAGTCCGCCGGGTACCCGCGTTGCTGGATCAAGCAGGAGGTCGGGCCGATGCGGACGCTGGGCGGGCGGTATCAGCTCGTGCGGCGGATCGGGATCGGCGGCATGTCCGAGGTGTGGCACGGGCACGACCGGGTGCTCGACCGCCCGGTCGCCGTGAAGATCATGGCGCCGGCGGTGGAGGGCACCCTCGGCGAGGCCGGCGTCGACCTGGTACGCACCGAGGCCCGCTCGGCGGCCCGGCTGGCACACCCGAACGTCGCCGGGGTGCACGACTTCGGCACGTCGCCGCGCTCCGGCCGGGACGTGCCGTACATCGTGATGGAGCTCGTCGAGGGCCAGACGCTGAGCACCCACCTGGCGGCCGGGCCGCTCGACTGGCGGATCGGCGCGCGGATCGGCGCCGAGGTCGCCGCCGCCCTGGCCGCCGCGCACGCCGAGCACGTCGTGCACCGCGACATCAAGCCCGGCAACATCATGCTCACCCCGGCCGGGGTCAAGGTGCTCGACTTCGGCATCGCCGCCGCGGTCGGCACCGAGGACTTCGACCCGGACGGGCCGGTGATGGGCACCCCGGCCTACGTGGCACCGGAACGCTTCGAGGGCCGGCCGGCCACCCCGGCGACCGACATGTTCGCCCTCGGCACCCTGCTCTACCAGTGCTTCTCCGGGCGCCTGCCGTGGCCCGCCGACTCGCCCACCGAGCTCGTGCACGCCCAGCGGTACGAGGATCCGGAGCCGCTGCCGCCGATCGACGGCCTGGCCCCGGAGATCGCCGACCTGTGCCGGCGCTGCCTGGACCGCGACCCGGAGCGGCGACCGACCGCGCTGGTCGCCGCCCTGCTGCTGGCCGAGGCGGTGGACGCCCGGGTCTACGTGCCGATGCGCGACCTGGACCCGCCGCCCGCCCAGCTGCATTGGGCCGAGGCGCCGACGTGCGCGTCGCCCGCCGACCGCCCCGGCCGCCACCGTGCCTGACCACTGGGCCTGACCGCTGCGCCTGACCATTGGGCCTAACCGCTGCGCGGCACCACCACCACCGGGCAGCGGGCGCGCCGCACCAGCTTGGTGGACACCCCGCCGAGCAGCACCCGGCGGGCCGGGCCGTACCCGCGGGAACCGCAGAACAGCACGTCCACGTCGGCCAGTTCGGCCAGCGTCTCGACCACGTCGCCGACCTCGATGCGCCAGTCGATGCTGACGTCCGGCACCGAGGCGGCGGCCCGGGCCAGCGACTGCTCGTAGGTCTCCCGCGCGGTGTCCAGGAACGCCCGCTCCGAGTCGTCGCCGACCAGGAACGGCAGCGTGGCGTCGGCGCCGGCGACCACCGTGATGAGCCGCAGCGCCGAGCCGGTGTGCCGGGCGAACAACGCCGCCTCGGCCAGCGCGGCCCGGCCGTCCGGGGTGTCCACATACGCCACCCCGAGCCGGCCCAGCCCGCCGGGCGGCTCGGGCATCTCGGCCGGAGCCACCACCACCGGGCATTCGCTGCCGTGCAGCAGCCGCTGGGCGGTGCTGCCGGCGAGCAGCCGGGCCTTCGGCGCGTTCTGTTCCGAGCCGACCACGATCGCCGCCGCGCCGACCTGCTCGGCCAGGTCGTGCAGGCCGTGCGCGGCCGACGACGAGGCCACCGTACGGAACTCGGCCTCGACGCCCAGGGCGGCCCGCGCCTCGTCGAGCACCAGCTGGGCGGCGCGGTGCCGGTCGGCGACCCACTCGGCGTCGACCCGGCCCGAGCCCAGCGCGGACGGCGCCGGATGCACCACCGCGACGATCAGCGAGGAGCCCAGCGCCCCGGCGGCCCACCGGCCCAGTGCCAGGGCCCCGTCGCCGGGCACGCCGACGACCACCGGGCCGGTCATTGCGGCGCTCCCGGGCCGGCGTCCCGTCCGGCCGTCCCGCCCGGCTCCCCGGACCGGTCGGAGGACTCCTGTTCGCGGGCCCAGCCCGGGGTGATCTGCGGATCGGTGCGCAGCCGGGAGTTCCGGTAGCCGTACAGCCCGTAGATCACCAGGCCGATCGCGAGCCAGACCACAAACCGGATCCAGGTGCTCAGCGGCAGGTCGGACATCAGGTAGACGGCGAACAGGATGCCCAGCACGGGCAGCACCGGCGACCACGGCACCCGGTACGGCCGGGGCATGTCCGGCCGGGTCCGGCGCAGGATGATGACGCCGACGTTGACCAGGACGAAGGCGAACAGCGTGCCGATGTTGACCAGTTTCACGATCTCGGAGAGCGGCACCAGCGCGGCCAGGATCGCGATCAGCACGCCCAGCCCGACGGTGAGCTTGGCCGGCGTGCCGTAGCGCTGGTTCACCTCGGCCAGCCGCTGCGGCAACAGCCCGTCCCGGCACATCGCGAAGAAGATGCGGGTCTGGCCGTACAGGATGACCAGGACCACGCTGGTGATCGCGACCACCGCGCCGAGCGCCAGGATCGCCGCCGCCCAGGAGATGCCGGCGCCCTTGTCCAGCGCCGCGGCCAGCGGCGCGTCGCTGCCCTCCATCTGGGCCGGCGAGGCGATGCCGAGCGCGCCCACCGCGGTCAGTACGTAGAAGACCGTGCAGATCAGCAGCGAGCCGATGATCGCCAGCGGCAGGTCGCGCTCCGGCTTGCGGGCCTCCTCGCTGCCGGTCGAGACGGCGTCGAAACCGATGTACGCGAAGAAGATGATCGCCGCCGCCGAGGTCACCCCGTCCACGCCCGCCGGGGCGAACGGCTGGAAGTTGCCGGTGCCGAAGTTGGCCAGCGCGACCACGATGAAGAACGCCAGCACGACCAGCTTGATGGCGACCATGACCAGGTTGACCCGTGCGCTCTCGGTGACGCCGCGGACCAGCAGGAAGGTGATCGCCAGCACGACGAATACGGCCGGCAGGTTGAAGATGCCGCCGTCCTCGGGCGACTTGGCGATCGCGTCCGGCAGCGCGACGCCGAACGCCGCGTCCAGGAACGCGTTGAGGTTGCCGCCCCAGCCGACGGCGATCGCGGCCACCGACACGCCGTACTCCAGGATCAGGTCCCAGCCGATGATCCAGGCGACGATCTCGCCGAGCGTCGCGTACGTGTACGTGTAGGCGCTGCCGGAGACCGGGATGGACGAGGCCAGCTCGGCGTAGGACAGTGCGGAGAACGTGCAGGCCACGGCGGCCAGCACGAACGACAGGATGACCGCCGGGCCGGCGACGCCGGCGCCCTCACCGATCACCACGAAGATGCCGGTGCCGATGATGGCACCGACCCCCATGGCGGTCAGCTGGGTCGCGCCGACCGCCTTCTTCAGCCCGTGCCCCTCCTCGGTCGTCTCGGTGATCAGTGAACGGACGTCGCGGACCGCGAAGATTCCCGGCCGGCCTCCCGATGTCGTTGCCATATGCCCAGCCCACCCTTCCCCGGATCGGCAGTTGCCGATCTCACCTTGAGCCCGAGACGCGCGTGGACGCAACCCCCTCGGTGCCCGGCCGGAGAATGGCGCGCACCCGCCGTCCGCCGTTGTGGTGGAAACCTGCGGCAGCCTGCGAGGCGAGCAACCCACGTTGTACGGTGGGACGAACGAGCATTTCCGGAGGTCAGCATGGGTGAGGCGGTCATGACCACCCGGTGGCAGGCCGACGGAGCGATCGTCATCGACGTCCGCGGCACCCTGGACGCCGCCACCGTCGACGCCCTCCGCGAGACGTTGGTCAGCACCCTCCAGCGAGAGCGTCCGATCTCCATGATCGTCGATCTGACGTACGTGACCTTCATGGACTCGCACGGCATCGGCACCCTGGTCACCGGCTACAACGCGGCCCGCGAGGTGGGCACCCGGTTCGTGCTGCGCAACCCGAGCGAGTTCGTCTACCGGCAGCTCAAGGTGACCGGGCTGGCCGAGATGTTCGGGCTGGGCGGCGACCCTTCCCCGCATCGGACCTTCGCGCCCTGACCGGATCCCGCGCGCGATCCCGCGAACGCGGTTAGGGTGCGGACATGGAGCGGGTGGCCGGGGCGTGGTGCGACGGGTCGGCGGCCTGCTTCCGGTTGCCCGATCCCGACCGGCTGCTGACCGGCGTGCGCCTGGTCTGCCGGATCCTCGGCGACCCGGAGCTCGACTACCGCCCGGCCGAGGGCCGCTGGGAGCTGCGGGTGCCGCGCCCCGCCGCGGCCCGGATCGAGTACAAGCTGGAACTGTGCTACCGCGACGGCACCCGGGAGACGATCTGCGACCCGGAGAACCCGCGACGGGCGCCCGGCGGCTTCGGGGAGTCCTCGGTGCTCTGGTGCCGGGACTACCGGCAACCCGACTGGCTGCACCTGCCGGCGGCCGGCGGCCGGTGGCGCGAGCTGACCCTGCCCGTCCCGGCGATCCACGGCGACCTGGCGGCCCGGATCTGGTCGCCGTCGACGCCCACCGACCGGATCGTGGTGGCGCACGACGGTCCCGACTACGACCATTACGCGGGCCTCGCCCACTACCTGGCCGCCTCGATCGCGGCCGACCGGGTCGAGCCGGCACACCTCGTGCTGCTCGCGGCCGGTGATCGGTACGAGTGGTATGCGGCCTCCCCGTCGTACGCCCGGGGTCTTGGTCTGGAGATCCTCCCGAAGCTGGCCGCGGAGCTGGGCAGCGAGCGGCCGGTGATCGGCGTGGGGGCCAGTCTCGGTGCGCTGGCCATGCTCCACGCGCAGCGCCGGCACCCGGCCGGCTTCGCCGGGATGTTCCTGCAGTCGGGCAGCTACTTCCAGCCGCGGCACGACCGGCAGGAATCCGGGTTCGCCCGGTACCGGAGGATCATCCGGTTCGTCGGGCAGGTGCTGCGCGCGCCCGACGGGCCCGCCGTGCCGGTCGCGATGACCTGCGGGACGGTCGAGGAAAACCTGGCGAACAACCGCGACATGGCGCAGGCGCTGGGGGCTCAGGGCTATCCGGTGACCTTCGCGGAGAACCCGGACGCGCACAACTGGATCGGCTGGCGGGACGCCCTCGATCCGCACCTGACATCCCTGCTTCAGCGAGTTTGGCCCTAGGGGAGGACGCCGTGGCGGACGTCGAGCACATCATCGGACTGTTGCTGGGCACCGAGGACGACTGGCCACGGGCGTACGAGGCGCTGCTCCGCCGCCTCGGCGTGCTCACCGGCCCGGACGGCAAGACCCACCGGACCTCCTCGGTACGGGTCACCATCGAGCCGTTCAACCTGCGCGACCAGCCGCGGCACGAGCTGGTCATCGACCGGCTGGCGTACTGGTACTACCACCCGCGCGAGTGGCTCAAGAAGATCGCCCTGATGGACGACGTGTACCTGCTGAACAGCCCGTTCACCTTCCAGTCGATGGAGAAGCACGCGGCGTACTGCGCGATGATGCGACTCGGCCTGAAGGTGCCCGAGACGGTTCTGGTGCCGTACAAGAACCCCCTGGACAACAGCCGGTACGCCTACACCGCGGCCCGGTACAACCAGGCGTTCGACCTGGACGAGACCGCCGCGCAGGTGGGCTACCCGATGTACATGAAGCCGTACGACGGCGGCGCCTGGGTGGGCGTGTCGAAGATCCGTAACCCGGCGGAGCTGCACGCGGCGTACGACGCGTCGGGGGAGCGGCTCATGCATCTGCAGGCGGCGGTCGAGGACTACGACGTGTTCGCCCGGTCGCTGACCATCGGGCCGGAGTCGATGGTGATGAAGTTCCGGCCCGAGCAGCCGATGCACGCCCGCTACGAGGTCGACCACAACTTCCTCAGCGCCGAGGTGGGGCACGAGGTGGTCACCATCTCGCGGCTGGTGAACGCGTTCTTCCGGTGGGAGTTCAACTCGTGCGAGTCGCTGGTGCGCGGCACGGACGTCCACCCGATCGACTACGCCAACGCCTGCCCGGACGTGGCGATCACCTCGCTGCACTACTACTTCCCGTGGGCCATGTCGGCGCTGCTGCGCTGGACCGTGTTCTGCGTGGTGACCGGCCGCAAGCCGCGGCTCGACACGGACACGGCGGCGTACTTCGCGATCGCGGACGACCCCTCGCTGTCCTATCAAGAGAAGCTGGCGCGGTATCGGCGGCTGGCCGACGCCTACTTCGACACCGAACGGTACGAGGACTTCTGCGCCAAGCACCTGTCCCAGGTCGACGGGATCGTCTATGACTGGGTCACCTCGGAGGAGTTCCGGTCGCTGCTGCGCGAGACGGTCCGGGCGATGTACCCGGTGCACGAGCACGAGAAGTTCCAGGCCCACTTCGGCGGGCTGATCGACGCCTGGATCCGCGACCACGCCTAGGAAACTTGTCGGACCAGGGGCCTAGAGTCGTGGCGTGCAGATCCGCATCGAGGGACGCGACCTGCCCGGCCGGCGGGTCGGGCCGGCCGCCGACGCGCTGCGCCTGGGCAACGTGCACGTCGGCGTGCAGCGCAAGGCCGAGGTGGTCGAGCGGGTGCCGGTCGGGGCCGAGTCGGCGGCCTGGCAGTTCGAGGTGGCCGTCCGCGAGGTCGACGGGCTGCTCGACGTGGGCGGGCCGTGGGTGCACGGCCGGCCCGGGGCCCGCTTCCTCTACCTGAGCTGGGGCAGCGTGGACGGTGCGGCGTTCGCCATGTTCCGGCGGGCCAAGCTGATGTTCGGCGACATACCCACCGACCTGCTGCGCGCCGCCCACGAGGGGGATGGCGTGCTGGTCGGCGAGCTGGGGCTGACCGACTCGTGCGGCGAGCCGCGCTGCGCCCGGGTGCGGCCCCCCGACATCGTCTGGACGCTGCGATGACCGCCCTCGAGCCGGCCGCCGCGGTCCGCGTGCTGCACGGGTTCGTGGGGCGCGACGGCAGCCTCAACCTCTGGGGCGAGACCGACACCCCGGCCGGGCCGGCCGGGCGGGGGCAGCATCCGTTCGCGCTCGGCGCCGACCGGCTGCCGGCCGGCGAGGCCCGCCGGCCGGCCACCCTGGTGCTGCCCTCCGCCGGCCCCGCGCCGCTGCCGTCGCCGCAGCTCGGCGTGCGGCCCCGGCGCGGCACGCCGCGGCTGCGGGCCTGGCAGGTGCCGGCGGTGGCCGTGCCGTTCATCGACGACGACCTGGCCGAGGAGTTCGGCGGGCGGCTCGGGCACTCGGTGCGGTGGCTGGCCGAGCTGTGCGCGCTGGCCGCCGATCTGGTGCGCCGCGGCCGGGTGCTGCCCGCGATCCACCCGGCGGCCCCGAGCGCCCGGTGGCGGCCGGTGATCACCGGCTTCGACGCGGTGCACCGGGCCGACCTGCTGCGCCGCATGCCGGCCGCCTGCCGGGCCGAGCGGGCCCGCCCGGGCGACGTGGCCGGGCTGCCCGCCGAGGACACCCTCGCCGCCGCGCTCGACCGGCTGGTCGACGGCCTGGTCCGCACCCGGCTCGCCGAGGCCGGGGTCGAGATCGGCGACGGCTGGCTGGCCGCGCTCACCGGCGAGCCCGTCTTCACCGCCGCCCCGGCGCTGGTCGACGAACTCACCGAGCGGCTCGACGCCTGGCACGCCGACGCGGTCTCCGGCGCGGCGGTCCGCCTCTGCTTCCGCCTCAGCCACCTGCACGAACTCGACGACGACGAGCCCGACGCGACCACCGCCGGCGCGGCCGCCCCGGCGGCGCGGCCGCGGGATGCCTGGCTGCTGGAGTTCCTGCTGCAGGCGGTCGACGAGCCGAGCGCGCTGGTCCCCGCCGCCGACGTCTGGCGGGACCGGTTCGCGCCGCTGCGCCGCTGGACCAGCCACCCGCAGGAGCGCCTGCTCGGCGGACTCGGCCGGGCCGCCCGGCTCTATCCCGACCTGGAGGCGGCGCTGCGCGTGCCGCGGCCGATCGACATGGTGCTGGACACCGAGGAGGCCCACCGGTTCCTCAGCCACGCCGCGGTGCTCGAGGAGGCGGGCTACGGCGTGCTGCTGCCCGCCTGGTGGCGCGAGCGGCCCTCGCTCGGTCTCGGCCTGCAGGTGCGCGGCCGCGACCCGATCGCGCCGGTGCTGCGCGACCAGGCCGCCGACCTGGACCACCTGGTCGACTACGAGTGGCGGCTGGCGCTCGGCGGCCGGATGCTCACCGCCGAGGAACTCGCCGATCTGGCCCGGGCCAAGGTGCCGCTGGTCCGCATGCGCGGGCGGTGGGTCTGCCTGGACGCCGAGCGGCTCGACGCCGGCCTGCGGTTCCTGGCCCGCGGCGGCGGGTCGATGACCGCGGGCGACGCCCTGCGCACGATCCGGCTCCTGCCGCCCGAGGAGCTGCCGCTGCCGGTGACCGCCACCGGCGGCGAGGGCTGGCTGGCCGAGCTGCTCGCCGGCGACCTCGACCAGCGGCTCGAACTGCTCGACCCGCCGGCCGGCCTGCACGGCGAGCTGCGGGCCTACCAGCGGCGCGGGTTCTCCTGGCTGGCCTTCCTGGACGGCCTCGGGCTGGGCGCCTGCCTCGCCGACGACATGGGCCTGGGCAAGACCGTGCAGCTGCTGGCGCTGCTGCTGCACCGGCGATCCGGCCCGGCCCTGCTCCTCTGCCCGCTCTCGGTGCTCGGCAACTGGCAGCGCGAGGCGGCCCGGTTCGCGCCGTCGCTGCGGGTGCACGTGCTGCACGGCGCCGACCGGCCGGAACCGGCCGGCCTGGCCGGCGCCGACATCGTGCTCACCACCTATGCGACCGCCACCCGCGACGCGGAGGCGCTGGCCGCGATCGGGTGGGACCGGGTGGTGCTCGACGAGGCCCAGCACATCAAGAACAGCGCGAGCGCCACGGCCCGCGCGGTGCGCCGCTTCCCGGCCCGGATGCGGATCGCCCTGACCGGCACGCCGGTGGAGAACCGGCTGGCCGAGCTGTGGTCGATCCTCGACTTCCTCAACCCGGGCGTGCTCGCCTCCGCGCACACGTTCCGGGCCCGGTTCGCGGTGCCGATCGAGCGGTATGCCGACGAGGACGCCGCGGCCCGGCTGCGCCAGGCCACCCGGCCGTTCCTGCTGCGGCGGGTCAAATCCGACCCGGCGGTGATCACCGACCTGCCGGACAAGCGGGCGGTACGGCACCTGTGCGGCCTCACCGCCGAGCAGAGCACCCTCTATCGCGCCGTCCTGGACGACATGCTCACCCGCCTGCAGGAGAGCCGCGACCGGTGGAACAAGGGCATCGTGCTGGCCGCGATGACCAAGCTCAAACAGGTGTGCGTGCACCCCGCGCTGCTGCTCGGCGACGGCTCGCCGCTGCCCGGCCGCTCCGGCAAGCTGGAACGCCTCGAGGAGATCGTGGACGGCGCGCTCGGCCGGCGGGAGAGCGTGCTGGCGTTCACCCAGTTCGCTCGGTTCGGTGCCGTGCTCGCCCCGCACCTGGCCGCCCGGTTCGGGGTGCCGGTGCGCTACCTGCACGGCGGCACGCCGCGCGCGGCCCGCGACGAGATGGTCGCCGCGTTCCAGGACGACGACCGGCCGGGCATCTTCGTGCTGTCGCTCAAGGCGGGCGGCACCGGGCTCAACCTGACCGCGGCCAACCACGTGGTGCACGTCGACCGCTGGTGGAACCCGGCGACCGAGGCGCAGGCCACCGACCGGGCGTTCCGGATCGGCCAGCGCCGCGACGTGCGGGTGCACACCCTGGTCTGCCTCGGCACCCTCGAGGAGCGGATCGACCGGCTGCTGGCCGACAAGGGCGCCCTCGCCGAGCGGGTGGTCGGCACCGGCGAGGGCTGGCTCACCTCGCTGTCCGTCACCGAGCTGCGGGAACTCGCCCGCCTGGCGCCGGAGGCCATCGTTGACTGACGACCGGCTGGCAATCGCCTTCCTCGGCACGTTCGAGTCGCTGCGGATGGGGCCGACCTTCGCCCGCGGCCGCCGCGACGAGCGGGCCGGGCACGTCCGCCATCTGACGATCTCCGGGAGCCTGGTGGTCGCCCAGGTCCGCGGTCCCGACGATCCGCGGGCGTTCCGGGCGCGGATCGCGGTGCGGGCGTTCGGCGCGGCCGACTGGGCGCGCGTGGAGCGGGCGCTCGCGGCCGAGGCGAGGTTCGTGGCCGACCTGCTGGCCGGGCGGATGCCGGCCGGGATCGAGGCGGTGTTCGCCGAGGCCGGGCTGAGCCTGGTGCCGCTCTCGCTCGACGAGGTGGCGATGGACTGCACGTGCGAGCGGTGGCCGATGCCGTGCGTCCACCTCGCCGCGACGACGTACGCGCTGGCCCGCACGTTCGAGGAGGATCCGTTCGGGGTATTCACCTGGCGCGGCCGGGCTCGCGACGAGTTGCTGCTGCACCTGCGGGAACTCCGCAGCCAGATCGCGCTGGAGACGCCGCCACCCGCGGTGCCGGCCGCCGAGCCGCTCGACGACCTCGGCGATCCGGCGGACTTCTGGGGCGTCGGCGCCGAGCCGGCCGTACCGGCCGGTGGCCGTCCGGGCGCGGTGACCCGCCCCGACGCCCTGCTCGACCAGCTCGACCCGCCGCGGTTGGCGCACGACGGCCGCCCGATCACCGACCTGCTGCGGCCTGCCTACCGAGTCCTGCCGGAAGAGTAGGCGGAGTCTGTTCTTCCACGATCGGAGTACCCGCTCCGAAACCTGCCCGTGACATTCCGTGCACATGGTCTCCTTGTCAAGACATAGCCTTTTGTCAAGAGAAGGTGTGACATGAACCGAATCACCCGAATGCTCACCATGACCGGCCTTGGCCTGGTTGCCGGCGCGACGCTGATGTCCGGCCCGGCGATGGCGGCGACGGGCGCGGGTCAGGGGACGGCGCAAGCTTCGTCGAGCGCCGGCACGGCGCAGGGCACCGACGGCGATCGTGTGGTCGGCGTCTTCCGCAGCTACCGTGCCTGCGCCGTCGCGGGCCGGATCGGCGAGCGTTTCGACCGGTGGGACGAGTGGGACTGCGAGCGGCGTGGCTGGGGCTTCCGGACCCGCTGGCTCCTCGAGGTCAGCCGGGACTGGGACGACGACGATGACGACTGGGACGGCCCGTGGCACGGTGGCGGCGGCTGGGGCCACAACGGTGGCGGCTGGGGCCACCACGGCGGCTGGGGCCACAACGGTGGCGGCTGGGGCGGCCACCACTGAGCAGGTAAGCCGGAACGAGCCACACTCCGCTGGGGGTGTGGCTCGTTCGCTGTTCACCAGGCGACCGGTGCGAAGTCCTTGAGGAAACAGCCGTACAGGTCCTCGCCCTGCTCGCCGCGGATGATCGGGTCATACACCCGGGCCGCCCCGTCGACCAGGTCGAGCGGCGCGTGGAAGCCCTCCTCGGCCAGCCGCATCTTGGTCGGGTGCGGTCGCTCGTCGGTGATCCAGCCGGTGTCCACGCTGGTCATCAGGATCCCGTCGGCGAACATGTCGTCGGCGCTCGTGCGGGTCAGCATGTTCAGCGAGGCCTTCGCCATGTTGGTGTGCGGATGCCCGGCACCCTTGTAACCGCGGCTGAAGATCCCCTCCATGGCCGACACGTTCACCACGTAACGGCGCGCGAACGGCGAGCGGACCATCGCCGTACGCAATCGGCTGACCAGCACGAACGGCGCCGTCACGTTGCACAGCTGCACCTCGAGCAACTCCAGCGGGTCGACCTCGTGCACCCGGTCGCTCCAGCTGTTGGTCGGCGCCGTGTCCGGCACCAGGCCGCCCGCGTCGATCGCGACCGAACGCGCGGTCAGCGCCATCTCGGTGATCTGCTGCGGGGTGAGCACCGGCGTGGCCGCGGTGAGCACGGCCGCGGGCGAGGCGCCGGCGCTGCCGAAGTACTCGAGTTCCGGCAGCGGGCCGGCCGGCAGCGATCCGCTCTCGGCGGCGGCGATCGCCGCATACGCCCCGGGTGACCGCCGCACCGTCTGCGCCGCATTGTTGATCAGGATGTCCAGCGGCCCGCGGGCCGCGACCGAGTCGGCCAGCGCGACCACCTGGGCCGGATCGCGCAGATCGATGCCGACCACGCGGAGCCGGTGCAGCCAGTCGCCGCTGTCCGGCATGGCGGCGAAGCGGCGGACCGCGTCGTGCGGGAACCGGGTGGTGATCGTCAGGTCCGCGCCGTCCCGCAGCAGCCGCAGCGCGATGTACATGCCGATCTTGGCGCGCCCGCCGGTGAGCAGGGCCCGCCGCCCGGTCAGGTCGGTCCGGGCGTCCCGCTTGGCGTGGTTGGTCTCGGCGCAGGCCGGGCAGAGCTGGTGATAGAACGCGTCGACGACCGTGTACCGCTGTTTGCAGACATAACACCCGCGGGCCTGCTTCAGCACCCCCGCCGTGGCGCCGCGCACCGAGCTCCGCAGCGGGATGCCCGCCGTCTCGTCGTCGACCCGGCCCGGGGCCCCGGTGGCGGTCGCCTCGGTGACCTCCCGGTCGGCCGCTAGCACCGCGTCCCGCCGGTCCCGCCGGCGCTGCAGTTTCGCGGTCTTGAACAGCCCGGCGGTGGCCCGCCGCACGGTCACCGCATCCGGATGCTCCACCGGCAGCCGCTCCACCTCGGCCAGCACCGACAGGCACAACGCCAGTCGGGCGGGATCCACCCCGCCGGCCGTCTCCACACCGTCTTCCAACACACTCACGGCAGGAACTTTACTGAGCCCGGCCGGACCGTCACTTCAGCAAGGCGGCACTTCCGCTTCATACGGGTACGGCGGGACGCTCGTACGGTGAACCGACGCTCCTGGTTTCTCTTCCTCCTCGTCTCGGTGCTCTGGGGAATCCCGTACTTCCTCATCAAGATCGCGATCGAGGATCTGTCCCCGATGCTGGTGGTCGCCGGCCGCATCGCCATCGCGGCGCTCGTGCTGCTCCCGGTCGCGGCCGCCCGCGGCACCCTGGCGGCCCTGCGTGGCCGGCTCGGGATCGTCACGGTCCTCGCCGCGGTGCACATCATCGGCCCGTTCCTGCTCATCACGTACGGCGAAACGCACATCTCGTCGTCGCTCACCGGCCTGCTGATCGCGATCGAGCCCGTGGTGATCGCGTTGCTGATGGCCCGCGCCGAACCGCTCAGCGGGCTCCGCGTCGCCGGCCTCGTCCTCGGCTTCGCCGGGGTGGCCGTGCTGGTCGGGCTCGACGTGTCCGGCGACCGGCTCGGCCTGCTCGGCGCGGGGATGGTGCTGCTCGCGGCGGTGAGCTACGCGGTCGCGACGATGCTGGTGCAGCGCCGGGCCGCGGAGATCCCGCCGGAGGCCCTGGCCGGCGGCACGACCGCGATCAGCGCGGTGGTGCTCGCGCCGTTCGCCGCGTTCGCCCTGCCGGACGCCCCCGCCGGCCCGGCCGCCTGGGCGTCGCTCGCCGTGCTGGGCGTGCTCTGCACCGCGGTGGCGCTGCTCGCCTTCTACCGGCTCATCGGGCTCGCCGGGTCCAACCGGGCCGGGCTGGTGACCTATGTGAACCCGGTGGTCGCCGTGCTGCTCGGCGTGGTGCTGCTGAACGAAGACCTCGGGATCAGCACGCTCGCCGGATTCACCCTGGTCGCCGCGGGTTGCTGGCTGTCCACCCGGCCGATGCCGCAACCGGTCGTCGAGCCGGTCTCGGCCTGCCGGTGACCGTAGGGGGATCATGCAGGCATGCAGAGTTTTGATGTGGTGGTGATCGGCGCCGGCCCCGGCGGCGAGGTCGCGGCGGGCCGGCTCGCGGAGGCGGGGCTGGAAGTGGCCGTCGTGGAGGCCGACAAGGTGGGCGGCGAATGTTCCTTCTACGCCTGCATGCCGTCGAAGTCCCTGCTACGACCCGGCGAACTGCTCGCCGAGGCCCGCCGGGTGCCCGGCGTCGCCGAGGCGGTGACCGGGCCGCTCGACCGGGACGCGGTGCTCCGCCGGCGCGACGAAATCATCGGGAACCTCGACGACAGCGGCCAGGTGCCGTGGCTGATCGAACGCGGGATCAAACTGTTCCGCGGCTGGGGACGCCTGGCTGGGGAGAAGCGGGTCGTGGTCGGCGACGAGGTCCTCGAGGCCCGCCGCGCGGTCATCCTGGCCGGCGGCACCACGCCGGCGCTGCCCGCCCTCGACGGGCTCGCGGACGCGAAGCCGTGGACCAACCGGGAGGCCACCACCGCCCGGGAGATCCCCGCGTCACTGGTCATCGTCGGCGGCGGCGTGGTGGGCGTGGAGATGACCCAGGCCTACTGCACGCTCGGCGCGCGGGTCACCCTGGTCGAGGGCGAGCACCGGCTGCTGCCGCGGGAAGAGGAGTTCGCCTGCGTACAGGTCACCGAGGCGCTGGTCGAGCAGGGCGTGGACATCCGCACCGGGCAGTCGGCGGTCGCGGTCCGGCGCGACGGCGACCAGGTCACCGTGACGCTGCGCGACGGCGGCACGGCCACGGCGGACGAAGTGCTGATCGCGGCCGGGCGCACCCCGCAGACCGGCGGCCTCGGGCTGGACACGGTGGGTGTGACGGCGGGCGGCTACCTCCGGGTGGACGAGCGCCTGCGGGTACCCGGGCTGGACTGGCTGTACGTGGTGGGCGACCTCAACGGCAAGGCGCTGTTCACCCACATGGCGAAATATCAGGCGGCCGTCGTCTCCGGGGCCATCCTCGGGCAGGACATGGTGGCCGAGCACCTCGCCGACGGGCCCGGGTCGCCCCGGGTCGTCTTCACCGAGCCGCAGGTGGCCGCGGTCGGGCACACCACGGCGAGCGCCGCCGCGGCCGGCCTGCGGGTACGCGTCGTCGACATCGCCACCGAGGCCAACGCGGGTGGATCCTTCACCCGCAACCCGCGTGGCACCGCCCGGTTCCTGGTCGACGAGGAACGGGACGTCCTGGCCGGCGTGACGATCACCGGGTCCGAGGTGGCCGACTTCCTGCACGCGGCCACCATCGCGATCGTGGGTGAGGTGCCGATCCGCCGGCTGCGGCACGCCGTCCCGGCGTTCCCTACCCGTAGCGAGATCTGGCTCTACCTGTTCAACGAGCTGGGCATCTGATCACAGCGCAGCGGGACGGCCGACCGTCCCGCTGCGGGCCCCGGTCGTGCTGCAATGGGCCCGGGTCCTCCTGCTGCGGGGGCT
>Ga0207668_10000556_pt1 | contig 23387 bp, 27 predicted proteins | sample KBSS43metaG_FD_184323 | JGI IMG/M metagenome (GOLD analysis project Ga0207668, IMG submission 184323) | Switchgrass rhizosphere microbial communities from Kellogg Biological Station, Michigan, USA - KBS S4-3 metaG (SPAdes) (version 2) | ecosystem: Host-associated > Plants > Roots > Rhizosphere...
GGCCTGAGCCCGGCGTACGAGAGCAGCTGAGGCGTTTACGCCGGTGGCCGGGCGAGTTTGGCGGCCACGGCGTCGAGGACCCAGTCCAGACCCGTCGCGAAGGACGTCTCGGCATCCACGTGCGTGCCGTCGTGCACGGCCTTGGCCAGCGCCGGGAAGCGGCCCGTGGCCAACATTTTCGTCACATGCGGGCCGGCGGCCCGCTGCCATTCGCGCTTGGACAGGCCGGTGGCCCGCTCGGCCCGCAGGTTCGCGATCTCGCGCCGGATCGCGCCGATGAGGTAGGCGCTGACAGTCTCCACGGCGCGCATCACGGTGTCGATGTCGGCGAGGCCGTCGAGGGCGGCCAGCCGGGCCTCGGTGACCGCGAGGCCGTTCGGGCCCAGGGTCGGGCGGCCGCCGAGCAGGTCGGCCAGCCATTCGTGACGGAGCGCGGCCTGCCTGGTGCGGTGGGCGAGCAGGCGCAGCGATGCCCGCCAGTCGTCGGGCTGCTCCTCGGGCAGGATCTCGGCGTGGACCTCGTCCACCATGAGGTCGAACAGTTCCTCCTTGGTGGCGATGTATCCGTACAGCCGCATCGGTCCGGCGTCCAGCCGGGCGGCGACCTTGCGCAGCGACACCGCCTCCAGCCCGCCCTCGTCGGCCAGGGCGACGGCGGCGGCGACGATCCGCTCCCGGTCGAGCGGCACGGGGCGATGCGGTGGCTCCGGCCGGTCCCACACAGTCATGGTGTCACTGTACTGTTGCGATACGCCGTCACGGATCAATACAGTGTATCGGTATGAGACGTCGCATCGCCGTGGTCGGGGCCGGTCCCGCCGGCCTCACCTTCGCCCGCGTCCTGCACCGCCACGACCACCCGGTCACCATCCTCGAACGCGATCCCGCCCCCGACGCCCGGCCCCCGGGCGGCACGCTGGACCTGCACGAGGGGCTGGGCCAGCTCGCGCTGGACAAGGCCGGGCTGCTGGCCGAGTTCCAGACGCTGTCGCGCGCCGAGGGGCAGGCCATGCGCATCCTGGACACGGACGGGACCGTCCTGCGCGACTGGCGACCCCGCCCGGACGACCGGGCCAATCCCGAGATCGACCGCGGGCACCTGCGTGACCTGCTGCTCGGCCCGCTCGACGTCCAGTGGGGGCGGGGCGTGACACAGGTGGTGCCGCAGACCGGCGATGGCGTACAGCTGCAGTTCGCGGACGGCCGGCGGGAGACGTTCGACCTCGTCGTCGGCGCGGACGGCGCCTGGTCCCGGATCCGCCCAGCGGTCTCCCCGGTGACGCCGCACTACACCGGCGTCACCTCGGTCGAGACCTCGCTCGACGACGTCGACACCCGCCACCCCGACCTCGCCCGGCTGATCGGCGACGGTTCGGTGGCCGTGTACGGCGCGAACCGATCGCTCGTCGCCCAGCGCAACAGCGGTGGCCACGTCAAGGTGTACGCCAAGTTCCGCGCGCCGTCGGACTGGCACGCGGACCTGGACCTGGCCGATGCCGAGGCCGTCCGATCGAGCCTGCTGGCCCGGTTCGACGGCTGGGCCGCCCCCGTGCTCGACCTGCTCCGCCGCGGCACCACGTTCGTCCACCGCCCCTTCCACGTCCTGCCCGCGTCGCACACCTGGATCCACACCGCCGGGGTGACGCTGCTGGGCGACGCCGCCCACCTGATGCCCCCGCTGGGCGTGGGCGCGAACCTCGCGATGCTGGAAGGCGCCGAACTCGCCGAGTCCATCGCCGCCGGCCCGGCAGATGTGGACGAGGCCGTCCGCGCCTTCGAGGAGCGGATGTGGGCGCGAGCCCACCGGTGGGCGGAGATCACGACGGCCGGCCTGGACCGCCTCGTGAGCCCGGACCCCGCCGAAGCCCTCGCCCTCTTCGACCAGGTCCAGCCCTCCTGACCGTACGGCCGCAACGGGCCCCGTCCGATACCGAGGTGAAGCCGGGGGAGCCGGCGCCTAATGTGTACCGCTGATGCTGCACCACATCTGGCAAGCCGTCCGGGACTGAGCCGGATCCCCGGCCGGTCAGTCCAGGATCCAGGTGCGGACGGTTTCCCCGGGCCCCGAGAAGGCCAGCACGATGGTGCCGACGACCAGGACGGTGCCGATCAGCAGCCGGGTCCAGGCGGCCCGCGAAGCCCGCACCTCGGTGTCCGTCAGCCGGACGACGGCCACCACCACGAGGGGTACGGCGACGAGGTGCCCGATGAAAGCCGTGTACAGCAACAGCCGCCCGACCGGTTGCAGGGCGCCGGGCCAGACGTCGATCGAGGCGGTGTAGCTGTCGCCCTGCGACGGGAGGTACGGCTCGCCCCGCAGGTACGCCGCGCGGGCGAGTGCCACGACGGCGCACAGCACATACCAGCCGGCGTAGAGAAACAATCCCCAGGTCAGCGCCCGTACGCGTACCGCTGTCCGCGGTTTGTCCGCTGTGCTCAGCGTTGCCGTGGCACCGACTGTAGGCCGCCGGAATCGACCTGGGCAAGATCGCGCCGCGGCGCTCCGCGGGTCAACTGTTCCAGCTTGAACGGTTCCGGCTTCGAAGGCCGCTCAGTCAGGCGACCTCCCGACCACGGACGAATGGTCACCTGAACCACTGCCCACGAGCGCGTGCCGGCCCTGGTCACCGGTCCCCGTCCCCGCGAGCCACGGTCCGGGCGATCCTGCTGGAACTGCTTCCCCTGGACGACGAACGGCGCCGGACACAAGTCGTGTACGCCGCGTACTTCATGCGTTTCCTGACCGATCCTGCCTTGGCCCGGTCCGTACGGGACAGCCCGCACGCCCTCGAAGACCTGGTCGCGTTACTGCTTCGCCAAGGCCAAGACCTCGGCCACGTGAACCCGGACCTGGACCCGCAAGCCGAAGCGGCCTTCCTCGTGGCCGGCGCCCAAGGACTGCAGCCCCCCGTCCTGCTCGGGCAGTACACACCGCAGCACGCCGTGAACCTCATCGACCAGCAGGTCGACCGGCTCTTCGCCGGCCATCGCCAAGACGCCTGACCGACCAGCCGATCCACCTGCAGACAGCCTGTTGATCACGGCGTGGTGCGGGAGCGCGCCGACGGGTTCCGCTGAGCTGCCCGGGCCGGTGCCGCCTCAGCCGGCGCTGGTCACGGTCCGCAGCTGGGCGAGCGCCTCGGTCATCGCGCGGGACAGGCCGGTGTCGGCCGGCTCGGCGACCCAGCGTTCGAAGGCGACCCGGAGCACGACGATGCCCGCCTCGGCGGCCAGGGTCGCGTCCGGTTCGCCGACGCCGCGCCGGCGCAGGCCGTCGGCGAGCGCGGTGGCCAGCGACGCCATTTTGATCAGTTCGCGTTCGCGCAGCTCGGGGTGGGCGTTGATGACGCTCTGGCGGCGGCGGGAGCGGTCGTGGTGCCGGCCCAGCTGGGCGGCGGCGGCCTCCAGCGCGGCGGCGACGGCCTGCAGCGGGGACGCGGACTCCGGCGCGGCGGCCAGCCCGCGTACGAGTTGCTCCCGCAGGGCCTCGGTGCCGCCGAAGAGCACCTCGCGCTTGTCGGCGAAGTGCCGGAAGAAGGTGCGTGCCGTCAGGCCGGCCCGCTGGGCGATCTCGGCCACGGTGGTCTGCTCGTAGCCGCGCTCGACATACAGCTCCAGGGCGGCCTCGCGGAGCCGGCCGGTCGCGTCTGCCTCCCATCGTGCCACGGCCCGAGTCTAGTCATGTCACTTGATGACATCAGCTGGTAGGGTGATGTCATCAAGTGACATTACTGGGGAGGGTTTCTCATGCGTATCTTCGTGACCGGCGCAACCGGCTGGATCGGGTCCGCCGTCGTCCCCGAGCTGCTCGCCGGCGGGCACCAGGTGCTCGGCCTCGCGCGCTCCGACGCGGCCGCCGCGTCTCTCGCCGCACTGGGCGCGGCCGTCCACCGGGGCGAGCTGGACGACCTCGACAGCCTGCGGACGGCGGCGGCGCACACCGACGGGGTGGTCCACCTCGGCTACCACCACGACTTCACCCAGATCGAGGCGGCCGCGCGCACCGACCACGCGGCGATCACCGCGATCGGCGAGACCCTGGCGGGCACCGGCCGGCCGTTCGTGGTCGCCTCCGGCGTGGCCGGACTCGCCGCCGGCCGGGTCGCCACCGAGCGGGACGTGCCGGATCCGGCCGCCCACCCCCGGGCCGCCAACGCCCGGGCGGCGCTGGCGTTCGCCGAGCGCGGGGTGCGGGCGATGGTTGTCCGGTTCGCGCCCACCGTGCACGGCGCCGGCGATCACGGTTTCCTCGCCACCCTGGTCGGCATCGCCCGCGAGCACGGCGTCTCCGGCTACCTCGGCGACGGCGCCAACACCTGGCCGGCCGTGCACCGCCGGGACGCCGCGCGGCTGGTCGGCCTCGCCGTGGCCGGCGCGCCGGCCGGCGCGGTCCTGCACGCCGTCGCCGAGCAGGGGGTGCCCACCCGCACCATCGCCGAGGCCGTCGGGCGTGGCCTCGGCCTGCCGGCCACGCCGATCCCGGCCGATCGGGCGGCCGGTCACTTCGGCTGGCTGGCCCGGTTCTTCGGGATGGACGTGCGGGCGTCCAGCGCGGCGACCCGCCGGTTGCTCGGCTGGCAGCCCCGGCAGCCCGGGCTCGTCGCCGACCTCGGCGCCGGCCACTACTTCGACCGGCCCGCCGAGGTCTCGACGCCGGCCGGATAGCTCGCGGCCGCACGCCGAATTCGTTGGTGGACGGCGCCGCGGGTCGCCGATACTGGCGTCTTCGCGACCCGAAAGTGAGATGCAGCCATGACCAGCCGGACCATCCGGATCACCGTCCGCGGCTCCTTCGACGGCCTCAGCGAGGCGCAGCTCGCCGAGCTCGTCGCCGAGCAGGCCGACCATGACTTCCTGCGTACGGTCTACACCCCCGACGGCTATCTCGCGTACGACCTGCCGGCCCGCCCGTTCTTCACCTTCCGTTTCGTCGAGGAGGTCGCCACCGAACCGGAGGTCGCCCAGGCGGCCGCCCGGGCCGAGAGCAAGGCCGCGGCCTGGATGCGCGAGCGCGGCTACCCGGTGAAGAACCTGTCCGCGCAGGCCGTCGACCTGTCCGAGGTGCCGCTGGGCAAGCGGGGCCGCCGCGAGGCCGCCCGCCGTGGTTGACTCTCCACGCCCGCCAAGCCCGGCCGGTGACGCGCTGGTGCGGATCGAGATCAGGGACTACGACCCGGCCTGGCCCGATCTCGCGGCCCGCGCCCTCGACGAGGTGCGGGCCGCGCTGCCGGGCCTGCTCACCGAGGCGGAGCACGTGGGCAGCACCGCGGTGCCGGGCCTGGCCGCCAAGCCGGTCATCGACCTGATGGTGGCGACCGACGACCTGGACGCGGTGCGGGCCGCCGAGGAGGCGCTGCACCGGGCCGGCTACCGGCGGATCGAGACCGGGATGCGGCAGCGGCTGTTCTACCGGCGCGAGGGCGAGCCGGTCGGCCACCACCTGCATGTGGTGACGACGGCGTCCTGGCCTACCCGCAACGAGCGGCTGCTGCGCGACCATCTGCGCCGGCACCCGTCCGACCGGCAGGCCTACGCACGGCTCAAGCGTGACCTGGCCGCCGCCGGGCACGACCGCGACGCGTACACGCGCGCGAAGACCGTGCTGATCCAGCGGATGGTCGACGACGCCCGCGACGCGCTGGGGCTGCCCCGGGTGGACGTCTGGGAGGAGTGAGCGGGGCGGGTCAGACGGCCGCGCGTTCGGCGGCGCTGCGTTCGACGCAGAACTCGTTGCCCTCCGGGTCGCGCATGGTGACCCAGCCCTTCCCGTCGGGCCTGCGGTGGTCCTCGTGGATGGCGGCGCCCAGGGTGAGCATCCGGTCGACGAACTCGTCGCGGGTGCCGGCCGGGGGTTCGATGTCGAGGTGGACGCGGTTCTTGCCGAGCTTGTCGTCGGGCACGGCGATGAACAGCAGGCCGGGCACGCCGTCGGCCGGGGCGGTCAGCAACGCCTCCTCGTGGTCGGACTCGTCGTGCATCGCGAAGCCGGTGACCTGCTCCCAGAACCGGGCCAGGGTGAGCGGGTCGTGGGCGTCGACGGTGATGTGGCGTACCGGATTGACGATCATGCCTGGAATCCTAAGCCTGCCGCGCGTCGTCAACCCTAGGTTGACGACGCGCGATCGTCAACCTAGGGTTGACGTCGTGACACAGATTCCCGTCCGCCTGGACGATCTCATCTCCGCCATCGCCAAGAACCGGCCGGACGACGTGCTCGAGCGGGTCTCCGACGCGGTCCGGCTCGCCGACCGGCTGGGCGAGCTGGCCGACCACCTGATCGGCCACTTCGTCGACCAGGCCCGCCGCTCGGGTGCCTCGTGGACCGACATCGGCCGCAGCATGGGGGTGTCCAAGCAGGCCGCCCAGAAGCGGTTCGTGCCGAGAGCCGAGCCGGACCCGTCGCACGGCTTCGGCCGGTACTCGCCGGCGGCCCGCACCGTCGTGGTCGCCTCGATGAGCCAGGCCAGGAGCATGGGCCACCCCGAGATCCGCCCCGAGCACCTGCTCGCCGCCCTGCTGGAGGTGCCCGACGGGATCGCCGCGCGGGCCCTGGCCGGGCAGGGCGCCGACGCCGGCACCGTACGCCGAGCGATCGTCGCGGCGCTGCCCGAGCCGGCCCCGGAGGTGCCCGACGTGGTGCCGTTCGACGCCCGGGCCCGCAAGGTGCTCGACCTGACCTTCCGGGAGGCGGTGCGCCTGCAGCACGACGCCATCGGCACCGGCCACCTCCTGCTCGCGCTGCTGGCCGAGGAGCCCGAGGGCGGCCTGCTGGCCGGCCTGGGCGTCACCAAGGAGGTCACCGACGCGGCCGTGGCACAGGCCGGCCCCGAAAGCTGACGGCGCGCAGGTCAGCCGAGCGGGAAGTCGGCCAGCGGCGACCACGGGCCGCCCGCGGCCGACGGGCCGGTGAGCAGCCGCAGCGTGCTGGCGCGGGCCCGGATCGGCAGGTGCGGCCGGACCGCCTCGCCGGCGGCCCGCAACACGCCGACGGGATGGTCGTGCCCGATCGTCAGGTGCGGGATGACCTCGTCGAACGCCCCGCCGTACGGCTGCACGCCGGGGAACCGGGCGGTGACCGCGGCGGTCAGCGCCCGGAACGGGTCCGGCGGGTCGGGGGCCAGCCACAGCACCCGCTCGCCGAACCAGGCCAGCCGGTCGAGGGTGAGGAAGAACGCCGGCACGGCGGCCGCGATCTGGCCGAGCGCGGCGTGCACCCGTTCGTCGAGCGCGGCCGGCGGCAGGAACGGGACCAGCACCGTGATGTGCGCCGGCACACCCCAGCTCGCGGCCCGGTCGAGCCGGTCGCGGTGCGCGGCGACGGCCGGCTCGGCCTCGGGGATGGGCACGAGCAGGGCGCTGCAGTCGGGTTCCACCGCCGCATTCTCACACCCTGACGAATGTCATGGCAGGGTCGTGACACGCGGCAATGGGGTGGGCCGCCGGTTGCCGCCACGATCAGTTCATGACGCTCACCGCCCAACCCGACATCGCGGCCCGCGGCTCCGCCGTGCCGGCCGTCCACCTCGACGGTGTGGTCAAGCGCTTCGGCGCGGTGACCGCCGTCGACGGCATCAGCCTGGCGATCCGGCCCGGCGAGGTGGTGGCCCTGCTCGGCCCGAACGGCGCCGGCAAGACCACCACGGTCGACATGCTGCTCGGCCTGTCCCGTCCCGACGAAGGCTCGGTCACGGTGTACGGGCACGCCCCGCACCACGCGGTCGCGCTCGGCCTGGTGTCCGCGGTCATGCAGACCGGTGGGCTGCTCAAGGACTACACGGTCGCCGAGACCGTGCAGCTGACCGCAGTGCTGTTCGGCCGGCCGCCGTCCGCCGCCGCCGAGGCCCTGCGCCGGGCGGGCATCGACGACATCGGCAAACGCCTGGTGGGCAAGTGTTCCGGCGGGCAGCAGCAGCGGCTGCGGTTCGCGATGGCGTTGCTGCCCGACCCGGAACTGCTGATCCTCGACGAGCCGACGACCGGGATGGACGTGGCCGGGCGGCACGAGTTCTGGACCGCGATCCGCGAGGACGCGAGCGCCGGCCGTACGGTCATCTTCGCCACCCACTACCTGGAGGAGGCCGACGCCTACGCCGACCGGGTGGTCTTCGTGCGCCGCGGCCGGATCGTGGCGGACGGCACCGCCGCCGAGGTCAAGGCCCTGGCGGCCGGCCGCACGGTGCGGGCGACCCTGCCCGGCGCCGCCGAGGCCGAGCTGCGCGCGATCGCCGGGGTGGACACCGCCGAGGTCCGCGGCGACACCGTCTACCTGCACGGGCGCGACACCGACGAGATCGCCCGGCACCTGCTCACCCGCACCGCCGCCCGGGACCTGGAGATCACCTCCCGGAACCTGGAGGAGGCCTTCCTCACGCTGACCGCCGACGAGACCCCGGAGGGTACGAAATGACCACCGCCACGCTGCCACCGGCGCGCAGCCTGCCCCGCTTCGGCGGCTTCAGCCTCGGCATGGTCCGCCTCGAACTGCGCCGGATGATGCGCAACCGCCGCACCGTCGTCTTCACACTGATCATGCCAGCCGTGTTCTTCCTGCTGTTCGGCTCCAACGGCAGCTACAAGACCGAACGCCTCGGCGACGGCAACGTCACCGCCTACATCCTGATCAGCATGGCCGTCTACGGTGCCATGCTGGCCACCACCACCGGCGGCGCGATGGTCAGCATCGAGCGTGCCGCCGGGTGGAGCCGGCAGCTGCGGCTCACCCCGCTGCGACCGGCCGCGTACATTGCGGTGAAACTGCTCCTCGCCATGATCATCGGCGGGGTGTCGGTGGCGGTCGCGTTCGTGGTGGGCGCGTTCTCGGGGGCGCAGCTGCCGGTGCGCGCCTGGATCGAGTGCGGCCTGCTGGCCTGGGCGTGCGCGCTGGTGTTCGCCGCGTTCGGGCTGTTCATGGGCTACCTGATGCCCAGCGAGAACGTGATGCAGATCCTCGGCCCGGTGCTGGCCATCCTGGCGTTCGCCGGCGGCCTGTTCCTGCCGCTCGACGAGCTCGGCCACACGTTCGCGACGATCGCCAAGTTCACCCCGGCGTACGGGGTGGGCGAGATCGCCCGCTACCCGCTGACCCACGACGGCAACCTGTGGATCGCCGCCGCGAACGTGGTGGCCTGGACCACGGTGTTCGCGGCCGGCGCGATGTGGCGGTTCCGCCGCGACACGGCCCGGGTGTGACGGGCGGTACGGTCATGGTCATGACGGCGGCGCAGTCCTCGCGGGCCTACCGGTTCGGCTGGATGTTCGCCGCTGTCTGGCTGGTCTACCTGTACGAGAACGTCAAGGCCCTGCTGGCCCAGCCCAACCTGTGGTGGCGCGGCACCGGCCTGGTCGCGGTCGCCGCGTTCGGCGTCACCTACCTGGTCCTGGCCAGACTCGCCCGGCAGGGCCGCATCGGCGGCCCGGCGCCGCGCCCGGCGCACCTGTGGCTCGGCATCGGCGTGCTGCTCGTGCTCTTCGGCCTGCAGGTGCCCGGCGCCGGCAACCACGCGTTGACCTGCCTGGTGTACATCGCCGCGCTCGCCATGATCGGCCTGCCGGTGCGGCAGGGCCTGGCGGCCGCGGCGATCCTGTTCACCGCGGCCGAGGTGCTCCCGGCGACCGCGCCCGGCTGGAGCGACAACGGGTACGGGCTGGCCGTGCTGCTCGGCTCGCTGGCCACCTACGGCATCCGGGTCGCCGGGGAACGCCAGGAGCGGCTGGTCAGCGCGGAACGGGAACTGGCCGGCCTGGCCGTGCAGAACGAACGGGCCCGCATCGCCGGCGACCTGCACGACATCCTCGGCCACTCGCTGACCGTGGTGGCCGTCAAGGCCGAGCTCGCGCAGCGGCTGCTCGACGTCGACCTGGACCGGGCCCGCCGGGAACTCGCCGATCTCGAGACCCTGGCCCGCGACGCCCTGGCCGACGTGCGCTCGACCGCGCTGGGGGTGCGCGGCATCTCGCTGCCCGGCGAGATCGCCGCCGCCCGCGAGGCGCTCGCCGCGGCCAACGTCGAGGCCCGGCTGCCCGGCGCCGCCGACGAGGTGCCCAGCCGCAACCGGGAGCTGTTCGCCTGGACGATCCGCGAGGCGGTGACCAACATCGTGCGGCACAGCCGGGCCCGGCACGTCGAGGTGCGGCTCGGCCCGGCCAGCGTGGAGATCGTCGACGACGGCGTGGGCGCCGCCGTCGTCACCGGCGACGGCCAGGGCCTCGCCGGGCTGCGCCGGCGCGCCGAGGCGCTGGGCGCGCAACTGACCGCCGGCCGCCGCGAGGACCAGCCGGGATTCCGGGTACGCGTGGAGGTCCCCTCATGATCAAACTGTTGCTCGCCGACGACCAGGCCCTGGTCCGCGGCGCGATGGCCGCCCTGCTCGACATGGAGGCCGACCTCAAGGTGGTCGCCGAGGTGGGCCGCGGCGACGAGGTGGTCGCCGCGGCGCAGGCCGCCGACGCCGACGTGGCCCTGCTCGACGTGGAGATGCCCGGCCTGGACGGCGTCGCCGCCTGCCGCGCCCTGCACCGGGCCCGCCCGCAGTGCCGGGTGCTGATGGTCACCACCTTCGGCCGGGCCGGTTACCTGCGGGCCGCGATGGCCGCCGGCGCCAGCGGGTTCATCGTCAAGGACACCCCGGCCCGGCAGCTGGCCGACGCGGTGCGCCGGGTGCACGAGGGCCTGCGGGTGGTCGACCCGGCGCTGGCCGCGCAGTCGCTGGCCCAGGGCGACTCGCCGCTGACCGAACGGGAGTCCGACGTGCTGCGCGCCGCCCGCGACGGCGGCACGGTCGCCGACGTCGCCCGGGAACTGCACCTGTCCGAGGGCACCGTGCGCAACCACCTGTCCGCGGCCATCGGCAAGACCGGTGCCCGCACCCGCGCCGAGGCGGTCCGGATCGCCGTGGACAACGGCTGGCTGCTGACCTGAGAACAACGGCACCGGAATCTTCCGGTGCAACCGAACGGCACCCGGCGGTGACCGTTTCCCGCACCCCGCGCCCCGAAGAGTTCCCCCTGCCAGCAACCACAGGGGGGAACCGAGATGACCACGACCGTCACCCGCGAGCAGGAGACCCTGATCCGCGAGAACATGGCCCTGGTCGGCCACATGGTCCGCGAGATGCTGTTCAAGGTTCCCGCCCACGTGCACCGCGACGACCTGGCCTCGGCCGGCTACACCGCGCTGGTCACCGCGGCGCGGGCGTTCGACGCCGGCCGTGGCGTGCCGTTCGGCCGGTTCGCCGCCCAGCGGGTGCGCGGCGCCCTGCTCGACGAGCTGCGCGGGATGGACTGGGCGACCCGCTCGGTGCGGGCCCGCGCCCGCCGCGCCGAGGTGGCCCGCCAGGAACTGACCGCCCGGCTGGGCCGCACCCCCACCCCGACCGAGCTGGCCGAGCTGCTCGGTGTCGCGGTCGGCGAGCTGAGCACCGTCGACGACGACGTGCAGCGCGCCGCCGTGCTGTCGCTGCAGGGGTTCGCCGCCGGCTCCGCCGAGGACGTGGTGACGGAGACCGCGATGAACCCGGAGGAGCTGCTGCTGCACCGCGAGCGGCTCGGCTACCTGCACGACGCGGTGGCCGTGCTGCCCGAGCGGCTGCGCTACGTGGTCGAGGCGTCGTTCCTGCGGGAGCGGCCGCTCGCCGAGGTGGCCGCCGAGCTGGGCGTCACCGAGTCGCGGGTGTCGCAGCTGCGCACCGAGGCCCTCGCGCTGCTCAAGGACGGCCTCACCACGCACCTGGACCAGCAGGACACCGGCCAGGCCAAGGACAGCTGCGTGGCCCGCCGCCGGGCCGTGTACGCCGCGCAGATCGCCGCGCGCAGCACGATGACCACCCGGCTGGGCGCCACCGACGTGCACGGCCTGCGCATCGCCGCCTGAGCTGCCGCGGCCGTCACGCCGTCGGGTGCAGGAACTCCAGCAGCAGCGCGTTGACCGGTTCCGGGTCCTCCAGGCCGGGCAGGTGCCCGGCCCAGTCCAGCTCCACGTGCCGGGCGGCGGGCAGCGTGCCGGCCAGCGCGAGCGCGACCTGCCGGAACTCGGGCAGGTCGTGCGCGCCGGTGACCAGCAGCGTCCGGGCCCGGACCGCGGTCGTCTCGTACGGCGTCTCGACCTCCTCGACGTCGCCGGCCGTGAGCTGCACCTCGTACGCGTGCCGCTGCATCCGCCGTACGAGATCGCGGGTCTGGTCGTCCGCGCGGGGGCCCAGCCAGGTCGTCACCATCAGCTCGGTCGCCGCACCGACGTCCCCGGCGTCGAGCAGCTCGTTCTCCCGGTCCCACACGGCCCGCAGCGCCGGGCCCGGCTCAAGCCCGGCACTCGCGGTGCACAGCAGCGCGAGCGCGGTCACCCGGTGCGGCCACCGCGCGGCCAGCTCCAGCGCCACCGCACCACCGCCGGACGAGCCGACCACCGCGGCCGGCCCGATGCCCAGGGCGTCGAGCAGGCCGGCCACCTCGGCGGCGGTGTCCACCGGCCGGTCCGGCGCCGGCGTCTCGCCGAACCCGGGCAGGTCGCAGCGCACCACCTGCCACCCGGCGGCGGCCAGCGCACCCACCTGCGGATCCCACATCCGGCGGTCGCAGACGGTCGAATGCAGCAGCAGCACGGCCGGGCCGGAGCCGGTGCGGTCATGAGATAGCGTCATCGCGCGACAGGCTAACGCCGCACCACCGCCGGAGGGGAACGATTTAATGGTGACCTTGCAGGATGTCCGGGACGCGGCGAAGCGGATCGACGGGGTCGCCCACCACACCCCGGTGATCCGGTCGCGGACCCTGGACGGCCTGGTCGGCGCCGAGGTGTTCCTGAAGGCCGAAAACCTGCAGCGGATCGGGGCGTTCAAGTTCCGCGGCGCCTACAACGCGATCCGCCGGCTGCCGGCCGAGCAGCTGGCCCGCGGCATCGCCGCGTACTCGTCGGGCAACCACGCGCAGGCGGTCGCCCTGTCCGCCCGCGAGCTCGGCACCACCGCGGTGATCGTGATGCCGGCCGACACGCCCCGCTCGAAGCTCGACGCGGTGGCCGGCTACGGCGCCGAGATCGTCACCTACGACCGGTACACCGGCGACCGCGAGGAGATCGGCCGGCGGCTCGCCGCGGAGCGGGGCCTGACCCTGATCCCGCCGTACGAGCACCCCGACGTGATCGCCGGGCAGGGCACCGCGGCGCTGGAGCTGCTCGACGAGGCCGGCCCGCTCGACGCGCTGGTCGTGCCGGTCGGCGGCGGCGGGCTGATCGCCGGCAGCGCGATCGCGGCCACCGCCGTGCGGCCCGGCATCCGGGTGGTCGGCGTCGAACCGGAGGCCGGCGACGACACCCGCCGCTCGCTGGCCGCCGGGCAGCGGGTCACCATCCCGGTGCCGCGCACCATCGCCGACGGGCAGGCCGCCGCCACCCCCGGCGAACTCACCTTCTCGATCAACAAGCGGCTGGTGGACGAGATCGTGCTGGTCAGCGACGACGAGATCCGCGCCGCGCTGCGCTTCGCGGTCGACCGGCTCAAGCTCGTGATGGAGCCCAGCGGCGCGTCCGGGCTGGCCGCGCTGCTGGCCGGCCGGCTCGCCCCGGCACCGGCCCGGATCGGTGTGATCATCTCCGGGGGCAACGTCGGCGCGGCCCGCCTCGCCGAGCTGCTCGCTGACTGATCGTCACGGGGCCGGGCGGTCCAGGGCGGTGAGCCGTGCCGCGACGTCGCTGCGCCACGGGTGGGCGAGGTCGGCGAGGATCTGCTCGGCCTCCCGCCACGCCTGCCGGGCCTGGGCCGGCTCGTTGAGGGCCAGCAGGCTGTCGCCGGAATGGACCATCGCGTGGGCGGCGTGGAAGCGGTCACCGACCTCCTGGTTCAGTGCCGCGCCGCGCCGGAAGCAGGCGACCGCCGCCTCGAACTGGCCGCGCTGGTGGTGGATGTACCCGACCGAATCCCAGGTGGCGGCCTCCTGAGCGGTGTCGTGGACCTGCTGCCACAGCTCGAGCGCCTCCTCGCAGTGGCGCAGCGCCGGCGTCAGGTCGCCGAGCCCGGCCAGGCACCACCCGACGGCGTTGAGCTCCTTGGCGATCGCCGCGCGGTCGCCGGTCTGCCGGGACAGCCGCAGCGACTGCCGCCCGCAGTCCAACGCCGCCGCGTGGTCGCCGCGGAGGTCGTACATCTGGCAGAGGTTGTGCCAGACCCGCGCCTGGCCGGCCACGTGATCCACCTCCGTGAACAGCCGCAGGGCCCGGTGGAACTGGTCGGTGGCGTCCTCGTAGTGACCCTGCCACATCGACACCCGGCCCAGGCCGCGGTGCAGTTGGGCCTGTGCGAGCCGGTCACCCAGCCGTCGCGCGGCGCTCAGGCCGATCCGATGCACGTCGGCCCACCGCACCCATTCGCCCTCGCGTTCGAGTGGGTCGGTGAGGGTCCACGCGAGCCGCCAGGCGAGGGTGTCCAGGCCCGCGGCGTGCGCCTGGTTGACCGCGGCGACCAGGACGCTGAGCTCCGCGGAGTACCAGGCCAGCGCCCGTTCTGTGTCGGCCGGTGGGGTGGGCGCGGACCCGGGTGCGGGCGCGTCCAACGGCAGGGGTTCCCACGACGGGTTCAGCGTCAGCGTCGCCGCGTGGGCCGTGTGCAGGTAATGGTCGAGCACCCGGTGCAGCGCGGCGTTGCCTTCCGCCCGCACCTCGGCGGCCAGCTCGTCGGCGTACGTGCGGAGCAGGTCGTGGCAGGCGAAGCGGCCCGGCCGGTGTTCGGTCAGCAGGCTGGCCCGGGTCAGCTCGCGGAGCAGGCCGCGCACCGCGGCCGGCGGCGCGCCCGCCAGAGCGGCTGCCGCGGCCGCCGACACGTCGGGGCCGGGGTGCACGCCGAGCTGCCGGAACAGCCGGGCGGCCGGCTCGCTGAGGGTGGCGTACGACCAGAAGAACACGGCGCGGACGTCGCCGCCCGGGTCGCCGACGTCGAACGCGTCCAGGCTGCCGGCCGCGGACCGCAGCTCCTCGGCGAGCTGGTCCGGCCCGCCGCCGGGCCCGGTCGCGGCGCGGGCGGCGGCGACCGTCAGCGCGAGCGGCAGCCGTGCACAGCGCGCCACGATCTCGTCGACCGCGGCCGGGGCCGCGTCCGGGTCGACGCCGGCCCAGCTCGGCCCGGCCCGGCCGACCAGCATCCGGCGGGCGTCGACGGCGCTGGGCAGGTCGACGGCGATCGGCACGGCGCCTTCGGCGGCCACCAGCGGCAGCAGCCGGTCGCGGCTGGTGGCCACCACCAGCGCCGTGGCCGAGCCGGGCAGCAGCGGCCGGACCTGGGCGGCGTCGCGGGCGTTGTCGAGCACCACCAGGATCCGCCGGCCGGACATCGTGCTGCGGTAGAGGGCGGCCTGCGCGACCGGCTCGGCGGGGATCGCCCGGGCCGGTACGCCGAGCGCCTCCAGCATCCAGCGCAACGCGACCTCCGGCGGCACCGCCTCGCCGTCCGGGCCGAATCCGCGCAGGTCCAGGTAGAGCTGGCCGTCCGGGAACCGGGCGGCGGCCCGGTGCGCCCAGTGCACGGCGAGGGTGGTCTTGCCCACCCCGGCAGTGCCGGACACGACGACGATCGGCGCGTCGGCGACGACCGCGTTGAGCCGGGCCAACTCACTCGCCCGCCCGGTGAACGCCCGGGGCGGCGCCGGCAGCTGGCGCGGGTGCCGGGCCGCCGGGACGTCGAGCACCGGGTCGGCGGTCAGGATCTGCTGGTGCAGCGCCTGGAGTGCGGCTCCGGGGTCGATGCCCAGCTCCTCGGCCAGCCGCGACCGGGTGCGCCGGTAGCGGTCCAGCGCCTCGGCCTGGCGGCCGGAGCGGTGCAGGGCGAGCATGTGCTGGCCGGCGAGGCGTTCGTCGAGCGGGAGCGCGGCCTCCCGGGACGCCAGTTCCGCCAGGATGTCGCCGTGCCGGCCGCGGCGCAGCTCGACGTCGGCGTGGTCGAGCTCGGCCGCCGTCCGCCACTGGTTCGCGGTGTTGCGGACGCCGTTGAGCCAGGGCGTGTCCAGCGTGCCGAACGCCTCGCCGTGCCAGAGCCCGAGCGCCTGGGCGAACAGCGCGGCTGCCTGCTCGTCGTCCGTGGCGGCCCGGGCCTGGGTGGTCAGGTGCTGGAACAGGTGCAGGTCCACCGCGAGGGGATCGACGGTCAGCACGTAGCCGCCGGACCGGCGGGCGATCGCCACCTCGTCGCTGCCGGCCAGGCCCTGACGCAGCCGCGACACGTAGTTGTACAGCGCGCCGCGCGCCCGCTGCGGCGCGCGCTGCGCCCAGACCCGGTCGACGAGCCGGTCGGCGGGGACGACCCGGTTCGCGTCGACCAGCAACGCGAGCAGGACGCACCGCTGCCGGGCGTGGCCGACGTCGACGAGGCGGCCGTCGACGTGTGCCGCGACATCGCCGAGCACCCGGAACTGCACACCCATCGCCCACCCCCGCCTACTCAGGCTCCGCACCGCCGCACGGGTTCACCAGCGAGTTACAGATCCTTGACAGATTCCCATGACGCCGGCCGACCAGAGTCACCGCCAGTGTCCACAACAGATGGGGAGGGACCGAAGTGAAATCCGGTATCACGACAGCCGTCCGCGGGCTCGCGGTCGGCAGTGCCATGGCGGTCGCCGGGGTGCTGGCCGCGGCGCCGGCCGCGCAGGCGGCGACGTTCCTCGGGTACGAGATGACGTTCCAGGCCCCGAACAGCCGGCAGTGGGAGGTGCCGCCCTTCGGGCGGCCGGTCGAGACGCCGTCGGCGCTGGCGGCGGGGACGAGTCCGGCCATCGCCACGCTGCCGGGCGGCGGCTACCAGGAGACGATCGTTGCCTCGGACCGGACGTGGTGGGTGGTGAACTCGGGGAACGGCGGCCACCCGGTGCCCAACCGGCCCAAGGTGCGGGCCGGCACCAGTGCCGCGATCGCGGCCGGCGCCGGCGGCTTCTGGCTGACGGCGGCGCAGGCCGACAACGGCTTCGTGCGGCTGCACGATGCGGCCGGCCGGCTGACCACGATCCTGTTCGCGGCGGCGCCGAACAGCAACCCGTCCATCGCCGCGCTGTCGAACGGAACCTTCGAGATCGCTTTCGTGGGCTCCGACAAGACCGTGTGGGTGGCGAACTACGTGGGCGGCATCGTTCGCGACCTGCACTCGGTGTCGGACGACTTCCTGGTCCAGCCGGGCACCAGTGCCGCCATCGCGGCCGACCGCAGCGGCGGCTGGCGCGTCTCGGTGCAGGCCGACACCAGCCGCCTCTGGGAGATCGACTCGAACGGCACCGTCGTCGAAACCCCGTCGGCCATGAACCCGGGCACCAGCCCGGCGATCGCGGCGCTGTCCACCGGCGGCTACGTCACGGTGTTCGTCGCTTCCTCCGGCCGCCTCTGGTGGGGCGACGCGGGCGGTGGTCACGAGACCGATCTGGTGCCGGACGGAAGCCCGGTGGTCGCCACCAATCCGTTCGGCGGCTGGAAGGCGGCCTTCATCGGCAACAGCAACAACTTCCTGTGGACCTTCGACTCCAGCCTGACTCCGGTCAGCACGGGGCGGGTCATGGCCGCGCACACCAGCCCGGGCATCGCGGCGTTGGTCCGCTGACCCCGCCGTTCCCACGAGGCCCGGCACGAGCACCCGTCGTGCCGGGCCTCATTGCCGGGCCGCGTCCAGCGCCTTCGCCTCCAACTGCGGGTCCAGGCCCGAGCGGGGCCGGTCGGTGCGCACCGGCGCGGCGCCGTCCAGCGACCGCAGCCACTGCCAGGTGTCGGCGACCGTCTCCCGGACCGGCCGGCAGCGCAGCCCGGCGGCCAGCGCCCGGGAGACGTCGGCGCGGTGCAGGAAGTCGTGGTCCGGGCCGGGCGGCAGCCAGATCGGCAGCTGGGTCCACCCCTCGATGCCGGCCGCGGCGATCGTCCGCGGGTCGGTCCAGCGCAGCTCGGCCCGCCCGCCGGTGACCTCGGCCGCGGTGCGCAGCAGCTCACCGATGGTGGTGTGGCCGGACGGGCTGACCAGGTTGAGCGGCCCGGTCAGCCGCCGGCCGGCCGCGTCGAGCAGGAACGCCGCCAGGTCCCGCACGTCGACGTACTGCAGCGGCAGGTCGGCCGGGCCCGGGGCGAGGGTGGGGCCGCCGCGGGCCAGCCGGGTCAGCCACCAGGGCAGCCGGCCGACGTCCTCGCCCGGGCCGAGGATCAGCCCGGCCCGGGCCAGCAGCACCGGGCCGCCGAAGGCCGCGGCGGCGAGTTCTCCGCGCAGCTTGTCGCCGCCGTAGCCGGGGTCGTCCGGGGCGGTCAGCGGGGTGTCCTCGGTCAGCGGGGGCGGTGCGCCGTACGCGTACACCGAGCGGCTCGACACGTACCCGTACCAGCCGGCCCGGCCGCTGAGCAGGGTGGCGCTGCGCCGCACCGCCTCGGCCTCGGCGGACCAGGTGTCCACCACGGCGTCCCACTCGCCGCCGGCGAGCGCGGCCAGGCCGTCGGCGGCGAGGCGGTCGCCGGTCAGCGCCCGTACGCCGGCCGGTGCCGTACGCCGGCCGCGGTTGAACACGGTGACCTCGGCGCCGCGGCGCACGGCCTCGTCGGCGACCGCCCGGCCGACGAAACCGGACCCGCCCAGAATCAGCAGTCTCATGGGCATCGACCCTGCCTTGCGGGCGCCCGGCCCGGAAGGGGCGTCTGCTATCGGCAGAACGCGGTGATCGCCTCCACCACGAGGGCGTGATCGGCGGCCTGCGGCAGGCCGGACACGGTCACCACGCCGACCACGCCGGCGCCGTCGACGCGGACCGGGAACGCGCCGCCGTGTGCCGCGTACAACGCCGGGTCGACGCCCATCTCGGCATCGAGCCGCTCGCCCTTGGCCGCGAGCCGGCGGCCGACCAGGTACGAACTGGCCTCGTACCGCCGCACCACCCGCACCTTGCGTTCGATCCAGGCGTCGTTGTCGGCGACGCTGCCGGCCAGCGCGGCGTGGAACAGCTGCTGGTCGCCGCGCCGGATGTCGATGGCCACCGGCAGGCCCCGCTCGGTGGCCAGCGACACCAGCAGGCAGCCCAGCCGCCACGCGTCGGCGTGGTCGAACCGGGCGAACACCAGCTCGCGTTCCTGCCGCTCCAGCTCGGAGATCAGTTCGTCGGTCATCGGCGGCCGCGCCGCCGTTGCAGCCAGACCCCGGCCGCCGCCCCCACCATGAAGATCATCATGGTGCAGCACAACGCCTTGATGAACACCGGCACCTCCCGGTTCGTTAAGGTCGTTACCCGTGCGCCTGGCCACCTTCAACCTGCTGCACGGCAGATCACTCTCCGACGGCACGGTACACGCCGACCGGGTCGCCGCGGCCGTCGCCGAGCTCGACGCCGACATCCTCGGCCTGCAGGAGGTCGACAAGGCCCAGCCGCGCAGCGGCCTGCTCGACCTGACCGCGATCGCCGCCGAGGCCGCCGGCGCGCGGGTGCACCGCTTCGCCGCCGCGGTCGTCGGCACGCCGGGGGAGACCTGGCAGCCCTGGCGCAGCGACGACGACAACCTGCACCCGCTGTACGGCATCGCGCTGGTCAGCCGCTACCCGGTCAGCCACTGGCAGATCACCGCCCTGCCGGGCGCGCCGATCCGGTCCCCGGTCTACACCGGCGACCAGGGCCTGCTGCTGCTCAAGGACGAACCGCGGGTGCTGCTCGCGGCCGTGGTGCAGACCCCGGCCGGCCCGCTGACGGTGGCCACCACCCACCTGTCCTTCGTGCCCGGCTGGAACCTGCGGCAGCTGCGCCACGCCGTGCGCCGGCTGCGCGGGCTGCCCGCGCCGCGGGTCCTGCTCGGCGACCTCAACATGCCGGCCGCACCGGTCCGGGCGGTCAGCGGCTGGCGGCCGCTGGGCAAGGCGCCCACCTTTCCCAGCCCGGCGCCGCGGGCCCAGCTCGACCATGTGCTGGCCGACCGGCGGGGGATCGACGGGCTGGGCCGGGTCGTGCAGGTCAGCACCCCGCACCCGCCGGTCTCCGACCACCGGCCGCTAGTCGTCCAGCTGGACCGGTGACGTGGCCGGGCGCAGGTAGACGTCCTCCAGGCCGTCCTCCGGGTCCCACTGCTCGCCGATCTTCTTGAACCCGAACCCGGCGATCGTGGCGCGCGAGCCCACGTTGTCCGGCCGGATGCTGGCCCGTACGGCGGTCACCCGCGGATGTGCGTCGGCGCGGGCCAGCAGCGTACGCAGCATGGCCCGGGCGTAGCCGCGACGGCGGAACGCCGGGTCCACCGAGTAGCCCACCTCGACCACCCCGTCCGCGTCCGGCGGCCCGTGGAAGCCGCAGTGACCGACCACCATGCCCTCGGGCACCGCGACCGCCGCGCGGGCCACCCACTCCGCGCTGGGCGGGTCGTTGCGGATCTGCGGCAGCCGGATGCGCCACAGCCAGGCCTCGTCCACCAGGAAGGGGGACAGCCTGGTGCCCGCCGCGGCGCTGGCGGCGTCGAGATCACCATCGATCAGCGCGGCCATCGCCGCGGGGGACAGCTGCACGAGTCGGATGTCCGGCACGCCAGGCATGATCACACAGGGTGGTGATCACCGCCACCCGACACTTCGGTTGTGCACAACTCAATTGCGCACTACCGTCGTACGCATGCAGCAGAGCACCGGGCTCGAACAGATGATCTGCTTCGAGCTCTACGCCGCCAGCCGCGCCATGACCAGCCTCTACCGGCCGGCGCTCGACGCGCACGGCCTTACCTACCCGCAATACATCGCCCTACGCGTGCTCTGGCACCGCGGCCCGACCACCGTCCGCGACCTCGGCCGCCACCTCAGCCTCGACAGCGGCACCCTGTCACCGCTGCTCAAGCGCCTGGAAACCCAGGGCCTCATCCGGCGCGAACGCGGCACCGCCGACGAACGCACCGTCTGGATCCACCTCACCGACGCCGGCACCGCCCTGCGCGAGCAGACCGCCGACATCCCGCACCGGCTCGCCTGCGCCGTCGAGCTCACCGAGACCGAGTTCCACCAGCTGCACCACCTGCTCGGGCGCGTCCGCGCCGCGGCAGCCACCAGCAACCTGTAACGAAGGGTCAGCATGCAAGCGATCTACACCGCCTCCGCCACCGCCACCGGCGACGGCCGCAACGGACACGTCCGCTCCAGCGACGGCGTGCTCGACTTCGACCTCGCCGTCCCCAAGGAGCTCGGCGGCGCCGGCGGCAACTTCCCCAACCCCGAGGAGCTGTTCGCGGCCGGCTACGCCGCGTGCTTCCACAGCGCCCTCAAGAGCGCCGCCCGCCTGCAGAAGATCACCCTCACCGACACCGCGGTCACCGCCGACGTCGGCATCGGCCGCAACGACCAGGGCGGCTTCGGCCTCACCGCCAGCATCGAGGTCGAGATCCCCGGCGTCGACGAGGCCGTCGCCCGGCAGCTGGTCGACGCCGCCCACCAGCTCTGCCCCTACTCGAACGCCACCCGCGGCAACATCGACGTCCAGATCACCCTGGCCTAAAGGCCACGCAGCGCGCGGTTCGTCCGGTTCGCCCGGACGGCCGCGCGTTCCTGCGCCGCGGTCACCTCGATGTAGCCCTGCGTGGTCGCCAGCGACGCGTGCCCGAGCAACCGCATGATCTCCGACGCGTTCGCCCCGTCCTGGGCCAGCCGCGTCGCGAACGTGTGCCGCAACGCGTGCAACTGCGCGCCCCGCGGCACCCGGTCGGACAGCCCGGCCCGCCGGTAACAGGACCGCACCAGATACTGCAGCCCGCCCCGCCGCAGCGGCACCCCACGCCGGTCCACCAGCAGCGGCTCGTCCGGCGCCGCCCGCCCGAACCGCACCCGCCGGCTCTGCACATACCGCTCCAGCACCGCGTCCAGCTCCGGTTCGATCGGCACGCTGCGCGGCCGGCCGCCCTTGCCGGCCACCTCCACCCACCGCTCACCCGCGCGGCCCAGCACGTCGCCGACCCGCAGCGCCAGCAGCTCCGACAACCGCAGGCCCGCGCACAACGCCAGGGCGAGCACCGCGAGATCGCGCTCCGGCCACGGATCGCGCTGCCGCTCGTCGGCCCGGCTCACCGCGTCGAGCAGCCGCTCCGGGGTGTCCTCGCCGCGCAGCGGCTTGGGGGAGTAGGGCACCGGGCGCGGCTTGTCCACCGCCGACATCGGATTGCCCGCCACCGTCTGCTCGGTCACCAGGAACGTGAAGAACGCGTTCCACGACGACCAGGCGCGGGCCACCGACGCGGGGGCCCGGTCGGCGGCGAACCGGGCGAAGGCGGTGCGCAACGAGCGGGGGGAGAGGTCGCCGAGGACGACCGGCTGGGCCGGGAGGAGAGCGGCGATCAGACCCAGATCCCGCCGGTACGCCTGCAGCGTGTGCACCGACGGTTTGCGGACGGCGCGAGCCGCCAGGAACTCCTCGACGAGCTCACCGACCGGGGTGTCACGTATATCCCGCATAAGACATATTATGCATGGTTTATCCGGTTTTACCCGAGCCGGCCGGCCACCAATCGGCGCCCGGCGTGCTCCGGCCGCACGTGCGGGCCGAGGGATGCCTCGCCGTCCGGCGGCGGTGCGTCGAGGCCGCTGATCGCCGCCTCGTCCACCCGGATCCCCAACCCGGGCGAGTCGCCCAAGACGTAGCCGCCGTCCTCGATGCGCAGATCCAGGCTCACCCCGGCCGGCGGCGCCAGGTTCTGCAGCTCGGCCACGATGTGGTTGGGCACCGAGGTCGCGGCGTGCACCAGCCCGACCGGGGTGGTGCCGACCAGGCTCACCGGCAGGTCGTGGGCGTGGGCGAGGGCCGCCACCCGCAGGAAGTGGGTCACCCCCCAGACCGCCGCCGTCTGCACGATGTCCACGGCACCGGCGGCCAGCAGCGGGCGGAACTGCTCGAGCCCGGTGAGATTCTCACCGGTGGCGACCGAGGCGCGGATCCCCCGGCCCACCGCGGCCAGCCCCTCGGCGTCCCACCGCCGGACCGGCTCCTCGACCCAGGCGAGGTCGAGCGTGCGCTCCAGTTCGGCGACGTGGCGCACCGCCTGCTTGCGGGTCCAGGACTCGTTGGCGTCCAGCATCAGGGCGGGACGCGGTTCGCCGCCGGCCTCCGCGAGCACGTCCCGGACCAGGGTCAGCCGGTGCCGGTCGCGCTCGACGTCGAGGCCGCCCTTGAGCTTGGCCGCGCGCAGCCCGCGGGCGGCGTACTCCCGGTAGAGGTCGGCCAGGCAGTCGTCGTCCAGGCCGATGTCGAGCCCGGAGGCGTAGGCGGTGACGATCCGCTCCCGGCCGCCGAGCAACCGCCACAGCGGCTCACCGGCCAGGGTCGCCTTGATGTCCCACAGGGCCATGTCCAGGGCACCGATGGTGCCGAACACGGCTCCCGCGTGGCCCGCCTTGAAGGTGTACCGCAGCATCCGGTCGTAGAGGGCGGTGACCGCGCGCGGA
>Ga0207668_10000559_pt1 | contig 23334 bp, 22 predicted proteins | sample KBSS43metaG_FD_184323 | JGI IMG/M metagenome (GOLD analysis project Ga0207668, IMG submission 184323) | Switchgrass rhizosphere microbial communities from Kellogg Biological Station, Michigan, USA - KBS S4-3 metaG (SPAdes) (version 2) | ecosystem: Host-associated > Plants > Roots > Rhizosphere...
ATCCGGACGCTGAACGTCGAGTGCCGTAGGCAAGTCGAAACCTATGGCGTCGACGTGATCGAGATGCGCGACTTTGCGCCGGACCGCGTGCCGATCCCGGACGCGCCGCTGTACATCAGCATCGACCTCGACGGGCTGGATCCCGCCTTTGCTCCGGGCGTGTCGCACCATGAGCCCGGCGGGCTATCGGTGCGCGAGTTGATTTCGGTCCTGCACCGCGTGCAGGGGCCGATAGTCGGGGCCGATATCGTCGAGTACAACCCGACGCGCGACCTCAACGGCGTGACGGCGGTCGTTGCCGCGAAGCTGGTCAAGGAACTGGCGGCACTGGCGGGGAGACAATGATGACGATGCAATATTCTCGGCGCTCGATCCTGGCCGGGGGCGGGATGTTGGCCGCTGCAATGACGCTGCCGTTGGGCCGTGTCATGGCCGCCGCCGCGGAAGCGCTGCCGAAGATTCCGATCCCGCCGCCGATCGGCAGCGCCGAACGCGTCCATCGCCTTGCCCGGGCCAAGGAGATGATGCGCGCGCAAGGGATTGGCGCGGTGCTCGTCGAGTCCGGGCCGAGCCTCGATTATTATACCGGCGTCCAATGGTGGCGGAGCGAGCGGCTCACCGCCGCGGTCATCCCGGCCGACGGCGACCCGATCATCGTCACGCCCTTCTTCGAACGCCCGAGCATCGCCGAGATGCTGAAGGTCCCGGCCGAAATCCGCACGTGGAACGAGGATGAGGAGCCGCTGCGCCTGGTCGCCGATTTCCTGCACGAGCGGCGGGTTGCCGATCATCCGATCGCGCTCGAGGAAACCGATCGCTTCTGGATCATGGATCGGCTGAAGCAGCAGCTGCCGGGAACTTCGATCGTCAATGCCAATCCGGGCGTTCGCGCGCAACGCATGATCAAGTCGCCGGCCGAGCTGGCGCTAATGCAGGCGGCGAATGACATCACGCTGGCGTCGCTGCGTTATGCCGGCCAGCGAACCAAGGAAGGGATGACCGCCGCCGACATCGACGCGATGATTGCGGCGTCACACAAGCAGCTCGGCGGCGCCTACGACGGCGGCCTGGTGCTGATCGGCGAGGCGTCGGCCTATCCGCACGGGAGCAAGATCCCGCACACGGTCAAACGCGGCGAAGTCATCCTGCTCGACTGCGGTTGTGACGTTCACGGCTATCAGTCGGACATTTCGCGCACCTATGTGCTCGGCGATCCGCCCGCCGACGTCCGCAAGGTCTACGAGCAAGTACAGCGCGGACAGCAGATCGCGATCGAGACTGCCAAAGTCGGCGTGCCCGCGGGTGCGGTCGACGATGCCGTGCGCCACGCCTACGAAAGTTGGGGCTACGGCCCCGGCTATAAACTGCCGGGCACGCCGCATCGCACCGGGCACGGTATCGGCATGGAAGGGCACGAGCCGGTCAATCTCGTCCATGGCGAAACGACGCCGCTGGCGCCGGGGATGTGCTTTTCCGACGAGCCCGGCATCTACCTCCCCGGCAAGTTCGGCGTGCGGCTCGAGGATTGTTGGCACATGACGGCGAACGGACCCGTGTTCTTCACCCGCCCGCCGCCGAGCATCGATCGCCCGTTCGACCAGGGCGCCCACCCCAGGGGCGAGCGCGGCTAGCCGCTAGAAGTGATCGCTCCCCGCCGGCGGCGGCGGGCGGTGCGACGGCGCATGCGGCGGCTCGATGTCGGCCGGCTCCTCGGGGTCGAGCGTGCCTTCCCAACGAGCGACGACGCTCGCAGCGACCGCATTGCCGACGACGTTGGTCGCCGACCGGCCCATGTCGAGGAAATGGTCGACGGCAAGGATCAGCAGCAGCCCGGCCTCCGGAATCTTGAACATCGACATGGTCGCCGCGATCACCACCAGGCTTGCGCGCGGGACGCCGGCCATGCCCTTGGAGGTGATCATCAGCACCAGCAGCATGGTGATTTCCTGGCCGATGCTGAGGTCGATGCCATAGGCCTGCGCGATGAAGATCGTCGCGAAGGTCATGTACATCATCGAGCCGTCGAGGTTGAACGAATAGCCGAGCGGCAGGACGAAGCTGGCAATTCGTGGCGGGACGCCGAAGCGGTCGAGCGCCTCGAGCGTGCGGGGGTAAGCGGCTTCTGAGGAAGCGGTTGAGAAAGCGAGCACGACGGGGTCGCGGATGTAGCGAACCAGGTGCCGCGTGCGCGGCCCGACGATGACGAAGCAGGCGCCGATCAGCAGCGCCCAGAGGATCGCGAGGCCGAGATAGAAGCTGCCGACGAATTTGCCGAGCGTCGCGATGATGCTCGGGCCCTTCTCGGCAAGTGCGCTGGTGACGGCGGTGAACACCGCGAACGGCGCGAAGCGCATCACATAGTCGGTGACCTGGAGCATTACTTTGACCAGCGCTTCGACGCCGACCACGATCGGCTTGCCGCGCTCGCCGACGGCGGTGAGCGCGACGCCGAAGAAGCAGGAGAAGATGACGATCGGCAGGATCTCGTTGGTGCTCATCGCCTCGAAGATCGAGGCAGGAATAACGTGACTGACGAAGTCCTTGAGGTTGAATGCGGCCGTTTCGACACCGCTCGCCGCAGTTGCAGCCGGCAGGGGCAAGTTGAGCCCAATTCCCGGGTGAAGCGCGCTGACGAGGATCAGCCCCAAGGTCAGTGAAACAAGGCTGGCGCCGATGAACCAGCCCAGCGACCGCACGGCCACGCGCCCTAGAGCGGCAATGTCGCCCATGTGTGCGATCCCCGCGACAAGGGTTGCGAAGACCAATGGCGCGATGATCATCTTGATCAGGCGCAGGAACAGCGCGGTGACGATGCTGAGATATTCAGCGATCTTCGCCAACGTGGCTTCGCTCGCCGGCGTTCCGTCGTCGATCGCGTAATGGAGCGCGAGCCCGGTAATGATCCCCAGAACCAGCGCGATCAGGATGTAGCGAGTGAGTTTCTTGGCCATGCGTTCCCCTTGGTCGCGCGGAACCAAGCCGCTGGTTCAATCCGCGTCAAGCTTCGGCTAGGACACGGCCATGAGTGACGACGTCATCGAATTCGGGCGAAGCGTGTTGCACGACGAGGCACGCGCGCTCGACGCGCTGGCCGACAGCCTGGGCGAGCCGTTCGACCGGGCGGTTGGCCTGATCCTTGGCGGCGGTGGCAAGCTGATCGTCAGCGGCCTTGGCAAATCGGGGCATGTCGGGCGCAAGATCGCGGCGACCTTTGCCTCCACGGGCACGACCGCGACCTTTCTTCACCTGGCGGAGGCCATCCACGGCGACCTTGGCATGGCCGCGAAGGGCGATGTCGCGATCCTCATTTCCCAAAGCGGCGAGACGGCCGAGCTTGATTCGGTGATCGACCATTTCCAGCGGGTCGGAATCCCGATCGTCGCGATTACGGGTAATGCCGGATCGATGCTGGCCGAGGCGGCAACCGCCGCGCTGGTGCTGCCGCACTGGGCGGAGGTGGGGCCGGAAGCCGTTGCGCCGACCACGTCGACGACGATGACGCTGGCGCTGGGTGATGCGCTGGCGATGACGGTGATGCGGCAGAAGGGCTTCACGCGCACCGATTTCGGCCGGCTCCATCCCGGCGGGGCACTCGGCGCGCGGCTGAAGCCGGTCAGCCGGCTGATGCACAAGGGGGATGGCCTGCCGCTGGTCGGTGCCGATACAAGCATGCACGACACGGTGCTGGAAATGAGTGCCAAGCGGTTGGGTGTGGTCGGCGTAACCGACGCGGGTGGGAACCTCGTTGGGGTGATTACCGATGGCGACCTGCGCCGGCACATCGAAAAGGGCCTCGATCATCCGGCATCAGTGTTCATGACCGCAAGCCCGAAAACGATCGCGCCGGATTCGCTCGTCGACGAGGCGCTGACCCTGTTCGACGAAAACCGCATCACCACGCTGTTCGTGGTCGACGGCGGCAAGCCGGTTGGCGTGCTTCACATTCACGATTGCCCAAGCGCGCGATGAACACCGTCATCCTGATCCCGGCGCGGTACGAATCGACGCGTTACCCCGGCAAGCCTCTAGCCGAGCTGAGGGGGGCGTCGGGCGTCGCCAAGCCATTGATCCAACGCAGCGTCGAGGCGGCGAGGCGCGTCGCCGGCGTATCGGGCGTCTATGTCGTTACCGACGACGACCGAATTGCGGACGCGTGCGCCAAGGTCGGCGTTGGCGTGTTGATGACCTCGCCGGAATGCCGCAACGGCACCGAGCGCTGCGCCGAAGCATTGGCGCAGCTGCACGAGCCTGAGCTGGTGGTAAACTTCCAGGGCGATGCCCTGCTAACCCCGCCGGGGTTCGTCGAGGCGCTGATCGCGCGGATGGACGATGATCGCGACGCGTTGGTCGCGACGCCCGCGATGCGCCTGCGAAGCGGTGAAGTCCGTCTGCTTCAGGCTGAGGAGGCGGCGGGACGTGTTGGCGGGACTACCGTGGTGACGGACGCTCAAGGCTATGCGCTGTATTTTTCAAAGCGGTTGATTCCGTACCTGTCAGACAAGGCGCTGGACGCTGAACTGGCGCCCGTGCGGCTGCACGTTGGCGTCTACGCCTATCGGCCCGAGGCGCTCGAGCGCTATGTGGCGACACCGGTCAGCGAACTCGAGACGCTCGAAGGCCTCGAACAACTGCGGTTCCTCGTAGCCAGCATGCCGATTGCGGTGGTCGATGTTGCCACGCCGCCGTTCACGCTGCGCGAGCTCAACAACCCCGAAGACGCTGCGCCGATCGAGCAGGCGCTGATCGAGGCCGGGATCGAATGAACGGCTGGGACGCGCTGCCCGAGCGTTACCGCGTGATCCTGTGCGACATCTGGGGCGTCGTCCACGATGGCGTCCGCCTCTACCCGAATGCGGCGGAGCGGCTCGCCGAATGGCGCGAGCGCGGACGCACGGTGATCCTGATTACCAACGCGCCCCGCACGGCCGAGGCGGTGGAGCAGCAACTTGGCCGTATCGGCCTCCCGCGCGATTGCTGGGATGGCATTGCGACCAGCGGCGAGGCGGGAATCGCGGCCTTGCTCGACCTGCCCGAGCCGGTCGGCTTCGTCGGGACCGCGGCCGATCGCGAGATTCTTGAAGGCCGGAATGTGCGGATCACCGAAGCTCAGGACTTCACCGACCTGGCTTGCACCGGAATCGAAGAACGCCGACCCCGAGTCGACCAATACCGCGACGATTTGCAGCGTTGGGCAGCGCGAAACGTGACGTTTCATTGCCTGAACCCGGACCGCCTGGTCGTGCGTGATGGCGTGCCCGAACCGTGCGCGGGAGCGCTCGCCGATGTCTACGAAGAGCTCGGCGGCAAGGTCTGCTGGTACGGCAAGCCGCATCCGGCAATCTATCAGCATGCGCTGCGCCTTGCTGGCGATCCGGAACGCTCGGCGGTGCTGGCGGTCGGCGATAGCCTCCAGACGGACATCCTCGGCGCCGCCCGGATGGGTTTCAATGCGATCTTCGTCACGAATGGGATCAGCGCGGGCAAGGTGTTTCCCGAGACCTTCGGCACCGAAAACGGCCTCGGCGACTGGCAACCAGTGGCGGTTGTCGACGGGCTCGCCTAAATAGCCGCCATGCAACTGCTCGGACGCGAGGTCGGACTCGACCAGCCCTTATTCCTGATCGCCGGCCCCTGTGTGATCGAAAGTGAGGAACTTCAGCTTCGTACCGCGGAGCGGCTGAAGGGTATCACCGACAGGCTCGGCGTGCATTTCATCTTCAAGTCCAGCTTCGACAAGGCCAACCGCAGCAGCGACAAGAGCTTCCGCGGGCCCGGCATGGACGAGGGGCTGCGTGTCCTCGAGAAGGTGCGCGACGCGCTCGGCGTACCGATCCTTACTGACGTCCATGATATTCCGCAGATCGGGCCGGTGGCCGAGGTCGTCGACGTGCTGCAAACGCCCGCCTTCCTCGCCCGCCAGACCGATTTCATCCATGCCGTCGCGGCTTCGGGCAAACCGGTGAACATCAAGAAGGCGCAGTTCATGGCGCCGCACGACATGAAGAATGTCGTCGACAAGGCGCGCAACGCCGCCCAGGCGGCGGGCGTCAACGAAGAAACCATCATGGTGTGCGAGCGCGGGGCGTCGTTCGGCTACAACAATTTGGTCAGCGACATGCGCAGCCTGGCAATCATGCGCGAGACCGGTTGTCCGGTCGTGTTCGACGCCACGCACAGCGTGCAGCTGCCGGGTGGGCAGGGCACCAGTTCGGGTGGCCAGCGGGAGTTCGTTCCGGTGCTGGCACGGGCGGCAGTGGCGACGGGAATCGCGGGCATTTTCATGGAAACGCACCCCGATCCGGCGAACGCGATGTCGGACGGCCCCAATGCCTGGCCGCTCGACCGAATGGAAACATTGCTGACGACGTTGGTTCAGCTTGACCGACTAGTGAAAGAACGGGGGTTTGAGGAGGCCAAGCCTTGAAGCCGACCGTTTTCATCCAGGCGAACGACAAACAGATGATCGGGGCGCGCATCAGCGCCTACAGTTACAAGCGCAACAGCCGCCGTCCTGATTGCTTCGAGGTAAGGATGCTGGACGTCCGGGACTATCCCCGACTGGTCCAGAGCGGCCAGTCAATCCTGCGCCACGGGCACGAACGGGTCTGGGACCCCGACGACCTGCAGACCTTCACGCCGCTGCGCTTCGCGCCGCCGAGCGAGATGGGATTCCGTGGTCGGGCGGTTGTGACGGATCCTGATTGTTTCGGGGTCGGTGATGTCGCCGAACTGTTCCGGCGTGACATGGCGGGTAAGGCGATCATGGCGGTGCCCCGTCCCGGGCACAACGGCCGGGATGACTTCATCGCCAGTTCGGTCATGCTGCTCGATTGCACAAAGCTTCGACATTGGGATTTCGAGCAAGACCTCGACGACTTATTCGCGCACCGGTTCGATTATGGCGATTGGGCCGAGCTTCGTCGCGAGGACCCCGCAACGATCGGATTGCTTGAACCGAGTTGGAACAGCTTCGATCGGCTCGATGCCAGCACTAATATTCTGCACACGACCAAGCGCCGGACCCAGCCGTGGAAGACGGGCCTGCCGGTCGATTATACGCTGCGCGAGACCGGCCCGTTCGACATCCTCCGGCGACTGGCCGTCAGGAAATATCAGCCGCATCCGGACCGCAATCAGGAAGCGCTGGTGTACATGCTCCTGGCGGAAATGATCGACTTGGGCCTGGTGACCGAGGACGAGCTGCGAGCGGAAATGGACGCTCGTCATATCCGGCATGACTCGCTGGCGCTGGTCGATTTCTACCGTGGCTGGGACCTACTGAAACAAGCCGCCTAGGCGCGCCCTGACGGTCGCCACCGCCGTTTCGACCGGATCCTCGAACTTGCCCGCGATAGGCTCGTCGACGGAGCCAGCCAGCCCACGCACCTCGACATCGGCCCAGAACCGGCGGGGGTCGCGCATTTTCGTTGCTTCGGGCGGACGACCGGCAATTCGGCGGCGGCCGCGCGAGTCCGGCTCAACTTGGATGAGGCCCACCGGTTTGCCGGTCATGACCGCTTCGGAGATCATCGAAACGCTGTCCGCGGTCACGAATTGCTCGTCCGCATCCGCGAGCAGAACCGGATAACGCACCTCATTATGTGCGACGATCGCTGCATTCGGGCTTGTGCCGACCCCCTCGCGAACAACCACCCAGGCCTCGGCGGGCGTACGTGGGCTACCGACCACGATCAGGCTCCCGCCATCCGATTCTACACGCCGGATGAGCTTGGTCGCGGCCAGGCGAAGCGCGGCATTGTCGAGCCGCCACATCGCCGACGGGCCGCCAAGCGAGAGCAGGAGATGCGGCCGGGGCTTGTCGTCGAGCCACGCGCGCTCCGCCTCGGTCGGCTGTGGTGGCGTCCGAAAGCGGTTCATCGCAAGGGGCAGGGTGAGGACATTCTCTCCCGGCGGCACCGGATATTGCCGCGTGGTGATTACGAGGTCGAACCACGCGTTGGGCGCGCGCGGGTGACCGAGCCGGACGAGCTTCGTCTCGCCGCTGCTCTGCTCGCGAATCCAGCGGGCCACCGGCACCGTGCGCCGGCCGATGCCGATCACCAGGTCGGGCCAGGGCGGTTCGAGCCAGCGCCTGGCTTCATCCCGCAAGTGGCCGATGCCGTCGGGCCGCAGTTTCAGTCGGACCTTGGCAAAGGGTTTGTAGGTCATCGTCCTGGTTTCGAACGGCACGCCCAATGCCTCGGCGAGTGCGAGGAGCTGGTTGTTGTCGCCCCGGCGGTGACCGAGCAGCACCCAGATGCGCGGCGATCTCCTCACGCGGGTTTCAGTCGCCGGTACTGGCTGCCGAGCTGGGCCATCATGATGAAGACATTGGCCGCCGTGGCGAGAACGAAGGCGATGGCGGCGCCGACCACTCCGAATTGCCAGCAAAGAGGAGCGAGACTGATGAAAAAGATCAAACTTGCAGCGATCTTGGCGCGAAGTGGCGCGCCGCCCTTGCCCAGCGCGTAGAGCATCGGTTGCAGGGGGAAGCTCATGACACCGATGACCGGCACCAGAAGCAGCACCATCAAGGGTGCGTAGGCACCGACGAAGGCCTTGCCGAAGATCAGCTTGATGAGCGGCTTGCCGCCGAGAATGAGGATCAGGACGGCAACTGCGGCGATCGCTGTCGCTAGCGCCGCGCTCCGGAACATCAGCTTCCACGGCTTCTTCGACTTCAGGTCCATCCGGACAATTTCGGGATAAAAGGCCTTGCCGAGCAGGTCCGCTGGCTTCTGTGCCGCGTCCGTCAGGGTCGAGGCGACGCGGAACAGGGCGGCGCCGGTGGCCCCGAGCAACCCGCCGACCGCGAGCCGGGCGATTGGTCCCCACACCGTCTGAACGCCAACCGCCAGGTTGATCTGGATAGCGAACTTCCAGGCGCCGGGCAGATCGGTCGGTTTGAGGGTCGGCCGAATTCCTGAATGAAGGCCGTGCCGGCGAAGCTCGCGCCACGCGAGGAACCACTGATACATGTCACCGGCAAGATCGGTGATCCACCAAATCGCGACGTAGACCGGAAGCGTAGCGCCGAAGACAAATGCGATCACGGCAAGGATGGCTCGGCTGATCGGCGTCAGCGTGCTCGACCAGCTGATGAGGTCGAACCGGTCGAGGGTTCGAAGCACGCCATTGGGACTGGCCGCGCCCATGGTCGGCAAGAGCGTGCAATAGGCCATCGTCAGCCACAGATATTGATGGTCGATGCCGACCAGCGGGGCCAGCAGCGGCAGCAGCAGGACAGCTCCAATCATTCCGACGATGCCGCTCACGACATCGAGCGCCGCCGCGAAACCGGTCGAGGATTTGAACTGCTCTGGATTGCCCGCCGCCAGGCCCTGACCACCGTAGCGCACGATGAGCTGCCAGGACTGGAACTTCGCGATTCCGCTGGCAGCGCGGGTGTAGCTGGTGATGAGGATCAACATGCCGAACAGCAACAAGCCTAGCCCGCGGGCCGCCATGGCGGCCGTGGCGATGCCCGCTATGGCGGCAATCCCGCGCGACAGCGCGAGATAGCTGGTGTTCTTCAGCAGCGAGCGGAAATGGTGGTCCTTGAACCAATGCCTCATAGGCGGGCTCGTCTAAGCGAGCCCGCGGCGGCTGTCGCCTGACAATTCGTCAGGCGGGTTCGGGCTCCCGCTGCTGGATGACCTTGTCGGCCAGCGGTCCATTCAGCTCGGCAAGATGATCGAATTCGGCCTCGTACGTCGCCAACCCCTGGCTTTGCGAGCGGAGTTCCGCCTCAAGGCCGCTCAATTCCGCTTCCGGAATCAAGGCTTCGACTCGATCCCACCCGGCCCAACCCTCCCGCGGGGTGAGGCCGAGCATCTGCCCGCGCCGTCCGGCAACGGCGGAGGTGATGCGGCTCGTCGCGCTCGACGGGCTGACCACGGTCATCTTGTGCATCGGCTCGAGCAGGTGCGGGCTGGCGGCGGCCAGCGCCTCCTGCATCGCCATCCGTCCAGCAAGCCGGAAGGCAAGCTCCGAGCTGTCGACCGTATGGTAGCTGCCGTCGACCAGGGTCACCGCGCAGTCCACGACCTTGAAGCCGAGCGGACCCTTGACCATCGCCTCGCGAACCCCGTCTTCGACCGCCGGGATCCATTGTTTCGGCACCGACCCGCCGTGGATCTTCTCTTCGAACACGAAGCCCTCGCCCCGGCCGAGGGGACGGATCTCGATGATCACATCGCCGAACTGGCCGTGCCCGCCCGACTGCTTCTTGTGACGGCCATGCTGGCGCACCGGCTTGCGGATCGATTCGCGATAACCGACCGCGGGCGGGTGCGACTTCACTTCGACGCCGTAGCGCCGCTTCAGCTTGGCGAGGACCGAATTGAGATGCTCGTCATTCACCCCGCGCAGACGCATTTCATGGTTCGCGTCGTCATGCTCGACGATCAGCGCGCCATCTTCCTCGACGAGCCGGTGGAGCGCGCCCGATAGCTTGACGTCATCCTTGCGATCAGCGGGCTCGATCGCCATTGCGCAGTTGCGCGCCGGGAACTCGATATCAACTTCCGCGGGGAGCTTGCCCGCGCTCAGCCATTGGCCGGCATTGACGTCGTCGACCTTGGCCACCGCGACGATGTCGCCGTCGCGCGCCTCCGAGACCTTCTGGGTCTTCTCTCCCTGGACCTTGAACATCGAACCGGCGCGGGCGTGGCGACCTTCGGCAGCCTTCAGGTCGGAACCTTCGGCGATCCGCCCGCCAAGCGCGCGCGACATTGCCAGGCGTCCGACCGAGCCGTGCACCACCTTGAAGGTGTAGAGTGATGGGTCGGACACCGCCAGGCGGTTCGCCGCAGCCTGTGGCCCCGGAACCTCGTGGCGCAACGCCTTGAGGAGGCGGCGCACGCCCCATGAACTGGTGGCGCTGCCGAACAGCACGGGGACGCCGAGCGTTTCGCCCGTCTCTCGCGCGAGGTCCTGGAACACCTTTTCCGGGGATGGTGCCTGATCCATCAGCAATTGTTCGAGCAACTCGTCGTCGTGGTCGGCGAGCTGTTCGAGCATGTGGGTGCGGGCTTCGATCTCGCGCTCCTGAAGGTCGGCGGGGATTTCAATCCGCTCGCTTTGCTGACCCGGGCGATATTTGAACGCGCGCTCGAGGGCGAGGTCGACGAAGCCGCTGATCTTCTCGCCGTCCCAGATCGGAATCTGGCGCGCGATGAGGGGCGACACGCTCATCGGCTGCAGCGCCGACAACAGGTCGCGGACGCGGCCATGGGCCTGGTCGATGCGGTTGACGAAGATCAAATGGGGGATGCCATGCTCATCGAGCGCACGTAGCGCCGGAGCGGCGAGCGGCGCCCTCGCTGGATCGGGGTCGACGACTACGATCGCGACATCGGCCACGGCGAGAGCTCGGGCGCCGTCGGCAGCGAAACCTACCGAGCCGGGCACGTCGAGAATGGCGAATTCATCGCCCAGATATTTGAAATTGTAGAGATTGAGTTCGGTCGAGCCGCCTCGCTGGCGCGCCTCGGGGCTCGAATCGCCGATGCTGGAGCCGTTGGCCGTCGACCCCAATCGGTCGGTGGTTCCGGCTGCAAACAGCATTGCCTCGGCAAGGCTGGTCTTTCCTGCGCCGGCGGGTCCCACCAGCGCGATTACTCGGGTGCCTGAGGTTGGTTGTCCGGCCATGCGACTCTCCCTTCGTGCCGTTGCGGCGCGCGAGTCGCTCAAAGAGGCGCTCGAGCGCCTATGTTGAATATTTCACCGTCAGCCTGTTTCGCGCGGAAGGCAAGGGGGCTCGTTGCGACCTCGGCATGGTTCGGCGCGGCAGTCCTCGGACAGTCGTCAATCATCGCCATCCAGTCACACCGGGACCTGCGCCTCCTTGAGCACGGACATCACAGTCATGCTGTTGATGTCTCCAACATCGGGCTGCCCCGACAGATGTTCGAGGTAGAAGTCCTGATAATCCTGCATGCTACGCGCCACGACGTGCAGCATAAGGTCGTAATTGCCGAGGACGATGTAGGCGCCGATGACCCGCTCGTGCTGAATGATCGTGCGGCGGAAGTCGGCGACATTGCCCCGCCGATGCAGGCTGAACTTGAGGTAGATGAAGAACTCCAGGTCCCATCCCAGCTTTGTCCGGTCCACAATGGCTGTTTCCCGCAAAATGTAACCGGCAGCGCGCAAGCGCTGGATCCGCCGCCAGCAGGGCGCGTGCGACAGGCCGACCGAGTCGGCGATCTCGGTTACGGTGCGAGCGCTGTCACGTTGAAGTTCGCGCAAGATCCGGCGATCGGCATCATCGAGTAATTTGTCCATAATCCACTTAACCAGCATAATTTATGTGGTATTTTGCGGCGAAGCGCTGAAAAAGCAAAGTAATTCCGGACATAGAACGATATAGACCCGACCCGGAACTAACCCCCGAAACAGCGCTCGGTGACCTGATGAACGTGACGCGTCGCGATTTACTCGAACAAGTGGGCGCCATTGGCGGGCTCGGCGCGGCCTATCTCGCGATGGAGGCCCTCGGCCTGGCAGTGCCGACACCGGCGGGCGCCGAGAATTTCGCGCTTTCGCCGCACACGGGCCATGGACAGTCCGTGGTGATTCTCGGCGCGGGCCTGGCCGGGCTGATCTCGGCCTATGAGCTGAGCCGAGCCGGTTATCGCGTCACCGTACTCGAAGCACGTGACAGGATCGGCGGCCGCGTCTGGACCATTCGCGGCGGCGAGAAGATAGCGCAGACTGGCCGCCCTGATCAGGCCGCGCAGTTCGCCGACGGCCTCTACTTCAACGCCGGCGCCGCGCGCATTCCCTCAACCCACCGCGGCATCCTTGGCTACGCGCGGCGCTTCGGCGTGCCGATGGAGGCCATGGTCAACGTCAACCGGTCGGCCGGCTGGGACTTTGGCGGCAAGGTTCAGGCCGAGCGGCGGATGGTCAACGACATGCGCGGCAAACTCGCGGAACTGCTGGCCAAGGCGATCGATCAAAATGCGCTCGACGGCGCGGTGTCCAAGGGCGAACTGGACGTCATCCGGCAGTTCCTCGCGCCCTACGGAGAACTCGATTCGCAGGGCGCCTATGTGCCGCGGGGCCGCTCGGGTTACCTGACGGAGGGCGGTGGGTACGGTGCCGCACCGGTGCCGCTTCCGGCGATGCAATTCTCGGAATTGCTGCCGGTGCCTGCGGTGCGAAGCCGCGGCAGCCTCGCACTTCCCTATTTCTTCGAACACATCTGGGACATGCAGGCCGTCATGCTCCAGCCGGTCGGCGGCATGGACCGGATCGTGAACGCCATTTACGAGCAGGTGAAGCCGCTGGTGCGGTTGCGGGCGCCGGTTTCCGCCATCCGCCGGGTCGGCGATCGCGTGAGGATCGAACATGGTCCTGGCGAGCGGATAACCGAGGCCGACTTTTGCATTTGTACGCTGCCAATGCCCATCCTCGCTCGGATTCCGGCTGATTTCTCGACCAGGAAGCAGGCCGCACTGAAGGCCGCGAACTATGGGGTGAGCGTCAAGGTCGCGTTCGAAAGCCCGCGCTTCTGGGAAACCCGGGATTCGATTTACGGCGGTCTTGCGTGGACCGACCGGCAGAACGAGAATGTGATGTACCCGTCCGGCGGCTACGGCGATGCGACAGGCGTGCTTGTCGCGGCTTATTGCGGCGGCTGGACGCGCCCCGATAATCCCCAGGCATTCGCGGCGCTTAGCCATGAGGAGCGCTTCCGGGTGTGCCGGGATTCGGTTGAAGCACTGCATCCCGGTCAGTCGCGCCTGATGAAAAAGCCGGTAACTGTCGCGTGGGGTCTGACACCGTGGTCCGAAGGCGTTGGCGCGGTTTGGGGCGGCGGCCTGACCGGCAACGGCGGCCGACCGCCGGAATATGGCGAGTTGCTAAAGCCCGAGGGTCCAATCGTCTTCGCTGGCGAGCACCTCAGCTATCAGCCGACGTGGCAGGAAGGCGCTGTCCTGTCAGCGCATGAAGCGCTGAAATTGCTTCAGGCGATGGCCGGCGAAAGCGCCGCCCGGGAGGCTTAGGCCGCGGGCAGCAGCCGTCGTTCGCCGGCAAGACGCAGCAGCCCCGCCTGGAGCTTCTCAAACGCGCGAACCTCGATCTGGCGAATGCGCTCGCGGCTGACGCCATAGACCTGGCTCAACTCCTCCAGCGTCTTGGGCTCGTCCGTGAGCCGCCGCTCCATCAGGATGTGCTTCTCGCGATCATTCAGGCCTTCGAGTGCTGTGACGAGGAGATCGTGCCGGACCTGGCTTTCCTGGTCTTCGGCGATCAGCTCGTCCTGCAGCGGTCCGTTGTCGACGAGGAAGTCCTGCCACTGGCTTTCCCCACCCTCGTCGCCCTTGAGCGAAACGTTGAGGGACGTGTCGCCGCCCATCGCCATGCGGCGATTCATGGAGACGACTTCTTCTTCGCTGACGCCGAGATCGGTGGCGATCTTGGTGACGTCCGCGGGCTTGAGGTCGCCTTCTTCGAACGCGTCGATCTGGTTCTTCATCCGGCGGAGGTTGAAGAACAGCTTCTTCTGCGCCGCGGTGGTGCCCATTTTCACCAGGCTCCACGAGCGCAGGATGAATTCCTGGATCGAGGCGCGGATCCACCACATCGCGTAAGTCGCAAGGCGGAAACCGCGATCGGGCTCGAACTTCTTCACGCCCTGCATCAGGCCGATATTGCCTTCGCTGATCAGTTCGCTGACCGGGAGGCCATAGCCGCGGTAGCCCATGGCGATCTTGGCCACGAGCCGCAGGTGCGAGTTGACGAGCTTCGCCGCCGCCTCGGTGTCGTTATGCTCGCGCCAGCGCTTGGCGAGCATATACTCTTCCTCGGGGCTGAGGATCGGGAATTTCTTGATTTCTGAAAGATAGCGGTTGAGCCCGGCCTCCCCACCGGACGCGGGGATCGAGACGATACCTTTTTTCGTAGCCATTCTAGTCGTCTTCTCCCTGTGGCGAGAGCGCCCAAAAGTCGGCTGGCCGCCCTAGCTCGTTAATTCCTATACACCAAGTCGATTGAACAGTTCCTGCATGTCCGGCGGCATGGCGCTGGCGAACGACAGCCGGTGTTTCGTCACCGGATGGACGAAGCCAAGCTCCGCCGCGTGCAGGGCCTGCCGCTGAAACTGCAGTTCCTTCAATAGTTTCCCGTGCGTCTTTCCTGACCGGCCGTAGACCGGGTCGCCGAGCAACGGGTGTCCGATCGACGCCATGTGAACCCGGACCTGATGGGTGCGGCCCGTTTCGAGGCGGCATTCGACCAGCGCCGAATCCCGCAACACCGCAATCCGCCGCCAGTGAGTCACTGCGCGCTTGCCGCGGCAACCTTCGACGATGGCGATCTTCTTGCGGTTCGCCGCCGAGCGGGCGAGCGGCGCGTCGACTGTACCGTCATTCGCCTTCGGCACCCCGGTGACGATCGCCAGATAGCGCCGCTCGATGCTGTGCGCCGCGAACTGCTTCGCCAGCCCTTCATGGGCAACATCGGTTTTGGCAACGGCCAACAGTCCCGACGTATCCTTGTCGATGCGGTGGACGATGCCCGGGCGGGCGACGCCGCCGATCCCCGACAGGCTATCACCGCAGTGGTGGAGCAACGCATTGACCAGGGTCCCGTCGCGGTTGCCCGCAGCCGGATGGACGACCAGGCCCGCCGGCTTGTCGACGACCAATAGATGTTCGTCTTCGAATACCACGCGCAGTGGAATGTCCTGCGCCTCGTTATGGGCGGGCTCGGGCTCCGGCACCGCGAGGAGGAATATCTCGTTCCCGCGCACCTTGGTTGCAGGGTCGCGAAGGGCGGCGCCGGCGGCTTCCAAGGCACCGGCACGGATTAGCGACTTGAGCCGTTCGCGCGACATGGTCGGAACGGCGTCCGCGAGCGCGCGATCGAGGCGCCAACCCGCGTGGGCGGACTCCAGGCGGATGTCGATCGTCTGAATTCCCCCCATGTGAACTAGGATATGGGAATCCGGTCGGATTTCTTCAATGTGTCCGGGTTGCGCCAGGTTAAACTCTGCCCCATTCAACGCGCCATGAACGCGGTCGATCTCGCCAGCCTGCTTTGCTCCCGCCTGTGCCACGACCTGATGAGTCCGGTCGGCGCCCTCAACAACGGCATCGAATTGCTCGCCGACGAGACCGATCCCGACATGCGCGAGAAGTGCCTCGAACTGCTGGCAGAAAGCGCCCGAGCGTCGGCCAACAAGCTCAAATTCTTTCGCCTCGCCTTTGGTGCAGCCGGCGGGTTCGGCGAGGCCATCGAAACGAGCGAAGCCGAGGCCGCACTTCGCGGTGTGTTCGGACCGGAGCGCAGGATCGAACTCGGCTGGATGGTCAGCGGCGGCAAGTTGCCCAAAGGAGCGGTGAAGCTGTTGCTCAACGTGGCCTTGCTGGCGGGCGACGCGCTGGTTCGCGGCGGCCGGCTCGACGTCGGGGCGGAGGACAATGACGGGACGCTCGAACTGGTCATCCGCGGCGAGGGGCCACGGGTCCTGCTCGATCCGTCGCTGCGGGAGACGCTGGCGAAGGGCAGCTCCGGGGGCACCGTCGAGCCGCGCGCGGCGGGGGCCTGGCTCGCCCATAGCCTCGCGGCTGAAGCCGGTGGGACGATCCGGTTATCCGACCCTTCCGAAGAAATGCTCCTGATCGGAGTCACTCTTCCCCGACAGGGATAACGCAGCGTTAACACCTCCCCGGCATAAGCGGCCTCCAGAGCGGGGGACGTAAGCGCGCCAATGGATGACCTGATCGCGGATTTCGTAGCCGAATGCCGGGACATGCTTGAAGCCCTGGGCGGGGAGATCGTCGCCTGGGAAGCTGAGCCCGATGACCGCGCGCGCCTCGATAACATCTTCCGCTTCGTCCACACCGTCAAAGGCAATTGCGGTTTCTTCGATTTCCCGCGCCTCGAGGCCTTGAGCCACGCGGCCGAAGATGCGCTGGCCGACGTTCGTGCCGGCCGTCGCCAGGCGGACGCGGCACTGGTCAGCGCCGTGCTCGCGATCATCGACCGGATCGGCGAGATGGTTGCCGCGATCGAGGCCAGCGAGGAATTTCCGGCCGGAGACGACAGCGCGCTGATCGACGCGCTCGCGCCTGGCGCGGACAACCATGCGGCGCCGATCGCGGCAACGGTTGCCGACGGCCAGGGCAAGGCCGCCGCGGCACCGCGCACGATCCGTCTGTCGGTCGAATTGCTCGACCGGGTGATGAGCACGGTGTCCGACATGGTGCTGGCGCGGAACGAGTTGGCCCGCCGGCTCCGTGAATCGCAGACCGACGTCTCGGTCGACGGCGCGTTCGAGCGGCTGTCGGCGATCATCGCCGAAATGCGCGACGCGATCACTCGCACGCGCATGCAGCGGATCGAGAATCTGTTCGTTGCGCTGCCCCGCATGGTCCGCGACCTGTCGGCCGAGCTTGGCAAGCAGGTCCTGGTCGATATCGAGGGCGGCGACGTCGAGCTCGATCGCGAGATGATCGAGATGATCCGCGATCCCCTGACCCATATCATCCGCAACGCCGTCGATCACGGCATCGAGCTGCCAGTCGAGCGGCTGAAGTCGGGCAAGCGCGAGATTGGCCTGCTGTGCATCTCCGCTCGCCAATCCGGCAACCAGATCCTGATCGACATTCAGGACGACGGCCGCGGAATCGACGGTTCCAGGCTGGTCGAGAAAGCTATCGCCAATGGCGTGGTCGAAAAAGCCGCGGCTGCCCAACTCTCACGCCGCGAGCAACTGGCGCTGATCTTCGAGGCGGGCCTGTCCACCGCGACGCAGGTGACGGCGATTTCCGGACGCGGTGTCGGGATGGACGTGGTTCGCTCGAACATCGAGCGGATTGGCGGGGTCGTCGAGGTCGACAGCACGCTTGGGCAGGGAACGCGCATGACCCTGCGCGTGCCGCTCACGCTGACCATCATTCCCGCCCTCACTGTGTCGATCGGCAGCCAGCATTTCGCGATCCCGCGCTCGGCGATCGAAGAGATCGTCCGCGCCAATGGCGAGTCGGTTACGCTGGAACATGTCGGCGGCGCCGGCATTGCGACCATCCGCGGCCGCCGCGTGCCTGAAGTGTCGCTGGCCGATATCCTCGGTCTCGATAGCCAGGTGCCCGAGACCGATCGCCGACTGATCGTGCTGCGTCCGGCCGGCGGCGATGTCTATGCGCTGTCGGTCGATCGTATCCACGACCACGAGGAACTGGTGGTCAAGCCGGCCGCCCCGGCGATCATGGCCACCGGCCTGTATGCCGGAACGACACTGGCTGACGACGGCAGCCCGATTTTGCTGTTCGATCCTGCCGGGCTTGCCGAGGTCGGCGGAATTCGGCTCGAGGCGCAAGAGCGCGCGGCTCGTATTGCCGAAAAGTCCAATGCGACTGTTGGCCCGAAGGCGGTGCCCGTCATGCTGTTCCGCAGCCTCGATGGATCGCGGCGCGCGCTACGCCTGGCAGTGGTCGACCGCATCGAGGAAGTCCCGGTCAGCGCGATCAAGTCGGCGGCCGGTCAGCTCCGCGTGCAAGTCGGCGAAGCAATCCTGCCGCTCGCCGGTGCACAGGGAAGCGATCTCGGCACCGACAAGGTGCGCGTGTTCCGCCTGAGCGACGGCGCCCATGAGATTGGCTATGCTTTCCGCGAGGTCATCGACTTCGCGACGATCGACAATGACGTGATCCATGCGGATTCCCCCGGCGAGGTCAGCGGCGTTTCCCTGATTAACGGGGAGCCCGCCGAACTGGTCGACGCGCATTGGCTCTTCGCCAATCATGTGAGCGCGGCGGCTGGCGGGGTTGAGCCGTTGATCTGCCGCCTGCCTACCAGCGACCCATGGATGCAGAACATGCTGCGGCCGATCGTCGAAGCGGCCGGCTATCGCGTCATCGGCGAGGGCGATGAAACCCACGCCGATCTCGTGATCGCTGCACAAGGCGCCCAGGTCGATGACGCGGCGCACGCGATTGTGCTTCGCGACGAGCCCGAGCCTGCTGGCAAAAAGGACGCCAGCATCTATCGTTACGATCGCGCCGGTCTGCTGACGGCACTGAAATCCGTCAGCGCGGGGAGGGGCAAGTGAACGAGCTTCTGCTGGTCGTGACGATCGCCGGTGAGCGGGTCGCTCTGCCTGCGGCGTCGGTCGAGTCCGTCGTTGAGCTGGATACGCTCATTCCCGTGCCGCGCGCCGCTCCGCACGTTGCCGGCCTGTCGGCGCTGCGCAGCCGCGTGCTGACGGTCATCGATTGCCGGCGATCGCTCGAACTCGGTGTGACCGAATGCGCGAACGGTATTCGGGAAGGCGCCGTGGTTGAGCTTGATGGCCACCACTATGCCCTCATCGTGGACCTGGTCGAGGACGTTATTGAGGCTTTGTCCGAACCGTCACCCGTTCGCGCCGCCATGGGCCCGGGCTGGGAGCGGGCATCGCTCGGCATGGTCGAGACTGAAACCGGGCCCCTGCTGGTGGTCGATGTCGCGGCGCTCATCGCCGGTGTTGAAGCGAAAGCTGCTTAAGCTCTTCGTTACCCTTCGCGGTTAAGACACGCCCAGAGGAATAGTGGGAATTCGAGCATGAAGAGTTGTCTGATCGTTGATGATTCCAAGGTGATCCGCAAGGTTGCGCGACACATCCTGGAGACGCTCGAGTTCGAAGTCGAGGAAGCCGGCGACGGCCAGGAAGCGCTGTCGCGCTGCGAGGCCAAGATGCCCGACGTCGTCCTGCTCGACTGGAACATGCCGGTGATGAGCGGGATGGAGTTCTTGAAGCTGCTCCGCCAGCGCGGCCATTCCGACCAACCCAAGGTAGTCTTCTGCACGACCGAGAATGACATGGCGCACATCCGCGCCGCGCTCGAAGCCGGTGCCGACGAATATGTCATGAAACCCTTCGACCGCGAGACGCTTCACATCAAGCTGCAGCTCGTCGGCGTCGCCTGAGCCCGCACGTGGAGCGGGCACTCGCCAGATCGCGGGACCGCCACCAAGCGCCCCGACCGACACGCCGGCCAATCCGGCTGATGATTGTCGACGATTCGATGGTCGCCCGGGCGGTCCTGTCGCGCATGGTGGAGGCGGATAGGGCCTTTGAAATCGCCGCAGTCGCGGGAAGCGCGGAAGCCGCAATCGATGCGCTTGCCGAGGTTCGGGTCGATATCGTCCTCCTCGACCTTGAAATGCCAGGTGCTGGCGGCCTGAAGTCGATCCCGCGAATCATTCGCGCCGCGGCCGGCGCCAAGGTCATGATTGTTTCCTCGCTGGCGGAGGACGGCGCGGAAGAGACCGTTGCCGCGCTTGCGCTCGGTGCTGCCGATACGCTGCCCAAACCCGGGACCGGCCGCTTCAACGGCAAGTTCTCGGAAATCCTCGTCGCGAAGCTTAAAGGCCTTGGCTACGCGGAGGGAGTTGCGTCGTTCGCGCCGGTTCAGTCGGTCGGCCTGCAAGCGCCGCTCCGCGCGATGCCGAACGACCCGATCGATGTGCTCGCGATCGGCGCCTCGACCGGGGGCATTCACGCGATCGGTGTGTTGTTCCAGGCCTTGCCCAAGCGGATCGGCGTGCCGATCCTGGTGACCCAGCATCTGCCCGAGCCCTTCATGCCGGTGTTCGCGCGGCAGCTCCGGGCCATGACTCATCGCGATGCCGCGGTTGCCGAGGACGGGATGCCGCTCCTTCCCGACCGGATCTTGCTCGCGCCGGGTGACGCGCATCTCACGGTCGACTTTACCGATGAGGTTCCGGTGGTCCGGCTGCAGCGCGGCCCGGTGTCGAGCGGATGCCTGCCGTCGGTCGATCCGATGTTCGCATCGGTCGGGTCAGCTTTTGGCACCCGCGCGCTGGGCGTCATCCTGACCGGCATGGGCCGCGACGGGGTCGAAGGCGCGTCGCGGCTGATCGCCAACGGCGGATCCGTCATCGCGCAAGACGAAGCCAGCTGCGCGGTCTGGGGGATGCCCCGTGCTGTGCTCGAGGCAGGCCTCGCTTGCGCGGTCTTGCCGCCGGACAAGATCGCCCGGCGCATCGCCTCGCGGACCGAGGATCAGTAAGCGTGCAGATCAGCGACAGTTCCAGCCGCATCCTTGCCGGCTTGTTGGAAGCCCGGACGGGGCAGCAACTGACGATGAACCGGCGGTGGCGGATTGAGACCGCGCTGTCGGCGCTGATGCGCGAGCGGAGCATCGCAACGCTCGACGAGCTGATTACCATTCTCGTCATGGGCAAGGAGCCAGGCTTGTCGCAACAGGTGGTCGAAGCGTTGCTCAACAATGAAACCTATTTCTTCCGCGACCGTGGGCCGTTCGACCTGCTTAGCCGCTACGCGCTGCCGGAGCTGGCCAAGCGGCGACAGAACAATCGGCGAATCCGGATCTGGTCCGCCGGCTGCTCGACCGGCCAGGAAGCCTATTCGCTGGCGATGCTGTTCGCCGAAGTACCCGAGCAATGGGTCGGCTGGACCATCGACATCCTTGGCACCGATGTGTCGACCGGTTGCATCGACCGCGCGCGGGGCGGGATTTATACGCAATTCGAGGTCCAGCGTGGCCTCGGCATCAACCAGATGATCAAATGGTTCGAGGAATGTCCGGACGGCTGGCGCGCGGTCGAGAGGCTGCGCAAGCCGGTGCGGTTCCAGGTTCACAATTTACTCGAACCGCCGCCGCATCCGGGCGATTTCGATATCGTGCTGTGCCGGAACGTCATGCTGTATCTCAGCCCGGACAAGAAGACGCTCGCCTTTGAGCGGCTGGCCGGGGCGATGGCGGAAGACGGCTGGCTGATGCTCGGTGCGGGCGAGACGGTCATCGGCAACACCAACAAGCTCGGCGCCGATGTCAACGCCCGCGGGCTCTATCGCCTGACCGGCGATGGCAGCCGGGTCGAGAAGCGTCACAATCCCGACCGCCGTGGAGCGCTTGGGGCTTGACCCGGCAGGCGTAGCTGTGCGCCTATTCTGCTGTGGATCTGGACTTCATTGATCGACCGTCGCCGAATTTCGACGACCGGCAGCTGCCGGTCTCGATGGTCGTGCTTCACTATACCGGAATGCCCGATTGTGAGGGCGCGCTCTGCCGCCTGACGTCGCCGGAAGCATCGGTCTCTGCCCATTATTGCATCGACGAGGACGGCACCGTTTACCGGCTGGTCGATGAGTCGAAGCGCGCCTGGCACGCCGGCAAGTCGCGTTGGCGGGGCGTGACCGACGTCAATTCGGCGAGCGTCGGAATCGAGATCGTCAATCCGGGCCACGAGTTCGGCTACCGCCCGTTTCCTGACGAGCAGATCGCCTCGCTGATTCCGCTCCTTGCCGACATCAAGGAGCGCCACGGCGTCGGCCGCGGCAACGTGGTCGGCCACTCGGACATCGCCCCGACGCGGAAGGAGGATCCGGGGGAGCTGTTCCCGTGGTGGGAACTGGCCAAGCGCCGCCTCGCACTGCCAAGCCCGTCGCGCGACTTGATCGACCCTTACTGGACCGACGCCGGCTTCCTGCTCGCGCTTGAACGGTTCGGCTATGACGTCGCCGATACGCAGAAGGCGGTGATCGCCTTCCAGCGGCGCTTCCGGCCCGACCTCATCGACGGCATCATCGACGGCGAATGCCGAGCGAAGTTGCTCGCGCTGTTGCTGCCCCGGCCGCAGTAAGAGCGAATAGGCGTACGGGATAATGCGGATATTCTGCGCACCGCCGAGCGCATAGCTGGTCCAATCAACGATTGGAGGGACCTGTGTTCCACGCAAACGAAGGAATTGCCGACCGATTGATCCGGGTCGTCCTTGGGCTTGCTCTGTTGGCTATCGTGTTCTTCGGGCCGCAAACGCCATGGGGATGGCTCGGCCTGGTGCCGCTGCTGACCGGAATCGTCGGCTATTGCCCAGTCTACCGGTTCTTCGGGTTCAGTACCTGTCCGCTGGGTCGCTGACGGCGACGACTGGCCCCGGCTGGGGGTTCGGTCTATATGCGCCCCGCCAGAGGGCCGGGCGGCCGCGTCGAAGCTTGCTTCGCCGAGGAAAGTCCGGGCTCCACGGAACTCACGGTGCCGGGTAACACCCGGCGGGCGGCTTGGCTTCGGCGAGGCCGTTCAGGGAAAGTGCCACAGAAAGCCTACCGCCCGCCTTCGGACGGGTAAGGTCGAAAGGGTGCGGCAAGAGCGCACCGCGGTCCTGGCAACAGGGCCGGCACGGTAAACCCCACCGGGTGCAAGACCGAATAGGGGCGGCATATGGGCCTGGTTCCGGCTCGTCGCCCGGGTTGGTTGCTTGAGCCGCGACGCAAGTCTCGGCCTAGAGGAATGGTCGCCCAGTCACGCAGCGATGCGCGATGGACAGAACCCGGCTTACAGGCCCTCTGGC
>Ga0207668_10000562_pt1 | contig 23304 bp, 27 predicted proteins | sample KBSS43metaG_FD_184323 | JGI IMG/M metagenome (GOLD analysis project Ga0207668, IMG submission 184323) | Switchgrass rhizosphere microbial communities from Kellogg Biological Station, Michigan, USA - KBS S4-3 metaG (SPAdes) (version 2) | ecosystem: Host-associated > Plants > Roots > Rhizosphere...
GCGTTCCTCATACGCCGCGATGATCGCCGGGTTGTCCGTGGCGATGATGCGGTCCAAAAACTGATTCTCTTCACGCTCGACTTTTGCCAGTTCCACCTTGAGCTGCTGAGCCGTCGATTTGGCGCTGGCGATACGTCCGTCCCATAGATCGCGGATCATGTCGTGAAGCATCTCGAACAGCGCAGGATCGGGCTTCATCTGCACGAGCAGCGCCTCGAATTCGCCTTCCATGACATCGCGACGTATCGACTTACCATAGGCTTGGCAGCCCTTGCGCTGGCACAGGTAATAGGGATGACGTTGTCCGTTGCGCGCCGTTGACCAGCAACCCATAAGCGGCTTGCCGCAGACGCAGTTGATGAAGCCGCGCAGCGGAAAATCGACATTGAGGTCTTTGCGAGCTGGCGCCTTGGCACGACCCGCCATGCGATCCTGAATGCGCTGATATGTCTCAAAGGAGATCAACGGCGTGTGCTTGGCAGGAACCAGATGCAGGTCCCATTCCGGCACCGAGAGATACCCGGCATAGACCGGGCGGGTCATCATTTCCCGGATACGCTCGCGGGTCAGATTGCGGCGCAGACGTTCGGGATACTCCGAACGGCTGGCAAGCCAGCGCTGCACTTCCGTCTGGGTCTCAAAACGTCCGAACGCATAGCCTTCCAACGCTTTCGCGACAATGCTCGCGGAAGGCTCATCACGAACCAGCATCTTGCCATGGCCTTCGACTTTCTCGTGGCGATAGCCCACAGGCGCTTTCAGGCACCAATACCCAGCGAGCGTTCGTGACCGCATCCGGTTCTTGGTCTGGATCGCGTTCTCGCGGCGCTGATGGCCTGAGAATGCCGCCTCGATGATTTCCTGAATGTCCTCTTCGGCGTCGTCCTCATAAACCTTTGTGGGGGATTCCAGCCGACGCGCAACGCTCGCAATGGCATCGCGCACGCTCAAATGCGCTCGCATCGAACGCGCCAGCCGGGTCGTTGAATCGACGATGACGACATGGCTCTTCTTATGCTTTTGCAGGAGCGTGAGCATGGCGGTCAGCGCTGGACGACCTGCGAATTTGCCGGAGATGTCGTCGTGGAATACGTCCACCACATCATAGCCCATGCGGTCGGCATGTTCGCGGCAGCGAATTTCCTGGGATTGAAGCCCGTGCGCATCATCCGACTTTTGGCTGGTGTCGGACACGCGGCAATAGATCACCGCTTTTTGATTGCTTTGCTTGGTCATGACTTCGTCTTTCTCGCCGCGTCCTCGTCTGCGGCGTCATTGAAGGTTGGTGTCAGTTGAGCCATCGAGTCTAACCGATCATGAAGACGGGCAGGACATTTTGTGCCATTGATCCCCAAGGAAATCTGCTCGGGAGCATCGCCCCAGGCCCGATCCACACAGCTCATGGCGATCCGCCACATCTGCTCAATCAGATGGACCTTTGCCTCATCGCTGATGTCGTAGCGATCAAGGCGATGGCGGTATCCTTCGATATCGAGCTGCATGGGCGACGGCTTTCCCGCTGTAAGCCATAGGCCGACAGCGCTAAACAATAGGATGTTGGATTGGGCCTAGCCGTGCCGCCCGCCCGCATAGGGGGCTTAGAATAGCGAAAGCCCGCCGGAGAACTGGCGGGCTTTCAGGAGGCGCAGGTACTAGGTATTCGTTCCTATTATGTTCTAAATACCCTTGCTGCGTCAATGCTTTTCTAATGGGCGTCATTGACGCCTCTTGCTTGCATTTTGGACGTCAATGACGTACTATGGAGGAGAATGCAGACCAAGCCCGTCACCGTCGTCGAAACCCAGCTCTTTCTCCGGCAGGGTGAAGGCATCTGGGATGATGGCGAGCGACAGGCGTTAGTGGACTTTATCGCTCGCAATCCCGAGAGCGGCGACATCATCCCTGGCACGGGCGGCGTTCGCAAGGTTCGTTGGTCAAGAGCCGGAAGCGGAAAGCGCGGCGGCGCACGGGTGGTCTACTTCTATCATCATGCCGATGCGCCGATCTATCTGCTTCTCGCTTATGCCAAGGCCAAGCGCGAGGACATGACACCCGATGAGAAGAAGGCGGTCGCCGCCCTCGCGACGATATTGAAGGAACAGCACCCCTCGGAAAGGAGGTCATGATGGAAAAGACTTTTGGGCAGGAATTGATCGAAAGCATGACCGATGCGGTCGCTCATGCAAAAGGTCACAAGACGGCAGCTAAGGAGCATGTCATCGACGTGCCGGACGTGCGCGCCATTCGTGAACAGCTTAAGATGACGCAACCGGAATTCGCGAGAGCGTACCGTATTCCTCTCCCTACGCTTAAAGGTTGGGAGCAAGGTCGGCGTCAACCTGATGCAACCGCATCTGCATACCTGAGTGTGATTGCAAGTATTCCTCAGCAAGCCAAGGCTGCTCTGACATAATATAACTGTCAGTCTAAGGTAAATTAAATTATCATTAACCATGTTCTGCCATAATTTCGGGAATGGCTGGGGACGATGATACATCATCATTAGATTCACAGTCCGGCTTTGAAGAAGCCGGACTGACGGCATATGCCGTCGCGGCAGAATTTGGCGCTGCCGCCTTTCCACCCAACATGCCAGCCTGGCTTTGCGAAAGCTTAGAGCGGAACGCGACCTTGGCCCGTCAAGCTGAAGGCTCGGAACGGTTCTTCAACCCGGCCACCATCGACGCCGCTGATCCGAAATCCCGCGAACAGCGCGAGAAGGAAGCGAACGAACGCGCCACCGAAACAATCACGGCAATCGTCGCGGATGAGCGCCGCCGTCAGGAAGCCGAATGGGATCGCTCCCATGTCGCGATTGGCGGCATTGAACTGACCGGCGAAGAATGGGATCAGGCTTACGAACTTCTCTTCGACCCGGCGCAGCGCCAGAAGCTGATCGACCGGATGACGCGGACCAAAGGCTGGTCGAAGGATCGCGCCGACAAGGCTGCGAACGACGCGCTCACCTTGGCGCAGATCGCACAACGCGAGAAAGATGGGACAATCACGTCAGCCGACAGGACGCGCGCCGAGGGAATCACACGCAGGAACCCGGATGCAGCCGAGATGGTCAAGGAAGCGGCGCGGATGAAGAATGATCGCGGCTTTGATCAATCGCACGACAGCGGCTCTCTCAAGCAATCAGCTTTTGTAACCCAAGGCAGCGCAACGGTCGGCACGGCAGAGATTGCGGCGGCCCCCACTGACCCTGCCCTTAAAGGTGCGCCCGATCTCACGGCGAGATTCGAATCTGCCCGAGCCGAGCAATTAGCAAAACCTGCCCAGCCAGAGGTAATTCTGCCTCCGAGACTCGTCGCGAACGTGACCCTCGATATCTGATATGTTGGCTATCGCTTAAGTAGTTCCAGCGCGCGGGGACCGTACTGGACATCGATCATATCAAAGAGGTCTTTGCGAACCCCATCGGTGCCTGTGATCGACATGCCGCCACCATGCTTTGGATCACTCGGGCTAAAATCCACGAGCATCAACGGGCCAGTGCGTTCGCCGCCTTTCCCGTCATCGGTCAAGGCTATCGCGCCGAGCGCCACACGAAATCCGTTTCGCTCGCCTGTCCGCACCGTGTCGTCATGGATGCCGGTCCCGTATCCCAGCTTTTTGACAATCGGCCCGGCGATCGTCGGATCGCTATCGCCGAGCGCCCACGGCGGAATGCCGGGCTTTGACACGTCATTTACAACGACCGACCGAAATTTTGTCCTGACGCAGAGCGTCGTGCTTTCGACTCCCGACCCAAATCGCTGGTTACCTTCGATATTGTAGCCAATGCCGGAGGTGTCGGCAGTGAACAGATTAACGTTCCAGTTGCCGCCCGTCCGGTTTCCAACGAGTATCGCTTGCTGCCCCTCGGCCTTCAACTCGGCCTTGAGCTGTGCCACCGCCGCCGCGCCTTCATAGCATTTGAGTTCGATTTTGGCTGATGTAGGAGCCGAGACTCCCAGCCCGGCAGCCAGCGCAACGACAGCGATGATTTTCATGTTCGATGACCCACGAGAGCGATGCAATCGCAGTCCCGGTGATCATGGTCGCTGATACGCCGTTTCGGCTTGGGCCGAAATGCGCTTCATGCTATTCTCAGGCTTGGCAATTCGCGGTTTTCGGCGATTGGTTTGAAGGCGTGAGGAGAGCTTCCCCTCAGTCCTGCGGACCATAGCAGTGAGATTCCGCCGGATGTTCCATGCCTCAGAAAACACAGAATAATTTCAAGCTTGTCGGCTACATGCGGGTGAGCCGATCACGACAAAGCACGGCTCGGCAGGAAGTCGCGCTTGCTGCCGCAGACTGCCGGATGGTCTTCTGTGACAAGATTTCGGGCAAAAAGTGGAAGCGCGCGGGTCTCGACGCCGCGCTTGCTGCGATCCGCCCAGGTGACAAACTGGCCGTCGAGGCCATCGACAGGCTTGGCAGATCAGCCCTCGAAATCTTGACGATCATCGAGGAACTGCGGCTTCGCGGAGCAAGCCTCCTCAGCCTTTCGCAGCATTGTGACTCCGCCACGGAGAACGGGCGCATTCAATGCCTTTTCCATGCCGTCTTCGCCGAGATCGAACACGTCTCAATCACACGTAGGACGCAGGCCGGTGTTGATGCCGCTATCGCTCGTGGGAAGCGTCGTGGTGGAAAGCCGAAGCTATCGCCTACACAGACTTCGAAAGCACGACGGCTCATCGATGGTGGCTTGCGAGCCGATCAGGTTGCCGCGCGCCTGAAAGTTGGCCGGGCGACACTGTACCGCTATCTCAAAGCCGACCGTTCAGTTGCTCATGCGTGAAGGGGGGCAGCTCGCCCGGCTACGTTATTCGCAAAGCTTCATCCCCGTTGGTCTTGGAAACCATGTAATGCGGCTTTCCGCCGGCCAGCAGAGCGCAGGCCGCCGCTGACTACCTATCCAGCTTCTCTGAAGCAGGAGGGGAGATCGCTGCGGGAGGCAGATGAGATGGCTTCGGCGATTATGTCGCCGCTGCCATCACTCGCACCACACGCGACGTTCCCCGCGCAAACAGTCCGCAATGAGCGAAGCACCCAAACACCTGATCAATGGCCGATACAAAGCTGGTATCTCAGGCACCATGGTCGACTTGGTTCGTTATCGACTCCTCCCTAGAATACTCGTCAGGGCTGTGGAGAATGACGCAAATATAGCATCTGGCATCCCACCTAAGTTGCAATTTGCGATAAGATGGAGCAAACGAAGGCCGTGGTTTACACAGCAGGGGTTAAGCGTTGCGCCACTTGATCACCGGGATAGGCCATGGGATGGCTAGCCGCTTGGTCGGTAAGGCCTTGCCCTGCCATCATTGGCGTTATAGTATTCGTGAGGGTGCCGAACAGAAGAAGTCGGCCTGACGTGAGCATAATGCAGACCAATCTTTTCATATCTCGTGATCTGGCCGATCAGGTCAAACGGGTGTTTAATTCCAGAGCGAACCCCGGCGATTTCGGCCAGATAAAACGCGATGCCTTGGCGCATCTGTTTGAAGATGATTGGTCTAGATATGACGACATCTATCTTTCACTTTACGCATTGAGCCTTTCGAAAGAGAAAAACTGGCGAGCATCTGGCATAGCCGATGGCGAGAAAGTAGAATTTCAGACTTTGCTCGATTTAGAGCTGATCGATGCAACAAGCGACCTGAGCGCGCCCGACGAATTCGCGGTTCACGACCTAATGAGGTTCCGCGCGCGACTTCTCGAAATCTTACCCGCAGGTTCCCAGCTCGTTGAGGTTGGTGTCGGCTGCGCACTCCTCGGATTCTCGGTTCCTGTATCGGACGATTACAAGAAGGCGCCGCTCGGGTTTACTGACTTCGGAAACCATCTCAAACGTTACCTCCTTGACAATGGTTGGAGACGCCTTGAACGTCGCTTCAGCGTTGCGGATTATGAGCTGAAATAGGAAGACATAGTGGCTGAAGGGAGGGCGGTCATCATCGTACCTATGTACGAGGAGATGGAGTATATTTATAAATTCCTTAAGCCAAAGGATGGTCGCTTCCTAAGCGCGCTCAACAGGCAACAGCGGCAATATCGCTACACATACATCAGGTCGGCTAAACGACTTACGATTGTCGATTTCGTAGTTCTGCGAAGCCCTGGCAATCTTGCTTGTCTCAGTGATGTTATCTTGAATGTTCATGATTCTGAACCGCACCTGATTATTCTTGCAGGTATCGCGGGATCGCTAAAGCACGATCAGGTGAAAGTCGGGGATGTCGTCATCTCAGATCGTGTCAAGTCGTTCCAGCCTGACAAGATACGCCAAAGAGGCGCTCGCGAAGCGTTTTCCGACGATCCGGTAACTTCATATGCCAACTCTGAGGATGGGAGCGTAGTCTACGTCGATAGCAAGAAGCGTTACATGTCCGATAGCTTTTTCAGGTTCAGGCGTGACGCAATAGTCTGGAACCCGTCCGCAAATCTCTACCAAGATTTGATCCTCGAAAGTCCTCATATAAATTTCAACCTCAGCTCCTTCCAGCGAGCGGGTGAGCATGCAACAAGCCTCGACTCCAGCATGACGCAGGTTCACTTTGGAGCCGTCCTTGGAAGCGATTGGGTTATTGATAGCCCGGAATTTATCGACTTTCTTGTTGAACGAAACACCAGTCGGGCGGCTGATATCTATACCCGCAAGTACGGGGCCGAGGATCACGAACGGTCACGCTGGACTGATGATGAACTTCTGTGCGTGGACACGGAAAGCTATGGCTTCTTCCGTGCGATGCGCGACATCCAAGGCGAAACCACTGGCTCGCAGGCTCTCGTCGTCCGGGGGATCAGCGATCTTGCGTCCACCAAGGAAGAGCATGACAAGGCGACAAGCGGTGCCGCCCGTGATGTGGCAGCCCGCAACTCTGTCGCAGCGGCGCTCGCCATCGTAGATCGCTTGTAACGCCTATGGCGCTGGTCCGCGCCGTGCCTAATCGGCCCGGAGGTTCGAACCGGCACCCGTCAGGTCCCCTCTTTCTTTATCGCCGTGACAAACTCGCCTGCTCCTCCGCGAACCGTAGGCGAAGCGCCCGAACCTTCTGGCTGTACAGGATCGGATTTGGCCGCGATCCCATACGCCTCTTCAAATCTCGGACTGCCTTACGGTAGTGAGCGTGAAGCACCGGATTAAGAATGGCAAGCAGCTTGCGCATCCGCCACGCTTCGACCTTGCGGTCGATCCGGCGAACGCCCATGCCTGTAAGCTTGAAGCAGGCATCGTACCACTGCAATTTCCGCAGCGTCCGAGAGCCAGGCTTACGTTTTCGGCGGATTGGCAACCTTGTCCTTCAGGTCCGACACGGACGTGCAATCCGGGTCATCGCCAAAGATTTCCTCGAACAGATTGTCGCCAACAAACATTCGGTGTCCTTCGCCAGTTAGGAGGATAAAGCCATCTTCATCACCCTTGAACAGCGTCTCGACGACCCATTCGGCCGTTTGCCGCCGCGACAGTTCGAGCGCCACCAGCACGCTTGCGAGCGAGTACAGATACTCACGCGTCAGCAGCACCTCGCGAGGTGCAATCTGAACCAACTTTCCCAATTCGCCCTCCATGGGATAGGAGGACGGGCCCGTCCGAAACTAGCTTGCCGAGGCCGAACGCCCCAAGCATGAGCGATTTCCAATTGGGCCGGATCAAATTTCGAGAATAGCAAACAAAGTTTGCGGTGGAGTATCAAATGCCAAGCCCCGTCCTACCTCCAGTGTTCTCGATGGACAGCTTTCCGCGACATTGGCAGGGTGTCTGTCGCGCTGCTCTAACTCGGTACTGCGAGCACCCAGATAAAATTGCCGCGAACCGACCGATGGGAATGACGCGTCTTCGCAACGAAATAATGACCGATTTCGACGGTTGGGATGCTGGCATTCGTGTACCTGATCGCTCGTTGATGCGAGAGGACTTAGAGCATTGGATGTCAGGTAAGACATACCTATCAACGACAAAATTCCAGTATATAGATAGATGGATCAGATTAAACCGGAGAAAATACCCCTTATCTGAAGTTCTGTATGGGTTAGTTGAGTATAAAGAAGCGCAGAACAGAAAAACATTTTCTGAGCTGTATTGCCGGGACTACGAGGACGGCGTGGATGACGTTGATGGGGTCTTGAGTGCTCTAAGTAGAGGTGTCGTTTTCTCGGAAATTTTAAAAGCTCCCGAAGCGGCGAGCGCCGATCCTTTGAGCAGAGTTGTCACACTCTCAGATTTTAGGCAGATCATCTTACATTTCAAAGATTATAGTGAAAAGTCGATATCGGTCTCGGCTGTATATATTGATACTCCGATTTCTGACTTAAATCCAAACCCGGAAAAGCGAATGGGTAAGCTGCTTCGGGTATCTAACGATAGTAGCTCTAAATGAATGGAGTAACCATGTTCAAGCCGTTTTGCATTTATTTAGAAACAAGTTTCCTGGTGCGGACAAGGCTGGTAATTCGGTAAGTGAATTTTACTTCAATCGTGACGTTTTACGAAGTGATTGGTTTAATCAGATATGCTTGCAATCCTTAACTGGAGATTTTGAGATTGAAACTCCAAGATTAAGACTATCTCCGATGATCGGAGAGCATAAAACAAGCCAGTGCTCGTTCAAGTATGGCTTTGATTTCCACCACGGCATAGCTTCATACTTAGAAAGTTTGCAGAATAGGTACTTAATATGGTAACATTTGGAATGAGTTTAAGAAAAGAAGAAATGAGATCGCCTCCTGATATATTCCGGGCTGCGGCTAATAATAATGTGAAAGAATTAGAGTTTGCCCTATCAGATGGCCAATCTCTGGATTGGATGCATACTGATTTATATAGAATGACCCCTATGCATATTGCGTGTTCACGAAAGTCAGTGGACTTTCTTTATGCCGCAATGAATGAGGCATTTAACCCTTGGGTTCGAGACTCCAATGGGAGAATTTCAATGGATTATGCGGTTGCTGAGGGGTTGGAAGATATCGCCGATCGTCTTTTAGAAAGACTCTATCCAAAAAATTCGGATGGACGCGTGATTATGCCTTTTTAATAAGTACATAATTCTAATTCCTTGGCTGTAGTATTATATAATTATATATATTGCGGATGGCCTGATGTCTATGCGCCAAGTTCCTTGGAGCTTAATGGGCGCGCGGTACTTGGATGTCCCCTATAACTGCTTGACTGATTTCCTCCCCATTGCAGATCACGGCTCTTTCGCACATGTCCTGTCTTGAGCATCGACGTGCGCGCCTGATCGATCCTCGCGAGACGCTGGCTATGCCCATGCACCACTTCCTTTCTCGCACGATCCATCAACGCCGCCTTGGGGTCGCTCGCCATGCCGGATGGCGTGAACACCGGACCATTTGGTGACTTGAGCAGCAGCCGCGTGTAGGCTTTCGCGACCTTAGTGTTGAAATGCTTGTCATGATGCCGTTCCGCCTTCGCGCGAACGAGGTCAGCCGCGCGGTGAACCTTGGCGGCATCCGACAACGAAATCTGCAACGCGCCAGTGCTGCGAAACGAAGAACGCAACGACGCGCGCGAACTGAGCGCACTGCGGCCTTCGCCGCCGCGCCCCGTACTGGAATGCTCGCTCATTCGCTTTCTCCACGATTGGGGTAGTACGGCAGGCGCAGCCGCGTCGCGCCGAAGTGCAACTCGCGCACGTCACGGAGCTGATCCATCCACGGACTCACTCGGAAATAGGGAACCCGTTCGGTTACAAAGAGCGGGAAGCCCGGCACTTTGATGATTTGTTGATCGGCATTGATGCGACGGATATCTTCGACCTGAAGTACCGGGCGCTTCTGCTCAGACCTCCCAAGCGAGGCTTGAGCAATGGAGCCTCCCGTATGGCTCGGATTTAGCTGAACGATAGACGTGTTTCCGGACCAGTATTCGATATCTCTTAAAAGTGAGGGGTCTTCCACCCCCCCACATCTGAATGCAGGACGACTGGTCTTCAATCTCCTTGATCGCCGCTTCCTTGTACCCGGCATCCTGTAGGGAGAACCGTCCTTGGCAATACATCGACAAAAGAATTCCCCGGCCCCGGTACAGCCGGAGCGCTTTCATCACTGCAGGGATCGGCGCGGGTAGCTGTGCGATCTCGTCGATCAAAAAGCGGACCTTGTCCGGCCCGGTTTCCGCCGCGATCTGCTCAATCCCATGATTGAGCGTTATCGCGATCCACGGCGCGGCAACACCCAGCTTCGCGGACGGCACGCAGAGATACACCGTCATGTGCCGGTGCTTCATCTCGCCGAACTCGATATCGTTGCCGTCCGTCGCGCTTGCCAGCACGCTTCCCGGCGTAAAGGCATTCAGCACGTCGATGCACTCCGATCTCGTTGCCTCGAATTGCTTACTGGCCTCTAAAAAAACGGATTTGTTGGCCGCAGCAGGCCCCGCCACATCCTCATGCCCGCAATCGATCATCGCATCGAAGGCGGCGATCAGCTCTTCATCGGCGCAGTTGAAGAAACGCCAGAGATTGGAGAGCGTCAGCTTGTCCGGCTCACAATAGGCCAGATATTTCATCCGCATGGTCAGCATCCGCCGCGCGCCTTTGACCGCCCACGCGCTCTCGCCAGAATCCGCTTTGCCTTTCGGCAGCAGGATCAGCGCTATCTCATCGGCTTCGTCATCGATCCGGCCCCGCCGGGCAAGTTCGCCCAGACGGTGCAGCGGATTGGCGCGGATGGGTTTGTCACCCCGGATGCCCCATGGATCGAGCGTCACCACCCTATGCTTCAAGGTTTTGGCGCGGTGTTCGGCGGATGAGAAGTGAAGCTCGCCGTCCTTCACGTCGATGACGAACAGCGAATCTTTGACGTGCGCCAGATTGGGCTGGGCCGAACTTACGCCCTTGCCGCCGCCTGCGCGCGCGTAAACCAGATGATGGCCGTCGCCATTATGGTAGAGCAGCCAGCCATCAAGCGCGCCGAGGAACAGACCGGCAGGATTGAGCATCCCGGCATCATTGGCGTCATCCAATGTGCCAAGCGCGGCGTCACCCAGATCGCCGGTCGCGGCACGATCCAGATGAATACGCTCGATGAGCATGGCGCGCTCTCGCGCGCGCCATGCATATTGCTCGTCCGCTATCGTTCGCGCATCGGCGTCCAGCCCGCGCGCGATGCTGAGAAAGCTCGTGAAGTGATTGAGGAACTCCTTCATCGCGCCGCTCCCGCCGGAGCTTCGACAAGTTCAGTCACTGACGCGGGCATGGCGCAATCGATCATCGGCGGCAGGCTGGCCGGATCGGGCAAGCCCTTATCCCATCCATCCACCGTCACGCGCACACCGCTCTGCGCCGCTTCGTCCAGCTTCCTAAGTGCTTCCTGGCGTGCCGCTTCCGCGAACGCCATGGACTTCGCCTGCAACTCGTGATCGAAAAGCCCGAAGATATAGCCGAAGGTGGTCGCCGTATTGGCAGCGCCAATCTCGCCACCCACTGTTTGCTGGACAATGGAATATCGCGTGGCCGCGTACTGCTTCTGAAGATCGCCCAGAAGCTGGAACCCGGCATTGGCGCGCTGATAGCTCGCCTGATAAGACCGGCCATGTTCTGCAATCCGGCGCGGCACTGTTCCTGCCAGCGGACAGCGCCGGTTTCGATCAGCTTGAGTTTGGCGTCGTATTTGACGCGCGCCGCCAGCTCACCCGACGCGCGCGCTTCGGCGATGGCACCGGCATAGCCGCCGATGAAACGCGACGGCTTGTAAGTGTCAGGAAGGATCGCTTCCGCGCCGTAAAGCAAGCCACCAGCGGCCGCGAAGGCGATCCCTGCCGCCAGCATGGGATGCATCCGCTTGCGCGGACGCTCATATAGATCAGGAAGATCGTGATAGCCCGACATGCGCTTCGCGCGTCCACGGGAAGGTGAAGACGAAGAAGGTCCGTTGAACCCATTCGCGTCGTAGATGGTGGTCATGAGAGAATACCTCGATGAACGGCAAAAGCGCCGGATCATCGCGGTAGAAGCGCGGCTTCCTCAATGCGGGGGGATAGCGAAGATCGACAGGGCCGATCTTCGCAGGTAGCAGCCAGTCAAAGCCATCATTTGGAATTTCAGGAGTGCGCATTGCCCATCGAACATGAAAAGCTTGTGGAGCTGACGACCGAGATCGTCGCTGCCCATGTCGGCAACAATCCTGTCGAAGCCGCTGATCTCGGAAGCCTGATCCAGAATGTCTTCGCCGCGCTTGAGCAGGCGGGCACGCCGCCAGCCCCGCCCGAAGCGGAGAAGCCAAAGGGAGCTGTCTCGGTTCGGGCATCGATCAAGCCGGAGCATTTGGTCAGCATGATCGACGGCAAGCCGTACAAGATGTTGAAGCGCCACCTCTCGCTCCACGGCTATACGCCCGAGACATATCGCGAGACGTTCGGCTTGGCTTATGACTACCCGATGGTGGCGGCGGAATATGCCGAGAAGCGGCGCAACCTTGCCCATAAGATCGGTCTCGGTCGCAAGCCGAAAGAAGAACCCAAGCCAGCGAAAAAGCCACGAGCAAAGAAGAAGGCTGAACTCGTCGCGACCCCGGCAACTGCTCCGGTTCAAAATGAGTCCTGATAGGCGGTTCGAGCTGATAGTGTGGAGGTAACGCTACGCGCAAGAGGTGCGTTGTCTTACGTCAACGCCTCTTGGCAGGGAGGCCCGCTGCGCGCCTCCCGTGCACCCTCCCGGCTACTGGCGCTTCACCGGCGTTGAGCCGGATCAGCACCATCGGGGAGACGTCCGCTCTCCCCAAACCCCATCGACCAACCCTGCGCGGCTTGGATGCCTCAAGGGAGCATGTCCGCTCCCTTTGAAACCCATGACCCAGGGGCGTGCCTGACCCCTTGGAACCCGGCGTGATGGCGAGCCGCAAGGAGGGCGCCACCGCCTTGTCGCTCTTGAAGCTTAAAGAACTGGAGCGTCTGGACCACGTGGCCACCAAGGGGAGCAGGACCGCTCGGTTGGACTTAGCATTGCTTGGCTGTCTCGTCCTATTGTTGTGGCAATGAGCGTTTCTGAGAGATACTATGCATATTAGAGTGCGGGGAGAGGAAAGTAATGCAAATTTTGCAAGTGGAAATTGGAAATTTTCGAAAACATGTGGCGACACGCGTCGACTTCGGTTTAGAAAAGACCGTATTTGTTGGTGCAAACAACAGCGGAAAAACGTCCGCAATGAACGCGCTTCGTCGGTTCCTAGTAGACCCGCGTAGTTTCACTATAAACGACTTTAGTCTCGCTCATTGGCTTATGATGAATGCTGAGGGAGATGAGTGGGAGTCGGCTGTTAAGGCCGATGAACCGCTGCCTACGCCAAATCTTTTAAGTTTTCTCCCGCAACTCGATGTTTGGCTGCTGGTTGGAAAGGGGGAGATGCACTATGTGCAAAAGCTACTTCCAACGCTCGATTGGGATGCTGGCCCTCTTGGGGTCCGCTTGCGCTACGAACCTGATGATTGGATCAACTTTCAGCAAGAGTATATTGGCGCGAGAACGAAGGCCGCAGATGTCACGGCTGCCGCGATCAAAGCTGCCGAGGGGAAAGGTGATCCGCCTCAGTTAGAACTATGGCCATTGAACTTGGTCGATTTTCTTGAACGGCGAGTGCGTTCTTTCTTCAAGGTGAAGGCCTACCTACTCGATCCTGCAAAGATGGCGGACCCTAAGGATGGTTCGGCTGTAATGCAGGACCTTCCAGAAGGTTTGGAGCCCGTTGAAGGAAATCCGCTAGAGGGACTCATTCAGATCGATGAGATCAGCGCCCAGCGAGGCTTTGGTTCGCCGGCAAACACCCGCGTCCAGCGCGAGGACGCGGTCAGTGAAACCAAAACCGGACGGCGTCTCTCGACTCAATTGCGTTCGTACTACGACAATCATCTCGACTGGCAGGACACGCCCGAACTGTCAGACATTAAGGCTATGGAGGCGCTCGACAAGGCGCGCAAAGCTTTCGACGAAAGGCTGTCAGAGTCATTCGACAAGGCGCTAAAAGAACTTGAAAAGCTAGGGTACCCAGGTCTTTCCGATCCCAAGCTCAAGATTGCAACTAAGCTCCGTTTGCAGGATGGTTTGAGCCACGATTCTGCAGTCCAGTACGAGATTCCCGCCGCCGCCGGTGGACTCATGCATCGATTGCCGGAAGACTCCAATGGGCTTGGGTACCAGAACCTCGTCTCGATGGTCTTTGGCCTTATGAGTTGTCGCGATGCTTGGATGCGAGTTGGCAAAGCACGCGCCTCGGGTAACGAAATTAAGCCCCCGCCCCCGTTACACTTGATGTTGGTGGAAGAACCCGAAGCCTTTCTCCACGCCCAAGTACAGCAAGTTTTTATCAAGCACGCTTATGATGTGTTGAGAAATGACCCAGCCCTTGGGATTTCGACGAAGTTCTGCACACAGCTTGTCGTGAGCACGCATTCGAGCCATGTCGCCCATGCCTGTGATTTTGCAGCCTTACGCTATTTCCGTCGCCTTCCATCTACAGAGAAGCGAAAAACTCCAACCGCGTGCGTAGTTAATCTTTCATCTGTTTTCGGAAAACCGGATCGAACGGAAAAGTTCGTCGCTCGTTATCTAAGAGCCACACACTGTGACCTTTTCTTTGCCGATGCCGCGATATTCATTGAAGGTAGCGCGGAGCGGATATTGGTCCCGCATTTTGTAGAGCAGATTGATCAATTCGAGTACCTGCGCAGCTGCTATATCACTTGGCTTGAAGTCGGTGGAAGTCATGCGCATCGTTTCAAAAGTCTTGTTGAGACGCTGGGTTTGACGACGCTCATTATAACTGATCTTGACGCAAAAAACCCGATAACCGCTAAGGTAGAAAAACCTTTGCTCGGCAAGGGCTTTGAAGCTCGTAACGAAACGCTGAGAAGTTGGGTGCCAAAGCAGACTTCTATAGATACGCTATTGACGCTTGAGGAGAAAGATAAGGCACTTGTCTACGCCAACGGATATTCGGTACGTGCAGCATACCAGACTGGGGCGGATGTGATTATTGGAACAGAACGTGTGAAGATTCATGCCAATACTTTCGAGGATGCCCTATTGTATCGAAACTTTGATTTCTTCAAAGGGCGGAAGGCAACCGGCCTTGCAGGCAAATTTCAGCAGATCGCGGACGAAGTAAAGGACGTCAATGATCTTGCTTCGAGGGTAGAGGAGGCAGTGGGTAGTGGCGACAAGGCTGACTTCGCTTTAGAAATGCTGTTCAGCGAGGACATTGAGAAGCTTAATGCCCCTGCTTACATAGAGAACGGTCTACTTTGGTTAAAGGAACAGCTCAAGCGCAAAGAAGCCGACCTCGCTCCGAAGGCGGGCGCGGCATGATGGCAGCTGCCCCAGTCCCCCATGACAGCCTTGATCTGCACGTAGATGAGGAAATTAAACGGTGCCTGGACCCTCAGGCACAACAAAGCTTCTTTTTGTTTGCTGGTGCTGGGTCGGGAAAGACTCGTTCACTCGTAGCCGCTCTTGACCACCTGCGCGCGACGATGGGAGCCACCTTAAGGTTGCGCGGTCAGAAAGTCGCGGTAGTCACCTACACAAAGGCGGCACGAGATGAGATTATCCGCCGAACACAGTTTGATCCGGTAATTGCTGTCTCGACCATCCATAGCTTCGCTTGGACACTCATCGAAGGGTTCAATCACGATATTCGAGAATGGCTCTGTGTCACGTTAGATGCCGATATTTTGGAATTGCGAGCCAAAGAAGCGAAAGGGCGAGCGGGCACTAAAGCATCTGCGGAGCGCTTAGCCGATATCGCTTCTAAGCAGCGACGTCTTGCGCGGCTCGATAGCACGAAAAGGTTCGTTTACAGCCCGGAAAGCGACAATCGCGGCAGGGACTCACTTAACCACGCGGAAGTGCTCAAGATCGCTGGCGAATTTGTGCAGACAAAGCCAACGCTGAGAGAGATCTTGCGTGATGGATATCCGTATATTTTGGTTGATGAAAGCCAAGACACTAATCGCCATATTGTTGAGGCCCTATTCGCGTTTCAAGCAGCGCATAAAGGTGAGGTCGTTGTTGGCCTCTTCGGCGACATGATGCAAAGAATTTATGGAGATGGTCAGCCCGGCCTAGGTGATAATCTACCTGCAGATTGGGCCACTCCTACAAAGAAACTGAATTTTAGGTGTCCCCGGCGTGTGATCGAGCTCCTCAACAAGGTTCGCGAAGCTACCGATAAGCAAGCTCAAATCCCTTGCAGTGCGGCGCAAGAGGGCTTTGTAAGGATGTTCATCTTTCCATCTGATGGGACCGACAAAGGTGCGGCCGAACAAGCAATCTGTGCCCACATGGCTAAAATCACCTGCGACGAGGATTGGCTAGACGAGGATTCAGTAAAGGTCCTGATACTTGAGCATCGAATGGCAGCCCTTCGGATGGGCTTTGATGATGTACTTGCAGCACTTTACCCAGTCTCACAATTTAGGACCGCACTCCTCGATGGGTCACTTCCGTTGGTGAACTTCTTCTCAAACTTGATACTCCCGCTCTGCGATGCAAAAAACGACAAATTTGGTATCGCGCGGATCATTCGAGCAGCTTCGCCACTCGCTAGCGCCAGCGCATTAAAAAATGCTGATGACGAATTTGAGCAACTTGGTAAAGCCCAGAGTGGGGTTGATGCACTTCTACAGCTACTCGATAGCAATCCCGCGGCAACGTTTCGTGATGTTCTTACGAATGTTACTGAAACTGGCCTCTTCGCCATCCCCGATCTTTTGAAAGTTGGCTTAGCTGAGGCCGATTATAGCGAAGTTAATGAAGATGAAAACGGAATCGAAAATGGAGAAGATCGTACTGACCGTGACAAGGCAATTGAGGCGTTTTTAAACTCCCCTTTTGCGCAGGTGCGCCCCTATGCCAAATACGTGGCCGGTAAAGCTCGTTTTGACACTCACCAAGGGGTGAAAGGCCTCGAATTTCCGCGCGTGATGGTCATTATGGATGATCGTGAAGCTCGGGGCTTCCTGTTCAAATACGATAAACTCTTTGGCGGTGGTGCCGAGGATAATCAAACTGCCGCTACTCGACGTCTATTTTACGTCACATGTAGTCGAGCCGAACGATCTCTCGCTCTGGTCGCTTATGCTGAGAGCCCTGAAGTCGTTAGGAATCATCTTCTTTCAAATGGCTGGTTTTCACCAACGGAAGTATGTCTAGGTGCGCCGTGATCTCCTCTGCTGGTATCAATCCGTTGGCTTATGACGCGAGATGACGATGAATAGTACAAGCAACACAAAGAGGAAAAGTCGCGGCGATTTTTGCTGTTTTGACATTACTGGGCAAGGTCAGGCATTCGGACCTGACCACGCCCGCCACGCCCGCGTCCCTGATCGCTGCGGCTTTGGTGCGAAGTCGGTGGCGGCGTGTTCGCCCGTGGAGACGGTGCGGCGTCGGCGAAGTTTTCACGCATTGTTTTCCGTGGCGGCTCGGCTTCATTCAGGCGGGCAAGATCGCGGTGCAACTCAGCTATACGGGATGCATAACGAGCGCGGACGATAACAATCTCGCATTGGAGCGTTTGTCGCTCGCGAAGCTGGTCGGCAATCAGGCCGTTGCGGTGCAGGCGGTCACGTTGGAGGGATTGAAAGGCTTCCGTCTCATTCTGTCTAGCGATCCGGCCATGCTGACCTGTGACGCGATCCCATAGTCCGGCGACACCTTTGCGGAACCGTTCGGCGCGGGTCTTGGCTTCCGCGTCTGCGCGTTGCCGCTGGCCTTGATCCAGTCGCTTTCGTTCAAGCCCATGCTGTTCCTTCATCATCATGCGCTTTTGGTCGAGGGGTGCCATCTCACCCGCCTTCGCCTTGTCGGCGGCAGCTATCAGGGCTTTCAGCCGTGGCGCGACGACACCGGCGATATGGGTGCGGGTCGTATCGACACTGCGCAGATCATCGGCCTGGCCGAGCTTCGCGCGGACATCCTTGGTTTTGATGCCAAGGATACGCGGGATCGACAGCACTTCGCCTTCATAGGTCACGGCGACATGGCTGCGGCGATCACCACGGGCAAGATACAGGCCCCGCGCTTCGAGCGCCTTTTCGAATGCCGGTCGGCTATCCGAGATCGACTAGCATTCTTGTATCGCCGCCTTCAAGGCACGCGGGTCTTTGCCGATCCGCTTGGCTTGCTGCCATTCAGCCAGCGTGAAATTGCGCGGATCATGCTCGCGGGAATCGATGAACCCGTTCGGCAATGACCAGCCATGTTGAAGATAGAGCGCTTTCGATATGTCGCGCAGCTTCAACTTGAAATGCGATAGCTGCCGCGCCGTCATGGTGTCGGCATCGATCCGGCTCCATATTGCGTGTGCATGACGTCGGCCTTCCTTCTCGTGGAAGACAATTATTCGCGGCTGTCCTGACAGACCGTTGGCTTGCTCGATTTTGTCGATGGCCGCTTCGAAGGTTTCAACGCCGACAGCCATATTCGCAGGAGGATTGAGCGATACCGAAAACAGGAATTGCTTGCAGCGTGTGCCTTTGGCGATGGCTTGGGCTTCCTTCATCGCGCCCAGCAGATTGTTAGAGACGAAGCCGCGTATCTCGTGGACTTCGACATGCTCGTTCTCGTCTTTGAGCAGATGCTGTGCCAAAGCCTTCGCGCCGCCGCGCTGGGATGCTTTCAGGATCATGGCGCGTCATCCACGAGATCAAGCGCAGCGATCAGTATCTTGCGGATGGCGGCGACATGCTGGACGCATTCACGCAAATCGCCTTCGATCTCCGGCGTGACCGGCAGCGCGCCGATATGGGCGGCAGCGGCAAGCTGGTTCAGATTGTTGGCGATGCGGGATTGGCCGAGAGCGGCCAGCGCCTTCGACAAGGCTTGGTGATCCTTGACCGGAAACTTGTTCCGGCTTTTCGGCGGCGGTCGATTAGGATCGAAGACCCGCCAGCGAATATAGGCTCCCAGCGACATGCCCGCCGCATCGCGCTCTAGGCGCAGACGGTCCTCTGGCGTCAGGCGCAGCGTGAAAGTCGCTGGTCTGTCGTTTAAGGTCATGTCGATCATACGGGTTGAAGGTGAAACGAAACCGCCCCGCATCCGGGGGGATACGGGGCGGCAAACAGATTTGGATGCGATTGTCAGGGTTGCGGTGGCTTTACCGAAATGTTCTGCAAAATGCGGTTCCAGTCCTCCAAATCACGGAAGATTTGGTTCGCGTTATCGCCGGAGAGGGGCACCATTTGTTCTCCTGTCGGCGTCCACGAACGTCCGCAGAAGGGCTGAAATCCGCCACTTTTGTGCTATGACCGTCCGGACAAATCCGGGCGAATTCGGCACCAATCGGGAACAATGCGGGTATATCCGAGGGTATCGAAAAGCGTCCACTGACCAGGACGATACCCTCATGCGCCTGTCGCCGCATGTGCCTGCTGCGCCCAGGCGAACTGAGGCAGGCAAAGTGGGCCGACATCGATTTGGACGAGGCGATCTGGTTCATCCCAGCGGAGCGGATGAAGATGCGACGACCGCACTGCGTGCCGCTGTCGCGGCAGGTGATCGCAATGCTCAAGGAGCTGCACGAGCACACGCACTGGTGGAAATACCTGTTTCCGTGCCTCGGCAAGCCACGCAAGGCGATGTCCGAGAATGCCGTAAACCAAGGTCTGCGCAAGCTCGGCTACACGACCGACCAGATGACCGCGCACGGCTTCCGGGCGATGGTTGCCACGCTGCTCAACGGAATGGGGTAGTGGAATCCCGACGCGATCGAGCGCCAGCTTGCTCACGTGGATACCAATCAGGTCAGACGGGCTTATGCGCGCAGCGAATATTGGGACGAGCGCGTTGAAATGATGCAGCACTGGTCGGACTATCTCGACCGGCTGCGTGATGGTGGAAAGGTGCTGCGCCCGGACTTCAAAGCGGTACGCGCGACCGGTTGGTGGACCGCTCATCGCAATGACATTGGGATGTGGCGAAGTCTCGCTTCGCCACATCCAGTCGTGCCCTGACCAGCAGGCCAGGACCCGCCATTCAAGCTTGGACTTGGCATCTCGGCAAGCTATGATCGCGTTATGTTCCTTTCATCCTCCTGCCCTGTCATTACCGCGCCGACAGCCTCTCTCGCGCCCGCAGTCGATCCCGATGCGGTCGATTTCGTCGCGGTTGACGTCGAGACGGCCTGCGGGTGCGTGAGCAGCATCTGCCAGATCGGAATCGTCGGTTTTCGCCGGGGCGAGATCGCGTTTGAGTATGAGACGCTGATCGATCCGAGAGATTATTTTTGCAGCTTCAACACGCGCATTCACGGCATCACTGCAGACCAAGTCGCGGGCAAGCCATGCTTCGGCGATCTCCACCAGATCATCGATGGCCACCTCGCGAGACGGGTAACGGTCGCGCACAGCTATTTCGACAAGGGCGCGCTCAGCGCCGCATGCCGCGTGCATGACCGCGCGGCGATCGAGACAACCTGGCTCGACAGCGTGCGTGTCGCCAAGCGCGTCTGGCCCGAACTGCCGAGCCATCGGCTCAATGTCGTTTCGAAGCATCTCGGCATCCGCCTGAAGCATCATGATGCGCTGAGCGACGCCCGAGCCGCTGGCCGCATCGTCGTCAAGGCGAGCGAGGCGACCGGCATTCCGCTTGAGGGCTGGCTAACCGCGCCTAGGCGCACCTTGGCTCCGCCGGCACCCAAGCCCGCGCCGGATGGTCCGCTTGCCGGCCAGCGCATCTTTATTCTCGGCGAGCCGCGCCATGGCGAGCTTGCGCACCGTATCGCCGCGCAGGGCGGTCGCGTCGTGGCTGCGGTCGGCAAGACGACCACAATGCTCGCGGTCTGCGCCGAAGAGCCGTTCGGCTATGTCCGCTACGATGCGCAGTTCCGCAGGGCGCGTGAGTTGCAGGATCAGGGCAGCGGCATCGAGATACTGAGCGCCGCCGCGCTCGTCTCGCGATGCTCGGGCCTCTAGAACGTCCTACGATCCGGCAGCCTAGCCCGTGACGCTCACCCTCTCGTTGAAGCAGGCCCGCCGCATCGCGCTAGGGGCGCAGGGGTTTGGCCAGCGCCAGCTGCCGAAGGTCAGCGCTGCGCAGCTTCGACGCACCCATGACCGGCTCGGCCTGTTCCAGATCGACAGCGTCAATGTCCTCACCCGCGCGCATTATCTTCCCGCCTTCTCGCGGCTTGGGAACTATGATCCCGCCTTGCTCGAACGCGATGCCTGGGGACCTAGGCGCCAGCGCCGCATGTTCGAATATTGGGCGCACGAAGCCTCGCTGCTTCCGTTGGAGCTGCACCCCCATCTTCGCTGGCGCATGGCCAAGGCCGAATGTGGCGAAGCGGGCTATGTCGGCTTGCGTCGCTTCGCGACCGAACGCCGCGCCGAAGCCGATGCGATCTTGGATCGCATCAGGATCGATGGCCCGCTCACCGCGGCCGACTTCGAGGAAGGCAAGAGCAGGAGCGGCTGGTGGGAATGGAGCCACACCAAACATGCCCTCGAATGGCTGTTCTGGGCCGGACTCATCACCACCGCGACGCGGCGGGGCAGCTTCGCGCGCGTCTATGACCTGCCTGAGCGGGTCATCCCGCAGGCAGTCCGCGACCTTCCGACGCCCGACGCCGCCACGGCGCAGCGTCATCTGATCGAGCGCAGCGCCCGCGCGATGGGCGTCGCGACTGCCGCCGACCTGCGCGACTATTTTCGGCTCAAGCTCGACGAAGGCGATCACGCCATTGCCGCGCTCGCCGAACAGGGCAGCCTTGTGCCTGTCTTAGTCCAGGGCTGGAGTCAGAGGGCCTGGATGCACCGCGACGCAAAGCTCCCGCGCCGCAGCCAAGGCGCTGCGCTGCTCGCGCCGTTCGATCCGCTGATCTGGGAACGCGGCCGCGCTGAGCGGCTGTTCGGATTCCACTATCGGATCGAGATCTATGTGCCGCAGGACAAGCGCACCCATGGCTATTATGTGCTGCCGTTCCTGCTCGACGAGGCACTGGTCGGGCGCGTCGATCTCAAGGCCGACCGCCAGGCCGGCGTGCTGCGCGCGCACCGCGTCACGCTCGAAGCTGCTGCGCCAGCCGAGACGGTCGAGCGGCTGACGATCGAACTGGACCGGATGGCCGCCTGGCTTGGGCTAGCATCGGTAAGTATCGGCGAAATTGTCTGGCCGATCTGATCAGCCCCTATTCTCCACTTTTGCCGGAACCTCCACCGCCCCGGTGCCGCTCTCCCGCACATGGAATTTCGCGTGACGATTCCCATATCGGGGAGGCAATTCCCAGTGACGAACGAGACGACGCATGGCCAATGGCTGGGCGCCCGATGGCGCCGTTCAGGAGCAGATCGAGGACAGCATCAAGGATGCTCTTGATGCCGCGCGCAGTCGCATGCCGAGCGGCGAAAGCCTTGAGGACTGCGAAGCGTGCGGCGAAGAGATTCCCGAAAAGCGCCGCGCGGCGCTGCCCGGTGTGCGCACCTGCGTCGCTTGCCAGAGCGACCGCGATCGCGCGTATGTGGCCTTCAGTGCGATCAACCGTCGCGGCAGCAAGGACAGCCAACTGCGCTGAGGTAAAGCCACGTCAGAGCTATTCGGTCGAGTCGCCGGCCGTGCCTGCTAGTCCGATCATCAGGCCGCTTTTGCGGCGTAAGGCGCAAGCTGACCGCCACCCCGATGTCACCCAGTGCTCGCCCGCTCCCGCGCGAGTTCGACCAGCGCGCGGAATGCGGCTGAAGGGTTTTTCCGTCCCGCATAGTAGAGGCAAAGCGGCGCCAGCAGCGGCATCCAGTCAGCAAGGACAGGAACCAGGCGGCCTGCTGCGATATCCTCGCGCGCATCCGCCTCCATCATATAGCCGATCGCCGCACCCTCGAGCACCGTGATCCGGGTGAGGCTTGGCTCGTCGAGCGTGATGGGGCCGGCGACATCGATCTGCAGCGGTCGACCGTCCTTTTCGAAGTGCCAGCGATAGGGCGCGCCATTGGGCAGGCGGATCGCGATACATGCATGCCGGGCAAGGTCGCCCGGCGTCTGCGGTTCGCCATACGCCTCCAGATAGGCCGGCGATGCCACGACCACATTGCGCCGCGGCGCACCGAGAGGGATCGCGATCATGTCGGTCGGCACGAGATCCCGGCTGCGAATGCCGAAATCGAACCCATCCGCCACCACGTCGACCAGCCGGCCTTCGGTGACCAGATCGATCGAGACTTGAGGATAGCGCCGCAGGAATTCCAGCAGCAGCGACGCCAGTATCTCCCGCGCGGCGGTCGCGAACGCGTTGATCCGTAGCACCCCGGAGGGCGTCGCCTGCTGCGAGCGTGCGACATCCATCGCCCCGTGAATGTCA
>Ga0207668_10000566_pt1 | contig 23239 bp, 20 predicted proteins | sample KBSS43metaG_FD_184323 | JGI IMG/M metagenome (GOLD analysis project Ga0207668, IMG submission 184323) | Switchgrass rhizosphere microbial communities from Kellogg Biological Station, Michigan, USA - KBS S4-3 metaG (SPAdes) (version 2) | ecosystem: Host-associated > Plants > Roots > Rhizosphere...
TGGACGCGGCCCGACCGTCGGATCGCCTGGGACATCATGATGATGCCGGAGGCGCCGACATTGAAGGTGCCCGCGCGGCCCGCCACCGTCGCACGCTCGAGTACCCCGAGTGCGTCCTGTTCATGCAGAAGCTGCAGGCGTGCGTCATGGCCGAAGATCGACGGCACCACCGGACCTGCCAGATAGCGCGACAGCGCGGTGTCCATGGCGGGGCCGATCATGTTGGCCAACCGCAGGATCGTCACCGCGATGTCGGGTCGGCGGCGCGCCAAGCCGCGCGCGTAGCCCTCGATGTCGACGCTGTCGCGGGCGAAGCCCTCGCCAGGGGGGCGTCGCGATAGCCCGGCCTCGGTGAACAGCACCGGGTCGCGTGGACTCGAGCCGTACACCTCGGAGGTGGACTTCAGCACCACCCGGCGCACCGACGGAGCCTTCTGGCACGCGGCGAACAACTGCATCGCGCCCATCACGTTGAGCTCCTTGAGCGCCGCACGACCACCCGAGCGCGGGGCGTACGAGGCCGCTCCCGCGTGCACGACGGTGTCGACGTCGCCGTTGCGCATCACCTTGGCGATGAAGGGATTGCGGATGTCGGCCCGAACGAACTCGGCCCGGCCCATCCTGCGCAGCAAATCCTTGCTCGGCGCGATCGCGTCGACGGCGATGACGTGGTTGATCAGCGGGTCCTGCGCCAGCCTGGCGGTCAGATAACCGCCGAGGAACCGGCATGCACCTGTGACGAGCACGACCTTGGGGTAGTGCAAGGTGTCCTGGGAGTCGGAGCCTCCGGAACCCTGCTGGGGTCCGCCCCCAGCCCGTCCGTCGGCATCCACGCGCTCAGCCTAACGGCAGAAGCTCGACGCTACTTGCCAAGTTTTCTGCGCTGCACCCGCGTGCGACGAAGCAGCTTGCGGTGCTTCTTCTTCGACATGCGCTTGCGACGCTTCTTGATGACTGAACCCATGAACTCCGCTACCTACCTACCGATGCACGGCGCGAAACTGCGGGCAGATCGCAATTCCAGCGGAATGGGCGATCTCACCGCAGTCTCGGCGAACCCTGCACGAGACTGACACGACTTAACCCGGTCACCTTACCGAAGGCGGCCCTGGGAAACGAAACGCCCCCGTTGGCGGCGGACTAGCCCGCGTCGAAGTACGACGTCTCCAGCAGGTCGTGAACCGCCTTGGCGTGCACCCGGAATGACCGGCCGACCCGCACCGCGGGCAGCTCTCCGTTGTGGACCAAGCGATAAACCGTCATCTTGCTCACCCGCATGAGGCTCGCTACTTCCGCAACGGTGAGAAATTGAGCCCGGGGCGGCTGGCCATCGCCAACACCGCCAGCCGCGGCCGACTTTCCGCTGCCGGAATCGCGCGCCGATGGCCCGTTCATAGACGTCATCGCAACCCAATCCATCAGGCACGCCGCTCCAACGGCTTCCCCACCGCTGGCGCAAGAGCGTGCTTACAACGAGGAGAATAGCGTGGCCAATGGGGTTATTGCGACGGGTGTGGACGAATCCGTTAGAAATTGATGAACTACTCTGATGTAATTCCTAGCTGCTCAGAGCGTGTTTTTGCAGCAGCCACCGCGTCCGCGACGGCCGCGCGCAGGCCTCCCCGCTCGAGTTCCCGCAGCCCAGCGGCGGTAGTGCCGCCTGGCGACGTCACGATCGCGCGCAGCTGCGCCGCACTGGTGTCTGTCGCCGAGCCCATTCCGCCGTCGCCTGCCGTCTGCTGCTCGTCGAGCCGTTCGAGCAACATCGCCGCCGAACCGGCCATCGTTTGCGTCACCAGATCGGTGGCTACCGGGCGCGGCAGGCCCGCTGCAACCCCCGCGTCGACCATGGCCTCGACCATCAGGAAGAAGTAGGCAGGACCCGAACCGGACACCGCGGTGACGGCGTCGAGCTGCGACTCGGGCACCGTCAACACCCCGCCGACCGCGTCGAAGATGGCCGAGACCTCCTTGAGCTGCTCTTCGCTGGCGAAGCGGCCGCGCGCCAGCGCGCTGACTCCCCCGCCGACGACGACGGGCGCGTTGGGCATGACGCGGATGACGGGTGCCCCCGCCGGAAGCTTCGACTCGTAGTACGCCGTACTGACGCCGGCCGCCACGGTGACGAAAACCTGTTCCGCGCTGGAGTTCTCGGCCCGCGCCGCGGCTTCGGCGATGTCGACGAGCGCCGACTCGACGTCCGACGGCTTGACCGCGACCACGATGTAGGTGGCGTTCTCCGCGGCGTCGGCCACCGACGACGTCTGCACCCCGTACTTCTCGGCCAGGAACTTCGCCCGGCCCGGGTCCTTCTCGGCGACCACCAAGTCCTTGGTCTGACGTCCTGCCCGCAGAAGTCCGGAAAGCAGTGCCTCGCCTATGCTCCCGGCGCCGATGATCGCAATTCTGGCCACGGGGAAAGCATGGCACGTCCGGTTTGGCTAGGTCGCGGGCGGCACCATCGCCAGTTGACGGCTCTGCACGATGATGTGGCCTTCGCAGTCGACGACGATGTGGTCCTCGTCGAACCAGTCCTGGCCGATCTGGACGGTGGTACACAGCACCCGAAGCCACCCGTCGGCCGGCAGCGCCCGCAGATAAGCGGTGAGTTGCACCGTTGGCGCCCAGCCGAACCGGTTGACGCCGAACGTCACCGGCGCCGACACGTCGCCGCACAGCAGCGCGAACAGCGCGTCGGGCGCGACGTCCCTCGGGCGGACCCAGTACTCGATGACGGGCGGGCCGCCGTCCGAACGAGGCTGCATCGTCGTCAGCGACGGCCTGATGTCACAGCCGTGCGCGAGATGAACGATGTCGGCCATTGGGTGGCCCGGCCCGATCGGCTCCAGTCCGGGTGGAGGATCCGGCTGCATCAGCGGGATCACCGGATTGACCGAAAGCAACGGCACGACGTGGTGCTCCGGATCGCCAAGCGTCACCGCGGCCCGCACCGCCGTCCGGTCGCCCTGGCTCAACTCGACGTCGATCAGACTGACGCGGCGGCCACGCTTGCGCACGGTGGTGGCGACTCGCATCGGCCCCGGATCCGGCGCCCAGAGGAAGTTCCCGGAGACGGCGATCGGCTGGACGTCACCGGCGTGCTCGGTGCGGGCGGCGTTGGCGCACAGCGCCAGCATCGCGCCACCGTGCACCTTGGGCCCGATGGTCCAGTGCTCGTTCAGCACGCCTTCGTAGCCCCCGTCGCCGACCGGGGTCAGCGCCATCGCATCGGCGAAGCTGGTGGACTCAGTCATCACGCTCCTCTAGCGCAGCAGGTGTTCGCGCGCGAACTCGAGCGACTCCAGGAGTAGCTCCTCGCGCTCGGCCGAGGTCCGGGCGCGGGACGTCGTCACCTCGAGGATGACGTGGCCGGAGAAGTCGCTGGCGGCCAGCATCTGGCAGATCTCGACGGCCGGCTGGGTTCCGCGGCCAGGGACCAGGTGCTCGTCGGTGGACGCCCCGCTGCCGTCGCACAGATGCAGGTGGACCAGGCCCTCGCCCATCCGGCGGGCCATGTCGATGGCGTCGGTGCCCGCGGTGGCCGAATGCGACAGGTCCAGCGTGAAGTGGGCGTGGCCGCCGTCGAGTGGGTCGTACGACGGGGCGAACGCCGAGATCGCCGCGCCGGGCGTCCCGCCGCGCTTGCGCATCCGCTGGATCGACGGCTGACCCGTTCCGAAGATGCGGTCGGCCCGGAACGGGAACATGTTCTCGACGGCCACCATGACGTCGCTGGACGCTTCGAGTTCGGCGACCTGCTGGGCGAAGCCCTCCGCGTAGCGGCGTTGCCACCGGAACGGCGGATGCACCACCACCGTCTGGGCACCGAGCTCCTCGGCGGCGCGCACGCTTCGTTCGAGTTTGGGGATGGGGTTGGCGCCCCACACCCGCTGCGAGATCAGCAGGCACGGCGCATGCACGCTGAGCACCGGCATCGCGTACTGCTCGGACAGTTTGGCGATCGCCGCGACGTCCTGGCTGACCGTCTCGGCCCACACCATGAGCTCGACACCGTCGTAGCCGAGCCGGGCGGCGTACTCGAAGGCGGCCTCGGTCCTCAATGGGTAGACCGAGGCCGTGGACAGACCAACCTTGATGGAAGGGCGCACTGGGGAACTATTTTTGCGCGTCAGTGCGTCTTGAGCAGAACCAGGGGTCCCAATGTGACCAAGGCGCCGACCGCCACCGCGATCAGCGTGCTGCCGATGTCCTCGGTCTTGCGGACCACACGTACGCCAACGACGAGCCCAAGGATGACGAGCACCGCCAAGACCAGCGCGACGATGTTGTTCCACGTCCACAGCAGATCGAAGGCGATGAACAGGCCCGCGCCGAAGACCACCGCGAGGATGCACTGCGCGACTACCCACACGCCCCGCAGGAACGTCGAGGCTTGCGGCTTCACGTCCTCGAGTTCGTCGGCGTCCGGCCGCTCGTCCTCGCCGAGGTCGATGTCCTCGGGTCCGGGCTGACGTCCGCGACGGGCCAGGTCGTCGGCGACGGACTGGCCTCCGAACAAGGTGTCGGAGTTGGAGCGCAAGTACGACGGCACCGCGAACGCCGCCTGCGTGGCGTCGTCGGCAGCCGACAGCGGAGCCTCGCCCTTGAGCGACTCGATGAGGTCGCCGTCGGGTTCGTCGTCTTCGATGTCGTCGTCGACGACGGGGTCGGGGCTCATCTGTTCGGCGCCACCCGCGGGTCCCGAGAACGCGGGCGGGGTGGCGACGGGAGCACGGCGCGGCGGCGGGGTGAACTCGACGGGGTCGACCTCGGCTTCGCGCTGCTCGAGGTGGGCTTCGTAGTCGGCCTCGGCCTCGGTCACCACCGGTTCGGGCGTCGTGACGGACACCTCGACCTCGTCGACCTCGTCGACCTCGTCGACCTCGTCGGGTTCGATTGGTTCCGCCACGTCGACCGACTCGACGTGCTCGACGTGCTCGACAGCACCGTTGGTCGACGCCGGCTCCTCGGCCGGTTCGTCGTCGTCGGGGGCGTGCGCAGCGTCGGTGATGATCGGGATCTCACCGGTCAGTTCGGCGACGGTCACGGAGTTGCTGTCACCCCGCCGACGGCGCCGACGACCGCCGACCGGCGGTGCGCCGATGCTGCCGTTTCTGGCCAGCAACTCGGCGACCGAGATCGGCCTGGTGCTGCTGTGGTCTTCAGGTTCTGTCATGGTGTGTTGCCTCTGGCCCTAGCTAAGCTCGCGGACGCCTCCACCAACGCTGTCCCGTCGGCCTCGCTATCGAGTTTCCGCAAAATGAGTCCCTCACGCAACGCCCACGGGCAAATGTCCACTGTGTCGATCGAAAGGGCTCGCATACTTGCTTCGGCCACCAGGGCGCCCGCCACTATCTGTGGCGCCCGTTCAGCGCTCACCCCTTCCAACTCGGCTCGGTCTGCCGTGGTCATCCTAGAGATGAAGGCTATGAGCTGCCTGAGTCCCGCGGCTGTCAGTGTCCTCTTCACCCGGGGTCCAGCGCCGGAAGGCGCCGCGCCGGTGAGTCGCGCCAGCGAGCGGAACGTCTTGCTGGTTGCCACGGTCAGGTCGGGCACGCCGCTCTCCAGCACCTTCGCGCCAGCGTCGGCCAGCTCGGTGGACAGCCAGTCCCGCAGCATGGCAACCCGACGCCGACCGGGCGGATCGTCCTGCAGCCACTCCCTGGTGAGCCTGCCCGCGCCCAGCGGAAGCGACAACGCGACGTCGGGCTCCTCGTCGACGCCGCTGGACAACTCCAGCGACCCGCCGCCGATGTCGATGTTGATGATCCGGCCCGCGCTCCACCCGTACCAGCGGCGGACCGCCAGGAACGTCAGCCGGGATTCGTCGACCCCCGACAGCACGCGCAGCGCGACGCCCGTCTCGGCGTTGACGCGGGCGAGCACGTCCTCGGAGTTCTTGGCGTCGCGCACGGCCGAGGTGGCGAAGGCCATGAGCTCGGCACAGCCGGAGCTCGCCGCGATCTTGGAGAACTCGTCGATGGTGTCGACGAGCTTGTCGGCGCCCTTGCGCGTCAGCTTGCCGGAGCCGTCGATGGCCTCGGCCAGCCGCAGCGACGCCTTCGTGGAACTCATCGGCGTGGGGTGGCCCCCGCGCCGTGCATCGACCACGAGCAGATGAACTGTGTTGCTGCCCACGTCGAGCACGCCCAATCGCACGCAACCCACGTTATCGGGTCTACCGTTGTTTTCCGTGAGCGGATCGCACGGTCGGGAGGTAGAACTGGACTTCGCCCGCGAATGGGTGGAGTTCTACGACCCCGACAACCCCGAGCATTTGATCGCTGCGGACATGACGTGGCTGTTGTCGCGGTGGACGTGCGTGTTCGGCACGCCAGCCTGTCAGGGCACCGTCGAGGGCAGGCCCGACGACGGTTGCTGTAGCCACGGGGCGTTCTTGTCCGACGAGGACGACATCGCGCAGCTCGAGACGTCGGTCGAGCTGTTGACCGACGAGGACTGGCAGTTCCGCGAGAAGGGCCTTGGTCGCAAGGGCTATCTGGAGATGGACGAGTACGACGGCAAGCCCAACTTCCGGACGCGAAAGTACAAGGGCGCCTGCATCTTCCTCAACCGGCCGGGGTTCGCCGGCGGCATCGGGTGCGCGCTGCACAGCAAGGCGCTCAAGCTCGGCGTCGAACCGCTGACCATGAAGCCCGACGTCTGCTGGCAGCTTCCGATCCGGCGCAGCCAGGAGTGGATCACCCGGCCCGACGGCTCGGAGATCCTGCGCACCACCATCACCGAGTACGACCGCCGCGGGTGGGGCGAGGGCGGGGCCGATCTGCACTGGTACTGCACTGGCGATCCCGCTGCCCACGTCGGCGCCCGCCAGGTGTGGCAGTCCTACGCGCCCGAACTGACCGCGCTGCTCGGCGAGAAGGCCTACGCCGAACTCGCGGCGATGTGCGAGCGACGCAAGTCCCTTGGACTCATCGCCATCCACCCGGCGACGCGCGCCGCCGAGTAATCCTGGCCAGCGGCGCGCAAACGACCAGGGTTCCTCACCGTCGAAACGCCCAGATCCGTTCCGAGTCCATGCAACACTTGCGTTGGCAAAGATCTTGAAGCTTGGGGGTTGAGTGATTGGGCATCGGGACTTTCACCATCACTGCTTGAGTTCGGCGCGCTCGACACCGCGATCAAAGGTCTCGCTGCGATGACGTCGGTCGAGGTAGCAAGCGTCATCGACTACGGAGCCGTGGGCAACGGCACCACCGACTGCACGACAGCGATCGCGAATGCCATTGCCGCGGTGGGTAGTTACGGCACCGTGTACTTCCCGCCGGGCGTCTTCGCCCACACTGGCATCATCGTGCCGACGGGTTCGGCGGGTGTGTCCATCGCTGGGGCAGGCGTCGCCATGACGACTCTGAAGAACACGCACGCCTCGAACGCCTCGGTGACGCTTCACGGAGCCGGCGCCGGTTCTTACATTCCGGGCACGATGCTTCGTGATCTGACAATCACCGCTACCGCCGTCCATTCGGGCCAGGTCGGGGTGGACGTGCTTCTCGCGCAGTCGTTCGACGTGACAAGAGTCGAAATCCGCAACCACGGCGTCGGACTATCCCACCGCGCGTCGTGGGAGAACCTGTATCAGGACGTTCATATCCACAACTGCACCATCGGCTGGCAGTTCCCGGCACCCGGCGTGTACACCGCTTCGTGTCCTGTGACCCTCGTCGGTTGTCACGCGGGCGACTGCGGCACCGGAGTCATAGTGGCCGACGGACTGCAGGCCATGTCTTGGGTTGGTGGCGATCTCGCCCGTTGCGGCGTCGGTGTCGTTCTTGACGGCTCACAAACGGGCCAGTTGTCTTTCATCGGCTTGAATTTCGAAGGCATTACTGGAGACGACATCTCAGTTGGCTCCACTGCCGGACCTGCTGGCGTCACGTTCAACGGCTGCCGCTTCTTCTACCAAGCCGGTTCCAAGACTCGCTCCGTCCACTTCACAATCGGCGACCAGCTTCAGTTCATCAATTGCCGCTGGACCGGCTACACGCTTGTGGCCAGGCAAGAGAACACCAGCGGCGCGATGACCATGGTGGGCTGCGGAGGATACGGCTACACCCATTTCATCGATCTGGATGGCGTCTACTCTGACACCTCGCCCGTACTGGTGTCGTCGGCTGGCGGCGGCATCTCGGGCTATGGGCCTGGCGGCAATTCGTTGACTGGAACTACTAGAGCCAGCCAGTGGCTTGCCACGAAGGTTCTGTACGGCGCCGGAAAGGTGACTGTCTCGGACGGCGACTTTTCCACAGCTCCTGTTGAGGGCTCGATGTGCGGTGTTTACAACACCTCAGATTCGACGTTTTCCGGCTCGCGATCCGCGACTACGGGTCATGGAAGGTCACAGGGCCTCTTACGTAAGCGGCGATACCTTCGCAGGGTTCGCGGTTAGGTGCCCGACTCGGAGTGCACCGCAACTTCGGTTCCTGGCATCGAAAGCTGGTCGATGGCCCGTCGTACCTGCGGGTCGACGTCGCCGGACAACCAGAGACTCCAAGTTTCGCAAGGTGTGGTCTCGCTGATTCGCCTTAGTTCCAGTCCGTGCTGTTCTGCGTAGTCGTAGAGCTCGCTCACCATCTGCGACCAGTTTGCAGGAAACTTGGTCACACCAGCGCGTTGTTGCGGTGAGCAGTCGTCCAGACGGACCGTGTCTGGCGGAAGACCGTGTAGGGCTACGACATTGGGCCGGAATTCGTTGAGTTCATCGGCGAGGTCGAGTCCATGGGACCGGGCGATGTTTCGATTGTTGTGCCCGTAGGTGTCGAGCGCAGGTCCGGTCACCGCCAGCGGGATGAGCCCGGCCTCGGTGGTAGCGATGCGAACGTGCGACGTGTCGACTGCCCTCAAAGCAGCCGCGACGCTGGTCTGGAATGGACTTTCGAAGTAACTACCGATGGGAAGGTGAAAGGGCAGTATTCCTATGCAGGAAAGGAACGCAAGCACGACGACGGGGACTCGCCGGGTGCCCGAGACGTTCGTTTCCACCTGCCGCGCAGGAACCGCAGTCGCGATAGCCTGAGCGGCTGCGATCGCAACGAGCACCGGAACGAGGGGCCATTGCATGCGCCCCCACCAGTTGAGCGTCGTGGCGAGCGCGATCCACGGGAGCGAGAAGCTGAACAAGGCTGCGGTGAACAACCACGATCCGTCACGCCGCCTGATTCCCACGACAGCGAGCGCCACTACCAGTGGAACGAAGACGACGACGGTGGCGACATTGGCGACAGTCGGCACGAAGTGCAGCCCGATCTTGTCCCAGAACTCTTGCGGTAGCGCCGAATTGACCCACAGCAGTGGCACGGCCAGCAGTGCGGCCGATGTCCACCAGTTGCGGGACTTGCCCCGGCCCAACATGAGAACTACCAAGACGCCTACTAGAGGCAGCATCAGCGAGGCATAGAACTGCAGTGAGAAGACGACGTTCGGGCCGTGAAGCGAGCCTGACTTCATCACCGCCGACGTCGGTAACAGCTGTCCGAAGTAGCCGATTCGGAAGGCGGCCCACCCCACGACGAGCAGGACGTACGGCACTAGCAGCGCCGTCGCTGTCGCAACTGAGCTCAGTCGGAGTCGGCCGCCCCGCCACGTCAGCAGAAGTCCGAACAGCACTACGAGCGGCCCCAAGGCGAACCCCTCGGGCCGCCACCAACCGGCGATCCCCGCGGTCACCCCGGTGGCTGCGAGCAGGAGCAGTGAGCGGCGGTCAGAGTGCGCTAGCGGTGCGGCCACGGCGAGCGTGAACGCCCCGAGAAGCACGAGGCCCATCACCGGCGGTGAGAAGCCACTGAGCACGTACCTGTTCGCCGGCCCACCGGCGACGAGCGCGGCCAGCGCGACCGGCAGCCATAGAGGTCGATGCCAGAGCATGTTGTTGAGGACGCCGAACAGTGTCCCGATACCGAAGACCGCCGCGAGATTGAGCAGCACTGCGGCCACTGCGGTGGACAACCCGAAGTACTTCAACGGCGCGAGTGCGAGGACGAACCCTAGGTCGGTCGCACCGTCGGTAAGGCCGGGAGTCTGACCGGGATTCCAGGTGATGCCCCACCCGTGCGCGAGATTCTCGGCGTACTTGAATAGCATCGCCGCATCCTCGAAGGGGGCAGGCACGCCGAGGCGCGTGCTCTCCACGAGAGTCCAAAACAGGCACACCACCAAAGCCGTCGCGCCGGGCCACAGGACAGCACCTGCGCGCCTGCTTGGTGTATCCGATTCCGATGGGCGATCGTCCGGCATGGCCTTTCGGCGATGGAGCCCGACCGCACTGGACCGAAAGAGCAGCTGTCCCATGCTAAAACCCAGCGGACTCAGTATCGGGGACGCGCCAACGCGGCTCTGCGGTACGACGAATCGCCGGTGCCACGGGCCGCCCGTCTAAGAGCCCGTCGACCGAGCCCTGCTCGATGGCGCGCCGGTAGGCGGGCAGGGCGTCGCGGACCGCCGCCACGGTGGCGTCGACGTCGACGTCCGTATGCGCGGCCGAGGTGACGAAGGATTGGGCGAGCACCCCGCGGTGCAACAGTTCCTGCAGGAACAGCGTCCGGTAGGCCTGCGACGGTTCGCCGTCGGCGTCGCGCGTGACGAACAGCAGGCACGAAGGCCTGCCCACGACCTCCACGTACGGCGCAAGGCCGTGCGCGGCAGCGGCTTCGGTGACACCGCGGGCCAGCAACCGGCCCGCGTGCTCCATCCGACCGATCGGGTCGCCGTGCTCGTAGGCGTGTACGACGGCCCGGAAGGCGGCGAGCGACGTCGTCTCCGCGCCGTGCGTGGTCGATAACAGGAAGACGCGGTCGCCGTCGGTCCGCAGCCCGCCGAGTTCCATGAACTCCCGCTTGCCGGCCAGCGCCGACAACCCGAATCCGTTGGCCATCGCCTTGCCCCAGCACGAAAGATCCGGAGCCACGCCATACACCGCCTGGGCGCCGCCCGCCGACCATCGGAAGCCGGTGATCATCTCGTCGAACACCAGCAGCGTTCCGTGCGAATCGCACAGTGCGCGAACGCCTTCGAGAAAACGTGGGTTGGGTTCGGCCATTGCCGTCGCGGCTTCGAGGATGACGCACGCGACGTCGGCGCCGGACAGTGCGGCCGCCACGGAGTCGAGGTCGTTGTAGTCGAACCGCACCACGGCGGCCGTCGCGGACCCGGGGATCCCGTTGTTCATCTCGGTGGTACCGACGAACCAGTCGTCGGTGGAGAAGAACGGCTGACGGCAGACCGCCACCCGCTCGCGACCGGTCGCCGCGCGGGCCAGCTTGATCGCGGCGGTCGTGACGTCGGAGCCGTTCTTGGCGAACTTCACCATGTCCGCGGCGGGCACCAGCCGTAGGAAGTCCTCTGCCGCAGCGAGTTCCAGCTCCGTCGGGCGGGTGAAGCTCACCCCGTCGGCGATGGTCTTGGCGACCGCGTCGACGACGGGGCGATAACCGTGGCCCAGCGTCACCGAGCGCAGTCCCATGCCGTACTCGACGTAGGCGTTGCCGTCGGCGTCCCACACCCGGCAGCCGTCACCGCGCACCAGGACGGGGGCCATGTGCTCCGGGTACTGGTCGGCGCCGCGCGCGTAGGTGTGCGCGCCGCCCGGCACCACGTCGTGCAGTCGGTTTTGAAGCTCACCCGACCGCGCGAACGTACGCGCCCTCGATTCGACGCCCGTCATGACGCCCCCGCGGGTACCGCTTCGGGAACGCGGGCGGGCGCACTCGCCACGGGTATTCGCCGCACCGCGGGGTGGGCGGCGAGCAGACCGAGCATGACCACCACCAGCACGGTGAACTGCGGTGTGGAGAAGACGTTGTCGATCGCGGCGTAGAACAGCACCGCGACCGCGAACGTGCCGATCACCCACCTGGCGGTGCCGCGGTGCGCCCGTGCGGCGACGAAGAACAACGCCATCATCACCGCGAGCATCGCGATCAGGAAGCACACGCCGCCGTCCAACATCAGGTGTATGTACTCGTTGTGGGGCGCGACGAACTGCTTCTGTACGTGCGGAGGCACGTACATTTCGACGGCAACGGTCGCGAAGCCCAAACCCTTTCCGGTGTAAGGGTTCTGACTCGCCAGGCCGTAGAAGAACTCCCACGCCTGGTCACGGCCGGACGTGTTGAAGCTGCCCTCGTAGCTGTTGCCCATGCTGCGGCGGATGAGCTCGGGGGCCGCGACCACCATGCCCACGATCCCGACGCCGGAGATCAGCCAGGCCGCGCTCCGCGCACGGCGACTCACCCGCCTACTCACCAGCAGCGCGTGGATGACGAAGACCAGCACCAGCATCGTTGCGACGACGATCGGCCCGCGGGTGGCGGTGCCGATCACGATGACGAGGTTGAGCCCCACCCACAGGTAGGTGCGGGGATTGCGGTCGACGCGCGGCATGCTCAGCAGCAACAGCCCGGCCGCCAGCCCCACCAACGCGAGCATCGCGAGGTGCGCGGGAATCGAGGCACCCTGCAGGCGCGGCACCTTGCTGTCCTGGTCGATGCGCAGCACCGTCGTGACGCCCGCGATCTGTAGCACCAGCCCGGCGGCGATGGACCACGACGCCAGCGTGCCGAGGAACCCGAGGGCCCGCGACAACCCGACCCGACGCCAGTCGACGAACAGGAACAGCCAGGGCAGGGCGTAGCCGACGAGCGCGCGCATGGCGGTCGCGTCCGTGACGTCGATGTCGCCGCCGATGTTCAGCACCGAGCCCACGCCCGCCAAACCGATGGCCCCGACGGCGGCGGCGCCGATCGCCGACCAGCGCAACCCGGCCGTCGCTGCCAGGCAGCCAAGCGCGACGATCAGCATGGTCTTCTGCACGGCGTCGCCGTTGGGCAGCGGGTCGCCCGCCGCGTCGGTGAAGATCGCCGGCGAGATCACGACGACCAGCAGCGGCGCCAGCTGCCAGCGGCTGTTGGGATACAACGTCGCGACCGCCGTCACGAGCAGCAGCGCCACGACGGCGAGGAACCGCGGGTCGACGGCCACTGCGGCGCCGACCGCGACGACTGCGGCGCCCGCCAACGCCCACGGCGCGGCATTACGGAGCTGCGTCAACTCAACACCCAACCTTCGTACGTGCTGCCGAAGGCTCAGCAACAACTACCATGTCACTCCGGTGGCACACGCCGACTCGTAAGGAACCCACTTGAGTACCGTCGACCCGCAGTCGTCCGCGCCCAACACCCGCGAGGGCAAAGGTGTCATGAACGGACGTCGTGGGCTTCTGACCGCCGCGGCTGCGGCGGCGCTCGGCGCCGGTGTCGCGGCGGCGGCTACCTCTGGGAAGCCGAGTTCGGTGGAGGTCGAGGTCAGCGCTCGCAGCGTGCAGGCGAAGCTGTCGAGCACCGCCGACGCGAAGGCGAACACCGCGGCGCTCAACGCGGCCATCACCGAGTCGACGTCCGCGGGCGCCGACGTGGTGCTGCCCGGCGGAGAATTCGGATTCGTCGGCATGACGCTGCCCACCAAGGGCGGCGTCAACATCCGGGGGGCGGGCCGCGGTATCACGGTGTTGCGCAACGAGGGCGCCGATCCGTCGGTCACCGCGCACGGGACGCCGGGCGGCACCGAGTACCTGTCCGACTGGGCGATCTCCGGGCTGAGCTTGACGAGCGCGAACCGCCAGCCCAACCAGGTCGGGCTCAGCATCAAGCTCGCCAACCGATTCTCCGTCCGCGACGTCGCGGTGATCGGACACGGCATCGGCGTGCGGCACGAGTCCGGCTGGGACGGTGGCTACGACGGGGTCAGCGTCTCGAAATCGGGCACGGGCTGGCTGTTCCCCCACACCGACTTCGCCCCGTCGTCGCCGGTGGGGCTGCGCAACTGCAGTGCCGTCACGTGCGACGTCGCGGTGCTCGTCGAGAGCGGCGTCGAGACCCTCGAGTGGGTCGGCGGCGACTTCTCCGAGTGCGGTCGTGGAATGTTGTTGTTCGGCAACGACACTCGATCGATCTCGCTGCACGGACTGAACTTCGAGCGGATCAGGGGCGAGGACATCACCATCGGCGATGCCAAGACCGGCCCCGCCGCGATCTCCGTCAACGGCTGCCGCTTCCTGCGGGTCACCAAGGGACCCGTCTCGGTGCGCTTCATCCGGGGCGACGGCTTGAGCTTCGTCAGCTCGCGCTGGACCAACTACGGGACGGCCGTGGAGCAGAGTCCGGACTCGGGCCAACTGGTGGTCAACACCAGCACCGGTTTCGACGTCGATCAATTCGTCACCTCCAACGGGCAGGTCCAGCCCCAAGGGGTGCTGAACGCGAGCGCGGGCCAGTTCTCGATGCTGCTGTCGCTCGACGCGGCGTCGGTATTGCCCGCCGTGATCGGCCGCGAGGGCGTGGCCACCAAGGTGCTCTCGGGCCCAGGCAAGCGCACCGCCGTCGACCAGGACTTCGCGATTCCTCCCGCGGTGGGCAGCACTGCCGTGCTGCGGGACGAGACGGATGGGTCGGTGCGGCACGCGCTGAGGGGCGTCACCGGCTGGTTCGTCTCGGCGCCGTACCAGCCGCCACCGCCACCTGCGGCACCGCGGCCGTAGGTACTGGCGCAACCGTTGCTCGCCCGGTAATCACCGGTCATCTGTCCCCTCCCCTCCTGCTAAGCCGCGGCTATGCCGGCGCGCGTCCATCAGGCTGACCTCGACCGATCACGGCTATCTCGTTCCGCACTCTATCAATAGTTTGCTGAATCTGCGTATGTGTGCAGAAGTTCGAGATCATGATCGGTGGTGTGGATCACAGGCCGGTGAACCGTCCAGCGATTTACCGATCCGAGATCTTGGTGTTTAATCTGCAGAAGAAGGCACCGCAAAGTGGACGTTTTTCGGAGGATTGGCAAGCTATGAAGTCCTGGAGCAAGAGCACCGCGGGCCAGTTAGCCGGACCCGACGCCCACCGCGCACGGCAGTCCGTTCGCTCCCTAACTTTATTTGCAGGTGAATAATGTGGCAAACAGAAACTCTGGACCAGCAAGTGACTGACTTCCAAGACCTCGAGCTCGACGCCGCCCGCGAATGCGTGCTCATCGGTGGCCTCCCGTTCGAGGTAACCGACATGGACACGGCGGTGGGCGACGTGATTGCGGTCGCCAGTGCGCACACCGAAGGCAGCCTCACCGTCCGGCTGTCCAACGCCTACTGCGTCGCGTTGGCTAGCAAAGACGCCAACTACCGGCGGCTCTTCGACGGACCAGGACTGACGCTGCCCGACGGTGCTCCAGTGGCGTGGGCCATGCGTAGCCGAGCACGCGAGCCACAGAAGACCGGACGCGTCCGTGGACCGTCGTTCTTCGTCGAGGTGCTCGACCGCGGACGCTCGGCAGGTTTGCGTCACTTCATGCTCGGCGCCACCGACGAGACGCTCACCAAGCTCGCCGACGAAGCCCGTACCCGCTATCCGGGGCTGCACATCGTCGACTCCTACGCGCCGCCGTTCGGCCCGGTCGAGGAAACCATCGACGACGCGTGCATGGCGCGGATCGCCGCAGCCAAGCCGGACATCGTATGGATCGGCATGGGCACCCCCAAACAGGACTTCGCCGCGGCCAGGCTCGCCGAACGGCTGCCCGGCGTCTACATCGGCGTTGGTGCGGCGTTCGACTTCGTCGCGGGGTCCGTGCGCGAGGCGCCCAAGTGGGTACAGAACTCTGGATTCGAGTGGGCCTACCGGCTGTGCTCGGAACCCCGTCGGCTGTGGCGCCGGTACCTCTTCGGCAATGCCCGGTTCATCCTGGCGGTCATCCGTGGGCACTGACGGGGAACGGGCCGGCGACTGGGGCTTGCCCGTTCTGAGCGTCGTGCTGCCTGTCTACAACGCGGCATCGACGGTACGCGCTGCCGCAGAAAGCGTGCTCAACGGCACCATTGCCGCGCTAGAGCTCATCATCGTCGACGACGGCAGCACCGACGGCACCGGTGCTGCCGTCGCCGACCTCGAGGCCGATCCCCGCGTTCGGGTGATCTCGCGGCCGAACAAGGGTTTGGCGGCGTCGCTGAACGAAGCCATCGCGTGCGCGTCGGCGCCGTTCGTCGCCCGGATGGATGCCGACGACGTCAGCATGCCCGACAGGTTCGAGGTCCAGCTTCAATACCTCGTAGACCATCCCGACGTCGTCATGGTCGGCGGTCAGATTCGCCGAGTCATCAACGGCGAGGCCGAATCCCAGTCACACCTGCCACTGCAGCACGACGAGATCGTGGCCGACTTGTTGCACGGACAGCACGCGGTGTGTCACCCGACCATCGTGATCCGGCGCTCGGCGCTCGACGTCATCGGCGGGTACTGGGAGTACGGCGTCGCCGAGGACTGGGACCTATACCTGCGGCTGGCCGAGGTCGGCCACGTCGCCAACGTCGACCGTCACGTCCTGGACTACACGTTCCACGAGGGTGGCATCAATGCATCGAGCATGCGCACCGTCCGCACCAACATCGGGCTCGCCGTGTTCAACCACTACCGGCGCGTCCACGGCCTCATCGAGTTCAACAAAGCCACCTACCTCGAACACCTCGACGTCGCGTCGAAGCTGAGGATCCGCGCCGAGTGTCTGAGCCTTGGCCTGTACCGCCGGTCCCTGCTGGCGGGCACGTCGAGCAAGGCCGCCAAGACCGTCCTGTTGGCAGGCGCGGCCATCAGCTGGCCGCCGTTCGCGGTGCGCCGACTCCGGCAGGTCAGTCACGCGGCATGAACGCCCAGTTCGCCTCGATCCTGTCGGCACGCATCCTCGCGAACGTGCTGCAGGCCGTCAACGTGATCGTGCTCGCGCGGGCGGTCACCCCGTCCGAGATCGGGATGACGTCGGCGATCATCGGGTTCTGCATGGTGCTGTTCACCGTCACCGACTTCGGGCTGGCCACGCTGATCTCGAAGTCCTACGCGCGTGAGGACCACGTGATGGTCGCCTCGGCGCTGCGCTACACCACCATCACCACGTGGGCGTTCGGCGGGCTGGCCTTCGCGGTGGGCGTCGGTCTGTCCGCCAAGGGCTTCATTCCGTTGTCGATGACCGTGCTCATCCTGTCGGTCGCCATCGACCGGTGCGTCGAGTACCGGCTCAGCGTGCCGATCGCGGCGGACTCCAAAGTCGTTCCCGCATCGTCGATTCTGTTGCGGCGCGGCGTCCAGTTCGTCGCGTTCGTCGTGTTCGTCGTCGGCGGAATGCCTGCGCTGTGGGCGTACGGCGTCGCGCAGCTCTTCGGAACGCTGGTCGGCTACCTGCAGAGCACCCACTTCCTGCGTGCCAGGGTGGTGAAGGTCGCTACCCGGTTGCCGTGGCGGACGGTGCTGAAGAATTCGTACGCGTTCTTCGTCAACAGCGTGACGGCTCAGATCTCGACGCTGGACACCTTCCTGGTGTCCGTGTTCTCCGGCGCGCACAGCGCGGGCCTGTACGCCGCAGCGTCGCGGGTGACCAGTCCGCTGATCCTGATTCCTGGCACCCTGGCGTCGACGGTGCTGCCGCCCGCCGCAAGGGCGACGGCGCCACAGGCCCGGCGCGTCGGCGTGCGCCTCATCCTCGTGCTGCCCGCCGTGCTACTGCTCGCAGGCCCGGTCGGCTACTTCGTCGCAGAGCCGTTGTGCCAGTTGCTCTATGGCGCCGAGTACCGACCGGCCGGCCTCACGCTGACGGTGCTGTTCATCGGCATTCCGTTCGCGGTACTGGCGGCCGCGCTCGGCGCGATCCTGCAGGCCCAGGGTGAGGAACAGTTCGTCGCCAAGGTCGGGATCGGATTCGCGGCGACCTTCGTGACCGTCATCGGTTTCGGCGGGCACCTCTACGGCTCCGTCGGCGCCGCCATCGGCGGCTGCACGGCGATGGCGCTCAACTGTGTCCCCCTCGTGGTCGGGGTTCTACGACTGCAAGATTCGCCCCGACTCGCTGAACTCAGCGAGTTGGGTGGTGCCGAGCTGACGCCCACGCGGGCGTCGGCGGATTGATAGGAGCTCCGACCCCATGACAACGCCAACCACCACCCCGGACCAGCTGGTCCCGTCGCCGCCCGCCCCCGGCGACGACGGGACCAGCCAGGCCGGACTCGTCGACTTCGTCCGACTGGCCACCCGGCGCTGGCCGATCATCGTCGCGGCGATGCTGCTCGGCCTGCTCGGCGCAGGCGCAGTTTCGGCGATGACGCCGCCCGAGTACCACAGCTCGACGCGCGTGCTCGTCGGGACGTGCGCCGAAGGCTCGATCGAACAGGCCTACCAGTGCGGCATGTTCACGAAGGACCGTGCGCTGTCGTACGCCGCGCTGGTCACCAGCGACGTGCTCGCGCAGCGCGTCGTCGACGATCTGCAGCTGAACCGGGCCGCGAGCGACGTGGCGAGCAAGATCACGGCCATCGCCGAGCCGGAGACCGCGCTCATCGAGATCACGGTCACCGACGACAGCCCCGCCGAAGCCCGGCGGATGGCCGACTCCGCCGCGCGGCAGTTCGTCCAGATGGTCGCCGAAGTCGAGTTGCGCAACACCGGCCAGCAGAACAACCCCTTCACCAACCTGACAGTCGTCGAAGCCGCAAAGGAAGCGTCGAAGACCGGCTCGAGCACCCAGGTCAACCTGCTCTTCGGGGCACTCGCCGGACTCATCGTCGGCGTACTCGGCGCGATCGTGCGCGACCGCCTCGACACCACGGTGGACAACCCCGACGACGTCGAGGAAGCCGGGCTTCCCGTGCTGTGCGAACCGCCGAACGGTGCGTCGAAGGCGTGGACCGACGGCGACGAGCGCGTCGAGGCGTTCCGCAGGTTGCGGATGTCGGTCGGCCCGTCCGGAAACGTGCTGACCGTCGTCGGCGTCGACTCCCAGCAGGCGGCGTTCGCGGCCGCTGTCGACTTGAGCCGCGCCTCGGGCGAGGCGGGCGGGCGCACGCTGCTGGTGAACGCGGACATGCGCACCGGGCAGAACTTTGGCTCTGCCCCGAGCAGCCACCACGGGCTCGCCGACCTCCTGCGCGAACCCGAGATGACGATCGCGATCGCCGAGCGGCTACCCACCTGGAACAACCCGGCCATTCACATCCTCGGTGCCGGCGCCGTCCCGCCGGGCACCACGGCCACCGCACTGCTGGCCTCGGGCCACCTGCCCAAGGTGCTTGAGTCGCTGCGCGGCGAGTTCGACCTCGTCGTCGTCTATGCGGCGCCGGTGCTCAAGGTGGCCGACGCGGCGATCGTCAGCGCGGCGTCCGACGGGGCCATCGTGGTGGTCGAGAGCGGGCACACCTCCAAGGAGGACGTGGCCGACACGGTCGCCACGCTGCACGGCACGGGCGCCCGGACCATCGGTGCCATCCTGACCAGCCACCGACGGGTGCGCTCGAAGAGCAGAACGAGAAAGTGAGTACTCGGGTCGTGAGAAGCACCCCAGCGGTCTCGCTGTGCATTCCGGCCTACCAGGCCGAGCGGCACCTACGCGAGACGCTGGACGCTGCCTTCGCGCAGACCTTCGAGGACATGGAGATCGTCGTCCTCGACAACAACACGACCGACGGCACGCGGGAGATCCTGGAGCAGGCGAACGATCCGCGGCTGCGGATCGAACGCAACGACCACACCCTTTCGATGCCGGACAACTGGAACCGCGTCGTCGAAATGTGCAGGGCCCCTTTGATCAAGCTGCTGTGCGCAGACGACCTGATCGACGAGAACTGCGTGGCCGATCAGGCCACCATCCTGATGGACTGCCCCGACGTTGCGTTGGTGTCGTGCAAGACGAACCTGATCGACGACGTAGGCCAGTCGCTGCGCAGGTCCACCGGACTGCGCAGGCTGACCGGCAAGCACGACGGTCGCACCGTCGTCAGGCACGTGCTGCGCAGCGGCGGCAATCCCATCGGCCCATCGGCGGCGGTCACGTTCCGCCGCAGCGACTTTCACGCGGTCGGCGGCTTTCGGGGCGACCTGCTCTACCCCATGGAGCTCGAGCTGTGGACGCGGTTGCTCAAGCGTGGCGACTTCGTCGGACTGCCCGATCCACTTGCGGCCTTCCGCATCTCGGCCGACGGAGCCACCGCCTTCACCTCCGTGAGGGCCCAGTTCGGCCAGCAGCTCGAGCTCAGCAGGCGGATCGTCAGCGACGGCAAATGGCGGGTGGGGTGTGCCGACGTGATGATCGGCTGGATCGGTGCGGTCACCATGCAAGCGCGCCGCAGCCTCGTGATCAGCCGGTCTGCGTGGCGATCCAATCATCGGTCACCCATCGACCCGCAAGCTCCGGCAGCCGTTCCGACACCTCGGGCAACAGATCGGACAGCGTGAGCACGACCTCGTCGGGACCGGCTGCGACCAGCGCGTCCGGCGAGATGATGGCGATGTCCGTGCCCGGCATGCGACGCCCCTGCTTGGCGGGTGACGCGTCGGCGACGGCGGTGAGCAGGCGATGGTCAAGGCCCGCCCGCGCGAACAACGCCACGGCGCGCGAGGCCGCTCCGTAGCCGAATACCCGGCGCCCCGCGATCAACTGTTGTTCGAGGTAGGTCCGCAGCGCAAGGGCGTGCCAGTCGGCGGCGGCCTGCAGGACACCCACCGTCACCGGGTCGAGCATCTCGACCTCCGATGCGCTCAGCTGGGCGATGACGGGTTCGGCAGTGCGCTCGTCGTCGTCGTGCACCGCGGCCAGCAGCGCGGTCCCGCCGTACAGGCCAAACTCCCAGGCGGTCACCGGGCGCATGCCCGCGTCCGCCAGCAGCCGCGTCACGGCGGGCAGCGAATAGTAGGCGAAGTGTCCGTGCCGCAACGCATTCCACTGGCCTTGCCCGACGATGGTGGCCAGCGAGTGGTACTGCAACAGCAGCACCCCGCCCGGCGCCGTTGCGGCCGCCCGCTGCGCGAACGCGGCGCGTTGATCGGGCTCGTGCATGATGCCGAAGCAGTCCAGCACGATGTCGGCGGACCCCGAACGGGGCTCTACGTCGCTCTGCGCCAACAGTTCCAGCCAGCTTCCGCCATGCGGACTTCCGAACTCCCGGACCGTTTCGCCCCTCAGCCAGCCCGAGGCGGCCACGCGGGCGACGGCGTCGCGGGCCTGGTCCCGCAACGCTCGTGGTTCGACGCCGCGAGGCTCGGAGGTGACGGTGTCGTCGTCGGCGAGTTGCGCCAACCCGCAGTCGGCGCAAAGGTCCATCGCGAGCGGGTGTGTCGTCTCGGCGAGCTCAATGGGTTGGTCGGCGGGCGGGAAGTCGTCGGCGGCAGGCACGTTGCCGAGATCGAGCACCCGGTATAGCTCATCGTGTCCGCATGCCCGGCAACTCGAGCCCCTTCTTCTCCTCGTCATGCGACCATGTCCGCGTGCGCATCGAGCAGACGAGGCTCGCCGGGGTCGCCGTGCTGACGCCGGAACCGTTCTTCGACGAACGTGGACTGTTCACCCGGACCTTCGACGCCGAGCTGTTCGACGCCTGGATCGGCGTGCCAGGCACGTCCGCGACGTTCGTCCAGGATTCCCAGTCGCGCTCGGGCAAGGGCGTCATCCGCGGCATGCACGGGCGGAGCGGACCTGGCGAGGCCAAACTGGTGCGGTGCGCCAACGGCGCCGTGCTCGACGTGCTGGTGGACGCCCGGCCGGATTCGCCGACGTTCGGTCAGCATGAGGCATTCACGCTCGACGACAACGAGTTTCGGAACCTGTACGTGCCACCGGGTCTGCTGCACGGATTCCAGGCGCTCACCGAGACGGCCGACGTGTGCTACCGCATCGACCGCCCACACGACCCCGCCGAGGATCTCGCGGTCGCCCATGACGACCCCGACCTGTCCATCGCGTGGCCGCTGCCAGTGAGCACGATGTCGGCGCGCGACCGCGCGGCGGGCAGCTGGGCGCAGCTCGTCACACTGCTGCGCTGACACGCCGCATCGTCTCGTCGAGTGCGCCCTCGGCCCGCAGCGCCTCGAGTCGGGCAAGCCGGGTGAAGCGTTGCTCGAAGCCGTTCTTGGTCAGTCCGAGCGCGGTGTAGCCGGCGTACAGTTCGGCCGCCCCGTCGGGGACCGTCCAGATCGCCTCGAACCCGAGTTCGGCGCGGGCCCGGCTGAAGTCCACCCGGTAGGACCGCGGATCGGCGCCGCTCTCCCCGGTGATCAGCAGTTGCGAGCCCGGCACCGACTCGCAGACGGCGTTCGCGATCTCGGCGACGGTGACGTTGTTGGCCTCGGTGCCCACGTTGTACGCGCGGCACGAGATCAGTTCGGTGGGCGCGTCGAGGCACATCGCGAACGCGCGCGCGATGTCGACGGCGTGCACCAGCGGCCGCCATGGCGTGCCGTCGGACAGCACCCGCACGACCCCGCTCAGCACCGCGTGGCCCACCAGATTGTTCAGCACGATGTCCGCGCGCAGCCGCGGCGAGAACCCGAAAGCCGTTGCGTTGCGTAGGAACACGGGTGTGAAGGCCGAGTCCGCCATGGCCGCCACGTCGTCCTCGACGCGCACCTTGCTGATGGCGTATGGCGTGAGGGGGTGCAGCTCGGCGTTCTCGTCGACGAGCCCGTCACCCGCCGCGCCGTACACCGAACACGTCGACGCGTAGAGGAACCGCGCGACGCCCGCGTCCTTGGCCAGCCGGGCCAACCGCACCGACGCGTGGTGGTTGATGTCGAAGGTGAGCTCCGGCTCGAGCGCGCCGAGCGGGTCGTTGGACAGCGCCGCGAGGTGCACCACGGCATCGAAGCCGGCCAGCTGCTCGACCGTCACATCACGCAGGTCGACGGGCAGCCCTGGCGGGTCGTCGGGCTCCGGTCCGAGCACGCAGTCCGCGAAGTAGCCGTTGTCCAGGCCGACGACGTCGTGACCCGCCGCACGCAGGATGGGCACCATGACGGTGCCGAGGTAACCCTGATGTCCGGTGACCAGGATTCGTTGCGTCATGTCGTTCCCCCGAAGTTCATCAACAACTTGTCCGCCACGAACGCCTCGGCGTGTGGACTACGACACTGCACGCCGCGTAGCCGCGACAGCCCAAGGAAGGACAAGTCGTCAAACCAGTCCCGTCCGACCTGCGACGGGTAGTGCGCGTGCAGAAGCTTCACCTTCTGCTCGGCGGTGGCGACGTCCAGCGGGGAGAACACGTTCGGGGTGGGAGTGTCGGTCTCCCACTTGAGGATCTCGTAACCAAGGATCAGGTGGTCGCGAAACTCCGTCGGCACCAACTCGGCGAGCGCGCGGTGGTCCTGATGGGCGTCACGGCGCTGGGTGGCGAACACCACGTCGGGATCGCACGATTTGCGAAGAGTGCTCA
>Ga0207668_10000567_pt1 | contig 23220 bp, 24 predicted proteins | sample KBSS43metaG_FD_184323 | JGI IMG/M metagenome (GOLD analysis project Ga0207668, IMG submission 184323) | Switchgrass rhizosphere microbial communities from Kellogg Biological Station, Michigan, USA - KBS S4-3 metaG (SPAdes) (version 2) | ecosystem: Host-associated > Plants > Roots > Rhizosphere...
CCCACGAAGGGCCACCGCGGCGACGACCATCAGGACCGCCAGTGCGAGCACCGGACCCGCGGACGCCTTCGTCGGGCTTGGCAATGGGCGCGACCTCCTGGCGGACGAGCGCTTGCGCGAGGACCCTGTAGTCCGCCGACATCCGACGTTACGGGGCCTGGCCGTGCTCGCGCAGCCACTTCGCAGTCAGTTGGCGGTAGGCCTGTTGCCCAACGCTGCCCGTGCGCGCGTCGAATAAGTGGTCGGAATACGGCACCGCAACGAGCTCGACGTCGACGCCTGCCGCGCGGGCGGCGTCGGCGAATCGGTAGGTGGCGCCGGTCGGCACCAGATGGTCGGACTCGCCGAGCAGGATCAGCGTCGGGGGCGCCGACGCGCTGAGGTGCATCGCCGACGCGATGGCGGCGTAGCGCAGCGGGAACTCCTGCGGCGACCCACCCGTGTATGCACCGGCCATCGCCCTGGACGTGTCACCCAAGACGAAGTCCGGGTTGGCGTAGAAGTTCGCGGGGTCGACGGCCGGATACAGCGTGGACACCGCGGTTACCTTGGGAAGCCTTCCGCCACAAGAGGACTCGAGTGTGCCGTTCGCGCTGCGGTACGCCACGTTGATGGCGAGGTTCCCGCCCGCCGAGTCCCCCGACAGCGACACCCGAGCGGGGTCACCGCCGTAGCGGGGCGCGTTCGTCGCCACCCAGGCCAGCGCGCATCCGAGTTGGTCCTCGACGACGTCCCAGAGCTGACGCCCGGCCGAGGACAGGGCGTAGTCGACGGTGATCACCAACCAGCCCCGGTCGGCGAACCATCGCATGTCGGCGGAGTGGGCATCCCGGTGGCCCGCAACCCAGCCGCCGCCGTGGACGAAGACCAGGACGGGAGCCGATACCGTCGGCGATGACGGGCGGTAGACGCTGAGCTCCAGCGGCTCCCCCTCGTACGTCGCGTAGGTGGCCTCGGCATCCGGCGCCGCCGCGCTCTTCGCCCAGACGCCGAGCGTGTCGACGACGTCGACGTCCGCTCCCGCGCGGTCGACGGCGCCGATCATGCGGACGTTCACCACCGTGGCGGCGAGCAGCGTGGCCGCCGCGACGACGGCCAGCGTGCCCGAGAACCAGTCGCGTCGGCGCCACCAGCGAAACAGCGCAAACGTCGCAGCGACAGCCGCCGCGATGATCACCCACGACATCACCGGCGGGACGAATCCCGTCGCCAGCCCGAGCCCCGGCAGCTCGGGCAGGAACGTCCCAAGCACGCCGATCGCGAGGCTCGCAGTCAGCACCGTGACTAGGCAGAGCCCTGCCGTCGACACGATGCGCACGACGTCAACCCGTTGAGCCCGTTCGGGTTTCGCGCTCGGCGGCTTCGACCAGTCGCTTCGAGACGTCCTTGATCGCATTGCGCACGATCGCGAGCACTAGCGGCCCGGTACCCGGCAGCGGCCCGTCGGCGAACGCACCGGTCCAGCGCAGGTCGGTGCCGCCGGAGGCGTTCGGGGTGAAGAAGACCTCGGCCCGGTAGTCCTTCGCCGGGCCCTTGCCGCCGGCGAAGACGTAGACGTGCCTGCGGTCCTGCTCGTACTCGACGGTCTCCTCGCGCATCACCACCGGCCACATCCCCACCTTGCGGATGGCCCCGATGCCGCCAGGCGCGGGATCGCCCTGGCGCTCCCAACTCGACTTCGCGATCATCGGCCCGGCCCACTTCGACCAGCCCGCTCCGTCGGTTTCGAGCCGGAACAACACCTCCGGAGGCGCGGTGCTGGTGCGATTGAACTCGAACGAAAACTTGCGGTCCGACATGGTGGCTGACCCTACCCGAGCGCCGGAAGGGTGGTCCCGGTCTCCCGTTCGGCGAACTCCCACACCCGCGCCGCCGCGTCGTAGTCACAGGCGGTGGTGGAACGGCCGATCAGCACGGGGCCGCCGCGCAGCCCCCGGATCCCGTCGACGCCGACGTAGCTGCCTGGCGGGATCGGCTCGCTGATGCAGTACAGCGTCGGCGCCGCGCCCGCATCGATGTCGTTGGCGAGCAGGTTCCCCGCCGCCTGAACCACGCGGTGCGCCAACGACATCAGCGGCTTGTCGGACACGTGCGACAGGTTCGACGCCACCCAGCCGGGGTGCGTGAGTTGGCTGACGACGGGCGAGCGCGCCTCGCGGAGCCTGCGGTCGAGTTCCAGCCCCCACAGCATCATCGCGAGTTTCGAACGCGCGTAGGCACCCATCGCCTTCCACTTGTGGTGGCGCAGGTGCATGTCGTCGAGCCGCAGCGTGGCCGACCTGTGGGCCTCGGAGCCGACGCTGATGATCTGTGCCCGCACGCGGTCGGCGATCAGGTTCGTCAGCGCGAACGGGCCGAGGAAGTTGGTGCCGATCATCATTTCGAAGCCGTCGACGGTCTCGGCGCGCGACGGCGTGACGACGCCCGCGTTGTTGATCAGGATGTCGACGTCGTCGCAGACGTCGTCGAGCAGCGCCGGGAACGCGCGGACCGACGCCTGGTCGGCGAGGTCGAGGCGCACGACCGACGTCGTACCGCCGAGCTCCGTGGCGCGTTGCGCGCCGAGTTCGGTGTTGCGCACCGCGAGGATGACGTGGGCGCCCGCGTCGAGCAGGGCCCTCGTGGTGCCGAGGCCCACCCCGTTGGTCGCGCCGGTGACGATGATGCGCTTGCCGGTCAAGTCGCCGAGTCGGGCCGGCGTCCACGCTGAGGTCACGGCATCGAGCGTAGAGCCCGGTCACTTTCCCCTCGCGAGCAGACGCAAACTCCCTGATCGGGGCAAATGAGGGGATTTTGCTGGGGGCACCCCCGCTTGCAGGGGACTGCTCGGCCATCAGTAGTGACGTAAATTCCTTGTTACGTCGGTGTTACCCGTATGCTGGGTTCATGCGGGTGAAGAGCGTATTCACTGAAGTCGAGACCCTGTTGTGCCGTAACAATATGCGCGACGTATCGCCGCTTGCGCTGGAGATCCACGTGCGTGCGGTCGGGCACAGCGTCCGCACCGCGAACCCCGCGTTCATCTCCGACGCCAGCCTCGACGCCATCGCGCCGGGCCACATCACCACCATGGCGGCGGTCGAGTTGTGTTTGGCCGGGCTGTGGCACCGGACCACCAACGGCTACGGCGGCTACGTCATCGCCGATGCGGAACTCATCGACTACATGGCCGAGGTTCCAGCGCTGCGCCGGTTCAAGGCCTTCTGCCGCAAGCTCTGGCGGGAACTCAACAGCGAGAGGTTCATCCCGCTGTAGCGGCTCAGACCTGCGGTAGCCGCACCACCTGAAGGAAGAACTGGTCGATCTGCCGCACCGCGCTCATGAACGCCTCGACGTCCACCGGTTTCGTCACGTACGCGTTGGCGTGCAGCTGGTAGCTCTTCACGATGTCCTCGGAGGCCGACGACGTGGTGAGCACCACTACGGGGATGTGGCACAGGTCGGCATCGGACTTGATCTGTTCGAGCAGCTGCCGGCCGTCGTACTTCGGCAGGTTCAGATCGAGCAGGATCAGGTCCGGCCGCGGCGCATCGCCGAACTCACCTCGTTGGTAGAGGAAGTCCAAACCTTCCTTCCCGTCGCGCGCGACATGCAGATTGCTCTTGATCTTGTTGTGCTCCAACGCTTCCCGCGTGATCAGTTCATCACCTGGGTCGTCCTCGACGAGCAAGATGTCGACCGGGCGTACGTCGGTGGTCACTGCGGCGATCCTTCCACAACGGCGGTCGCCATCGGCTTGACGGGCAGGGTGAACCGCAAGCGTGCTCCGGCGGTGTAGGACGTGTCGATCCAGATCGACCCGCCGTGATGCTCCACGATCTTCTTGCATAGTGCCAGCCCGATGCCCGTTCCGCCGTACGTCTCGCGCGCATGCAGCCGCTGGAAGATGACGAAGACCTTCTCGACGAACTCGTCGGCGATTCCGATTCCGTTGTCGGACACGCTGAACGACCACTCGTCCTGATGCGCGCCCACGCCCGGCTCGCACTCGATGACGATGCGTGGCGGTTGGTCGGGTTTGCGGAACTTCACCGCGTTGCCGACGAGGTTCTGCCACAGCATGGTCAGCAACGTCGGGTCGCCGAAGACGTGCGGTAGCGGTCCGGTCCGCACCACCTCGGTACCGGACTCCTCGATGGCGCTGTCCAGGTTGCCGATCGCGGTGTCCAGGCTCGCGTCAAGCGCGACGTCGGCGTAGGTCGCGTTCAACCGGCCCACCCGCGAGAACGTCAGCAGGTCGTTGATGAGCGCCTGCATGCGTTTCGCGCCGTCCACGGCGAACGCGATGTACTCGATGCCGCGCTCGTCGAGTTGGTCGCCGTAGCGCTTCTCGAGCAGCTGGCAGAACGACGCGACCTTGCGCAGCGGCTCCTGCAGATCGTGGCTGGCGACGTAGGCGAACTGCTCGAGCTCGGCGTTCGACCGGCGCAACTCCTCGGTCTGTTCGGCCAACGCCTCGCGCGCCGTCTGCGCGGTGAGCAGTTCTGCGACGATGCGCTGTCGCATGTCCTCGACGTCGGTCGCGATGGCGCGGATGTCCTTGGGCCCGCGCGGGACGATCTTCTGGTCGAAGTCGCCGTCGGTGATCCGTCTGCACGCCGCGGCCAGCCGGTCGAGCGGGCGGGTCACAGTGCGGTTGACCACGATCGCCAGCAGGATCGCCGCGGCGAAGAACGTGAGGATCATGACCAGTAGCACGCGGTCGCGCCAGTCGCGCACCGCCGCGAGGTTGGCCAGCCCCTCGTCGCGAACTGTCAGCAGGTGCTCGCTCTGCACGTCGAACAGGCGCCGGATCTCGTCGAATTCGACCTTTCCGCGGTCCAGGTCGGCCGGGTCGAGCGCGTTGGTGACCCCAGGTTTGACGCGCGCGATCAGTGGCTCCGCGTAGCTCGACCGCCAACCCACCACGGCCCGCTCGACGGCATCCAGGTCGGCGAGCAGTTCGGGCCGGTCGGCCAGCCGCTTGCGCATGGCGTCGACGGCGACCTGCGCGTCCTTCTGGCCCTCGTAGTACGGATCGAGGAACTGCCGGTCGGTCGAGATGGCGTATCCGCGTAGGGCCGTTTCCTGGTCGCGCACCGCCGTCTGCAACCGGTAGGACGCCACGCGGGCGGGCTGAATGTCGTCGGTGAGCTCGCGGGCGAACTCGTCGGTCCGGCTCAGCAACACGCTGCCGACGACCGCACCCGCGAGCACGACGACCCCCATCGCGATGAGGACGAGGTTCTGCCAGCCCTGCACCGTCAGCCGGCGGTCCGGCTTGCGCGCTCTCACGCAGTGCGCTCCACGCGCACCACCGCGATGTCGTCGGTGAGCCCGCCGTGCGCATGCGCGAGTTCCTCGGCACCGTCGACGAGCGCGCGGACGAAGTCCGGGCCGGCCAGATTGGCCAACGAGCGGGCCATCTCGAGCAGGCCCGTCTCGCCGAGCCGTTCATTGCCTTCGCCGGAGTGCCCCTCGAAGACGCCGTCGGTGAGCAGCACCAGTCCGTGTCCGTTGGGTAGCTCGAACGTGTCCGACGGCCAGTCGGCGTTCGCGGGCAGCCCGAGGGCAGGGCCGCTGAACGGATCGACCCACCACACCGAGCCGCCGCCGTGCAACAACATTCCGGGATGGCCCGCGCGGACGGCTATCACCATCGGGTCGTTGGGATGGATCGTCAGGCTCAACACCGACGCGAACGTGCCGACGCCCGCGCGCTCGGCGATCAGGATGCGCTCGAGCTGAGGCATCAACTCGACGCCCCGGAAGCCGGCCAATACCAGTGTGCGCCAGGCGATCCGCAGCGCGACGCCGAGGGCGGCCTCGTCGGGCCCGTGTCCGGAGACGTCGCCGATGACGACGTGCGCCGTCCCGTCGGGCGTCTGCACCACGTCGTAGAAGTCGCCGCCAAGCAGGCCGTTCTCGCGGCTGGAGCGATACTGCGCGACGACGTCGATACCGGGGGGATCCAGCAGCAGCGGGGTGGGCAGCAGCCCGCGTTCCAGCCGGGCGTTCTCCCTGGCACGGATGCGGCTGGCGTGAAGTTCGACGGCGGTGAGCTCGGTGCGCTTGCGCTCGATCGCATAGAACAGTGCGCGCCTGAGCATTTCGGGATCGACGACACCCTTCACGAGGTAGTCCTGCGCGCCAGAGGCGACCGCCGAGACGCCGAAGTGCTCGTCGGACAGACCGGTCAACACGACGATCGGCACGGTGTCGTTCTTCTTCGCGATGCGGTCGAGCGCGCTGATGCCGTTGGCGTCGGGCAGGTTCAGATCGAGCAGCACGCAGTCCGGCCGCCACTTGCTCAGCTCGCGTTCGGCATCCGACATCGACGGGGCGACGACCATGTCGATGTCTGCGTTCGCGTCGGCGATCAGCTCCTCGACGAGCACGACGTCGCCACGATCGTCCTCGACCAGCAGCAGCGACAACCGTTCGCTCCGTCCAGTGCTAATGAATAGACGATACCGTCAGGTTCCGACGCCTTACTCGCGTATTCCGCGGTAGATCCCACGCCGAACGATCAACCGCATGAGGATTCGCTCGAACGACCATGCGGGGAAGCGGAAGGCCCTGCCGTTCGGGGCGAACACCTCCAGACCGTCGGTCTGGATGCCGATTATCGAGCCCCACCGCCGCTTCGGCGCTTGGTAGACGCGCAGGGGGCGGCCGTCGAATTCGGCAAGCACGTTGTGCGCGAGCAGCCCGTCACCACGGTTGCGGGCGGAGCTTCGCAACGGGTCGGTGGCGGCGACGTCGCCGACCGCGAAGACGCCCGGCTGATCGGGCACCCGAAGCTCCGGGGTGACGCGGACGAAGCCGTCCTCGTCGAGCAGCTTTGGCGGCAACCAGTCGGTGTTGGGGCGCACCCGTCCGATCGTCCAGAGCACGGCGTCGGCGGAGGCCGGTGGCTGTCCGGTGCTCCACTCGACGGGGGCGCTGGTGATCTCGTCGCCGGTGAACCCGTCCGGCAGCACCGCGCGATGACCGGGATGCAGCGTGACGCCGGCCTCGCTGAGCCTGCGTCGGACGCGTTCCCATGTCCGGTCGTGGTAGTGGGTCAGCGCCCGCTCGCCGGGAAAGTAGAGGTCGACGCGCGTGCCGGGCCACGTTCTCGCGATGTTCGCGGCGCTGCTGACGGCCGCGGCTCCGCCACCGACGACGATCACGGACGACGCGGCCGCCAGCCGGTCGTGTGCGGCGCGCAGCTCGGAGCCGATCTCGTCGGTGGACTGCAAGGTGGGTTGGCGCCAGAACCCGTTGGTGACGCCCGTCGAGATGATCAGCGCGTCGTATGGCTCGTCGACGGTCGAGCCGTCGTCGCGCTGGACGGCGACGGTCCGCTCGGACAGGTCGAGGCCGGTGAGCGTGCCGTGGACGGTGCGCACCCGGTCCAGCCCTTGGAACCGGTCGAAGGAGATCCAGTTGTGCTTGGCCCAGTGGTCGGGGCGGCTGATGCGCCAGCCGAGTTCTTGGCCACTCACCAAGGCGGGTTTGGTCGAGATGCCGACGACGTCAGCGTGCTTGGCAAGCCGGATCGCGGTGAGCACGCCGCTGTCGCCGAGGCCGGCGATGACGATGCGCTTGCGGTTCATGGCGGCCATGGACGTAGCGTGACACACCCGTACGCTGGCGACGTGGCCGATCTCCATCCCGGCGTCGCCGTGCTCGCGCCGTTGTTGGGCACGTGGGCGGGCCGAGGCTCCGGTGAGTATCCGACGATTCAGCCGTTCGACTACACCGAGGAAGTCACCTTCGGACACGTCGGCAAGCCGTTCCTCGCCTACGGGCAGCGCACCAAGGCCGTCGACGACGGCAGGCCGCTGCACGCCGAGACCGGTTATGTGCGGGTGCCGTCACCCGACCGCGTCGAATGGGTGCTCGCCCATCCGACCGGCGTGACGGAAATTCAGGAGGGCACGCTGTCGGTGCACGACGGCGTGATCGAAATGGAACTGATCGCGACGTCGATCGGGCGCACCGCGTCGGCCAAGGACGTGAATGCGCTCGGCCGGTCCATCCGGATCGACGGGGACACGCTGACGTACACGGTGCGCATGGGCGCGGTGGGCCAGCCGCTTCGACACCACCTCGCCGCCACACTGCACAGGACGACGCCGTGACCTCCGACGGACGGGTCCGCGTCCCGGCCGACCTCGACGCCGTGACGGCGGTCGGCGACGAGGACCACTCGGATGTCGGATCGCCTGCCGTCGAACGGATTTGGCGGGCCACGCGGCACTGGTACCGGGCGGGTATGCACCCCGCGATTCAGGTCTGCGTGCGGCGTGAGGGCAAGGTCGTGCTCAACCGAGCGATCGGACACGGCTGGGGCAACGGCCCCGACGACGCACCCGATGCCGAAAAGGTGCCCGTGACAACGGAAACCCCGTTCTGCGTGTACTCGACGGCCAAGGGCATCACGACGACGGTGGTGCACATGCTCGCCGAGCGCGGGTACTTCTCGCTCGACGACCGCGTCTGCCACTACCTGCCGTCTTACACCAGCCATGGCAAGGACCGCACCACGATCCGGCACGTGATGACGCACAGCGCGGGCGTCCCGTTCGCCACCGGGCCCAAGCCCGACCTCAAGCGGATGAACGACAGCGAGTACGCCCGCGAGATGCTCGGCAACCTCAAGCCGGTCTACCGGCCCGGGCTGGTGCACGTCTACCACGCCGTGACCTGGGGCCCGCTGATTCGCGAGATCGTGTCCGCCGCCACGGGGCGCGACATCCGCGAGCTCCTGGCCACCGAGATCCTCGAGCCGCTGGGGTTCCGCTGGACGAATTATGGTGTGGCGGAACGGGACGTGCCGCTCGTCGCCCCCAGCCACGCCACCGGCAAGCCGTTGCCGCCACCCATCGCCGCGGCGTTCAAGACCGCGATCGGCGGGACGACGCACCAGATCATTCCGTTCACCAACTCTGCGCAGTTCCTCACCAGCGTGGTGCCGTCGTCGAGCACCGTCTCCACCGCCGACGAACTGTCGCGCTTCGCCGAAATCTGGCGTCGCGGCGGCGAGCTGGACGGGGTGCGGATCATGTCGGCGGAGACGTTGCGCGAGGCGACGGTGCAGCGCCGCCGCCTGCGTCCGGACGTCGCGACGGGTCTGGTGCCGCTGCGCTGGGGTACCGGATTCATGTTGGGGTCCAAGCGCTTCGGGCCGTTCGGGCTCGACGCACCCGCGGCGTTCGGCCACACTGGACTCGTCAACATCGCCATGTGGGCCGACCCCGAGCGAGAGCTCGCGGTGGGAGTCGTCAGCAGCGGCAAGCCCGGCGGACACCGCGAAGCCAAGCGCTATCCCGCGGTACTGGACGCGATCAACGCCGAGTGTCCCCGCGTGACACGCGTCAGCGGATCTGCTCGCCGTACACGCGGTCGACCGTCAGCGTCATGAGCACCCGACGATCCGCGACCATGACGGCGCGGTACTCGGCCCAGTCCGGATGCTCGCCTGCGGCGGCGCGGTAGTAGTCCACCAGCGCCTCGACCTCGAGACCGTTCGGATCGGTGCCTGGCCCGGTGAGGGTGACCGTGCCCTCGGCCGTCGCCCACGACCAGCCGTCGGCGCTGGTGACCTCGAATGCCGCGCGGGGGTCGCGACGCAGGTTCGCGGTCTTCGCGCGGCCGTCGGTCATCGACACGTAGATCACGTCCGCATCCCGGTCGTAGTACGGCGTAACGGGAGACAGTTGGGGTAGGCCGTTGGACTTGATGGTGGCCAGCACGCCGATTCGGCTCTCGGCGAGCAGCGTGCGGGGATCGAAGGCTGAGGTCATATGTCGGGCAACCCGCGGCGCGGCGCGAGGTATTCCTGCCCCCGTCTCCGCCGAACGACGATTACCGTCACGCTTTTTTCGCAAAAGCGTGGCGGTAATCGGCGTTCGGCGAGGAACTGGCGCACCCCACTGGTTCTTGACGGGTGTCGACTTCCGATGGGCTACGGCATGGCGGCCCCGACCATCCGGGAGCACGCGCAGAGCGATGACGTCAAGCGTCAGTGGCTTCGCCCGCTGGCGACCACCGAGCACCTCTGGTGTCAGCTGTTCTCCGAGCCGGACGCCGGCTCCGACCTCGCGGGCCTCGCCACCTCGGCGGTCCGCGACGGTGACGACTGGGTGATCAACGGGCAGAAGGTGTGGACCAGTAGCTAGACCGCCGAGACTGCTAACAGATCACGAATTCTCGAGTTTTCGCGATCTGTCAGCAGTCTCGGCGAGGTCCTCACCAAAGCGCGCGCCAGTGCCACAGCGCGTCGCCGACGAGCAGCACGCCGATGGCGAGGAACAGCGCCCTGACCACGATCGGCCCGTACTTGAACAGCACGCGGACGAGCCGCCGCTGGAGCCGTCGCGCGCGCATGGTCTTGCGGACCGACAGCCCGAGTATGAACAGCGCGGGAACCAACGCGCCCGCACAGTAGGCGACGACGACCAGCGGCCAGGCCGTCGGCAGCTCGTCGCGCGCGGAGATCATCGTGAGCGCCGACAGATACGGCACCGACGTAAGCGCCTGCCCCAGCCCGACGACCAACCCCGCGACGGCGAACAGCCACGGACTGCGCCGCGCCACGTTGAGCGCCCACGCCGGTGGTTGCCGCCCGTTGGACGACGACAACGAGGCGACGGCGATGAGCACCAACCCCAGAACCAATTGACCCCAGTACCGCACCGTCGGCGTGACCTCGATGTCCACGCGCTGGGTCAGGAAGGTCAGGCCGAGCACGATGCAGACGCCGGTCGTGCTGGTCGCGGTGAACACGCCCGCGATGAAGCTCAGCCCGGCAGGCAGCGGCGACCGTCGGCTGAGCCGGCTGTCGTAGACGACCGCGGTCGTGACTCCCAGGTTGAGGAGGTTCAGCGAGTCGAGGAACGCGAACCCCGCGAGAGGTAGGAGAAGAGCCGGCATGACACCCGAAACCCTAGGGGCCGGGCGGCTCCAGGCGCCAACGCGGCGGCGGAACTACGCTCAGGGGGTGGCCACGGTGTTGACGGTGAACAGCGCGCACATACTGCCCGGTGTGAGCACCGCGACCACCGGTATCGACAAGCGACCCATCGACGGCGCCGTCGCGGTCCGCGCGCCCGGCCCCATGCAGGGCGGGCTCGGCAGCGGGCTCGTCGGCGACACCATCGGCAACCCGAAGGTTCACGGCGGTGACGATCAGGCGGTCTACGCCTACGCCCGCGAGGATCTCGACGCCTGGGCGGCCCAACTCGAACGCGAGCTAACCAACGGCATGTTCGGCGAGAACGTCACGACGTCGGGGATCGACGTCACCGGCGCCGTCATCGGCGAGCGCTGGCGCATCGGCACCGACGGCCTGCTGCTCGAGGTGACGCGACCGCGCGTGCCCTGCAAGACATTCGAAGTGCGGCTCGGCATCTCCGGCTGGATCAAGACGTTCACGCAGGGCGGCACCCCTGGCGCCTACCTGAGGGTGGTGGAACCGGGGACGCTGCGCGCGGGCGACGCCATCGAACTCGTCGACCGGCCTGAGCACGGCGTCACCATCGGCACGGTGTTCCGTGCGCTCACGCTCGAACCGAAGCTGCTGCCGACCATCCTCGCCGCCGACGCGCTGCCTGAGGAGATCAAGGCGAAGGCCCGACGCCGGGCCGCCGGCTGAGCCACCCCCGAACGCGAAAGAGGGGCACCCGAGACCGGGTGCCCCTCTAGCTTCGCTGTGTCAGCGGCCGTTGCCAAAGACCGGCGTGACCGAACCGACGGTCGCCTGCTGCTGGATGTCGTGCACCCAGTCGTGGTGGACGACGTCCGCCTGGGCGGGAGCAGCCAACCCGAGCACGGCGGCGGCGAATCCGGTGGCGATGGCGCTAGCAAATCCAAACTTCTTCATTTCGAAGACCTCTTCCTCTTCTTCCTTCGGTGTCCAAGCCGTGGCGTTCAAGTCGCGGTTCGGACCCTGCGTCTTCCGGTTGGGAGATTTCCTACCCGGTCTGACAGCTAGAACGCACTGTTCAGCGCTGTAATTCCAATGGCAGCAATTGATCGGCGAATGGCAGGAATCGACCGGTTCGCCCGCCTCGATCCCAGGTCGCGCGACGCTTTTACGGCGCCGCGGCGGCGCGCAGGTCGGCAAAGGCGTCGTGCACGGCGTCCGCCATGACGGCGACGTGGGTCAGCGCCTGCGGATCGGTGCACAACCCGATGCCGATGTCGCCCGCGCAGGAGATCGCCGAGATGCGCAGTGCATGGTGTGCGGCGGGCTCCGACGAGGAGAAGAGGTTGAGCACGCCTCGGCCCGCCACGGCGACGGCGGTACGCGGCCCCGGCACGTTGGAGATCGACAGGCTGAACTCGCGCGCGCTGCCCGCCAGTCGCTTCGCGGCCTTGCCGACGTACTTCACCGCGCCGAGGGCATGGAACAGCTCGTACATCTCGTCAGCGTCGTCGAGCCGCTTGCGTTCGCGGGTTTGCGCGCTGATGAGGTCGAGCATGGCGAGCGGATCGTGTTCGCCCAGCGGCAGGTCGACGTTCATGAAGGAGTCGCGGTTGCCGACGGTGGCATCCTCGTCGCGCCGGTGCAGGCTCACCGGCACCTGGGCGCGCAGATGCTTGCGGGCCGACTCGTGGCGTTCGAGCCAGGTGCGCAGCCCGCCGGCCACGATGGTGAGCAGGACGTCGTTCACGGTCGCACGCACGGGCCGCGACGCGCCGATCGCCGACAATTCAGCGAGCGGAGCGGTAGTGAACGCCAGTTCACGCGAGACGGTGATCGGGCGGTCGAACGGCGAGCGCGACCCCGGATGGCCGAGTTCGCGGAACGCCGCCGCGGGCAGCCTGCGCAACTCGTCGCGGCGAGTGAGCGGAGCCGGCGCCGGGTGCCCGCTCGTCGCCGGGGCCGACTCGTGGACGTCGAAGAGCACCGCGTCGAGGAACCGGACGGCGGCGATCCCGTCGCACATCGCGTGGTGGATGCGTGCCGCGATGGCCTCGCGACCGTCGGCCATGGGCCCGATCACGTCGAACGTCCACAGCGGGTGCCGACGGTCGAGGTGCTCCGACATGAGCTCACTGACGATCCGCCACAGGTCGGCCCGTGACGCGCACCCGCTGTCGGCGCAACGCCTGACGTGGTTCGTGATGTCGAAATCCGTTGCGGGAACCCAACGTGGCTCGGACCCGGACGTGTCGACGCGCTCGGTGGCGCGGGGTTGACGCTCGAGTCTGGCGGCGACGGCGGCTCGTAGCGCGTCCAGGTCGAGCGGCTCACTGCCGGGCTCGAGGATGATCAGCTTGAGGGTGTGGCCGGTGATCGCCGCGGATTCGAGAGCGAGGATGCGCGCATCGTCACTGGAGAGCCGGTCCTCGTCTGCCACCCGTCGAGTCTAGATGGCGTCGATTGCGCGGTAGATGCGCTGTTCGCTGACGGGGCGCGGCGTGCCTAGCTGCTGTGCCCACAGGCTGACCCGCAATTCCTCTATCTGCCTGGCGATTTCGCGGACGTCGGCGCCATCCGCCCGCCCGGTCGGCAGCGTGGCGACGAGCTCGTCGTACGCCGCCTGCACGGCATGGACGCGTTGCATCCGGTCACCGTCGGCCGCCACCGCGTGCGGTAGCCGCTCCAGTCGGCGGGCGATCGCGGTCAGATAGCGCGTCAGGTCGGCCAGGTGCGCGACGCCGGTGGCGGTGACGAACCCGACGGGCAGAAGTCGCTCGAACTGGGCACGGACGTCGGCGATCGCGGCGGCCTGCGCGGGCGGTGGCTTCTCGGGCATCGCGAGCCGGGCGCTCTGCGCGGCGTCCAACACCTTCTGCACGCGCGCAACGACGTCCAGGGTCGTCCCGGTCAGCGCACCGGCCACCTTGTCGCGAAGGGCGGTGAAGTCGGCCCGATTCCACGCCGGCGCCGATGCCAGGAGATCGGCCGCGGCGTCGGCACAGTCCTCGAGCAGGGCGGCCAGTGACCCGTCGGGATTCGTGCTCAACGCCAACCGGGTGCGCGGATCGAGCGCCCGCTCAACGGATTTCACCGGCGATGACGTCGCAAGACGCAGTAGTCGGCGGGTGCCGGGGCCCATGGCGGCGGCCTGCTCCGCCTCCGTCGCGAACACCCGCACGTCCACGACGCCACCCGCATCGGTCAGCGCCGGGAAGCCCCGCACGGTGCGTCCCGCGACGCGGCGTTCGACGGCGCGCGGGAGCTCGGTCAGATCCTCGGGCCAGTCGCGCAGGCCGCTGCGTTCCACCCCGTCGGCGACCACCTCGGCGACGGCCGTGCGGGCGGACGTGGCCAGCTGCTCCTGGAGCGCGTCGAGATCCTTGCCGCGGCCCAGTTCTCGACCTTCGGCCGACTCGACGACGAACGTGACGCGAAGGTGCGCAGGCAGCTTGTCGAGGTCGAACTCCTCGATCGGCACCCGAACGCCGGTGCGGCGCAGCAACGCGCGCTGCAGTCCGTCCAGCAGGGGTTCGCGTTCGGGGTCGAGTTCGCCGAGCACCGCGCGGGCGGTATCGGGGGCGGGCACGAAGTTGCGCCGCAGGGCCTTCGGCAGCGATCGAATGAGCTCGGTGACCAACTCCTCACGCAGGGCCGGTACGTGCCAGGCGAATTCGTCACCACCAAGCCCCGCAAGCACGTCGACGGGCACGTGCACGGTAACGCCGTCGTCTTCGGCAGTCGGTTCGAAGCGGTAGCTCAGCGGCAGTTCGGCGTCTCCCGTCTGCCAGGTGTCGGGGCGGTCGTCGGCCGCCGCGGCCCGCAACAGGTCGGCGCGAGTGAACGTCAACAGCTCCGGAGTGCGGTGCCGTTGCTTCTTCCACCACGCGTCGAAGTGCCGCGCCGACACCACGTCTGCGGGAATGCGTGAGTCATAGAGCGCGTAGACCTCGTCGTCGCCGACGAGCAGGTCGCGGCGCCGGGTGCGCTCCTCGAGTTCGGCGACCTCGGCGAGCAGGCGCTCGTTGTCACGGACGAAGTGATGCCGGGTCTGCCAATCCCGCTCGACGAGCGCATGTCTGATGAACAACTCGCGGGCCAGCTCGGGCTCGAACGTCGCGTACCCGACGCGGCGTCCGGCGACCAACGTCAGTCCGTACAGCGTCACCCGTTCGAAGGCCACCACCTCGCCGCGCCTTGCCTCCCAATGCGGTTCGCTGTAGCTGCGCTGAACGAGATGCTCGGCGATGTGCTCGACCGTGGCCGGGTCGATGCGCGCGGCGATCCGGCCGAACAGCCTGCTCGTCTCGACGAGATCGGCCACCACCACCCACTCCGGCGGCCGCTTCGTCAACACGGAACCCGGCGCGAGCACGAACTTCGAGTTGCGGGCGCCCGCGTATTCCCGACTGCTTCCCGCCCGCCCCTTGGTATCGCCCACCCGCTGCCCGATGTGCGACAACAGGCCGGCGGTCAGCGCGGCGTGCACCCGAGCGGGGTCCGCCGGCTCGGGGTCGTTCGACTCCCTGATGCCGAGCCCCCGTGCGATGTCACGCAGCTGGCCCACCAGGTCCTGCCACTCGCGGATGCGCAGGTAGTGCAGGAAGTCCTGTCGGCACATTCGGCGAAAGGCGCTGCCCGACAGGTCTCTTCGCTGCTGGCGGAGGTAGCGCCACAGGTTGAGGTACGACACGAAGTCGGAATGCTCGTCGGCGAACCGGGCGTGCTTGGCCCTGGCGACCTCTTCCTTGTCGGCGGGCCGTTCGCGCGGATCCGGGATCGACAGCGCCGCCGCGAGCACCAGCACCTCGGCCACGCAGCCCTCGGCGTCCGCGGCCAGGATCATCCGACCGATACGCGGGTCGACGGGCAGCTGCGCGAGCCTGCGACCGACGTCGGTGATGGCGCCCTGCTGGTCGAAGGCGCCGAGTTCGCGCAGCAGCAGTACGCCGTCGCGGATGCTGCGCGCGTCCGGCGGGTCGAGGAACGGAAAGTCCTCGATGTCACCGAGTTCCAGCGCGGCCATCTGCAGCGTGACCGCCGCCAGGTTGGTGCGCAGGATCTCCGGGTCGGTGTAACGCGGTCGCGACGCGAAGTCCTCCTCCGAGTACAGCCGGATGCATACGCCGGGCGCCACGCGACCCGACCGTCCGGCCCGCTGCGCGGCCGACGCCTGCGAGATCGGCTCGATCGGCAGCCGCTGCACCTTGGTCCTGCGGCTGTAGCGCGAAATGCGTGCGGTGCCGGGGTCGACGACGTAGCGGACGCCTGGCACGGTCAGCGACGTCTCGGCAACGTTGGTGGCCAACACGATTCGGCGTGCGGCGCGGCTGGGCGCAAACACCTTCTGTTGGTCGGCGGTCGGCAGCCGGGCGTAGAGCGGGAGCACTTCGGTGCCCAGCGGATTGTCCTTCAGGGCGTCCTGCAACGCTTCGGCAGTGTCGCGGATCTCGCGCTCACCGGAGAGGAAGACCAGCACGTCGCCCGGCGGTTCGGCGGCGAGTTCCTCGACGGCGTCGACGATGGCCTCGGTCGGGTCGCGCAGCTCGGTGCGGACGATCTCGTGGTCGGGGTCGTCGGGATCGTCGTCACCCGTCGAAGCGACGATGATTTCCAATGGGCGGTAACGGATCTCGACCGGATACGTGCGCCCAGACACCTCGACGATCGGCGCACCTGAGAAGTGCTCCGCGAACCGCTCGGGCTCGATGGTCGCCGAGGTGACGATCACCTTCAGGTCGGGCCTGCGCGGAAGAAGTTCGCGGAGGTAGCCGAGCAGGAAGTCGACGTTGAGGCTGCGCTCGTGTGCCTCGTCGAGGATCAGCGTGTCGTAACGCAGCAGCCGCCGGTCGCGTTGAATCTCGGCGAGCAGGATGCCGTCGGTCATCAGCTTGACGAGGGTGCGGTCGCTGGCCTGGTCGGTGAACCGGACCGTGTAGCCCACGGCCTCGCCGAGCGGGACGGACAGTTCGTCGGCGATGCGCTGGGCGACGGTGCGCGCGGCCAGCCGGCGCGGCTGTGTGTGGCCGATGGTGCCCCGGATGCCGCGGCCAAGTTCGAGACAGATCTTGGGCAGTTGCGTCGTCTTGCCGGAGCCGGTCTCACCGGCGACCACGACCACCTGGTGTTCGGTGATCGCCTTCGCGAGGTCGTCGCGGCGCGCGCTGACGGGGAGGTCGGGGTAGGTGATCTCAGGAACGGCGGCGACGCGTGTGGCGACCAGGGCTTCGGCCGCGGTGAACTGCGCGGCCAGCCGCTCGAGCTGCTCGGGCGTCGCGCTGCGTAGCTGTCGCAGCCGGCGGCCCAGCCGGGCGGCGTCCCGAATCGTCAAACCGTCGAGGCGGGCACGCAACGCGCGCGCGTCGGCACGAGACGGTTCGGACACTCGGGCAAGGATAGGCGAAGCGCGCTCAGCCCGCTCCGACGGTCGTCAGGCAGAAGGGGTGCCCGGCCGGGTCGAACAGCACCCGCCAGCTGCCCGGATCCCGTTGATGCTCGGCGACGCGTGCGCCCAAGGCCACCGCTCGCTCGACCGCCTCGTCGAGATCGCTCACGGAGACGTCGAGGTGCATCTGCTGAAGCTGCCCCGGCTCTGGCCACGTGGGCGCCACGTAGCCGGCGACGCGCATCATCGCCAGGGTCTGGGCGCCGTCAGTGATCGCGACGACGCTGCCGTCGGGGCTTTCGACGAGCCGGCGCATGCCCAGCAGCGCGCCGTAGAAGTCAGCGAGGGCGGCTGGGTCGGGGCAGTCGATCGAGGTAGCGCCGAGGCGCCCCACGGGTTCCGTCATGTGGGCGCGAGCCTGCGCGTCCGGTGGAACAGCACCGCCGCAGCGATCACCACCTCGATCACGGCGAGAACGGTGGCCAGGGTCATCGCCGTCGAGCCGGCAGGCACTGCGGGCAGCGTGACGCTCGAGCCGTGGTGGTGCGCCGCCATCGGAAGGTGAACGCCGATCATCGCCAGGTTCATCAGCGCCACCAGCATCCAGCTGCGCGACGTGCCACGCGTCCACAGGTCGCGCGCACAGTAGAGGCACCCGACGGCCATCGCGACCATCAGCGTCGCAGCCACGGGATTGGCGACGTGTCCCAGCGAGCTCACGTGCAGCGCAGCCGAACACACCGCCGACAACGCGAAGGCCCGGCGGCCCACAGCGTGTGCGTTCACGGGTGCTCGCCGCCTTCCGTCCGGGTCTACTCGGCTATGTAAGTAGACTCCGCCGGGCCGGGAAATTCATCCCGAGGCGGGCGAGATGTCCACTTCGCCTGCACTCAGGGTCGTGACTACGCCGATTCAACAGCCGTGGGCGCAGCCGAAGCGGGCGAACTCAGGGGCGGTCGGGCGCCCAGTAGGCCAGCATCTCGGCGAACGTCTCGAAGGCCGGGGTGTTGACGCCGTAGACGGGCTCGAAGTGCACGCTCATCGGGAAGCCGAGGCCGCCGACGCCGTCGATGACGCGCTTGTAGAGGTCGACCATCAGCGTGCGGCGCTGCGCGGGCTCGGTGCTCGCCAACGTCTTGACGAACTCCTGCTCAGCGGCGACGGCGGCGTTGCCCTGATCCTGAATGAGCCAGCTGATCAGGCCCACCTTGGACTCGACCTTGGGCACGAAGCCGAACGACAGCAGAAGCTCGGGCCGGTGGTCGGTCTCCCTGGCGAAGTCGGTGAGGAAGTCGACGATGGCGTCGGAGTACAACAGTTGGGTCATGCCGTAGGTGGCACCTTGCTTGCACTTGAACTCGAACCGTCCGTGTTCCCCCTCGCGGGTGGGGATCAAGATGACACCGCGGTTGTCCACCAGTCCTTCGAAGATGCCGAGGGCATCCGTCGGTGCGACGCCGGACCCCTCGCCGTCGTTCATGGTGCGCGGTACCCCGACGAAGGCGATGCCGTCGATTCCGGTGTCGCCGAGCACCGTCAGCCGCTCGCGCAGCGTCGGCTCGTCGAGGAACGCGGTGACCTGCGTGCACAGTCCGTTGACGCCGGGCAGTTCCGGCTTGATGATCGACCAGAAGTCGAGCACGTCCATCTTCGGCTTCATCTCGATGGGACGGTCGCTGTCCTCTTCGATCATCCCGGGGATCATGACGTGCCGGATCCGCCCGTCGAGCCCTGACTCCGCAGCGCTCTCGAGCACCTTCTGGGCTTCCTCGACGGCCCGCTCGCGCCCCTGGTCGAGATTCGGCGGCACGAGCTCGAGCGCGATGGTGTTGAGGCTCAACGGACTGCTCCTGTGGGGTGCGTGCCTGCGGCAGGGAGTCGACTTCGATGTCGACTCGGCGACCAGATCGTCCTCCGCAAAGAAGAAAGCCTACCGAACCTGCCTGACGCCCCGCCCGCTCCGTACTGTGAATCACGTGACCAGTGCGCCTGAGACTGCCCTCGTGCTCGACGCCAGCTTCGCCCGCGAACTGCCGGAACTGGCCGTTGTATGGAAGGCCGCCGACGCCCCCGATCCGCGGCTGCTCGCCCTCAACGAGCCGCTCGCAGGCGCCTTGGGCCTCGACGTGACGTGGCTGCGGAGCCCCGACGGACTGCGCTTCCTGCTGGGCAACCTCGTCCCGGACGGTGCGACGCCGGTGGCACAGGCGTACTCCGGGCATCAGTTCGGCGGGTACAGCCCGCGCCTCGGCGACGGGCGCGCGCTGCTGCTCGGCGAACTGGTCGATCCGCGCGGCGAGCGCCGCGACCTGCACCTCAAGGGCTCGGGCGCCACTCCGTTCGCCCGCGGCGGCGACGGCTTTGCCGCGGTCGGCCCGATGCTGCGCGAGTACGTGGTGAGCGAGGCGATGCACGCACTGGGCATCCCGACCACGCGTGCGCTCGCGGTGGCGGCGACGGGACGGCCGGTGTACCGCGACACGACCCTGCCCGGCGCGGTGCTCACCCGCGTAGCCAGCAGCCACCTGCGAGTGGGCACCTTCCAGTACGTGGCTGCCTCCGGCGACGTGGACCTGTTGCGCCGGCTCGCCGACTACGCCATCGCGCGGCACTACCCCGCAGCGGCGTCCAGCGAACACCGGTATCTCGTGTTCTTCGACGAGGTCGTCGCGCGCCAGGCCGCACTGGTCGCCCAGTGGATGCTGGTCGGGTTCGTCCACGGCGTGATGAACACCGACAACATGACGATCTCGGGAGAGACCATCGACTACGGGCCGTGCGCGTTCATGGACGCGTTCGATCCGGCGACGGTGTTCAGTTCGATCGACTACGGCGGCCGCTACGCCTACGGCAACCAGCCCGCAGTGGCCGCGTGGAACCTGGCCAGGTTCGCCGAAGCGCTACTCCCGCTGCTGTCCGAGGATCAGGAGCAGGCCGTCGCACTCGCCACCGAGTCGCTAAGCCGTTTCGGCGTCCAGTACGGGCAAGCCTGGTCGACGGGAATGTCCGCCAAGCTCGGGCTGCCCGAAGGCGTGGACTCGGCGCCGCTGATCGAGGACCTGCTCGGCCTGCTCGCAGACAACCACGTCGACTACACGTCGTTCTTCCGTGCCCTCGCCCGCAGTGCCTGCGGCGACGCGGAGCCGGTGCGCGGACTGTTCGCCGACCTCGCCGGGTTCGACGCGTGGGCGGCGCGCTGGGCGGCGCTCGATCCCGACGCCGCCGCGATGGACCGCGTCAACCCGGTCTACGTCCCCCGCAACCACCTGGTGGAGGAGGCACTGGCGGCGGCCACCGATGGCGACCTCGCTCCGGTGCAACGGCTGCTCGAGGCGCTGACCGCTCCGTACGATCACCGTCCCGGCCTGGACCGCTACGCAGAACCGGCCCCCGACGCCTTCGCCGGCCGCTACCAAACCTTCTGCGGCACTTGAGCTTTCGCTCGACCGAGGCTCACTTCGCCGTCAGGATGATGTACTGGGCGGCCACCAGCTGGTGCAGTGCGTCGAGCGTGTCGCCCGTCGCCTCGATCGCGTACCGGTCGGCGGGTGCCACGCAGTAGAACGCCTTCGGGAACGCGAAGCAATGACTCTCCGGAATGTTGGGCACCGGCGCCGCGAGTTTGGTGCCCTCGGTCTTGGCGAGCTCGTCGGTGAACGACCCGATGACCATGCCGGCCGACGGCGCGCTCCTGGCCGCGTAGACGTTGGTCCCTGCCATCGCCACCTCGGTGACGCCGGTGTCCTTGAACAACGTCTCAGACCCAACGGGGTTGCTCTGGAAGTGCGCGGCGCCCCGCGGGCCGTAGACGGAGTTCTTGGCGGCGGACGCGTTGGTGGTGAGCGGCACCGTCCGCGCCAGCATCCCGGTGGGGTCCAGCGGGACGGCCGCGAGGGCGTTGAGGTCGGCGGGCGTGAACTCGTCGATCAGCGGAGCCTGTAAGTCGACCGCCTTGGCGACCATCGCGGCGGCGGCATCGAACCCGTCGACCGACTGGGCGAAGTCCATGAACACGTACGGTCCGTACGGGGTGAACGACCGGATCGTGGCTCGCACGCGGTCGGAACCGTGGGGTGTGAACGGGTAGGTGGAGGCTGCGGCTTCCGGGTGGCCGGGAATCGCGGCGACGGTCGGCAGGGTGCCCGCGATCGGCTTGCCCGATGCGGCCTCGTCCATGTCGGCGCTTGCCGCGGCGGCAGCGGCTGGGTCGGGGAAGCGCATGACGGCATGGACGAGGGCAGCCTTGTCGGTCGCCTCGCGGGCCGAGGCGAACCCGTTGACGAAGTTGTGTTGCGCGGCGGCGACCGCCACCGGTTCCGGTCCGATGCGGGCCAACACCCCTGGGTTGCTCATCAGGTAGAAGCTCTCGAGGTACGGCGTGATCAGGGTCTCGTCGACGTCCCACGGCCCGATGACGAAGTCGGCCATCTGTTGCGCCTCGGCGATGGCCCCGCCTGCGGGAGTGCCTGCGGTGCCGATGGGCGGGCGGGGCTTCGTCGGGTACGCGCCCGCGTCGAGCTTCTCGGGGCTAGTGATGGGAAGGACCGGCGGTTGCGCGATCGTCGGGGTCGAGGAGGCGCTGGTGCCGGAAGTGCCGCTGCCGCATGCGGCGACGAGCAGCGCGCAGGCCACCCCGGCTCCGACTCCAAGAACGCGTCGCATCGTGTCTCCCGTCGTAGCGCCGACGTCCAACCTACTGCGGCGCGAGGGTGAAGACGTCGATCGGCTGCACCACGTTCAACATCACGACGGGGATGTGACGACTCGTCGACCTCTGGTAGGCGAGATACGGCGGGTACAGGTGGGCCATGAAGGCCCAGACGTCGTGGCGCTCTTCGCCTTCGGGCTCGCGCCACGTGGCCTCGAATGCCTGCGTAGCGATTTGTACGCCAATCGTGTTGCTCGCCACGATGTTCAGGTACCACTCTGGATGCGTGTCGGCGCCGCCCTTCGATGCGACGATGACGAGCTCGCCGCCGACGTTGCCGTAGATCAATGCGTTGAGGTAGCTCTTCCCTGACTTGCGGCCCACGCACTTGATCAAGCAGTGCGTGGTCAGCGCACGGCCGCCGACGTCACTGAGGTCCACGATGTGGCCGCGGGTGCCACCGGAGCTCAGATACGTCTCGCGGTGCTCGTTCGCCCAATCACTTCGCGCCGCCCGGATCGCTGCGGCGTCGGCGTCCCCCATGGATGGCTTCCCTTCGGTTGGCGAGCTGCCTCGACGTCTCACTATGCCCTCGGCTGTTCACTGTGTCCGCACCTTTCCGTGATCGGTGCGACGGCGGATGCTGGCGGCGTCCGACTGAGTAGCGACGTGGCGCTCTCGCGGGATGCAGGTAGTCCAATACGCTACTCACCCTCTTGGCCCGCGGCCTACGGTCTGTCCGTCTCGATTCGAATTCACGGACCAAGAGGGTGACCAGATGCCGCACTTTCCCGCCTCTGCCCGGTACTCGCTGCCTTACCGGGCAGTTGAGATGCGTCGCCAACGGGAGCTCCTAGCGAAGGGCTCGGACGCACCGGCGACGCTCCGTACGGTGCCCGCCGTGGCAGCGCGTCGAACAGACCGCGGCGTCGAAACACCTTGCCCGACAGCACCTGTCAGCGATCACGGCGGCTTCGGAGCCCAGGGCGGAGATCCACGACGCGGCGTCGACATCGACTTGAGTACGTGCGTCAACCGCTACGGCCCCGCGCCTGCGGCGGTGGCCGCGCTGCACTCGATCTCGCCTGACGACGTGCTCCTTCACCCGTATGACGCCGCCGAGCGGCTGATCGACGTCTATCGGTGGGCTACCGGTGTGCAGCACGGCGACATGATCGCCGGACGTGGGGCCAGCGAGTTCATCTGGGCCATGGGTCGCGAGGTCGACCACGCAGACGTCCACGTGCCGCTACCCGCCTACACCGACTAACTCAAGGATTTTCCCGGCCGCGG
>Ga0207668_10000569_pt1 | contig 23154 bp, 19 predicted proteins | sample KBSS43metaG_FD_184323 | JGI IMG/M metagenome (GOLD analysis project Ga0207668, IMG submission 184323) | Switchgrass rhizosphere microbial communities from Kellogg Biological Station, Michigan, USA - KBS S4-3 metaG (SPAdes) (version 2) | ecosystem: Host-associated > Plants > Roots > Rhizosphere...
AGTCGCGCTGTCGCAGGCGCTCGCGGCGCAGGCTGCCGAGCAGGCCGATGCCCGGGTGACCCGCGCGGCGCTCGCCACCGCGCAGGAGCGGCTGCGCCGCGCCGAGGCCGATGTGGCGCGGCTGGAGCGCGACATCGCCGGGATCGAGGCCGCCGGGCCGATCGAGGCGCGGCGCGATGCAGCACGCGAGGCGCAGACCAGTGCCCATCGCGCTGCGGAGGCTGCCCGCGCCGCGCTGGCGCGCGCCGATGCCGATCGCGAGGCAGCGGCGGCTGCGCGCGCGACCGCCGAGGCGGCGGTGTCGGCGGCCAACGCCACGCTCGCGGCGCTCCGGTCGGAACAGGCGGCGATCGCAAAGGTCGTCAACAACGGCGCGCGCGACGCCAATGCCGTCATCGCGCAGCTGACGGTCACGCCCGGCTACGAGCGGGCGCTGGCGGCGTCACTCGGCGACGACCTCAACGCATCGGTGACCCCGAGCGGCGCGCGGCGCTGGACCGGCGCCGACATCGGGACCGGCGATCCGATCCTGCCGCCCGGCGTGACGGCGCTCGCCACCGTCGTCACCGCTCCGCCGCAGCTTGCCCGCCGTCTCGCACAGGTCGGTGTTGTCGATACCGACGATGGTGCGGCGCTGGCGGCGGGACAGCGGCTGGTGACGCGCGACGGCGTGCTGCGGCGCTGGGATGGCTATGTTTCGAGCGGCGAGGGCGCGGCGGCGGCCGACCGGCTGATCCGGGTCAACCGCCTCACCGAAATCGAGCGTGTCCTGCCCGAATCCGAAGCGGCCGTGTCGACCGCGCAGGCCGAAGCTGCAGCCGCCCGCAACGCGATCACCGCGGCGACCAATGCGGCGCAGGCCGCGCGCACCGCCCTCACCCAGGCCGAGGAAACCAAACGCCGCGCCGCGCGCGACGAAGACACTGCGCAGGGCGCTCTCGAACGAATCGAGGCGCGCCGCGCCGACCTTGCCGAGCGCGGGGGCCGTGCGGCGGCGGAGCAGGCCGAGGCCCAGGCGGTCGTGGCGCGCGCGGCCGAGGCAGTGGCCGCGCTTCCCGATGCCGCGGCGGCAGCCGCGCGGGTCGCCAGCCTTGGCGACGCCGCGCGCGGCGAGCGCGGCCGGGTCGCCGCGCAGACTGCCGAGCTGACCGGCTTCGGCGAGCGGATCGAGCGCCAGCGCGCGCGCAGTGTTGCGGCGAAAGCTGAGGCCCAAGGCTGGCGCACCCGCGCCGGCGACGCCGCCCGCCGCATCGCCGAGATGGCCAGGCGCATCGAAGCGGCCGAGGCCGAAGTCGCGAAGATCGCCGACCGTCCGACTGTGCTCGCTGCCGAGATCGCCGAAGTCGAGGCGCAGGCCGGCGTCGCCAAGGCTGCCGCCGAAGCCGCGCGCGAAGCCGAGCGCGCCGCCGAAGCCGCGCTGCGCGCCGCCGAGGATCGCGCCGCGAAGACCGCCGAGGCGCTCGCCACCGCTCGCGAGGCGCGCGCCGGGGCGATCGCCCGCGCCGAGAACCAGGAACAGCGCCGGGTCGAGACCAGCCGGCTGTCCGGCGAACGCTTCGAGTGCCCCGCCGTGGTGCTGCCCGAAAAGGTCGGCTTCGACAGCGCCGGCGTGACCGATGCCGCCGGCGAAGGTGCCAGCCATGACCGGCTGGTCGCCGAGCGCGACCGGCTCGGCCCGGTCAACCTCGTCGCGGAGCGCGAACTGGCCGAGCTGGAGGCCGAGATCGCCCGCAATACCGCCGAGCGGCAGGAGCTGGGCGAGGCGGTCAACCGGCTGCGCGGCTCGATCGGCAGCCTCAACCGCGAGGGCCGCGCCCGGCTGACCGCAGCGTTCGAGGCGGTCGACGGTCATTTCCGAAGGCTGTTCACCACCTTGTTCGACGGCGGGCAGGCGCATCTCGCCCTCGTTGATTCGGACGATCCGCTGGAAGCGGGGCTGGAGATCATGGCCCAGCCGCCGGGCAAGAAGCTGGGATCGCTGACCCTGTTGTCGGGCGGCGAGCAGGCGCTGACCGCGGTGGCGCTGATCTTCGGACTGTTCCTGACCAACCCGGCCCCGATCTGCGTGCTCGACGAGGTCGACGCCCCGCTCGACGACGCCAATGTCGAGCGGTTCTGCGACCTCCTCGACCGGATGGTGCGCGAGACCGAGACCCGCTACCTGATCGTGACCCACAATGCCGTGACGATGAGCCGGATGCACCGCCTGTTCGGGGTGACGATGGTCGAGCGCGGAGTCAGCCGGCTGGTGTCGGTGGACCTGGGCGGGGCCGAGCGGCTGCTCGCCGCGGAATAGGACGGGAGATCAGATGTTCGCCAGCCTGCTCGCCGCATTCGCGCTCTCCGCGGCGATACCCGAACGGCCGGTCGGCGAGCAGCATCGCGTGACGCAACAGCCAAGCGCGGCCGCCCGCGATGCCGAGCACCGCACCCGTCTGCGCATCACCGTCTGGTATCCCGCCCGGACGGGATCGGCGATGACCTCGATCGACGTCGGACCGCCGAAGAAGCCGACTTTCCTGCTCGGTGCGGTGGCGATGGACGGTGCCTTCGCCGACAATGCCAGACGCCCGGTGATCATGGTCTCGCACGGCTTCGGCGGATCGGCGCGGTCGATGGCGTGGTTCGGCAAGGCGATGGCCGAGCACGGCTATGTCGTCATCGCCGTCGACCATCCCGGCAATAACGGCCTCGACCGGATGACCCTGCCGGGCGCTGTCCTGTGGTGGGAGCGCGCCGAGGACCTCAAGCTGGCGCTCGCCGCGGTCCGCGGCGACCCACGAATCGGCCCCCATATCGACCCGGCGCGCCTCGGCGTCGCCGGCTTCTCGCTGGGCGGGCTGACCGCGCTGGTCGCCGGCGGCGCGCGGGTCAGCCCGGAGAACGTGGCGATCTTCTGCCGGGAGCATCCGAGCGACGGCATCTGCCGTCCGCAGCTGGAATATGCGGTGTCGACCGATCAGGCCGCCGACGTCTTCCAGAACCCGGCCTATCGCCGGCAGACCGCCAATGCCCGCGCCGACCATTCGCTGCCCGGCATCCGCGCGGTCTTCGCGATCGCACCGGTCGTTCAGGCGCTCGACGCCACCAGCCTCACCGCGATGCGCATCCCCGTCTCGATCCTGGTCGGCGAAAAGGACGTGACCGTCCCTGCCGAGACCCAGGCTCGCATCGCCGAGCGGCTGATCCCCGGCGCCCGGCTGGAGGTCATGCCGGGGGTCACGCATTATTCGTTCCTGCCGGTCTGCTCGGCACCGGCGCGCAGCGAGGTCCGGATCTGCCGCGATGCCGACCGACAGGAAGAGGCGCACGAGCACGCCATCGCCGCGGCGCTGGCGCTGTTCGACCGGGTGTTGCGTTAGGCCGCTCGGGAGCCTTGTCGCAGCGCCGGCTAAAGAAGGCGGGGAGCGCGGGCGCGCAGCTGCTGAATATAGGCGATTTCTTCGTTCAGGCTGTTGATCGCCGCAATCGTGCCGGCGAGTTCGGGGAAGAAATCGCCGCTGTTCCGCAGGGTGACGACGGTTCCGGTCATGCAGACCATCAGCATCGCCCGCGTGCCGCCCACCTCGGCGTAATCGACATCGACGCCCAGCACCGCATTGCCACCCATCGCGATCGCCTGGAGGCGGAGCGACGTGCGGGCGATATCTTCGCCGGCGCGGATCTTGTTGTTGTAGGTTTTCGACTGTGCGCCGAACAGATCGGTGAACGCGCTGGTGATGTCGGAGAAAATGCCGGTTCCAGTCGTCGACTGCGCGGTGACGAGGCCGATGCAGTCATAGGTCCAGCGGTCCGGGGCGCTGATCGAGAGCAGCGGGATGGCCGCGCTTGCGGTCACGATGCGATTCTGGAGGTCGGAGAACTTGTTCTCGAGCGGAAGCGCGGCGGAGTCGGCCTTGTAGCGCCCGCATTTCGTACAGGCATGGGTCCGCGTCTCCCCATAGGCGACGTTGATCAGCTCAACCTCGGCGTCGGTCAGCAACGCATTGCCGGTCCCGAAAGCGGATTTCTTCAGCGTCTCGCCGCAATGCGGGCAGGCCGAAAGCGCGCCGGTCACCGGCCGCTGCTCACACGCGCATCGGCATCAGCACGTAAAGCGCCGGCGCATGGTCGTTCTCGCGGATGAGGGTCGGCGCCGCCGCGTCGGCGAGGTGAACCTCCACCGTGTCGCCCTCGATCTGGCCGAGGATGTCGAGCAGGTAGCGGGCGTTGAAGCCGATGTCGAAGGTGAGCGCGGTGTACTCACCGGGCACTTCCTCGGCGGCGGTGCCGTTCTCGGGGCTGGTCACCGACAGCGTGATCTTGTCGCGGTCGAGGGCCATCTTGACCGCGCGGGTCTTCTCGCTGGCGATCGTCGCGACGCGGTCGACACCCTGCATGAAGCTCTTCGGATCGATGCGCAGCAGCTTGTCGTTCGCGGTCGGGATGACGCGCGAGTAATCGGGGAAGGTGCCGTCGATCAGCTTGGAGGTGAGCACGGCATTGCCGAGCGCGAAGCGGATCTTGGTCGAGGACAGTGAAACGGCGACGTCGCCGTCGACCTCGTCGAGGAGCTTGCGCAGCTCGCCGATGCACTTCCGGGGTACGATCACGTCGGGCATGCCTTCGGCGCCCTCGGGCTGCGGCACGGTGACGCGGGCGAGGCGGTGGCCATCGGTCGCGGCCGCCTTCAGCACGCCGTCGGCGACGTGGAGGAAGATTCCGTTCAGGTAATAGCGCGTCTCTTCGGTCGAGATCGCGAAGCGCGCCTTGTCGATGATCTGGCGCAAGGTCGCCGCCGGCAGGGCGAACTTGGTCGGCAGGTCACCCTCGGCGATCACCGGGAAGTCGTCGCGCGGCAGGGTGGCGAGATTGAAGCGGGCACGGCCCGCGACGATCAGCATCTTGCCGTCGGCGGCAGTCAGCTGGACCTGCGCCCCTTCGGGCAGCTTGCGGGCGATGTCGAACAGGGTGTGGGCGGAGACCGTGGTCGCCCCGGTCTGGTCGACCGCCGCCTCGGCAGTCTCGTTGATCTGAAGGTCGAGGTCGGTCGCCATCAGCCGCAGCCCGGCATCCGACGCCTCGATCAGCACGTTCGACAGGATCGGAATCGTGTTGCGACGTTCCACCACGGATTGAACGTGGCTGAGGCTCTTCAAGAGCGTCGCGCGTTCGATTGTGGCCTTCATGCTAACCCCCGGGACCCCGTAACCGTCATAGAGGCCGGTTATAGCGCCCGATTCCGGCCATGCCAGTGGGCGGGCGAAAAAGGGCCGGGCGCTGCCGCCCGGCCAAATGGAAGGTCAGACCCGTCCGATCGGGGGGCGATCAGCCCGCCGTGGCGGAGCGATCGGAACCGTCCCGTCGCGGGGTGATCAGAACCGGAAGCCGAAGCCGCCGACGACCTGGTGCCGCTCGAGCCCGTCCTCGTAGTTCGAGTAGCGGTACTCCGCCTTGATGAAGCTGTTCGGGCTCAGCGCGTACTCGGCGCCGGCGCCGACCCGCAGGCCGTCGAAATTGCGGCCGTCGGTGATCTTGTCGCCATCGTCATAGGTCAGCTTGTAGCGGGCATTGGTGTAGCCGGCCTTCGCGTACAGCAGGGTGCGGCTGCCGACCACGGTGCCGACCCGGCCGCCGACATACAGATCGCGGCCAGCCTTGGCGCAGACCTCGGGGTTCGCCGCGCTGCCGGCGCCGACGCAATCCTTGGCGGTCGAATCGTTGAGTTCGGCATCGACGCCGAGGACGAGATTGCCGCTCTGGAAGTCGTAGCCGCCGGCGATGCCGTAGAGGACGCCGTCGTCATGGTCGCCATAACCCTGGGTGCGGTCCCAGCCGACCAGGCCTTCGACGCGCGGACCGGCGAAGGACCCGGTCGGCGCCGGATCCTGGGCGAAGGCGGGGGTCGCCACAGCGGCGGTGGTTGCCGCCACGACGGCGGTGAGCGCTGCGCTACGCATACATAATCTCCGTTTTCCATGTCTGCCGGCCGGGCCGAGGACCGGCCGGGGCGCGCGCACTGCACCGGCCAACCTGACGCGCGGATGAACCAAAACGGCCCGCGAAGCAGGTTCGCGGGCCGCACCGGGAAACGGAAAAGAAAGAAAAATCAGGCGGCGTAGCCGATCCGGCCGATCCGGCGGCGCAGCGCGAAGCCGATCATGCCGAAGCCCGCGATCATCATCGCCCAGGTCGCCGGCTCCGGCACCGCGCCGGTGTTGCCGAAGGTGACGTTGTCGAGCTCGAAGCCGCCGCCGCCATTCTCGACCAGGTTGATGTGGTCGAACTTCACGTCGCTGTTGAAGTTGAAGAAGGCGTACTTCTCACCGCCGTTACCGCCGCCGTTCGGGTTGCCGTAATAGCTGCCGTCGAGCGGGGTGTTGGTCAGGTTGAACAGGCCGACGACGCTGTCGCCGAGCAGCAGTTCGACCGTGTTGCCGCCGTCGAGCGCCGAGGCCCAGAGACCGAAATAGTTGACCGCCTCCGACAGAGCGATGCTGGTGGTGGTCTGGACGGTGACGAACTTCGAGCCGAAGGCGCCGCCATAGACGTTTGCGTGCGACGGCAACAGGCTGTCGAAGGTGGCGGTGACGCCGCCGACGGTCTCGCTGTAGTTCGCGGTATAGCCGTTCAGGCCGTCGAAGGTGACCACGCCGCCCTTGGTCAGGCTCTGGGTGGTGTTCTGGGCACCGGCGGCCTCGGCCGTGGCGGTCGGGGCGGCATTGGCCTGGGTCGCGCCGAAAACGGCGGCGGAAGCGAGCAACAGCGTCGAGAACTTGGTCATCTGATGGCACCCTGTGGCAGGTGGGCCCCAGCGGCTGCCCTGCGTGATGGGCAGCGATTAGCGCGGCGCGGCGGTCTGCAAAATGAAACTTATCGCGCATTAACCGTAACTTGTGCCGCTTCGATACGGATCGGGCGGCTGACCGCGTCGGGATCCGAATTTTCTCGATCGACCCCGAAACGAAGAAAGACCGCCGGGGCTTTCCCGACGGTCTCTCGACATGGTCAGCGGCCGGAGTGCCGGCCCGGGAAACCTTTGGCAGCTGCTTGAATCAGCCGCGCATTTCCCGAACGGACAGAACCGACCCCCACGCTGAACCATGAGACATCGGATCACCTCCTTTCGCCAAATTGATGGTGACCCGAACATGATTCATCGGCGACTCCCGGACAAGACTTGAAATGAGATTTTTTATCGGGAGAATCCGGTCTTTCGTGCGCTTGCCGTACAGGCGACGCAGTTCCGCCTCCACGTTGTGCAGCATCTCGAGCCACGCCTCCGGAAAGGTGCGGACGGGTGGGTTGCTAGCGGCAGTCCTCGATCACCCGCCCCGGCTCGGCCCAGGCCGGGATCACCAGCCGCGCGGCGCCGGGCAGCGAGACGGTGAACCGCCCGCGGCTGAATGCGATCTTGTCGAGGAACGGGTCGCTGGCGCGCAGCGACACCTGCACGCCGAGGCCGCCGAGGGCGGCGTTGAAGGCCTGGGTGCCGGCCGAGGTCTGGATCGACATCGCGCCCGGCGCACCATGGCGGGAGACGAGGACGAGCCGTGCGGCACGGTCGCAGCGCAAGGTCAGCACCGGCGCACCGGCCGGGCCGTAGCTGGCGACGTCGCCGGTATAGCGCCAGGTGCCCGGCGTCAGGGGGATGTCGCGCCAGTCCTCGTCGGGCTGGGCGAGCGGCGCCTGTGCCGGTGGCACCTGCGGCTTCGGTGCGGGCGGCTGCGGCGGCGGGGCTTTGGGCGCGACGCAGCCGGCGAGGGCGATCAGGAGCGGGAGGGCACGGAGGCCGGCGGGAATACGCATGTCGGCGGCGGTGATAGCGGGCCTGCGCGCACCCGAACAGGGGCGCGATCGGGCATCCGCCGGATCGCGGCCCCGTTCAGCCGAAGAACCGGCAGTCGCGCCCGGGAGGGGCCGCACATTTCCGGACGAATTCCGGACGTTTCACGAAGAACGCGGCAAATTCCGCAGGTCTTCAGGCCGGTTGACGTTGGCGAAGGCGCCACCCGGCGTGATCGCCGACGCGCCCGCCAGCGCGACCCAGCTGCGCATCGAGCGATCGGCCGTGTCGGCGAGATGGCGGTCGAGCACCGTCGCGAGCCGGGCCGGCCACAGCCCGACCAGCGGCATTCCCGCAGCACTGACCGGCGGGCCGGCGGCGCGGAGCCGGGCGACGAGGTCGGCGGGGAAGACGGGCATGTCGCAGCCGATGGTCACCGCCGCGTCGAAGCCATGGGCGGCGGCGTGATGAAGCGCGGCGTTGAGGCCGCCGAGCGGGCCGAGATCGGGCGCCGGGCGATCGCGGACGAACGGCACGCCGTCGAGCAGCGGCGTACCCCCGCACAGCACCAGCGCATCGACCTGCGGGCCGAGGCCGGCGGCGACATGGTCGATCAACCGCCGGCCATCGAGCAAGGCCAGCGCCTTGTTCGAGCCGAAGCGGCTGGAGCGGCCGCCGGCGAGGATCGCGCCGAGGATCCTCATCGTCGAATGATGCCCGAACCGCGCCGGAAAGCTTGAGAATGAGCGTTCATTCCGTTAGATTGCCCCGGAACCCTGGACAGCGAAACACGCCGGAGAGAGAGTGCATGGCGAGCGCGGAGTCGGGCAAGGCGCGTATCGCTGCCGCCGCGCGTGACCTGTTTGTGGCGAACGGGTTCCACCAGACGGCCGTAGCCGAGCTGGCGAGTGCCGCCAAGGTCAGCGTCGGCCAGGTCTACCGCCTGTTCGAGAACAAGGACGACATCATCCTGGCGATCGTGCGCGATCAGACCGCGGCCGATGTCGCCGTGGTCGACGCGATCGCCGCCGATCTGGAGGCCGGCGCCTTCCCGCCGGTCGCGGCGCTGGAGAAGCTCTTCGCCTTCTCGATGGCGCATGGCAGCGAGAACCTGTCCTTCGAGATCCTCGCCGAGGCGCATCGCAACCCGCGGGTGGCCGAATCGCTCGGCGGGCTCTGCCAGCACTATCGCCAGGCGCTCCGCCGCTTCGCCCAGGCAATCAACCCGGCGCTGTCGGACGCGGCGCTGGATGCCGCCGAGGAGATCCTGCTCGCCTGCGTGTTCGGGCTGGGCCACCGCTCGCATTCGCGGCCTCGCCTGTCGGTCGAGCAGACCGCGAGCCGGGCGGCGCGGATGATCCTGATCAGCCTGGAAGACGAGCCTACGTAATACCGACGCGCGATCGCTGACGGACGGCGAGACTGGCAACGATTACTGGCGGCGATGCTTCCCGCCATAGCGGTTGCCGATATAGTCGCCGAGGCGGACCATCTCCTGCGCGGCGGCGGAAATGCCCTCGCGGCAGCAGGGCAGCGGATCGTTGAGATGGTCGCGCGCCCGTAGTTCCACCCGCTCGCACAGCTCCTCGATATCGGCGCGCGTCAGCAGGTTCTTTTCACGCAACAGACACAACAGGCTCTGAAGGATCAGCCAGCTCTTGTCGCCTGACAGGTCATCCGCGGCCGCGAGAATCTCGGACACTTAACTCTCCTAACTTATTATCGACAGCCTATCCAAAACTGATGGGCTGGCAACTTATTTTCATGGCGACAACGCACGGGCGGCCACCCCGCTCCGCGCACCGTGCCGGGCACGTCACGATCCCCTGCGACGATCAGCCGCGCGAGAAGGGATAGGGGGTGGCGGCGCGGGCGTGCTGCGGGAAGGCAAGCGAGCGGGTGACCGGCGGCAAAGCGCGGTCGGGGCAGCCCTCGCGCTCGCAGATATGGCAGGCGGGGCCGACGGCGACGGGGGCGATCCTGTCGACCGACTGGCCGTCGGCATAGCCGATCCGCGCCGCGTGCTTCAGCTCGCAGCCGAGCCCGATCGCCCATTGGCTGCGCGCATCGGGCCGCTCGCCGCCGGGCAGCGAGCGCGACAGGGTCAGGTAGCGGCGCTCGTCGGGAGTCTCGACCACCTGGACGATGGTCTCGCCACGGCGGCGGAAGCAGGCGTGGATGTCCCAGCGCGGGCAGGCGCCGCCGAACTGCGCGAAGGGGAATGCCTCGCCGGCGAAGCGCTTGGAGATGGTGCCGGCAATGTCGACCTTGAGCATGAAGAACGGCACGCCGCGCGCGCCCGACCGGTTGAGCGTGGTCAGGCGGTGGGCGACCTGCTCGAAGGAGGCGCCGAAACGCGCTTGCAGGAGGGCGAGGTCGTAGCGGCTGTCCTCGGCCGCCTGGTGGAACCGGCCATAGGGCATGGTGAGCGCCGCGGCGGCATAGTTGGTGAGCGCCACGCCGAGCACGCGCCGGGTCTCGTCATCAGGCGGTGCGGCGCGGTCGGCGAGCTGCTGGAGCAGGCGCGACAGCTCGATCGCGCAGATCTGCCGCGCGATCGCGAACAGCCGCCCCGGTGCCGGCAGCCGTTCCGAGATCAGGAGCCGGCGGCGGTGGAAATCGTGATGCCAGACCGAACGCAGCAGCTTGGCCTCGGGCAGGACCTGGATGGCGATGCCGTGGCGGTCGGCGAGGCGCTGGCGCAGGTCGATCTCGAAACGCGCCGCGTCGCTGGCACCGGTGCCGGCGATCTCCTCGGCGGCGGCGTCGAGATCGGGGAAATGGTTGCCGTGCTGCTGGATGAACGAGCGCAGCCATTCCAGCGGCGAGCTGGTGACGCCGGGGCGCCCGCCGATCGACTCCAGCATGTCGGGGACGCGGCGCAGGTCGGACAGGGCGCGGTACAGCCGCGAGACCGCCTCCGCCACGCCGGGATAGTTCTCCGCCACCTCCAGTATCTCCTGGCGGGGGATGCCGATGTCGCGGAGGAGATCGTCGGCGAAGACCTCGCCGAGGCTCTGCACCGCGGTGTGACCGCCGCCCGACATGAAGTCACGGATGTCGATGTCGTAGGTGTTGGCGAGGCGGAGCAGCATCTGCGCGGTGAGCGGCCGCTGGTTGCGCTCGAGATGGTTGAGGTAGCTGGGCGAGACGCCGAGCTCCTCGGCCATCTGGGTCTGGTTGATGCCGAGCTCCCGCCGCAGCAGCCGGAGGCGGGGGCCGAGATAGAGCTTGCGATCGGTCTGGTCGGCCATAATGACGGGGATGTCACATCATGACAGGGGTCGCAATGGAGGGGTGTGACTGTTGCCAGTTCGGGGCTGTGGCGTGGGCTCGAAGCGGGCGATTAAGCCTCCCCCTCAGGGGAGGGGCTCAGCCTGTGGCGACCGTCGCGTTCCGAGCAACGGTGGTAGCGACAGCCGCAAACTAACGCCTGCGCCACCGCCCTCGCCTTGCTATATCCGCCCCATGACCGCTCTCCTCCGCGCCCTCCTGTCCCTCATCGCGCTGTTCGCCGCCCTCCCGGCGGCGGCCGACACCCACATCACCGCGCGGCTGGTGGCGGAGAGCGACCGTCCGGCCGCGGGCAGGAACGTCAGCCTCGCCTTCGTGATGAAGCCCGAGAAGGGCTGGCACGGCTACTGGAAGAACCCCGGCGATTCGGGGGTCGAGACGCGGGCGGAGTGGACCCTGCCGCCAGGGGCCGCGGCGGGGCCGATCCAGTATCCGGTGCCGCAGCGGCTGACCGTCGCCGGGCTGATGAACTATGTCTACGAAGGGCCATATGCCCAGATCGTCGAGCTGAAGCTGCCCGCCGGCCTGGCGCCGGGCACGCGAGTGCCGGTGCGGGTCAAGCTCGACTGGCTGGCCTGTACCGAGGAGGTCTGCGTGCCCGAGAGCGGTACGCTGGGCATCGACCTCGTCATCGGCGACGGCGCGACCAATAACCGCGAGACCTTCGACGGCTATCGCGCGGCGATGCCGCGGCCGCTGGGCGGCGAGGGCAGGTTCGCGGTCAAGGGCGACCAGCTCCGCCTCGGCATCCCGCTGCCGGCGGCGAGCGATGCCGGCGAGGCCTATTTCTTCCCGGCCGAGGACGGGGTGATCGACTATGCCGCGCCGCAGACGGCGACGCGCAACGGCGACATGCTGGTGATCGAGACCAAGGCCGGCAGTGACGCGAGCGCGGCGACGGTGCTGGACGGCGTGCTGCGCATCGCCGACGGCAAGGGGCTGGCGATCACCGCGAGGCCCGGCCCGGTGCCGGCGGCGGGATCGCCGGTGGTGCAGGAGACGCCGGCCGGTGGCGGCACCTTCCTGCTCGCTCTGGGTGGCGCGGTCCTCGGCGGGCTGCTGCTCAACGTCATGCCCTGCGTGTTCCCGATCCTCAGCCTCAAGGCGCTGAGCCTCGCGCGATCGGGCGAGACCGAAGCCGCAGCGCGGCGCGAGGCGATCGCCTACACCCTTGGCGTCATCGCGGTGTGCATCGCGCTCGGCGCGGTGCTGCTGGCGCTGCGCGCCGGCGGGTCGCAGGCGGGCTGGGCGTTCCAGCTGCAGGACCCGCATGTCATCCTGGTCCTGCTGCTGCTCGTCACCGTGATCGGCTTCAACCTCGCCGGGCTGTTCGAGCTGACCAGCTTCGGCTTCGGCCAGCGCCTGGCCGGCGCCGGCGGCGTCTCCGGCGCGTTCTGGACCGGGGCGCTCGCCGCCTTCGTGGCGACGCCGTGCACCGGGCCGTTCATGGGCGCGGCGCTGGGCGCGGCGCTGATCCTGCCGGCGGCGGCGGCGATGGCGGTGTTCGTCGGCCTCGGCCTCGGCCTCGCCATCCCCTTCCTGCTGCTCGGCTTCGTGCCGGCGCTCCGCCGCCGGCTGCCGAGGCCGGGGGCGTGGATGGACCGGCTGCGCCGCATCCTGGCGCTGCCGATGTTCGTGACCGCGATCGGGCTGGCCTGGATCCTGGGCCGGCAGGCCGGGGTCGACGGCATGGTCACAGGGCTGTTCGCCACGTTCGTGATCGCCGCCGCCTTGTGGTGGATCGGGGCGCGGCAGGCAGGCGGGCGGCCCGCGGCCTGGGCGCCGCTGCTCCCCGCGCTGGCCGCGGCCTTCGTCCTCGTCACCCTGGTGCCACGCGCGCCCGACGCCGCGCGCGCCGCGCCGGCCAGCGCCGGCCTCCATGCCGAGCCGTTCAGCGAGGCGCGCCTCGCTGCACTCAAGGCCGAGCAGCGCCCGGTCTTCGTCTATTTCACCGCCGACTGGTGCCTGACCTGCAAGGTCAATGAGAAGGCGGCGATCGACCGCGCCGAGGTCGCCGAGGCCTTCGCGCGCAGGAATGTCGCGGTGCTGGTCGGCGACTGGACCAATGGCGACGCCACGATCGGCCGGTTCCTGGCCGCACAGGGCCGATCGGGGGTGCCGCTCTACCTGTTCTACGCCCCCGACAAACCGGTCGAGGTGCTGCCGCAGGTGCTCACCGCATCGCGCTTGACCGCGCTGGCCGGTTGAGGCGATCTGACCTGGCAGGGGGTGAACTGACCAGGAGAGACCGATGCCTCGCCTTGCCCTTGCCACGCTGATCGCTGTCGCCTTGCCCGCACCCGCGCTGGCGAGCGCGACGATCGGCCAGCCGGCGCCGCCCTTCATCGTCTACGATTCGAACGGCAAGACCCAGCGGCTGACCGACTATCGCGGCAAGATCGTCGTGCTGGAATGGAACAACCCCGGCTGCCCCTTCGTGCAGAAGCACTACAATTCGGGCAACATGCAGAAGACGCAGGCCGCGGCGAAGGCGGCGGGTGCGGTGTGGCTGACGGTCAATTCTGCCGGGCCGGGCCGGCAGGGCTTCATGAACCGAACCCAGGCCAATGCCTTCATCGCCGCCGAGAAGGCGGTGCCGACCGCCTATCTGATCGACCCCAAGGGCGTGCTGGGCCGCGGCTATGACGCGAAGACGACGCCGGGCATGTACGTCGTCGATGCGAAGGGCACGCTCGTCTACAAGGGCGCGATCGACGACCGCCCGACCGCCGACCCGGCCGACATACCCAAGGCGAAGAACCTGGTGCTGGCAGCAGTCACCGAGACGGCGGCGGGCAAGCCGGTGAGCGTGCCGCAGACGCGGAGCTACGGCTGTTCGGTCAAGTACGCGGACTGAGGGGGCGCGAGGCCAAGCCGAGCGTCTGAACCCGTCATCCCGGACTTGATCCGGGATCCAGACACGCAACGTGTTGAAAAGAGACGCTGGGTCGTGTCTCTGGATCCTGACTTTCGTCAGGATGACGGCTCCCCAACATGTTGAAATAATCAAGACAAACGCCGTTTAATCAAAAACCAAGCGAAATGTCTGCATGCCGTAGCCCCAAGGAAAGGGTTCTGCGTCACCGTCCCTGCCCATGCCCGTGCGGGCGGGAATGACGATGAGACAGTGAAAGGATCTTCGGCCGCAAAGCGCCGGTTGGCCCGGCGGGGCCAACGGGGCTAGGGCTCGCCCGTGAGCGCACCGCCCCTTGGCCCCTCGAGTCACTTTCTTCGCGCGCTGCCCGGGGTCGAGCGCCTCGGCCTTGCCGTCTCGGGCGGGGCGGACAGCGTCGCGATGCTGCTGATCGCCGCCGAGGCTTTGCCCGGCCGGATCGCGGTGGCGACGGTCGACCACGGCCTGCGCGCCGCCGCCGCCGCCGAGGCCGCGTTCGTCGCCGGGCTCTGCGCGGCGCGCGGCATCCCCCACACCATCCTCACCGCCGCGGTTGCCGCCGAGGGCAAGGGGCTGCAGGCCGCCGCCCGCGCCGCGCGCTACCGCCTGCTCGCCCGCTGGTGCGCCGCGAGCGGCTTCGGCCATCTCGCCACCGCGCACCATGCCGACGACCAGGCCGAAACGCTGCTGATGCGGCTCGGCCGCGGCGCCGGTCTCGCCGGCCTTGGCGGGATCCGCCGCCGCCGACCGCTCGGCGACGGCGTCACCCTGATCCGTCCGCTGCTCGACGTCACCCGCGCCGAGCTCGCCGCGATCGTCGCCGCGGCCGGCATCGTGGCGGTCGACGATCCTTCGAACCGCGATCTGCGCTACGACCGCACGCGGGCACGCGCGCTGCTCGCCGCCGGCTACCCCGCGGCGCGGCGGGTCGCGGCCGCTGCCGCCCACCTTGCCGAGGCCGAGGCGGCGCTCGCCTGGGCGGCGGACGGCGAATGGGACCGGCGGCAGCGGCGGGAGGACGGCGGCACCCTCGCGATCGACGTCGCCGGCCTGCCCGAGGAGCTGCGCCGCCGCCTCGTTCAGCGTGCGCTCACCGCCATCGCCGCAGAAGCGGCGCCGCGCGGTCCCGATCTCGCGCGCTTCATTGGCGTGCTGGCCGGCGGCGGCGCGGCGACGATCGCCGGCGTGCGGGGCGCGGGGGGGGCGGTCTGGCGTTTCGCGCCCGCGCCGCCGCGGCGCGCAAACTGAGGCGTACCACGCATTGTCTTTAAACCATTCCGGCCTATCTATCCGAATCGGCAAGGTGGATCACGTATGAGCGACAACAAGGAACCGTCGGGCAACCCCTGGATGAAGAGCCTGCTGATCTGGATCGGCATCCTCGTCGCCCTGGTTCTTTTCGTCTCGATCTTCGATTCGAGCAGCCGGACGCAGGCCGCCGACGGCATCGCCTATTCGGACTTCCTGCAACGGGTCGACGAAGGCACCGTCAAGGACGTGCAGATCGCCGGCGAGACGGTGACGGGCAAGTTCACCGACGATACCAGCTTCCGCACCTATGCGCCGCAGCAGGAGAACGTCGTCAGCCGCCTGGTCGGCAAGGGCGTCAAGTTCCGCGCGGCGCCCGAGGAGCAGGCCAGCTTCTGGATGATCCTGCTCTACCAGTCGCTGCCCTTCATCCTGATCCTCGGCATCGCCTTCTTCGTGATGCGGCAGATGCAGAAGGGCGCGGGTTCGGGCGCGATGGGCTTCGGCAAGAGCCGCGCCAAGCTGCTGACCGAGAAGCAGGGCCGCGTCACCTTCGACGACGTCGCCGGCATCGACGAGGCGCGCGAGGAGCTGCAGGAGATCGTCGACTTCCTGAAGGACCCGTCGAAATTCGCCAAGCTGGGCGGCAAGATCCCGAAGGGCGCGCTGCTGGTGGGATCGCCGGGCACCGGCAAGACCCTCCTCGCCCGCGCCATCGCCGGCGAGGCCAACGTGCCGTTCTTCACCATTTCGGGCTCCGACTTCGTCGAGATGTTCGTCGGCGTCGGCGCCAGCCGCGTCCGCGACATGTTCGAGCAGGCGAAGAAGAACGCGCCGTGCATCGTCTTCATCGACGAGATCGACGCGGTGGGCCGCCATCGCGGCGCCGGCCTCGGCAACGGCAATGACGAGCGCGAGCAGACCCTCAACCAGCTCCTCGTCGAGATGGACGGGTTCGAGGCGAACGAGGGCATCATCATCATCGCCGCCACCAACCGGCCCGACGTGCTCGACCCCGCGCTGCTCCGTCCGGGCCGCTTCGACCGGCAGGTGGTGGTGCCGCGCCCCGACATCGAGGGCCGGGTGAAGATCCTCGAAGTCCACATGAAGAAGGTGCCGCTGGCGCCCGACGTGGTCGCCCGCACCATCGCGCGGGGCACGCCGGGCTTTTCCGGCGCCGATCTCGCCAACCTGGTCAACGAGGCGGCGCTGCTCGCGGCGCGGCTGGGCAAGCGCCTCGTCGCGATGAGCGAGTTCGAGGCGGCCAAGGACAAGGTCATGATGGGCGCCGAGCGCAAGTCCATGGTCATGACCGAGGACGAGAAGCGGATGACCGCCTATCACGAGGCGGGCCATGCCCTGATCGCGATCACCGAGCCGGCCTCCGACCCGATCCACAAGGCGACGATCATCCCGCGCGGCCGCGCGCTGGGCATGGTGATGCGCCTGCCGGAGCGGGACAGCTACAGCTACCACCGCGACAAGATGTACGCGAACCTGTCGGTGTCGATGGGTGGCCGCGTCGCCGAAGAGGTCATCTTCGGATATGACAAGGTCTCCTCGGGCGCGTCGGGCGACATCGAGTACGCGTCGAACCTCGCCCGCGACATGGTGACCCGCTGGGGCATGTCCGACGCGCTGGGTCCGCTCCAGTATTCGGAGCCGCAGGGCGAGACCTTCCTGGGCTATTCGTCCAACCAGCCGATCCGCATGTCGAACGAGACCGCGCAGCTGATCGATGCCGAGATCAAGCGGATCGTCGAGGGCGCCTATGACCGCGCCAAGCAGATCCTGGCCGACCGCATCGACGACCTGCACGTTCTGGCCCGCGCGCTGCTCGAGTACGAAACCCTGACCGGCGAGGAGATCAAGAAGGTCATCGCCGGCGACAAGATCGACCGCGGCGACGAGGGACGCAAGCGCATCGCGGCGCTGCCGGGCGTCGGTTCCTCGATCCCGAAGAGCAAGCGGCCCGGCGGCCTGGGCGACCCGACTCCGCAGGGGGCGTAGGGCTTTACCGAAGGGAGGGGGGTTCCCCCTCCGTCGATCGAGGCGCGTGTCCGGCGGTGCTCCCGCGAAAGCAGGAGCCCGGAGCAACGAGCGATGCCCTCCGGAACCCTGGGCTCCTGCTTCCGCAGGAGCACTGTCTTGCTGGAAGGATGGGTTCGGTCGATCCGGGAGGTGGCGGGCGCTACCCCGCCAGTCCCAGCCAGGCGAGCAGCAGCAGGAACAGCGTCGAGGTGATGCTGGTGATGATCAGCAGGATCGCGGTGCGGGTGATCGCGCCGAAGCGGCCGAGGCCGTAGGCATATTTGAGCTGCTTGTACATGTGCAGCATCGCGCCGAGCCCGAAGGCGGTCCACAGGACCCAGCTGGTGACCCCCACGAACGACAGCAGCGTCAGCGCCACCGCGAACAGCATCATGAAGGCGAGCGAGTAGGTCGCGAAGATGGCATGATCGTACATGCCGACGTCGCGGCGGAACGGGAACAGCAGCCAGATGAACGGCAGCGAGATCGGGATGAGCGCCCAGCTGTATTTATAGGCGGCGGTCTTGATCTTGTAGGCGAGGAGCTTGGGGTTCTCCTGCGCGAGCTTGAGCTTCTCGTCGAGGAAGGAGGAGCCCGAGCGCAGCTCGCCCCCGCCATCGGTCGCGGTGGCGGCGACGCCCATCGCGCTCGCCGCCCGGTCGAGCTGGGCGAGGTCGCGCTTCGCCTCGGCGAGATCGGCGGCGATCTCGTTGCGGTCGCCCAGGCTGTCGCCGCTGTCCGGCAGCGCCGCCTTGCGCGCCTTTGCCTCCAGGCGGGTCACGCGTTCGGTCACGCGGGCGCGTTCGCTCTGGATCTCGTGGGCGACATTGCCGCCGCTGAAATCGCCGAAGCTCCAGTGCTTGGTGATCGACGAGGTGACCGCGAACAGAACGAACACCGAGAACAGGAACAGGGCCATCGGCGAGACGAACTTCGCCCGCTCGCCCCGGGCATAGCGGCGGGTGAGTTCGCCGGGCTTGAGGAAGAGGAGCGGCAGCGTGCCCCATACCTTGCCCTCGAAGTGGAACACGCCGTGCCCGATGTCGTGGACCAGCGCGAAGGCGGTGCGGTGGACATGGCCGTGCTGACCGCACATCTGGCAGAACGGCCCGGCGAGATGGGCGCCGCAATTGGCGCAGTTTTCGGAATGGTCGTGCCCCGGCGCGTGCGCGCGCTCGACCTCGCGCGCGAGAAGGCCCCCGGCGGCGATCGTCCCCAGCGTCTCTACCGTCTCTTCCATGGCGGCATCATGCCGCAGCTGCGAAAGCGGGTCGAGAGGGGCGCGTCAGCCCAGCCGGCGCGCCACCGAACTGGCATGGGCGGGGAGCCCCTCCGCCTCGGCGAGCGCCACCGCCGCCGGGCCGATCGCGGCGATGGCGGCTGGCGTGCAGGCGAGGAAGCTGGTGCGCTTCATGAAGTCGAGGACCGACAGGCCCGAGGAGAAACGCGCGCGGCGGCCGGTCGGCAGCACATGGTTCGGCCCGCCGACATAGTCGCCGACCGCCTCCGGGGTCTGGCGGCCGATGAAGATCGACCCGGCATGGCGGACCGCCTCGAACAAGGGCTGCGGATCGGCCACGGCGAGTTCGAGATGCTCGGGCGCGAGCCGGTCGACCAGGGGCGCCGCCGCGTCGAGCGTGTCGAGGACGATGATCGCGCCGTTCGCCGCCCAGCTCGCCCGCGCGGTCGCCTGCGTGGCGAGGTCGCCGAGCTGCCGCTCGACCGCGGCAGCGACGGCGTCGGCGAAGGCGGCATCGTCGGTGAACAGGATCGACTGGCTGGTCGGGTCGTGCTCGGCCTGGCTGAGCAGGTCGGCGGCGATCCAGTCGGGATCGTTCTGCGCGTCGGCCACGACGACGATCTCGCTGGGGCCAGCAACCATGTCGATGCCGACAGTGCCGTAGAGCTGGCGCTTGGCCTCGGCCACCCAAGCATTGCCCGGGCCGGTGATGACGTCGACGCGGTCGATCGTGGCGGTGCCGTAGGCGAGCGCCGCGACCGCCTGCGCGCCGCCGATGGCGATGACCTCGTCGACCCCGGCCAAGGCGGCGGCGGCGAGGACCAGCGGGTTGACCTCCCCGCGCGGCGTCGGCGTGACGATGGTCAGGCGGTCGACACCGGCGACCCGGGCGGGGATCGCGTTCATCAGCACCGACGACGGATAGGCGGCGCGCCCGCCCGGCACGTAGAGCCCGGCCGCCTCGACCGCGCGCCAGCGCGCGCCCATGCGGACGCCGGCAGCGTCGGTGGTCTCGCTGTCGGCGGGTTTCTGCGCGGCGTGATAGGCGCGGATCCGGTCGGCGGCGAGTTCCAGTGCGGCGCGCAGCTTCGGTTCCAGCGCGGCGAGCGCCGCCTGGCAGCGAGCCTTCGGGATGCGCCAGCCGGTCTCGTCGAGATCGTGCCCGTCGAAACGGCGCGTATAGTCGGCGACCGCCGCGTCGCCGCGGGCCCGGACGTCGGCGAGGATCGCGGCGACGTCGCGCGAGACGTCCTCGTCAACATCGCGGCGCGCGTCGACGAGCGCGGTGAAGGCGGCGGCGAAGTCGGGGTCGGTGAAGGTGAGGCGGTGGGTCATGGCTCTCCCTTCCGCTTGCGGGAGGGCAGAAGGATGTCACGCTGCATTGCGTGTTTCCACCGCCGCGCGGAACGCCTCGACCAGCGGGACGATCTCGGCCGCGCGGGTCTTGAACGCCGCGCGGTTGACGATCAGCCGGGCGGAGACCTGCGCCAGGATCTCGACCTCGACGAGGCCGTTGTCCTTGAGCGTGCGGCCCGAGGAGACGAGGTCGACGATCCGGCTCGACAGGCCGAGCGAGGGGGCGAGTTCCATCGCGCCGTTCAGCTTGACGCATTCGGCCTGGACGCCGCGCGCCTCGAAATGGCGGCGGGTGACGTTGGGGTATTTGGTCGCAACGCGGACATGGCTCCAGGTCGCGGGATCGTCACCCTCGGCCATCGCCGCAGGCTCGGCGATCGACAGCCGGCAATGGCCGATGCCGAGGTCGACCGGCGCGTAAAGCTCCGAATAGTCGAACTCCATCAGCACGTCGGAGCCGACGATGCCGAGCTGCGCCGCGCCATGGGCGACGAAGGTCGCGACGTCGAAGGCCCGGACGCGGATGATCGACGTGTCCGGCCGGTTGGTCGCGAAGCGCAGCGCGCGGCTGTTTTCGTCGGAGAACGCGGCCTCGGGCTCGATCCCGACGCGCGCGAGCATCGGCAGCGCTTCCGAGAGGATGCGGCCCTTGGGGACGGCGATGATCAGGGGCTCGGCCATGGTGCCGGCGCTTTACTGGCGCGCCGGGCCGAGGGCAACCGATCGCGCCGGCCGGGCCTGTGCCCGGTTGACAGCCGGCGGCGTGGAACTATGAGCCCCCCTGGGCCACGCGGTCCCAACGCCGCGCGTGCTCTCTGCAAGGAGAGTCGTACATGACTGAGTTGACCAAGCCGGGCGCCAAGCCCGTTCGTCCCTATTTCTCTTCCGGCCCCTGCGCGAAGCCGCCGGGCTGGGCCCCCGAAAAGCTCGCCACCGAATCGCTCGGCCGCTCGCACCGCTCGAAGCTCGGCAAGACGCGCCTCCAGTACTGCATCGACCTGATGCGCGAGATGCTGGCGCTGCCCGACACCCACCGCATCGGCATCGTCCCCGGGTCCGACACCGGCGCGTTCGAGATGGCGATGTGGACCATGCTGGGCGCGCGGCCGGTGACGACGCTCGCCTGGGAAAGCTTCGGTGAAGGTTGGGTCACCGATGCCGTCAAGCAGCTGAAGCTGGATCCGACGGTGATCAAGGCGGGCTACGGCGCGCTGCCGGATCTCACCCAGGTCGACTGGTCTAACGACGTGCTGTTCACCTGGAACGGCACCACCTCGGGCGTGCGCGTGCCGGATGGCGACTGGATCGCCGCCGACCGCGAGGGCCTGTCCTTCGCCGACGCGACCTCGGCCGTGTTCGCCTACGACATTCCGTGGGACAAGATCGATGTCGCCACCTTCTCCTGGCAGAAGGTACTGGGTGGCGAGGGCGCGCACGGCGTGCTGATCCTCGGCCCGCGCGCGGTCGAGCGGCTGGAGAGCTACACGCCGGCCTGGCCGCTGCCCAAGGTCTTCCGCCTCGTCGCCAAGGGCGCGCTCGCCGAGGGCGTGTTCAAGGGCGAGACGATCAACACGCCGTCGATGCTGGCGGTCGAGGACGCGATCTTCGCGCTCGAATGGGCGAAGGGCCTGGGCGGCCCGGCCGGGCTGATCGCCCGCTCCGACGCCAATGCCGCCGCGCTCGACGCGATCGTCGCGACGCGTGACTGGCTCGGCCATCTCGCCGCCGACCCGGCCTCGCGCTCGAAGACCAGCGTGTGCCTGACGGTCGAGGGCGCCGACGAGGCGTTCATCAAGAAGATGGCGGGGCTCCTCGAAAAGGAGGAGGCCGGCTTCGACGTCGCGGGCTATCGCGATGCCCCGGCGGGCCTGCGGATCTGGTGCGGCGCCACCGTCGACACCGCCGATATCGAGGCGCTCGGGCCGTGGCTCGACTGGGCCTACGCGACCGCCAAGGCGGGCTGACGTCCTCCATGTGCTCCCGCCAAAGCGGGAGCTCAGGGTCACACGCGATTCCCTCTACAACTCTGGGCTCCTGCCTGCGCAGGAGCACCGGCTTTCTCCACAGGAGAACCCAATGCCCAAAGTCCTCATCAGCGACAAAATGGATCCCAAGGCCGCGCAGATCTTCCGCGAGCGCGGCGTCGAGGTCGACGAGATCACCGGCAAGACCCCGGACGAGCTGATCGCCATCATCGGCGAATATGACGGCCTCGCCATCCGCTCCTCGACCAAGGTCACCAAGGCGATCCTCGACGCCGCGACCAACCTCAAGGTCGTCGGCCGCGCCGGCATCGGCGTCGACAATGTCGACATCCCCGCCGCCTCGGCGCGCGGCGTGGTCGTCATGAACACCCCCTTCGGCAACTCGATCACCACCGCCGAACATGCCATCGCGCTGATGTTCGCCCTCGCCCGGGACCTGCCCGAGGCCGACCGCTCGACCCAGGCCGGCAAGTGGGAGAAGAACCGCTTCATGGGCGTCGAGGTCACCTCGAAGACGCTCGGCCTGATCGGCGCCGGCAATATCGGCTCGATCGTCGCCGACCGCGCCCTCGGCCTCAGGATGAAGGTCGTCGCCTTCGACCCGTTCCTGACGCCCGAGCGCGCGATCGACATGGGCGTCGAGAAGGTCGAGCTGGACGAGCTGCTGGAGCGGGCCGACTTCATCACCCTCCACACCCCGCTGACCGATTCGACCCGCAACATCCTCAGCCGTGAGAACCTGGCCAAGACCAGGAAGGGCGTGCGCATCATCAACTGCGCGCGCGGCGGGCTGATCGACGAGGCGGCGCTGAAGGACGCGCTCGACAGCGGCCATGTCGCCGGTGCCGCGCTCGACGTGTTCCTGGAGGAGCCGGCCAAGGCCTCGCCGCTGTTCGGCACGCCGGGCTTCATCTCGACGCCGCATCTCGGCGCCTCGACCAACGAGGCGCAGGTCAACGTCGCGATCCAGGTCGCCGAGCAGATGGCCGACTTCCTCGTTTCGGGCGGTGTCACCAACGCGCTCAACGTGCCGAGCCTGTCGGCCGAGGAAGCGCCGAAGCTGAAGCCGTACATGGCGCTGGCCGAGCGGCTGGGCGCGCTGGTCGGCCAGCTCGAGGGCGACAACATCAAGGGCGTGGCAATCGAGGTCGAGGGGGCGGCGGCCGAGCTCAACCAGAAGCCGATCACCGGCGCGGTCCTGTCGGGACTGATGCGCGTCTATTCGGACACGGTGAACATGGTCAACGCGCCGTTCCTGGCCAAGGAGCGCGGCCTCGACGTGCGCGAGGTGCGCCATGACCGCGAGGGCGACTACAACACCCTCGTCCGCGTCACCGTCACC
>Ga0207668_10000570_pt1 | contig 23150 bp, 20 predicted proteins | sample KBSS43metaG_FD_184323 | JGI IMG/M metagenome (GOLD analysis project Ga0207668, IMG submission 184323) | Switchgrass rhizosphere microbial communities from Kellogg Biological Station, Michigan, USA - KBS S4-3 metaG (SPAdes) (version 2) | ecosystem: Host-associated > Plants > Roots > Rhizosphere...
TCTGCCCTTCCGTTTGCTAACTCAGGAATGAAAACCGGCCCCGAAAATTTGCTGCAATCCGGATTTCAGGTATTCTGATCAATATCGCAGTTATCTACTTTTTTCTTTCCATTTGTCCCCGCACCATCAGGTCCAATCCGAACAGTGTCCTCAGGCTGGTATACAATCCTTCTTTTGCGGTTGGTTATATCCTGATCGCAAATATTGCGCAGTCATTTTTCCAGTTGATTGCACTCTGGAAAGAAATTTCGATGGTCAGACTGAAGATCAACGGGCCTCTTTGGAAAGAAGTACTGATATACTGCCTTCCCCTCACCATTGCCGGCTTTGCCGGAATTGTCAACGAAACCTTCGACCGCGTGATGCTGCAGCGCTGGTATCCTCTAAAGGGGGACGCGGCGACATTTCAGGTTGGGGTATACAGTGCCTGTTATAAACTATCTATCCTTATCTCTCTTTTTATTCAGGCTTTCAGGATGGGCGCTGAACCTTTTTTCTTTCGCCAGGCTACGGAATCCAATGCCCAGAAAATTTACGCCAGGGTAATGAAGTTTTTTGTACTTACCATTTGCTTTATGTTCCTGGTAGTGGCGCTTTATCTTGATCTCTGGAAATACTTCATACAGGATGAAAGGATGTGGGCAGGACTGAAAGTCGTACCCATCCTGCTTCTTGCCAATATGTTTTTGGGTATTTATATCAATTTATCCATCTGGTACCGCCTTTCACATAAGACCACCGCGGGCGCTTATATTACCCTCATAGGAGCCGCTATTACTCTGATAGTGAACTACCTGTTTATCCCCCGATATAGCTATATGGCCTGTGCATGGGCCACCTTCTTCTGTTATGGCACGATGATGGTTATTTCCTACATCTGGGGTCAGAAAGAATATCCTGTTCCGTATGCCTGGAAAAAACTCCTGGCCTATATCGCCATGGTAGTGCTTTTATATTTTATACATCATGCGATTACACGGATAATTCACAGCCCGGTTCTGAGCTATATTGTGGCTACGGTATTTTTGGCTCTATTCGGACTTTTTGTAATCCGGGTTGAAAAAAAGGAATTTGAAACGATTACCGGTCAGCTGAAAATATTTCTGAAGCTGCCGGGACATACCCGAATTACCGGAAATCCCCAGGAATGAAAAAAATCATCACGATATATATGAAATCCGGCCGTGTACACCCGGTCAGGTGGTTATTGTTCCTGCTCTTGCTCATTTTTCAAAACACCATGTTGCTTGGTCAGAACGATCAGGGAAACCTAAAGCCCCGCATAGCTGTGGAAGCGGGCATTAACCTGTCCAACATGAATTTCAACATGGGAGAACCGCCTCCGCCGGCACCCATTCCTGCGAGTTGGAAAACGGGATTTCAGGCCGGCCTGTCCCTGACGATACCCTTTTCAGACAAATTTTCATTCAGGCCTGAATATTTTTACGTTTTAAGGAACGGATCAGACGCATCGACGGGTACAGAATACCGTTTCAGCTATTTTTCCATGCCTTTGTTGCTTGAATTCCGGCCCTCCCCTCGCTTCGGCCTGTTTGCCGGACCACAGTTTGAAATCCTTATAGACGCAAATTCCTCCAAAAACGGTTCGTCTGCTGATATCACTCATGACGTCGAAGAAAGAAATATCGGCGTGAATGCAGGAGCAGAATGGGATATTTACCAGGGATTTTTCCTGACCCTGAGCTATTTTCAGGGTTTAAATCATATCGGAATCGGTCAGCGGTCAGACCTCAAGGAATTTAAGTACCAGATCTTCACATTAACAGGAGGGTTCCGGTTTTAATAGGCCGAAAATACAATCTGACAACGCATATAATCTGGTCAGGCATGAGAAAATTTCAGAAGCGCAGAATCCCATTTTCTCTTCCGTCCATAAAGTCGAAATGGATTTCTGTCTATTTTCAGACCGAGCACCTGCCAAATCCGGAAAGCTGGATTTTTCTTTCGAAACAAAAGGACGCTATAGGTCTTCCGCTGACCGTGTTCAGGACTGCGTTTTGCAACCAGGCATGGAAACCGTTATGACAGCTTACAAAACTTTTTTTGAGAGGGTCCGGTCAACCGGAGATATATCGGTAAACCTGAAAATGACGGGCCTGAGAAAATTCATTTATACGAAAATGCACCATTTCAACAGCGGGGCTCACCATATGGGTACTACACGCATGTCATTCCAACAAGCGGTCATGCAAATCCCACCCTTCACACTTGCTGCACACGCAGTGCGGCTGGCCGATCATTTGAATAAAAACGATTGAATTGACCTAAATTGTCGCCTTATTTCGCACACTGGTATACGATTCACAGTTCTTTCCGGACGAGCATCGTTTTTCAGAAACCAAACAGATTTCTTTCATGGACTCAATGCCTCAGATTGCAGTTATTGGCCTGGGTTATGTCGGCCTGCCTCTTGCAGTGGAATTCGCGAAAAAATATCCCGTAACCGGCTTTGACATCAACCTCAAACGTGTGCAGGAGCTTAAGGAGGGAAAAGATCACACGCTGGAAACCGACGACCATGAACTTTCAGCCGTTTTGGCTGCCAAACCCGGAGTGCAGGGTTTATTTTTTTCGGCCGATGTCCGGGATATGGCTTCCTGCAATTATTTTATCGTGACTGTTCCCACCCCCACCAATAAACATCACCAGCCGGATCTCGGTCCCTTGCATAAGGCCAGTGAAACCGTGGGAAAAGTGTTGAAGAAAGGCGATATCGTGATCTATGAATCCACGGTTTATCCAGGTGTCACTGAGGACGAATGCGCCCCGGTGCTCGAAAAAATCAGCGGCCTGAAATTCAACAGGGATTTTTTCTGTGGTTATTCTCCGGAAAGGATAAATCCCGGCGATAAACTGCATACCGTTACGAAGATTCTAAAGATTACTTCCGGCTCCACACCCCAGATCGCGGTAAAGGTGGATGCACTCTATCGCTCGATCATCACGGCGGGGACACATATGGCGCCCTCTATCCGTATTGCGGAAGCGGCTAAAGTCATTGAAAACTCACAGCGGGATATCAACATCGCCTTTGTAAATGAACTGGCAAAAATTTTTAATATACTGGAAATCGATACGCAGGCTGTGCTCGAAGCAGCAGGGACAAAATGGAATTTTCTGAATTTCAAACCGGGACTGGTTGGTGGACATTGCATCGGCGTGGACCCCTACTACCTGGCGCAGAAAGCACAGGAGTCGGGCTACCACCCTGAAATCATTCTCGCCGGAAGGCGACTCAACGACGGTATGGGCGCCTATGTCGCAGCAGAAACCATAAAGCTCATGATCAAGAAAGAAATACCGGTAAAAAATTCCCATGTGCTGGTGCTCGGTTTCACATTCAAGGAAAACTGTACCGATGTGCGCAATACGCGCGTCGTCGATATCGTGCGCGAGCTCGAAACTTACAGAGCCAATGTGACCATTTACGATCCCTGGGCTTCCCCGGAAACTGTGAAAGAAGAATACGGGCTTGAAACCTTCAGAGAGCTAAACGCTGAAACCAAAAAATTTGATGCCATAATCCTGGCGGTAGCTCATGAGGAATTCAAAAAAATCCGCCTTCGTGACCTCGTGAATAAAAAGTCTGTCATCTACGACGTGAAAGGTGTTTTGGACAAAAACGAAATCGACGCCCGCCTTTGATGTATCCAACCCCTTATCATACAACGGATCTGGGTAATCTTAAGTTCCTGATTACGGGAGGTGCGGGATTCATCGGATCCCACATAGCAGAATACCTGCTGCAATTCGGAGCGGGAAAAGTGCGCGTGCTGGATAATCTGTCTACAGGAAAATCTGAAAACATTCACCTGTTCCGCGATCATCCATGTTATGAATTCATCGAAGGAGATATCCGGGATGCGGAAATTTGCAGGAAAGCCGTCGGCGATACCGACTATGTACTTCATCAGGCCGCACTCGGGTCGGTACCACGCTCCATCGTTGATCCGTTTACCACCAATGCGGTTAATATCACCGGATTTCTCAATATGCTGATAGCGTCAAAGGAAGGCGGAGTTAAAAGAATGGTATACGCAGCCTCCTCTTCCACCTATGGCGATAGTAAAGAATTACCTAAAACAGAGGAAAAGATCGGCAGGCCGCTTTCACCTTATGCAGTTACAAAATATGTAAATGAACTGTATGCGGACACGTTCTCCAGGACCTACCATATGGAACAAATCGGGCTGCGTTATTTCAATGTATTTGGTCCCCGCCAGGATCCCGAAGGCGCTTATGCCGCGGTCATACCACGATTTATCCGGCTGCTGCTGGACCACCAGCCTCCTGTAATAAATGGAGACGGAAACCATTCCCGTGATTTTACCTATGTGGACAATGTGGTGCAGGCAAATCTTCTGGCTCTCTTTACACAGGAACCGCTGGCCGTTAATACTGTATTCAATGTGGCGTTCGGTGAGCAGACCACGCTGAATCAGCTCGTAGCCATTCTTAAAAAATATCTTTCCAGGGGAGATAATTCCATTGCGGAGATAAAGGAAATACATGGGCCCGCACGCGAAGGTGATATCCCGCATTCCCTTGCATCGATCGAAAAAGCCGTTCGTTTTCTCGGTTATGTTCCCCGATATAGTTTTTCAGAAGGCCTGAAAGAAACCGTCAGCTGGTTCCGGGAAAATTATCCGGCCAGAAAAGGGTTGTAATTTTTTTCGTATCCGATGGTTGTTGGTTCCCCATGACCGGGAAACACCAGCGTCTCATCAGGCATTGTAAATAATTTTTCAATGATGGACCGCATGAGCAGCCCGGTATCCCCTCCGGGAAGATCGGTCCTCCCTACACCCAGTTTAAACAGTACATCCCCGCCTATAACGAACCCGTCTTTCCGGCTGTAAAAGACCACATGACCTGGCGAGTGTCCCGGGGTGAAAATCACTTCCAGCGAATCCCCGCCCAATTGGATCAGATCGCCTTCTTTTAAGAATTTTATTATGCCGGCATAATTTTCAAAGGGCATACTCCACCGCATGCCGGACTCCGGCGCAAACTGAAAAGTCTTCAGCTCATATTCTCCCATCTGCAATTCGAGGCCGTAATGCTCTGCAACCCATTTGTTGCCGAAAACATGGTCTAGATGACAATGAGTATTTAACAAAAGATTGGGATGCAGTCCTTCATGTCTGAGCCATTCGGAGAGCTCCCTTTTTTCTTCCGGAAAATAACATCCCGGATCGATGATTGCACAGGCATCTTTTCCATTGTAAACTACGTATGTATTCTCCTGGATGGGGTTGAATATGAAGCGTTTTACCGTTAGCATAGGCACCATTTCTGTTAAAAATCCATTTCACCGGTTATAGGGATTGTCTTAACTTGAAACCGGATAGTTTTATAATTCCAAAATTGGTATGCAAGATCCGCATAAGTTGAAGTTGAAAGAACTTTTTTTCCTCCTTCCGACCCTGTTTTTCCTTCATTTTCAGACTACTGCCCAGATTAATGCCGTAACATTCGGCAAGAACCGCCTCCAGTTCAAAGACATGAAATGGAAGTACTATCAAACCCCAAACTTCAATACATATTTTAATCAGCATGGTGATCCGATCGCCAAATATGTCATGCAGGAAGCGGAAAAAGAACTTCCCGGTATTGAACAGCTCGTTGAATACGGAGTGCAGCGTAGGATAAATATCGTGGTGTATAACAGCTTCAACGAAATGGAACAGTCGAATATCGGGCTGGGGAGCGACTGGCAGACAGTAGGTGGCACGACGAACCTGGTAAATAATAAGATGATCGTCTACTATACCGACGATCACAATGCCCTTCGCATACAGATCCGGCGTGGTATTATCCGTGTCCTGGTGGAAAATATTCTCTTCGGCGATGATCTTGGGGAATTCGCGGCAAACCAGACACTGCTCGACCTGCCTCAATGGCTGGTGGACGGATACGTCAACTACCTGGCAGAAAACTGGAATACCGAACTGGATGACGAACTGAAATCGGCTTTACTTTCCGGCCGCTATACCAATTTCTACAACATGGCTTTCGAAAAGCCCATTCTGGCCGGACATGCATTCTGGTACTATTTTGCCAACCGGTATAAGAAGGAAAATGTTACTTATTTTCTTTACCTCTCGCGGGTTTACCGGAATGTCAATACCGCTTCACAGCGTATCTGCAAAAAAAAGTTCAAAGACGTATTGCAGGACTTCATGACAGAGGAGGAAGAGCTCTATGAAAAGGATCTGCGCGGAAGAAGGAATTTCCCTAAAGGAGTCATTTCTGTAGTGGAAGAAGTCAGTGATAAAAATGACTTTTTCAATTTCTCGCCTAATCCCGCCCCGCGAAGCCAGACCTACGCCGTGGTGGAGTTCAAACAGGGAAAATACTGCGTGGTCCTGCATGAGAATTTTGTGAATAGGAAAGTCCTCGTCGAAAGCGGCGTCCGTTCCAATGACAAACGACTTCAGCCGCACTATCCCCTGATTGCCTGGGACCCGAAAGGAACGAGGCTCGCCGTGATTTACTGGAAAGAAGGAAGCATCCGGCTGTTTATATACGATGTGGTAAAAAAATATAAGAAGAATGTCGGCAACCTCGATATGTTTGACCAGATCCAGGACATGAAATTCATGCTGGATGATAATACGTTGCTGCTAAGTGCCGTCAAAGACGGCCAGTCCGATATATTTGTCTACCATACCGGCAGCTCCGAAGTGGATCAGATCACCAACGATATTTATGATGATCTGGACGCTTCTTTTGTCACTTTTCCTAACAAAACAGGAATCATTTATTCTTCAAACCGGCCATCAGGCACGGCACCCACCGGTGACACAGTGCTTCCTTCGAATAACCGGTACAATATTTTCCTGGTGGACAACTGGAACCGCAGCGAATTCAAACAGATTTCGCAGCTGACCAAAATGAAATACGGATACGCACGGTATCCCACGCAATACAATATTTCGCATTTCACCTTTATTTCTGATGAAAACGGAATTGCCAACCGCTATGCCGGTTTCTTTTCCACACAACGGGCCGGTATCGACACCGTGTACAGAATCGGTGACAATATCCTGCACAACCCAGACGTGCAGGAGCTGGATTCTATTCTCCGTGCCAATAAGGTAACCGAACCCGACAGCGTATATATGTTCTCGGTCACAAAGGATTCAGCCTATGTATTCCCTTTGACCAATTACCAGAGCAGCTTAACAGAAACAAAAATTGCGGGTGAAACCGGGCTGGTCAGCGAAGTAAGGCAGGAAGGTGATCTTAAATTTCTTTATAAGCTGAAAGTCGACGAGTCGGCCCTGAAGAAAAGAAACGTAAATCCGCGTCCCACTGAATTCAGGAAGGAACAAACGGCCCAGTCCAGGCTCATTGGCGGACAGGCCATACAGTACCAGCAGAAAAAACCAGACACGGTAACGGTGCAGACCGATATTTTTGAGAGCGAATTCGAGAAAGAGAAACTGGATACCGTCCTTAATCAGAAGCTCATTTTACAACAGCCGGAGGCAGAGCCTGCGTCCACAGTGCTTAAAGATGCGCGGCTCTACGACTATAAATTAAAATTCGACGCGCAGAGTTTTACTGCCGGGTTCAACAACGACGTGCTCGTGACTTCGTATCAGCCCTTCACGGGCGCACTTCCCATCAGCCTTGGCGGCAATGAACCTTTCAATGCCATGTTTAAGGCTGCCGTATTCGATTTGTTTGAAGATATTCGTTTTACGGGCGCCCTTCGTCTTCCCCTGTTCGGCGGCAGTGCCTCCACCGGTGTTTCCACGGGATCAGGAGGAACGGATATCGGATATTTTGTCCCGGTGGGCGGTTCCTTCTTTGACGGCGGCGGACAGTGGTATGCCCGCCTCGATTATCTTAAACTCCGTACGGATTTTTCGCTTATCTATTACCGCCAGACCGATATCGGGTATTATCCACTGGTTGATACCGCCCTCCATGCATATGACAATGTGGATTCCAAACTATATACCAACCTGTTTCAGGGCGTAATAAAGTACCCGCTGGATAAAGTTCGCAGTATCCGGTACAGCATTGGCGTGCGTACTGATAAGATTGGCCTGAGACCAAACGGACTGAGTACCTATTATCCCGGTTATCCCTTCGATTCTCTGGCACTCGCCACACCATATGTCAATAAGCAGGTATTCCTCCTTAACCACCTCGAATGGGTATACGATAATACGATCGTGAAAACGATGAATATCCTCAACGGGCTGCGTTACAAAATCTACATGGATTTCAATATCCAGATGAACAGCCCCGATTCGGGTGAGGGCCGGAAGATGCTGAATTTTGGTTTTGATGCGCGTAACTATTACCCGATCTACAGGAATTTCATCTGGGCAGTACGGGTGGCAGGAGATTTCTCCTGGGGTAATCAAAAGATCATTTATTATCTCGGAGGTCAGGACGGCTGGATGTTTCCAAAAGCCTATATTTATCCTACCCCCGATTATAGTCAGAATTACGCATATCAGTCACTGGCAGTCAACATGCGGGGATACAACCAGAACCTGGCTAATGGCAACAATGCGGTGGTCATAAACAGTGAACTCCGCCTGCCTGTGTTCACCACGCTGTTCAGCAAGCCCATCAACAATGCCTTTGTCCGCAATTTCCAGCTCATACAGTTCATTGATCTGGGCACCGCGTGGACCGGTTCTCCGAAAAATATTGAGAGACCGACCAACAATTACCCCAACAATGACAACGCTGTGCCTACAGTAGTAACCATAAGAGCAGGCGGTATCGGACCTTTTGCCGGCGGTTATGGTTTCGGAGCAAGGTCTACGCTTCTCGGTTATTTTCTACGACTTGACGTCGGTTGGCAGATGAGCGGATTTTTCCGGGGCTCCCCGACCTGGCAGTTTGCGATGGGACTTGATTTTTAAAAGCTTTATCAGCTGGCGCGATAGCCTTGTTTGATCAGCCAGTCGCGGACCTTATGACTCTGATCCCCCTGGATCAGGATCTGTCCGTCTTTTACTGCACCGCCGGTTCCGCAATATTGTTTAAGCGATTTACAAAGACTTTCAAGGTCTTCGGATTTACCCGTAAATCCCAGGATGGCCGTAACTGTTTTTCCGCCCCGGTGGCGCTTATCAAGGATGATCCTCAGCCGTTGTTTGGCAGGTGGGAGGGTTTCCCTGTCACCCATGCCTTCATTCTGAAAAGTAAAGTTTGGATCCGTACTGAATACAAAACCGTGTTTGTCTGGTGTATTCTTTTTCGCCATACATTTCAATGTTTGCCGGTCTGAAGTGTTTAAACAGCTTTTAGACTGAGATCGAGGCTCCTGGCCTGATGAATAAGCGCACCGATGCTTATAAAATCGACGCCGGTCGCTGCATATTCGCGGACGTTGTCGAGGTTTATGCCACCACTTGCTTCTGTCTCCAAACGGCCCTGGACAAGGATAAGCGCTTTTTTTAGCAATTCCGGATTGAAATTATCCAGCAGGATCCGGTCTGCCTTACCTGAATTCAAAACTTCTTCCACCTCTTTCAGACTGCGGACTTCGATCTCTATCCGAAGGGCTTTTTTATACCGGCTGCTATACTCTCTGGCGCGGTCAAGCGCTTTCACAATTCCCCCACAGAAATCGATATGGTTATCCTTGAGCATGATCATGTCGAAAAGCCCGAACCTGTGATTCATTCCCCCGCCGATCCGCACTGCTTCTTTTTCCAGAATCCGAAAATTTGGCGTCGTTTTTCTGGTATCCAGAATTCTGGAAGAATAACCACTGATGGCATCGACAAACTGCCGCGTGAGTGTGGCAATTCCGCTCATCCGCTGCATACAGTTCAGGACCACCCTTTCACAGACCAGAAGGGTGTGAACGGAAGCCTGGATGGTAAATGCTTCTTCACCAGCCGTCATTTCCTGTCCATCTTCTTTTAAAGGGATGAAAACAGCGTTGGGTTCACGTTGCAAAAAGATATGTCGTGCAATATCCACTCCGGCCAGGACGCCGTCCTGTTTTATTTTCAGTACAGCCTTACCCTTCGCATCGGCAGGAATTATTGCCAGGGAGGAATGGTCACCGTCCCCGACATCTTCACGAAATGCAGCAAGTATGAGTTCGTGTAATCTTTCGTCGAAATCCGCAACAGGTTTCAAATCGGATCGTTTGAACAAAAATAGGGATTGGCAAGCAGGAAGTGGCTTATGGGGAAGCCCCTGTGTCCCGAAACGAAATGAGTATCTAAAGAAATCTGAGTTAAGAAGTCCGGAATCAATCAACGGCCTGAAACCGGATCTCCTGAAGGATATGCCGGTCGCCTTTCTGCCGGAAAAACATCGTCGTCCGGAAGTTTCCGGATCTCGTGAAAAGGGTTCCGGTACAGTAGGAATTGCCTCCGCTTTCGCCCTGTTGGGCAATCTTAAAATTGAGGACACTGTTGGTATTGAAAAAATCACTGAGGACCATCTCAGCCTGTGCTCTGCTGTATGTATCTGCTTTATCCGGTAAACTGATATCCACCCGTGAGTCGAAGAAGGAAGACAACTGGTTTACGTTCCCCGACCGGATCGCGGTGACCACCGCATCCAGATTGTCAAAACTCCGGTAAGAAACGAGGATGAGGGCAGTAAGTGCCAGGACCCATCCTGCCAGCTTTTTCATTGGACTTTGTTTAGCCCTCCAAAAGCCAAAAATATGCCAAACTGAAGCTGTGCGGGCCATTTGGCCTGAAACAGTCCATAAACATTAACTTTGAGGCTATTATAACCATTCGGAAAACAGAAAATGTCTAAAAAATCAGCAATTCTTATCATCATGGACGGTTGGGGACTCGGAAAGGTGGAATCTGCGGACGCCATCCGGCACTCCCGTACTCCTTTTGTAAGCTCCCTTTATTCGAAATACCCTAACAGTACCCTGATCACCTGTGGCGAAGACGTTGGTCTGCCGGAAGGTCAAATGGGTAATTCGGAAGTGGGGCATCTCAATATAGGCGCCGGCAGGATCGTCTACCAGGAACTGCAGCGTATCAATGTCGCCATAAGGAATGGAAGTTTTGCAAAGAACCAGGTGCTGCTCAATGCCCTGAAAAAAGCAAAAAGCACCGGTAAAAAACTGCACCTGATGGGCCTCGTCAGCGACGGAGGGGTACACTCCCATATCAGCCACCTTAAAGCTATCATCGACTGCTGTGCATCGGAAGCCCTGCAGGACGTCTATATTCATGCTTTCACCGATGGCCGTGATACGGATCCAAAAAGTGGTCTGGGTTTCATTAAGGATCTGCAGGATCACCTCGATGCACGCAAAACAGGCAAAATCGCAACCGTTTCGGGCAGGTATTATGCCATGGACCGCGACAAAAGATGGGAGCGCGTCAGGCTGGCCTACGATGTGCTGGTGAACGGAAAAGGAGGCGCCGGATTTTCCGCCGGACAGATCATCGAGAGAAGCTATGCAGAGGGCACCACGGATGAATTCATCAAACCCAGCGTGGTTACCGATGCCGCCGGGCAGCCGCTGGCTAAGATCAGCGATGATGATGTCGTCGTCTGTTTCAACTTCCGAACCGACCGTTGTCGCGAGATAACAGAAGTGCTGACACAACAGGATTTCCCGGAACATGGAATGAAAAAACTTTCCCTGGACTATACTACCATGACCGAATACGACCATCACTTTAAAAATGTTCATGTGATGTTCGAAAACGATGACCTGAAAATGACCATCGGTGAAGTGATTGCCAGGAACATGCTAACCCAGATCCGCATAGCGGAAACTGAAAAATATCCGCATGTAACATTTTTTTTCAGCGGTGGAAGGGAAAAGGAATTCGAAGGCGAAAAACGAATTATGATCCCTTCACCTAAAGTAGCCACATACGATCTTCAGCCTGAGATGAGCGCCCCTGGCGTGACCGATGCCATCATTCCCGAAATCAATCATAAAACAGCGAATTTCATCTGTCTTAATTTTGCCAATGCAGATATGGTGGGTCATACCGGAGTATTTGAGGCCGCCGTCAAAGCAGTGGAAACGGTAGACCACTGCGTGGAAAGAGTGGTCACTGCCGCCCTTGCGAACGACTATATTGTTTTCATTACGGCAGACCATGGCAATGCTGATTTCATGATTAATCCCGACGGCAGTCCGAACACAGCGCATACCCTGAACCTTGTTCCTTATTTTATTCTTGATAATCAATGGCATGGAAAAGTTCATCCCGGTAAGCTGGCCGATATTGCACCGACCCTTCTAAAATTAATGGGGTATGAGGCACCTCCCGAAATGACCGGGAACCTGCTCATAGACTAACACGATTCAGAGGCTAAAAAAAATTCATGCCGGAGGCCCATGCAGCTTTTGCACCTTAAAATTGTCTAAATTACAGGGCAACGAGGTTATTTATGACCGAAGAAGCCATCTTACAAGGTTGTCTGAAAAATCACGCCGCTGCCCAGAGGGAACTGTATAACCGGTACAGCCCTAAAATGCTTGCAGTGTGTTACCGGTTTGCACACAACCGGGAAGATGCCGAAGACATGCTGCAGGATGGATTCATTAAAGTTTTTCTTCAGATTCACACGTTTCAGAACAAAGGCGCATTTGAAGGATGGATTCGCAGGATCATCGTTCATACCTGCATTAATCATCTGAAGAAAAACAAACGATTTAACGAGAGCGTTGATATCATTCAGGCAAACACGATACCAATCAGAGAGGAAAATATTCCATCTATCGTGCAGGCAAAACAGATCATTGATTGTATCAGACTGCTTCCCGTGGGTTACCGGACTGTGCTGAATCTGTATGCGATTGAAGGTTATTCACACAAAGAAATTTCAGACATGCTCGATATCGAAGAAAGTACGAGCAGATCTCAGTATACCAGGGCAAGACAAATGCTCGAAGATATATTGACAAGAAAAAATCTTATTCCGGGAGTCAGAGAAAAATCGGATCGCCTAACTGCTATTCACTGAATAGGCAACCCTTACCAAAACATCCGAAAATGAAGGAGCGAATATTTTACGATGATGATGATTTTGAAAGACAGCTGAAATCAAAGGCTGATCAATTCAAAATGTATCCTTCGGATAAGGTATGGAATGAAGTGAACCGGACTCTTCACTCCCGCCGCAGAAAATTCGTCGTAGGTATGTCTGCACTGATAGGCGGTTTCCTTATTCTCGCCGGTTCCCAGCTGATCACCCCTGTTAAAAATAATCTTCCCAGAACAATTGTTGCCAAATCTGAACCGGCGGTAAAGCCGCAGGCTGATCTTCAAAAGCTTACTGAGAGCAATTTCACTGCTGCAATCAATGAAAAGGCAGCTGAAAATTCCGGAAAAACTGACCGCCCGGAAAGGATTCCTTTTCTGAATGCGGGAGCATCGGATGTATCTGATGAAACGATCAATCTGATACCTGTTACCGCTTCTGCTGTTAAAGTCAGAACCACTACGCCGGACCTGAATATTCCAGTAAATGCCAAAATTCCCCTGAGTGTGCCGGCCGTTGATGAAACAAGCTGGGCTGTCAGCGAAAATCAGGCAAGCCATATTGCAGCCGCAGAACCGGTTGCGGAAAAATCGCTGGTTCGCGCAGGCGGGCAATTCCACAATGAACGCTTCAGCTGGGAAATCTACATAGCGCCCACGGTTAACAACCGCACGCTTACAGGCTTTGACTATCAGGCCATGAACCAGTCCGTACGGCAACAGGCCCCCATTATGCTGGTGGGCATATCCAATGTCAATGGTTTTCTCGACAACACCCCTCTTGTGGGATATGATGTGGGAGGAAATCTCTTTTACAAACTTTCAAAAAAGATTTCTATTAAGGCTGGTCTTGCCTTCAGCTATAACCGGTATTATATCAAAGCATACAATTCCAGTCCTTCCCAACTTGTGCCGCAGCTGAACTCATACCTGGGTTATATTTCAGACACGACTGTTGCCACAGTGGGAAATCCTTTTTCTGCGCATAAGAATACCGAACACGTACAGAACCGTTATTATCAGCTCTCCATGCCAGTAGGGCTGGATTATGTGGTGACAGGCGAGAAACGCCTGCAGTTACACCTCGGAGCGACCATCCAGCCAACCTACCTGTTAAGCACAGATGCTTATGTGCTGTCAGAAGACTTTCATACCTACGTTAAAGATGATCAGGCCTTCCGGAAATGGAACTTCTTCGCCGGAGGTGAACTCTATCTTTCCTATAGCGTGGGACAGATCCGCTGGGAAGTCGGTCCTCAGGTCAGATACCAGTTGCTGTCCACCTATAAAAGCAGTTATCCGCTCCAGGAAAATATGCTGAGCTACGGGATCCGTTTCGGAATATCGAAAACGATCTGGTAGAATTCCCACCTTGTCTTAATTTTATCGGATGAAGTTTTTGCCCGTCCTGTTGCCGTTTTTTGCACTAGTATATTCATGTCAAAATCCGCCCGCCAAAGAGTTGCCCGTTTCGGAAAAGGATACAGTAAAAAAAAACTACCTGCCCGTTGCTGACCTGCTCAGGTCGGAAATCGCTTCCGTCGACTCTTTCCCTATGCTGATTCGTAAGTACGAAATAACCGGAAACAGAAAGGACTCCACCGTTCTTACCGTAGCCGAATTCGACCGCATAGCCCGGGAATTCATCCAGCCGGGTCTTGACAGCGCATATTTCGACAGTCATTTTAGCGAATCCTCCTTTCTGGATCAGAGTACTGACATGTCGAGTTTTACCTATTCAACAAAAGATACCGGTTTCGGGTTAAAAAGAGTGGACGTACTGTTGAAACATACCAGCACCGGCGAGAAGCTGAATTCCATTTATATGGAGACCTTTTCAGGCAATCAGGACAGTTCTTTCATTCGAAAAATGTCCTGGAAGGCAGGCAGGAATTTCAGTATTCTGCAGATAACGCAACCCAAAGGCAGACCGGAGTCCGCAAGTCAGACCCTTGTGGTTTGGGACACCAGGGAATAAGATATGGAACAGGAAGTTTTTCAACAAATAGTACAGACTATCCCTCTTGATCCCGGCATCTACAAATATTTTGGATCCAACCGGGAACTTCTCTATGTGGGTAAGGCAAAGAATCTCCGTAAACGCGTAAGTTCTTATTTCAATAAAACCCTTTCCAGCTACAAAACTTATGAACTCGTCAGGCGGATCCAGACAATCGAATTTACTATTGTCAACTCGGAACAGGATGCTTTTTTGCTGGAGAATTCCCTGATCAAGCAATTCCAGCCGCGTTTCAATATCAACCTGAAGGACGATAAATCCTACCCCTACATTGTCATCAGGAAAGAACATTTTCCAAGAGTATTCCTTACACGCAGGAAGATCGACGACGGATCAGAATACCTTGGTCCCTTTACCTCAGTGGCCAAAGTGCGAGAGCTTATTGATTTCATTAAGGCAAACGTTCAGTTACGCACCTGCAAACTAAATCTTACTCCTTCTAATATTGCAAAAAAAAAATTCAGGGTCTGCCTTGAATACCATCTCGGAAACTGCAAGGGACCCTGTGAGGGATTACAGACTGAAGAAGACTATTCCGAAGGCCTCAAAAGATTGAAATACCTGTTGAAAGGTAATCTCGGACCGGTAATCAGCAGTTTCAGGCAGGAAATGAAGGACGCGTCACGCGACATGGCTTTTGAAAAGGCGGAAATTCTCCGGAAAAAAATAGAACACCTGGAAAATTATCAGTCGCGCTCCGTTATTGTAAACAGGCATATCGAAAAAGCCGATGTCTTCTCCATATTCCGGGACGGAAATACGGCCTATATCAATTACCTCATGGTGGAAAACGGAACGATCGTCCAAACCCACTCCACTGAGGCCAATGCACTCCTGGAGGAAACCGATGAAGAGATCCTTGCCTTCACAGTCGCGCAGCTGAGGGACCGGTTCAATAGCACAGCAAAAGAAATTATCGTACCCTTCAGGATCGAATATCCCGAACCCGGTGTGACACTTAGTTTACCCAGGGCAGGCGACAGAAAAAAACTACTTGAACTTTCGGAAAAGAACGTGAACTATTTCCGGGAGGAAGCAGAGAAGAAAAAAATGCTTCATCTTCAGAAAAAAACTCCGGCCGAACGAATCGAAGTGCTCAAAAGGCTGGAAGAAGATCTGTCTCTCTCTGAATTACCGGTTCATATTGAGTGTTTCGACAATTCAAATTTTCAGGGGAGTTATCCGGTTTCTGCCATGGTTTGTTTCCGTGACGGCGTGGAGAGTAAAAAAGACTACCGCCATTTCAATGTAAAGACAGTGGAAGGAATTAATGATTTTGCCACCATGAAGGAAGTCGTTTACAGGCGGTACAAGCGGTTGACCGACGAAAATCAATCCTTGCCACAGCTGGTGATCATAGACGGTGGCAAGGGACAACTGTCCGCTGCGATGGAAAGCATTGATGAGCTCGGTCTTCGCGGAAAAATGACGCTGGTAGGACTGGCCAAAAATGAAGAGGAAATATTTTTTACCGGGGACCGTGACTCCTTAAAGCTTCCCTACGACAGTATAAGTCTGAAGCTCATCCGAAAAATCCGCGACGAAGTACACCGTTTCGGTATCAGCTTCCACCGTAACAAACGAAGCCGTGGCACATTCAAAAATGAACTCGAGAACATTCCCGGTATCGGCAAGCAAACAGCCGACCAGCTGTTGAAAAACTTTCATTCCGTAAAAAAAGTAAAGTCAGCCTCTGACGAAGAATTACAGCGCCTGGTAGGGCCTTCCCGGACGCGGCTCATACGGGAACATTTCCAACAACAGGAGCGCGAAATCGGGTCGGGACAGGGCCTGGATTAGTTGATATGAATCAAAAAAAAAGGGGCCAGAATGGAAATTCAGCCCCGTTTTTAAAATCCAATATCCTATGAAAAACCATTGTAAAAATAGTAAAACAATTCTATTAAACAACAGCACCCTTACGGTATTTTCAAAATAATTATCAACAGTTTCTTACTCAAAATGTTACGAGAGCATCGTAAAAATACGTAATTCCAGGGATGGGAAAATCCAACCGATTGCCTCTTCCGTTACAGGCTGTGGATAATCCAACTAACAAAAAAGCCATCCGTCGTCTGACGGATGGCTTAACTTCTTTTTGCAATAAAATTTAGTACGACCAGAGGTCCTGTTCGTAGTTGAAGATCTTTTCTTTGATATCATCTCCTTCAAGAAGACCGAGGATAGGATCCTTTATATAATTACTGATAAATGCGTCGCTTGGGTTATCGATCGTTGATTTAGTGATGCGGCTGGAAAACATGCGGCTTTCGAAAAGCTCTTCCCAACTCATGCGCGCACCATAGTTCTTGCCGTTATAGGCTTCGTATTTGGCGAGGAAGGGACGCAGATCTGGATAGTACACCCAGAAAACAGGCATAACGGCACGGAAGGATCCGTCTGCATTATAGACCGTTTTTTCCGGTGCAATTCCGAGTATACGGACATACATCCTGGAAGACTCCTTGTCGAAAACCCACTCTTCTTTAATCTGATACCTTTCAACTACGTCCGGATTGAATTCCTCGGTAATCGTGGTATCCTTGGTCAAACCTTTAGAACCGTCGGGGTCCTGGTTCATATCCGGGATCTGGATCACCTTGGGCTTACCCACCATGTTCTCGGCGATCTCACGGAAAGTCATCGGGGTAGTAAACCGGTCATCTATGGAAGCATTGAAGGCCGTAACGTCACCGGCGTGGATCAGGTTCAGCAGAATGCTGATGAAACGCTGGTTACCATTATCTTCTGAAGCTTTATATACGAAAGGCAGATTCAGTTTTTCGTGAACGTCTATTTCGCGCCATACACGCTGGCGGTAAACCGCGTCGTCTTCGCGGATATTCTCATAAGCCAGCGGAGTACGGTCCTTTACCAGATTCAGTTCGATGGAAGCGTCGTTACGAAGGGATTTACGGGGGGTATCGAGTTTGATATCCGCAATAAATTCCTGAACGGGCTTAACCGTGTCCTTTACAGGCGGAGGCACCACCGCTGTATTGGCCGCACTGTTTTTACTTGTATTGGCTTTCTTTGTCGTCCGCTTGGTCTTCTTGCGGCTCGCAGGAGCCTGTGCATCCACAGTTCCTACCGCCAGGGAGAGGACGAGAGCGAGAAGGGACAATCTGATAAATCTGGTCTTCATGAACTTTATTTTTCTTGACTTTGGACTTAAAACAGATCCGCCACTATAACGTGGCGGAACTTTGTTATATTTTATTTCAGACTAAATACCATCGGCTGGATTTCGCGCTGTTTGCCATCTGGTCCCACTACGCGGATCTGGTCGAAAAATATGTTTGTTCCCGGAGTTGCTCTCTGAACGATCCCCTGGGCACTTCCAGACCAGCGGTTTCCTTCATTGCTGGCTTCAGTGTACTGGGAGATACCGCCGCCGAGTGCGGCCAGTTTGTAGCTCACCACTTTAAAAGGAGCTTCAAAGTCGGAGTCTTCCAGGCGGGCGATCAGACCACCGATCGCTTTGAACTCAGCAGAAGAGATGGAACCACCCTTTTTTGATCCGATAAAGCCGGCCGGCAGGGGCAGATTCTTTACGCGAATAGGGAATTCGAAATCTTTTCCGTTTGCATTCACTATAATCTTTGACATGCCGGGTGTAGTGGCCCGGGCGATATAATGATCACCACTCTGTTTGGTCAAAGTTGCGCCGGGGCTGGCAAAATTCACATGAACTTTTTCTGCACCTACGCTACCGCCGGAAATAGTCATCGGGTTATCCACGCCGACATATACCACGTTCATTTTTTCAAGGAAGATAGAGGCTCCGGAAGGCATACCAACCGTATACTTGATTACTTTGGTTGTCTGATCCTTTGTACCATCGGGCTTGGTGTATTCAATCTTCACCGTTACGTCATGTGCACCTGTACCGGAAACCTTAGATTTATAATCGGCAACTCCGTCTGCATTGAGGCTCTGTTTTACACCGTTGATGTAAATGTCAGGTTTTGCTGCAGAACTGAATGCACCGATACCTGCGGTTACCTCAAGTTCATCATTTGGCATTAAATACGTGGCGTTGGTTCCGGCAAATGCTTCGAATTTGTCAAAAACCACTTTCACGGATCCGATCTGCTTGTAGCAGTAGTCGATCATCTGGGATTCAGAATTCTTAACGTCATTCTGAAACTTGCTCAGGATCGTGATCGCAGCGATCGTAGGCGTCATGTGAAAATAGTTGGTCACCCAGTCTTTCACGGAATCCGCTGACGCCGCAGCGCCGGTCTGTGAAGCCGGAACGCGGAGGTCCAGGGGCAGAGAATGTTCGAATTCGTCTCTGGCTCTCTGTACTTCTTTCTGTAAAACAGGATTATTTGCAAACTCAGCCGGATTCAGCACCGCGAGCATGGCTTTTTTATAGTCTGCCAGGGAATCGAAAAGTATTTTACCCTTTCCGTTCTTGTCGAACACGCGTGTAGCCGCGTCCAGATTGGCATCGTTGAATTTCTCTGACCCGTCTTTCTGCGTTTCCAGCTGGGACTCCTGTTTAAGCAGGTGCTTCATGCTTTCAATCGTACTGAACATGCTGGAAGAGATCTTCTTTATCTGATCTGCTTTAGGCGCCCAGATTTCGGCATTGGCCTTAGTCTGGGGGTCATTTAACGCTTTATTAAATGCGTTATAGGTGAGGTTATTTTTGTCATCAACCACTCTGTTTGAGGTGGTGATACTGTTATTTACAGTTTTGAACGCATTCAGAATCTCAGCAGATACATTCAGTGCCAGCAACGCTGTAAGCACCAAATACATCATATTGATCATCTTCTGCCTGGGCTCTTTAGGTAAGGACATGATCTAAAGAATTTAATGTTGTTAACAAAGGTTTTTCCGGGTTTTTGCCCGCTTATTGGATTTTTAATTCTTACTGTCTTCCCTGCATGGCGCTCAGCATGTTGCCATAAACATGGTTCAGGTTTCCAAGATTTTTTGCCAGCAGTGCGATCTGTTCCTGTGTTTTCTTGGCGTCAGATACACTTCCGTTCATCGCTTCAGATGCCGCGGCCAGATTGCTATAGAAGCTGTTCATAGCTTTCAGGTGGTTGTTGCTGTCCTGAAGCTCCAGTTCATACAAAGCGTTCAGTGAACCCAGGTTCTTGGTAAGTACCTGTACCTGGCTGTGGAACTGCTTTGTACTTTCCGCTGCATGGTTGAATGTGGTAATGGTATTGGTAGCGCCCTGGTATGCATTCTTCATGCTGTCCAAAGCCAGTGCGGCTTCTTTAGTCTTGTTGGTATAGTCTGTAGTTGCAGCCAGTGCGCCGGAGACGTCGCTGATTTTTTCTACAGTAGTACCGAATTTTTTGAACCCTTCGCTAAGGCGGGAAAGATTTGCCGGAGTAATATCAGCTTCCTGCATCATCTTATCCATCTGCTGCAATGAAGGATTACCGGAATTAGCGCCTGCGAGTTTGGGCAGAGCTTCTGCAAGAGCATGCATCTCACCACCGGGAGGTGGCAGGAACGCATATACAATAAAGATAAGTGCTTCAGTGAGCAGACCTGCTGTAAGGAAGAAGTCAGCCAACCGCTGGTGGGTGATTTTCTGCCATGCACCAAAGATTACAACGGCTGCACCAACGCAGACGATAATATTGACAAGTTTTTCGGTTGATTTTGAAACTCCGGCTGACATAGTTTTAAGTTTTTTTGTTGTTAATAGGTTTTGTAAGGGTTGGGAAACGACTTTCCTCTATGATTGTTTTCGAATCAAAACGTGAATTAGGTTAAAAAATTTTATCCTCCTTGACAATTGTCAACTATCTCTTGGAAATATCAGCCGGCAGGTCGATCACACAACGGAATCCGATGTATGATTTGGCTGTATCCTGATATTCGTAAGTCCTGGTGCTGGTCTGCAGGAAGTAACCAACGTCCTTCCAGCTACCGCCACGGATCACTTTACGTTTCATACGGGGAGGATCAGAATCCTTCGCGTTGTAACGGATATCCGGGTTCATGTCATGCTGGAAGTTGTACGCACCTTCATAATATACAGAGGAAGTCCATTCGGCTACGTTACCTGCCATGCAATACAGGCCGAAGTCATTAGGCCAGTAGGCATCTGCCCGGGCAGTATAAAAGGCACCATCTTCAGGGTAGTTACCACGGCCGGGTTTGAAGTTAGCCAGCAGACAACCCTTTTTGTTCCTAAGGTAATAGTTACCCCAGGGGAACATGGACTGTGAACGTCCGCCGCGGGCCGCATATTCCCACTCTGATTCGGTGGGCAGGCGGAACGGGCTTTCGTTGGCTTTACTCGTGCGGTCGAGATAAGAATTAAGGTAAATGGTTCTCCATTCGCAGAAGGCGGTTGCCTGGTTCCAGTTCACTCCGACTACCGGATAGTTACCGAAAGCAGGATGGGAGAAATATCTTTTAGTCATCGGCTCATTATAAGAATAAGAGAAATCGCGGATCCAGACCAGGGTGTCGGGATAGATCTTGATGTCCTTCTTAATGATGAACTGTGAACGCACTTTACCTTCGTTGGCTTTCTTGGCTGCCTCCTTGAGGTCGAAAGTTTCGGAATGATATACCAGTTTGGTAGGGTCAATTTCCTTTTTTCCAAAAATCCGGTTTTCCGGAGTCAGGATCATCTGGTCGATCTTTTCAACTGTTGCTTTATCTCCCCATTTTATGGTCTGGGTCTTTTTCCAGTCGATCTGGAATTTGCCATCCACTTCCTTGCCGTACTGCATCAGTGTGGCAGCGGTAGAGTCGCGAACCCAGTATACAAACTGGCGATATTCGTTGTTGGTAATTTCAGTCGCATCCATCCAGAATCCGCTGATGGAAACCTGTTTGTTGCGGGCGGTATACGCGTAGTTGATGTCCTCGTCAGAGGGGCCCATATGGAAGGTTCCGGGTGGTATGTAAACCATTCCGGGAGGCTTGCTCAGATTATACCTGCTGGCGGGGGCAACGCCATGTAATTGTCCATCATCGGCGGGTCCTTTACCGGACTTGCCAAGTTTACCACAGCTTGAAACGGTCAGAGCCGTAACTACTGTCAACAGAAAGGACAGGTTTTTCATTTTCATATTTATTAAAGGGTATTGGACAAAAATAATCCTTTGAGAATATCTCTTAAGAATATCTTCCATCACAAGTATAAAGTTTATTTTTTTAAAGTCAAAGTGTCCTCAATGCTTTAAATAACGGCGGAAAGGTCCGCCTTATTGTAAAATCCGCCTCCGGGCAGCGGTTTTTTTAAGAGTATTTTAGGAGACCCATTAACTCATCCAGTTCTGTTACAGGCTGTTGGCAAACAAAGTCTCTGCAAAGGTAATAGCGGGTCTTTCCCAAAACGGGCTTATTTCTCAAAAGCGGAAAGTCAGAAGGGGTAGCGGAGGCGAGCTGAAAGACCCGGTTCGGAACGCCTTTTTTCAGAAAATCAAGGTGATTTTCCGCTGAAAAACTTCCTGCCAGGACTATCTCGTATAAGGAGTACGTTAAGCCATTTATCACAGTTGCCCAGTATCCAAAAGATCCCGGATACCGTAAAATAACCTCTTTTATACCCGAAACGCTGCGCGCAGCGAGCGACTTCCATTCATTATTTCCAAATACCGTTCCCAGATATAACAAATTTGCGGCCATAACCGAATTTCCGGAAGGTGTGGCACCGTCGTAGGTTTCTGTCTTTCTGACGATCACATCGTCCTGATCGCGATGTGTGTACATAAAATATCCTCCACCCTCCTCGCTGAAATGTTCAATCACCCATTCCGTCAGCGCCTCAGCTTTTTCCAGCCAGGCTCCGTTTCCGGTAACCTCCTGCAGCTGTATATAGGCTTCAATCATAAATGCATAGTCATCCAGATACCCCGGATTGGCAACTTTCTTTCCCTTCTCCGGTGATGATGAATAATTATGGTAGAAATGAAAGATCCCGTTTCCCCTCATTTCCCTTTCCAGAAATTCCATGGCATCAATTGCCATTTGCCGGTATTCTTCTGTCCCCAATGCCGCGAAGGCCTTTGCCGAGGCGCTGATCATCAGGGCGTTCCAGCCAAGAAGGATCTTATCGTCGAGACGGGGCCTGATCCGCCCGCTTCTTCTGCCCATCAATTTATCCTTCCACTCCTTTTCCTTTTCCGGCGGCGGATCGATGCCGTCTT
>Ga0207668_10000571_pt1 | contig 23129 bp, 33 predicted proteins | sample KBSS43metaG_FD_184323 | JGI IMG/M metagenome (GOLD analysis project Ga0207668, IMG submission 184323) | Switchgrass rhizosphere microbial communities from Kellogg Biological Station, Michigan, USA - KBS S4-3 metaG (SPAdes) (version 2) | ecosystem: Host-associated > Plants > Roots > Rhizosphere...
ATCCGCGAAGGCGGCCGCACCGTCGGCTCGGGCGTCGTCTCGAAGATCACCAAGTAAGCGTCAGGGCTCCAAAGCCTTGCGAAGGCCGTCGGCGACCCCGGCGGCCTTTTGCTTTTCCTCTCCCGCGAGCGAAGCGGGGGAGCGCGCGCTGCAATTTTAGCTGCGCGGCGGGCAGGGGCCGGGTAGCGTCGCCGCAACGGAGAGGGACACGGCTATGCGTCTTATCGCCCTTCTCTCGGCCGCGGCCGCCGCCTTGGGCGCCGGCGCGGCCGCGCCGGCGCAGCCCACCGTCGAGATCAAGGACGCCGTCGCCCAGGTCACGGTCGTGCCAGAGGACCGGGCCGACATCCGCGTCGAGGTCGTCACCCACAACCGCAGCCTTCCGTTGAAGATCCGTCAGGCGCGGGCGCGCACGATCGTGGACGGCGGCCTGGGCGGCCAGAAGATCCGCGGATGCAGCGGGCCAGGGGAGCCCGCCGCCGCGCGCGTCGCGGGCCTGGGCGAGATCGCGCTGAAGGACATGCCGCACATCGTCGTGCATGCGCCCAGGGACGTGAACGTCTACGCCGGCGGCGCGGTCTATGGCGCGGTGGGCAGGGCCCGCAGCGTCGTCCTGGGCAACGCCGGCTGCGGCGACTGGACGGTCGCCAACGTCGAACACCGGCTGCAGCTCAGTCTCGCGGGATCCGGCGGCGCCCGCGCCGGCGCGGCCGGCGAGGCGAAGCTGCGGGTCGCCGGCGCCGGCGACATCGCCGCAGGGCCCGTACGGGGCCCGCTGGCGGTGGACGTGGCCGGGGCGGGAGACGTCCGCGTCGCCTCGATGTCCGGCCCGCTGGAGGTCAGCATGGCGGGGTCCGGCGACGTCGTGATCGAGCGGGGCCGGGCGACGGCGGCCAAGCTGTCGGTGGCCGGCTCCGGCAACGTCCTTTTCGGCGGGACAGCCGATACGCTGACCGCGCGCGTCACCGGCTCCGGCGACGTGAGCGTGGGCGCGGTTCGCGGGGAGGTCCGCAAGTCGGTCGTGGGATCGGGACGGGTGCGCGTCCGACAGTCCGCGCGGCCTTGACGTGGGCGAGTCGCATAGGTAATTACGCGCCTCCTGTTGGACCGGCTGTGCGCTTCGGAGCGATCCGAACGCAGACGCGGTCCGCAGAACGACCTGGGACAGTGCTTACAAGCTAGCGTACCGGGATGGCTCGAGCCGATTTGGCGAGGGCCTAAGTCGTTTGTGCGGACTATCGCGTACGAGCTCCTCGTAAAGAGGCGTTCGGGCTGGTCTTTGAAATGGTCGAGATCACGCGGGCGGGCCGCCGTCTGTAGGGAAACTGAAGAGCGATATGGATCGTCAGAACATCCGCATCCGGCTCAAGGCCTTCGATCACCGCGTGCTGGACCATTCCACGCGCGAGATCGTGAATACGGCCAAGAGGACGGGGGCCACCGTGCGCGGGCCGATCCCGCTGCCGACTCGCATCGAGAAATTCACCGTCAACCGCTCGCCGCACATCGACAAGAAGTCGCGCGAGCAGTTCGAAATCCGCACGCACAAGCGCGTGCTCGACATCGTCGATCCTACCCCGCAGACCGTGGACGCGCTGATGAAGCTCGACCTGTCCGCCGGCGTGGACGTCGAGATCAAGCTCTAAGGGGATCGGTCGATGCGTACCGGCGTGATCGCCAAAAAGCTGGGTATGGCGCGCTTCTTCGATGAAGCCGGCTCCCACGTGCCTGTGACCGTGCTCAGCCTCGAAGGCTGCCAGGTCGTGGCCCACCGCACCAAGGAGAAGGACGGCTACGTCGCGCTCCAACTCGGCGCGGGCGCGAAGAAGGCCAAGAACACCTCCAAGGCCATGCGCGGGCACTTCGCCAAGGGCCAGGTGGAGCCCAAGCGGACCCTCGCCGAGTTCAAGGTGTCGGAGGACAACCTGGTCGACGTGGGCGCGGAATTGTCCGCCGACCACTTCGTCGCGGGCCAGAAGGTCGACATCACCGGCGTCACCGTCGGTAAGGGCTTCGCCGGCGCCATGAAGCGCTGGAACTTCGGCGGCCTGCGCGCCACCCACGGCGTCTCGGTGTCGCACCGTTCGCACGGTTCGACCGGCAACCGCCAGGACCCGGGCCGCACCTTCCCGGGCAAGAAGATGGCCGGCCACTACGGCCAGGAAACCGTCACCACCCTCAACGTCACCGTCTGGCGCGTGGACGCCGCGCGCGGCCTGATCCTGGTGAAGGGCGCCGTGCCCGGCACCGAGGGCACGTTCGTGAAGATCCGCGACGCGGTGAAGTCGCCGCTGCCGGCCGAGGCGCCCAAGCCTGCTGGCCTGCGCAGCGCCGCCCAGCCGGCCGCCGCCGAGGCGCCGGTCGAAGCTGAAGCCGAAGCGCAAGCTCCGGAAGCAGGGGATCAAGCCTAATGAAACTCGACGTCATCAAGCTCGACGGCGGGAAGGGCGGCTCGATCGAGCTCCCGGACGACATCTTCGGCATCGAAGAGATCCGCGGCGACATCCTGCAGCGCGTCGTCACCTGGCAGCTCGCCAAGCGCCGCGCCGGGACCCACAAGATCCAGGTCCGCAACGAGGTCTCTCGTACGGGCAAGAAGATGTACAAGCAGAAGGGCACCGGCGGCGCCCGTCACGGCTCGCGCCGGGCGGCCCAGTTCGTCGGCGGCGCCAAGGCCCATGGGCCCGTGGTGCGCAGCCACGCCTTCGACCTGCCCAAGAAGGTCCGCGCGCTCGCCCTGCGGCATGCGCTGTCCTCCAAGGCCCGCTCGGGCGCGCTGATCGTGCTGGACTCCGCGGCCCCCGCAGACCCGAAGACCGCGGCGCTCCGCGCCAGCTTCGAGAAGATCGGGGTGACCAACGCCCTGGTCATCGCCGGCCCGGAGGTGAATGCGAACCTGAAGCTCGCCGCGCGCAACATCCCGAACGTCGACGTGCTGCCGAACGCCGGCCTGAACGTCTACGACGTCCTGCGCCGCCAGACCCTGGTCCTGACCAAGGATGCGGTCGAGGCGATTCAGCAGCGCTTCCAGGCTAAGGAGGCCGCGTGATGGCTGCCGATCCCACCGTCCGCCACTACGACACCATCCTGTCGCCCGTGATCACCGAGAAAGCGACCCTGCTGTCCGAGCAGAACAAGGTCGTCTTCCAGGTCGCCGCGGACGCCTCGAAGGACGAGATCGCCGCCGCGGTCGAGGCGCTGTTCAAGGTCAATGTGACCAAGGTCAACACCCTCAACGTGAAGGGCAAGACCAAGCGCTTCCGGGGCATCGTCGGACGCCGTTCCGACGTCAAGAAAGCAGTCGTGACGCTGGCGGAAGGCCAGTCGATCGACATCACCACGGGGCTCTGATCCGATGGCCTTGAAGCAGTACAACCCGACTTCGCCGGGCCGGCGCCAGCTGGTCCTGGTCGACAAGTCCGAGCTCCACAAGGGCCGGCCGGAGAAGTCGCTCGTCGAAGGCATCAGCAAGTCGGGCGGACGGGGCGGCGGCGGCCGCGTGGCCGTGCGTTTCCGCGGCGGCGGCGCCAAGCGCCTGTACCGCAAGGTCGACTTCAAGCGCCGCAAGCTGGACGTGATCGCCACGGTCGAGCGGCTGGAGTACGACCCGAACCGTTCGGCCTTCATCGCGCTCATCAAGTACGCCGACGGCGAACTCGCCTACATCCTGGCCCCGCAGCGGCTGAAGGCCGGCGACCAGGTGGTGGCCTCCGAAAAGGCGGACGTGAAGCCGGGCAACGCCATGCCGCTGCGCGGCATGCCGATCGGCACCATCATCCACAACGTCGAGCTGAAGCCGCTGAAGGGCGGCCAGATCGCCCGCTCCGCCGGGACCTACGCCCAGCTGGTCGGCCGCGACGCCGGCTACGCCCAGGTTCGCCTGAACTCGGGCGAGCTGCGCATGGTGCCGGACAGCTGCATGGCGACGGTCGGCGCGGTCTCCAATCCGGACCACATGAACGAGGTCCTGGGCAAGGCTGGCCGGGCTCGCCACAAGGGCCGTCGCCCGCACGTCCGCGGTGTGGCCATGAACCCGATCGACCACCCGCACGGCGGCGGTGAAGGCCGCACCTCCGGCGGCCGCCACCCGGTCACCCCCTGGGGCAAGCCGACGAAGGGCCGCAAGACCCGCACGAACAAGGCGACGGACAAGTTCATCATCCGCTCGCGTCACGCCCGGAAGGCCCGCTAAGCCATGACCCGCTCAGTCTGGAAAGGTCCGTTCGTCGACGGATACCTGCTCAAGAAGGCCGAAGCCCTGCAAGGCTCCGGCCGCAAGGACGTGATCAAGACCTGGTCGCGTCGCTCCACCATCATGCCGCAGTTCGTGGGTCTCACGTTCGGCGTGCACAACGGCCAGAAGCACGTCCCCGTGCTGGTGTCGGAAGACATGGTCGGGATGAAGCTCGGCGAGTTCGCGCCGACCCGCTACTTCCCGGGCCACGCGGCCGACAAGAAGGCCAAGAGGAAGTAGCCCATGTCGAAGCAAGCCAAAGCTCGCCGGCTGAAGGGCGTGGAAGCCATGTGCAAGGTGCGCACCCTGCGCACCAGCCCGCGCAAGCTCAACCTCGTGGCCCAGTCCATTCGCGGCCTGAAGGTGCAGCGCGCCCTCAACGAGCTGGAGTTCAGCCCCAAGCGCATCGCCAAGGATGTGCGCAAGGCGCTCTACTCGGCGATCTCCAACGCCGAGAACAACCACAACCTCGACATCGACAGCCTGGTCGTGGCCGAGGCCTTCGTGGGCAAGAACCTGGTGATGAAGCGCTTCGCCGCCCGCGCGCGGGGCCGTGCTTCGCGCATCGAAAAGCCGTTCAGCGAGATCACCATCGTGGTCCGCGAGCTGGGTGAGGCCGCCTGATGGGTCAGAAAGTCAATCCGGTCGGGCTCCGCCTCGGCATCAACCGCACCTGGGATTCGCGCTGGTTCGCCGACGGCAGCGAGTACGGCCGCCTCCTGCACGAGGACATCAAGGTCCGCCGCGTGCTGAAGAAGCGCCTGTATCAGGCCGGCGTGTCGCGGATCGTCATCGAGCGCCCGCACAAGAAGTGCCGCATCACCATCTATGCCGCGCGCCCCGGCGTGATCATCGGCAAGAAGGGCGCGGACATCGACAAGCTGCGCAAGGACATCGCGGCGATGACGGACGGCGAGGTTCACCTGAACATCGTCGAGATCCGCAAGCCTGAGACCGACGCCCAGCTGATCGCCGAGAACATCGCTCAGCAGCTCGAGCGCCGCGTGGCCTTCCGCCGCGCGATGAAGCGCTCGATGCAGTCGGCCATGCGCCTGGGCGCCAAGGGCGTCCGGATCAACGTTTCGGGCCGCCTGGGCGGCGCGGAAATCGCCCGCATGGAGTGGTATCGCGAAGGTCGCGTGCCGCTGCACACCCTGCGCGCCGATGTCGACTACGGCTTCACCGAAGCCAAGACCACCTACGGCGTCATCGGCGTCAAGGTCTGGGTCTTCAAGGGCGAGGTGCTGGAGCACGACCCGATGGCGCTCGACAAGCGTCTGGCCGGCGAAAGCGGCCCGGCGGGCGAGGGCGGCGGGCGTGATCGCGACCGGGATCGCGACCGCGGGCCGCGGCGCGATCGCCGCGAGCAGCAGAACGCCTAGGGATCTGAAGTCATGCTTTCTCCGAAGAAGACCAAGTACCGTAAGCAGTTCAAGGGCCGCATCCACGGGATGACGAAGGGCGGCGCGACGCTGAACTTCGGCTCCTACGGCCTCAAGTCGGTCGAGCCCGAACGCATCACCGCGCGTCAGATCGAGGCGGCCCGCCGCGCGATCACCCGCCAGATGAAGCGCCAGGGCCGGGTGTGGATCCGGATCTTCCCGGACGTGCCGGTCACCGACAAGCCGGCGGAAGTGCGGATGGGCAAGGGCAAGGGCTCGGTCGAGTACTGGGCCGCTCGCGTTCATCCGGGCCGGATCATGTTCGAAATCGACGGCGTGCCGGATGATGTCGCGCGCGAAGCCCTGCGCCTCGGCGCCGCCAAGCTTCCCGTGAAGACGCGGATCGTCACCCGGATCGACGCCGCCGCGCCGGAGCACGCGTGATGAAGATCGAAGACGTTCGGGGCATGACGCCCGACCAACTCGCCGAGCAGCTGCTCTCGCTGAAGAAGGAGCAGTTCAACCTGCGCTTCCAGAAGGCGACCGGCCAGGTCGAGAAGACCCACCGCGTGGGCGAGGTGCGCAAGGACATCGCGCGCATCCAGACCGTGCTGAAGGCCAAGCAGGCCCAGGCCTAGGAGACGAGGGATATGCCGAAACGAATTCTCGAAGGCGTCGTCGTCTCCGACAAGGGCGACAAGACGGTGGTGGTGAAGGTCGAGCGGACCTTCCTGCACCCGGTGCTGAAGAAGACCGTCCGCCGGTCGAAGAAGTACCACGCCCACGACGAGGCCAACGCCTACAAGGCCGGCGAGATCGCGCGCATCATCGAGTGCGCGCCGAAGTCGAAACTCAAAACCTGGGAAGTGCTGCCTAAGGGCGGCGCGGCCCAAGCCTAAGGATCTGCTCCCATGATCCAGATGCAAACTAACCTGGACGTCGCCGACAATTCCGGCGCTCGCCGGGTCATGTGCATCAAGGTGCTCGGCGGCGCCAAGCGCCGCTACGCCGGCGTCGGCGACCGCATCGTGGTGTCCGTGAAGGAAGCCATCCCGCGCGGCCGTGTGAAAAAGGGCGATGTGCTGCAGGCGATCGTCGTGCGCACGAGCCAGAGCATCAAGCGCAAGGACGGCTCGGTGATCCGCTTCGACAAGAACGCGGCGGTGATCGTGAACAAGCAAGGCGAGCCGATCGGCACGCGGATCTTCGGCCCGGTTCCCCGCGAACTGCGCGCGAAGAACCACATGAAGGTCATTTCGCTCGCGCCCGAGGTGCTGTGATGGCGGCGAAGATCAAGAAGGGGGACCGCGTCGTGGTCCTCACCGGCAAGGACAAGGGCCGCCAGGGCGAAGTGCTCCGGGTGTTCCCGAAGGAATCCCGCGTGCTGGTGCAAGGCCTGAACATCGTTCAGCGGCACACGCGCCCGACGCAGTTCGACCCGCAGGGCGGGATCAAGAACAAGGAAGCGCCGATTCACGTGTCGAACGTGGCCGTCGTCGACTCCAACGGCAAGGCGACCCGCGTCGGCTTCCGCGTGGATGGCGACAAGAAGGTCCGCGTCGCCAAGACGACCGGCGAGGTGATCAATGGCTGACGAAGCTTACGAACCGCGGCTCAAGACCGAGTACCGCACGCGCATCCGCAAGGCGATGAAGGATCAATTCGCCTACACCAACGAGATGCAGATCCCCAAGCTGGACAAGATCGTCCTGAACATGGGCATCGGCGAGGCGGTGGGCGACTCCAAGAAGGTGCAGGCGGCGATCGCCGACCTGACGCGGATCGCCGGCCAGAAGCCTGTGCCGACCAAGGCCCGTAATTCGATCGCCGGCTTCAAGCTGCGCGAAGGCATGACGATCGGCGCCAAGGTCACCCTGCGCAAGGATCGCATGTACGAGTTCCTGGACCGGCTGATCACCATCGCGCTGCCGCGCGTGAAGGACTTCCGGGGCCTGAAGCCCACCTCGTTTGACGGCCGTGGCAACTACGCCATGGGTCTCAAGGAGCACATTGTGTTCCCGGAGATCAACTACGACCAGATCGACCAGATGTGGGGCATGGACATCATCGTCGCCACGACTGCGAAGACCGACGACGAAGCGCGCGCGCTTCTCAAGGAATTCCAGTTCCCGTTCGTGCAAGCGTAACGGGAGGGAAAGAGCACCATGGCTAAGAAAAGCGCCGTCAACCGCAACGAGCAGGTCAAGAAGCTCGTCAAGCAATACGCCTCCAAGCGCGAAGCGCTGAAGGCGATCGCCAATGACGAGAGCCTGCCGCTCGAGGATCGTTTCGAAGCCCGGCTGAAGCTTGCTGAGCTGCCGCGCAACTCGTCCAAGACCCGCATCCGCAATCGCTGCGAGGTCACCGGGCGCCCGCGCGCCTATTACCGCAAGCTGAAAATGAGCCGCGTGTCGCTCCGCGAACTGGGTTCGCAGGGCTTGATCCCCGGCCTCGTCAAGTCGAGCTGGTAGGAGGGTCTCTCATGGTCAACGACCCCATCGGCGATCTGATCGCCCGCATCAAGAACGCGGCGATGCGCAATCGCAGCAAGCTCACCACGCCGGCCTCGAAGATGCGCGCCCGCCTCCTCGACGTGCTGCTGGATGAAGGCTACATCCGCGGCTACCACCTGGTGGAGAAGCCCGGCGCCTTCCCCGAGTTCGAGATCGAGCTCAAGTATTTCGACGGTCAGCCTGTGATCGTCGAGATCAGCCGCGTCTCCAAGCCGGGCCGCCGCGTCTATTCGTCGATCAAGGACCTGAAGCCGGTGAAGAACGGCCTCGGGATCTCGATCCTGTCGACGCCGAAGGGCGTCATGTCGGACACGGCCGCGCGGGACGCGAACGTGGGCGGCGAAGTGCTCTGCCGGGTCTACTAAGATGTCGCGGATCGGAAAGAAGGCGGTCGCCGTGCCCAGCGGGGTGACGGTGACCATCGACGGCCAGACCGTCACGGTGAAGGGCCCCAAGGGCCAGCTCGCCTGGACCGTGGCCGACGAGATCGAAGTGCGCCAGGAAGGCCAGGAGCTGGTCCTCTCCAAGCGCAACGAGGCCACGCGGGCGCAAGCCATGTGGGGCCTCTCGCGCACCCTGGTGAACAACATGGTCGTGGGCGTCACACAGGGCTACGAGCAGACGCTCGAGCTGGTCGGCGTCGGCTACCGCGCGGCGATGAAGGGCCAGGCGCTCTCCATGCAGCTGGGCTTCAGCCACGACGTGGACATCGCGCCGCCCGCCGGCGTGACCTTCGCCACGCCGAAGCAGACCGAGATCAAGATCTCGGGCATCGACAAGCAGGCGGTCGGCGAGATCGCCGCCCGCATCCGCCGCATCCGTCCGCCGGAGCCCTACAAGGGCAAGGGCGTGCGGTACGCCGGCGAGAAGGTCCGCCGCAAGGAAGGGAAGAAGAAGTAAGATGGCCCTCTCTGCTCGCGACACCACAAAGCGCCGCGCCCAGCGCGTTCGCGTCCGCCTGCGGAAGGTCGCCGGCGGCCGTCCGCGGCTGTCCGTCTTCCGCTCGGCGAAGAACATCTACGCTCAGATCATCGATGACGAACGCGGCGTGACCGTCGCGGCCGCCTCGACGCTGGAAGGCGACGAGAAGGGCAAGAAGGGCGCCGACAAGGACGCCGCCGCCCGCATCGGCGCGCTGATCGCCCAACGCGCCATCGAGAAGGGCGTAAAGGAGGTGGTCTTCGACCGCGGCGGCTACCTCTATCACGGCCGGGTCAAGGCCCTGGCGGACGCCGCGCGCGAAGCCGGCCTGAATTTCTGAGGAACGATCGATGGCTCGCAGGAATGAAGAGCGCGGCGACCGTCGCAATCGCGAAGAAGAGCGCGACAGCGAAATCGTCGAGAAGCTGGTCCACATCAACCGCGTCGCCGCCACCGTGAAGGGCGGCCGCCGGTTCTCGTTCGCCGCCCTGATGGTGGTGGGCGACCAGAAGGGCCGCGTGGGCTTCGGTCATGGCAAGGCGCGCGAAGTGCCGGAAGCCATCCGCAAGGCGACCGAAGAAGCCAAGAAGTCGATGATCCGCGTGCCGCTGCGCGAGAGCCGCACCCTGCATCATGACGGCAATGGCCGTTGGGGCGCGGGCAAGGTCATGGTCCGCGCGGCGCCTCCCGGCACCGGCGTGATCGCCGGCGGCCCGATGCGCGCGGTGCTGGAAACCCTGGGCGTCCAGGACGTCGTCGGCAAGTCGGTCGGCTCGTCCAACCCCTACAACATGGTGCGCGCGACCTTCGAGGCGCTGAAGGCCCAGGCCTCGCCCCGCCAGGTCGCCGCCAAGCGCGGCAAGAAGGTCTCCGACGTGGTCGGCCGCCGCGCTGACGGCGCCTCCGCCACCGCGGCGGCCGCCGCCGACGCGGAAGGATAGGTTCAAGATGGCTACTGTCACCGTTCGCCAGACCGGCAGCCCGATCCGCCGGAAGAAGGACCAGCGCGCGACGCTCGTGGGCCTCGGCCTCAACAAGCTCGGCCGGACCTCCACGCTCGAGGACACGCCTTCCGTCCGTGGGATGATCGCCAAGGTCGCCCACATGGTGGAAGTCGTCGAAGGGTAGGCTGCTTTCCCTCTCCTGTGCGGGGAGGGACCGGCTGCCTTCGCCGCCCAGGGTGGGGGAGTAGGGTTCAAACTCCGAGCCCGATCCTGTATTCCCCACCCGATCGGATTTCGCCCGATCACCTTCCCCATGACCGGGAGGGAGTTTGAAAACGCCGAGTCGGAGCGTCCGCTCCGGCGCTAGATCTCGTCAGGAGAGGCAAGATGACCAAGCTCAACGAACTCGCGCCGCGTCCCGGTTCGACCAAGGGCCGCATGCGCGTCGGCCGCGGCCCGGGCTCGGGCAAGGGCAAGACCGCCGGCCGCGGCGTGAAGGGCCAGAAGGCGCGCTCCGGCGTCGCCATCGCGGGCTTCGAGGGTGGCCAGATGCCGCTGCACATGCGCATGCCCAAGCGCGGCTTCAACAATCCGTTCGCCAAGGAGTTCGCGGAAGTGAACCTGTGGCGCATCGAACAGGCGATCGCCGCGGGCAAGCTGGACGCGGGCCAGCCGATCGACGCCGAAACCCTGGTCAAGGCCGGCGTGGTGCGCCGCGCCAAGGACGGCGTGAAGCTGCTCGGCAAGGGCGAGCTGAAGTCGAAGATCAACATCACCGTCTATTCGGCGACGGCGGGTGCGCGCGCGGCGGTCGAGAAGGCCGGCGGCGCCTTGACCACCACCAAGCCGGAAGCGGCCGCAGAAGCCTGATCCGGCCCGGCGACGCCGCCGGTCCAGCCCCGGCTGGGGCAAGGGGCCGCAAGCCTCTTCGCAGCCGATGTTTGCTAGGCGGACCGGCGCGTCATATCTGATCGGGACATCGAGTCAGGGGACATGCTGAATGGCTTCGGCCGCTGAACAGCTCGCCGCGAACATGAACTTCGGCGCCTTTGCGAAGGCGACCGAGCTTCATAAGCGCATCTGGTTCACGATCATCGCGATGGTCGTGTACCGCCTGGGCACCTACATCCCGATTCCGGGCATTTCCGCCGCCGCCTTCGCCGAGGCCTTCCAGGGCCAGGCGAAGGGCATCTTGGGCATGTTCAACATGTTCTCGGGCGGCGCTGTCGAGCGGATGGCGATCTTCTCGCTGAACGTCATGCCCTACATCTCGGCGTCGATCATCGTGCAGCTGCTGGGCACGGTCTATCCGCCCTGGGAGAAGCTGCGGAAGGAAGGCGGCGAGGCGGGGCGCAAGACGCTCAACCAGTACACCCGCTACCTGACCGTGGCGCTGGCGCTGTTCCAGTCGTTCGGCATCGCCATGGGCCTGCAGGCCAGCGAGGGCCTAGTCGACAATCCCGGCGCCTTCTTCGTCGTGTCGACGGTCGTCACGCTCACCGGCGGGACCATGTTCCTGATGTGGCTCGGCGAGCAGATCACCAGCCGCGGCGTCGGCAACGGCATCAGTCTGATCATCTTCGCCGGCATCGTGGCGGTTTTCCCGCGCTATATCGGCCAGGCCTTCTCTCTGGCGCGGACGGGCGCGATGAGCGGCGGCGTGCTGTTCCTGATCGCGATCCTGATCGTGGCGGTGACCGTGGCCATCGTCTTCATGGAGCGCTCGCAGCGGCGGCTCTTGGTGCAGTATCCGAAGCGCCAGGTGGGCAACCGCATGTTCGGCGGCGACACCTCCTTCCTGCCGCTGAAGATCAACACCTCCGGCGTGATCCCGCCGATTTTCGCCTCCAGCCTGCTGCTGTTGCCGACCACGGTGATGGGTTTTGCGGTGAACGGGGCAGGGAGCAATCTCCCGACCTGGCTGCAATGGTTGCCGGCGCTGACGGGCCAGCTGCAGCACGGACGCCCGCTGTTCATGGTGCTTTACGGCGCGCTGATCATTTTCTTCTGCTTCTTCTACACCTCCGTCGTCTTCAATCCCGACGACACGGCGGAGAACCTGCGCAAGTACGGCGGCTTCATGCCTGGCATTCGTCCCGGCAAGCGCACCGCGGAGTATCTCGACTTCGTGCTGACGCGCCTGACGGTGATCGGGGCCGCCTACATCGCGCTGGTCTGCCTGCTGCCGGAAGCGCTGATCGGCTTCTACAACGCGCCCTTTTACATGGGCGGCACGTCGGTCCTGATCGTGGTCAGCGTGACGATGGATACAGTCACCCAGATTCAGTCCTACCTGCTGCAGCACCAGTACGAAGGGCTGATCAAGAAATCGAAACTGAGAGGCATGCGCGGCCGCTGATACGGCGGCGTCAACGCCGGATCCAACGACAAGGCCGGCGGGGAGGGCGAGTAGACGATGAATCTGATCCTGTTCGGGCCCCCCGCGGCGGGCAAGGGAACGCAAGCCAAGCGTCTGGTGGACACCCGTGGGATGGTGCAGCTTTCCACGGGCGACATGCTGCGCGCGGCGATCGCCTCGGGATCGGAGCTCGGCGCGCGTGTCCAAGGGATCATGGAGAGCGGCGGGCTGGTCAGCGACGACATCGTCATCGCCCTCATCGAGGAGCGGCTGGCCGAGGCGGAAGCCGCGGGCGGGGCGATCTTCGACGGCTTCCCGCGCACGCTCGCCCAGGCCGAGGCGCTGGACCTCATGCTGAAGCGCCGCGGCAGCCAGATCGACAAGGTCGTGCGGCTGAAGGTCGACGACGCCGCGCTGTTGCAGCGGATCGCCGGGCGCTTCGCCGAGAGCGGCCGGGCGGACGACAATCCGGAGACTTTCAAGGTCCGGCTCGCGGCCTACAACGAGCAGACCGCACCCCTGCTCCCTTACTACGAGGGCCAGGGCAAGCTGGCGGAGGTCGACGGCATGGGCACGATCGAAGCCGTGACCGGCGCGATCGACGCGGCGCTAAGCAAGGTCAACGCCTGACGTGACGGGTGCGGCGCCGCTCCCCCGCGCGGCGCTGGACTGCTTTCTCTGCGGCCAGCCCATGCGGCCGGACGCCCTGGCGGGGACTTTCCGCTGCCGCCCTTGCGGCTTCTATCGCAGCGCCTTCCCGGTGGAAATCAACCGCACGGCCGAGGACCGGCTGGACGAGACTCGGCGCGAGCGGGCGCTGAAGGCGCTGCGGGTCGCCAACTTCGCCCGCTTGCTCGACGCGGCCGCGCCCCACCTCGCGCCTGCGGCCACACTGCTCGACGTGGGCTCTGCGCACGGCTGGTTCCTGGAGGCCGCCGCCGCCCGCGGCTACCGCGTGACAGGCCTGGAGCCGGACCATGAGGTCGCCGTGCGGGCGAGCGCCGCGGGCGCGCCGGTGATCGAGGGCTTCTTCCCTGACGCCCTGGCGCCCGGCGCGACCTTCGACGCGATCAGCTTCAACGATGTCTACGAGCACCTGCCGGACCCGCACGCCATGGCCGAGGCGGCGCGCGCGCGCCTGAATCCGGGCGGCGTGCTCATCCTCAACCTGCCGATGGCCGAGGGCGTGGTTTTCCAGGCGTCCCGGCTCGCGGCGCGCTTCGGCGCAAGCGGTCCGCTCGCGCGGATGTGGCAGGTGGGCCTGCCGTCGCCCCACCTGGCCTACTACACGCGGCGCGCGCTCCTGACGCTGATGCGCGGGCACGGCTTCGAAACCCTCGCCCAGGGGCGCCTGCCGTCGATGACCACACGCGGCCTGTGGGCGCGCATCCGCTATGATCGCAGCGTGTCGGCGGTGAAGGCTGCGGCCCTCTACGTCGCAGCCGCGGGGATCGCTGCGGTGAGCGGCCTGCTGCCGGCGGACATCGGCTATGTCATGCTGCGAAAGAGCTGAGTCCCGAACGCCCCCTCAGTATCGGCGCGGAACGCGCCGAGACGGAGGGGGCGTTCAAGCCGCCGCGTAGGCGTCGATGGCGGCGAGGTGGCGCTCGATCTCCGCCGCCTCCAGGAACGACCCGGTGAAGCTGTTCTTCGCCAGGGTGATCAGGTCGTCGCGCGTCAGGCCCAACGCCTCCGTCGTGGCGATCCAGTTCTCCGCCAGGTAGCCGCCGAAGTAGGCCGGGTCGTCGGAGTTCACGGTGGCCTTCAGGCCGAGCTCCAGCATGCGCTTCAGGGGATGCGCCGCAAGATCGCGCACCACGCAGAGCTTGAGGTTCGAGAGCGGGCAGACCGTCAGCGTCATCCGCTCGCGGACGAGGCGGCGCACCAGCCCGGGGTCTTCGAGCGATCGGTTGCCGTGGTCGATCCGGTCGACATGCAGCAGGTCTAGCGCCTCGTGGACGTAGGCTGGCGGCCCCTCTTCGCCGGCGTGGGCGGTGAGCTTCAGGCCTCGTTCGCGGGCCGCGGCGAACACGCGGGCGAACTTGGCGGGCGGATGGCCGACCTCCGACGAATCGAGCCCGACTCCCACGAGGCGGTCGAGGTAGGGCTCGGCCTCGCCAAGGGTGGCGAAAGCCGCGTCCTCGTTGAGGTGGCGCAGGAAGCAGAGAATCAGCTTGGCGCCGACGCCCAGGTCCCGCTGGGCGTCGGCCATGCCGGCGAGCAGGCCGTCGGCGACCACCTTGAACGGGATTCCCCGGCCGGTGTGGGTCTGCGGATCAAAGAAGAGCTCGACATGGCGCGCCCCGTCCGCGGCGACACGGCGGAAGTAGGCCAGCGCCAGGTCGCGGAAGTCCTCCTCGGCGCGCAGCACGTCCGCGCCCTGGTAGTAGATGTCCAGGAAGTCCTGCAGGGCGCCGAAGGCGTAGGCCGCGCGCAGCGCCTCGACGGAGGCGAAGGGCAGGGTGATTCGGTTGCGCCTCGCGAACTCGAACATCTGCTCCGGCTCGAGGCTGCCTTCGATGTGCAGATGCAGCTCGGCCTTGGGAAGGCCGCGGATGAAGTCGGAAAGGCTCGCCATGGGCGGAGTGTGTGCGTGCGTGCGGCAGCGTCAAGCGGACGCCGCGCCCTGCGCTTCGCCATCATTGCGCCCAGGGCCCTGGGCATGTTTCCTTTACGCTCCTGGCGCAATGTCAGGCGAAATGACCTTCTCTCCCGGGTGGCGGATCGCTTCGACCGGGGTGGATGGCGCGTTCATATTTCCGCGTTTACGCATTGACGCGCCCATGCCGATCCATATAACGAAGCGCTTCCGCGAAAGAGCGCGAAGGACGCGCCGGCCTGACCTGCGGGTCTACGGGGGCCGGGGCGCCGTTCGCGCTTCTCTTGCGTGCTAGGAGAGATTCCCACGTGGCCCGTATCGCTGGCGTAAACATTCCCACGAACAAGCGCGTCGTGATCGCGCTGCAGTACATCCATGGCATCGGCCCGGCGAAGGCGCGGGAGATCGTCGGCAAGGTCGGCATCGAGGACGCCCGGCGCGTCAACCAGTTGACCGATCAGGAAGTGCTGCAGATCCGCGAAGCCATCGACCGCGACTACACGGTCGAAGGCGACCTGCGCCGCGAGACCGCCGTCAACATCAAGCGGCTGATGGACTTGGCTTGCTACCGCGGCCTGCGTCACCGCAAGGGCCTGCCCGTCCGCGGCCAGCGCACCCACACCAACGCCCGGACCCGCAAGGGCCCGGCCAAGCCGATCGCCGGCAAGAAGAAGTAAGAGAGCTGATCTCCTATGGCCAAGGAACCGGCGCGCGTTAAACGCCGCGAGCGTAAGAACATCACTTCGGGCGTGGCGCACGTGAACGCCTCGTTCAACAACACCATGATCACCATCACCGACGCCCAGGGGAACACCATCTCCTGGTCTTCCGCCGGCATGATGGGCTTCAAGGGGTCGCGGAAGTCGACGCCCTACGCCGCGCAGATGGCGGCCGAGGACGCGGGCCGCAAGGCGGCCGAGCACGGCGTGCGGACCCTGGAAGTCAACGTTTCCGGCCCGGGCTCGGGCCGTGAGTCGGCGCTTCGAGCCCTGCAGTCGGTCGGCATGACGATCACCACCATCCGCGACGTGACCCCTATTCCGCATAATGGCTGCCGGCCGCCAAAGCGTCGGCGCGTCTGAGTCCGAGAAGTACGAAAATTCCGAGGCGCCGGACCGCGATTGCGGCCGGCGATCCTGCGTTCGAGGGACACCATCCGTGATCGAAAGAAACTGGAACGAGCTCATCCGTCCCGAGAAGCCGCTGATCGAGACCGGCGCCGACGCCAGCCGCAAGGCGCGGCTGGTGGCCGAGCCGCTCGAGCGCGGCTTCGGCGTGACGCTGGGCAACAGCCTGCGCCGCGTCCTTCTCTCTTCGCTGCAGGGCGCGGCCGTCACCGCCGTCCAGATCGACGGCGTCGTGCACGAGTTCTCGTCGCTGGAAGGCGTGCGTGAGGATGTCGTCGACATCGTCCTGAACATCAAGCAGCTCGCAGTGCGGATGCACTCCGAAGGCCCGAAGCGGATGACGCTCCGGGCCACCGGTCCGGGCGCGGTGACCGCCAGCCAGATCGAGGCGCCGTCCGACATCGAGATCCTCAACGGCGACCACGTGCTCTGCACCCTCGACGAGGGCGCCAGCGTGCGGATGGAGTTCACCGTCCAGACCGGCAAGGGCTACGTGGCCGCCGAGATGAACCGGCCCGAGGACGCGCCGATCGGCCTGATCGCCGTCGACGCGCTCTACTCGCCGGTCAAGCGCGTCGCCTACCGCGTCGAGCCGACCCGTCAGGGCCAGAGTCTCGACTACGACAAGCTGGTCATGGAAGTGGAGACCAACGGCGCGGTCTCGCCGGTGGACGCGGTGGCCTACGCCGCCCGCATCCTCCAGGACCAGCTGCAGATCTTCATCACCTTCGAGGAGCCGAAGAAGAAGGTCGAGGGCGAGGCCAAGCCCGAGCTGCCGTTCAACCCGGCCCTGCTCAAGAAGGTGGACGAGCTGGAGCTGTCGGTCCGTTCGGCCAACTGCCTGAAGAACGACAACATTGTCTACATCGGCGACCTGATCCAGAAGACCGAAGCCGAGATGCTGCGCACCCCGAACTTCGGCCGCAAGTCGCTGAACGAGATCAAGGAAGTGCTCGCCGGCATGGGCCTCCACCTCGGCATGGACGTGCCGAACTGGCCGCCGGAGAACATCGAAGAGCTCGCCAAGAAGTTCGAAGACCAGATGTAAGACGGCCCAGGATCCGCCCGGCGGATCCTGGATCCAGAGGATCGGAGCATGTCGAGCGGTCTCCGCCGACGTGTTACCCGCGCCAACTCCGGACCGTTTCGGCGGTTCGGGCCCGATGAAGCCGCAACAGCGGCGGAGGGCCCCGGCGCTTCGTGTTGACCCAGGCGGGAGCGGGCTGGGATTGGGTTGGACGGACGTAGACCCCGCAGATCGGGAGCGTCCAGCGGGCCGGATGGCCTAAGGAGATTTCGAGATGCGTCACGGCAAAGCTCACCGCAAACTGGGCCGCACGGCCGCTCACCGCACGGCGATGTTCGCCAACATGTCCGCCAGCCTGATCAAGCACGAGCAGATCGTCACGACCCTGCCGAAGGCCAAGGAACTGCGCCCCTTCGTGGAGAAGCTGGTGACGCTGGCCAAGCGCGGCGACCTGCACGCCCGCCGCCAGGCCATCGCCCAGGTCCGCGACGTGGCTCAGGTCGGCAAGCTGTTCTCCGTGCTGGGCCCGCGCTACCAGAGCCGCCAGGGCGGCTACATCCGCGTACTCAAGGCCGGTTTCCGCTATGGCGACAACGCCCCGCTGGCGGTGATCGAGTTCGTCGACCGCGACCCCGCCGAGAAGGGCAAGGACTCCGGCCCCGTCGCCGCGACCTTCGCCGAAGACTAGGTTTCAGCTCTCCAGGCTGATGTTTGGGAAGGCCCCGGACGGCGACGTCCGGGGCTTTTTCATTGGCGCCGTGCGGTGACGACGACCGCCTGGCCCGGGGCGCTGATCGGCCCGGTTCCGAATTGTGTCTCCAGCGCGCGCGTCACGGCCTCGACCGCTGCGCCCAGGTCTCCACGCGCATTGATCTCCCCACGCAGGGGCGTGCCGCAGCAAAGCCCTTCGGCGGCGCTGGCCGCGGACGGGGCGGCGGTCGGCAAGGCGACGGTCTCGATGGCGACCTCGTGGAAGCCGGCCTGGGCGAGCGCGCGTTCGATCAGGCCGCGGTCGTTCCAGCCGAACGGGGTGCGCGCGAAGAAGCCCGGCGGATCGCCCGGAAACAGCTCCGCCACCGTGTCGTGCGCCACCTGCGACAGCGCATTGCGGGACAGCTGGTCCCAGACATTGAAGACATAGCGCCCGCCGGGGCGCAGCACGCGCCTGGCCTCGCTGAAGCTCGCCGCCTTGTCGGGATAGAACATGACGCCGAACTGGCAGACGATGGCGTCGAAGCGCTGGTCGGGAAAGGGCAGGGCCTGGGCGTCGGCCGCCTCGAAGCGCACGTTCCGCGCCGCGCAGAGCCGCGCCGCCTCGGCCAGCATCGGGCCGTTGAGGTCGGTGGCGGTGATGGCGGCGTTCGGTGCGGCATCGGCGAGGGCGCGCGTCACCCGTCCCGTGCCGGCCGCGGTCTCCAGCAGTTCGCCGTCAAACCCCTTGAACCGCCGGCCCATGTCGCGGGCGTAGGGCTCGAACAGCATCGGCCCCAGGCAACGCTCGTAGATCTCGGGAATGGCTCCGACAAAGGCGGCGTCCGTCATGACCGGCCTCCTGAGAGGCGACGAGAATAGCATGCGCCGGTGGAACGTCGACGCCGGGACCGTTAGCATCGCCCTGACTAAAGCGGGAGGGATGGATGCCGCGCCTGGCGCGAATGCTTGTCTGGACGGCCTTGGCTCTTGGCGGCTTAAGCGGCGGTCACGCGCGGGCGGCCTCGATCGATCCGCAGCTCCTCAAGCCGAACCTGGTCGAGGTGGAGCCGGGGCGACACATCCATTTCGCCTGCGTCGGCAAGGGGCCCCGGACCGTGGTGTTCGAGCAGGGTGAGGACGGCGCCATCACCAGTTGGCGCAAGGTCCAGGGCGCGGTGGCGGCGTTCGCGCGGACCTGCGTCTATGACCGCGCCGGCTTCGGGCTGAGCGATCCGCCGAAGGACCAGATCTCCGGGATCTCGGTGGGCGACGACCTGCGTCGCGCCCTGCGCGCGGCCGATGTCAGCGGCCCCGTCGTCCTCGTCGGCCATTCGATCGGCGGCTTCTACGCCCTGATGTTCGCCAACCGCTATCCGCAACAGGTTGCGGGACTGGTGCTGGTCGATCCTGGCTTCCCCGGCCAGTTCGCGCCCAGTTCGCCCAAACAGTTGAAGCGCGAGCGGCAGGCGATGGTGAAGCGCGACGCCGGCTACCTGCAGTGCGCGGCGCTGGCCAAGCAAGGCCAGATCTCGGCCGAGAACTCTCAGAACTGCTTCCAGATCCCGCCGGACCTCAGCCCGGAGGAGACCGCCTATTACACGCGGCTGAAGACCCAGCCGAACTGGTACGAATCCGAGGTCGCGCAGGCCAGCACCTACATTCCCCGCGAGGGTGAGACCGAGAGCCTCAGCTGGCGGCAGGAGCGTTTGGCGCGCCGTGATCTCGGCGCGACGCCGCTCGTGGTGCTGTCCTCGGCGACGCCGCCGCGCGAGAGCGTCCAGAACGACAAGGTCTATGCGGAGTTCTCCTCGCGCTGGAAGACCGGCCAGCAGGCGCTCGCCAAACGCTCCACCAAGGGCGAGTGGATCGAGGTCCCGGACTCCGGCCATGACATCCAGCTCGACCAGCCGCAGGTTGTGGTGGACGCGGTCAAGCGGGTGGTCGAGGCCTCCGCGCCCCCGCCCGCCGAGGCTAAGCCCGCCAAGGGCAAGGCCAAGTCCAGGGCGAAGCCGAAGACAGGGCCGAAGACGGGGACTCCGCGCAAGGCGACGCGCTGACTCGTCACATTCGATGTAACAGTTTAAGCGGAGAGGACCGTCCACGGAGGCCGCATGCGCCCGCTTCTTCCCCTGGCCCTCGCCGCAGCGCTGATCGCCCTCGCGCCGTCCATTGCGCTTGCCGGCCCTGCCCAGGCGGAGGTGCAGAAGGGCTACGCCCGGGTGGTCATGCAGCCCGACACCGCCTTCCTGACGGCCGAGGAACGTCGCGTGGTGAACCTGCTGATCCAGGCCGGCGACATGATGACCGCCATCTATGACAAGCAGCGGGCCGGAACCTCGCCGGGCCACGGCTTCTATCCGGCGGACCTGACGAAGGCCGAGCTGGACGGCTATATCGTCGCCCATCCGGCGGAGCGTGAAGCGCTGTTCGACGGCTACACCGTGGTCGCGCGCAAGGGCGGCAAGCTGGTCACCGTTCCCTATTCGGTGGCCTACAAGCCGGAGCTGACCCGCGCCGCGGCGCTGCTGGAGCAGGCAGCCGCCGCGACCAGCAACGCCAGCCTCAAGCAGTTCCTGGCCCTGCGCGCCCACGCCTTCCGCAGCAACGACTACTACCCGTCCGAGATGGCCTGGATGGACGTGACGGGCACGCCGATCGAGGTGGCGATCGGCCCCTACGAGACCTACACTGACGAGCTCTACGGCCAGAAGACGGCGTTCGAGGCCTTCGTCACCGTCAAGGACCCGAAGGAGAGCGCCAGGCTCGAGGTGTTCAAGAGCCAGCTGCGCGACATGGAGGCCAACCTTCCGGTCGAGGACCGCTACAAGAACTTCAAGCGCGGCGCCGCCTCGCCGATCGCCGTGGCGGACCAGGTTCGCGGCGGCGGCGACAATCTGCACGGGCCGCAGACCATTGCCTTCAACCTGCCCAACGACGAGCGGGTGCGCGAGGCGAAGGGGGCCAAGAAGGTGATCCTCGCCAATGTGCTGGGCGCCAAGTACGAGCAGATCCTGAAGCCCATCGCCGCCCGCGCCCTGGTCGCCGACCAGGCCGCGCTCGTGATCCGCGACTACATGGTCTACGAGACCCTGTTCCACGAGCTGTCGCACAGCCTGGGGCCAGGCTCGATCGTCGTCGGCGGGCGCGCGACGACGGTGCAGGCGGAGCTGAAGGACATTCACTCCACGGCCGAGGAAGCCAAGGCCGACGTGATGGGCGCCTACAACGTGCTCTTCATGATGCAGAAGGGGCAGATTCCGCCCGCCGAGCGGCCGCAGCTGATGGCCACCTACTTCGCCGGCCTGATCCGCGCCGCGCGTTGGGGGGACGAGGAGGCGCACGGCCGCGGCGCGGCGCTGCAATACGGCTATCTGAAGTCGAAAGGCGCCTTCGCCTGGGACGAGGGCCAGGAACGCTTTCGCGTGAACGACGAGGCGATGGCCGCGGGCATCCGCGATCTCACCGCCGAGATCGTACGGCTGCAGGGAAACGGCGATTATGCCGGCATGAAGGCCCTGTTCGATCGCTACGCCCACTTGGACGATCCGGCTCGCGCGGTGATCGCCACCTTGGGCGACGTGCCCGTGGATATCGCTCCGGTCTATCCGGATCGGGTGTGAGGGGGCGCCGCCCCGTCCTGCGGCCTAGCGCGGGACGGGACGCGCTGAATTTCAGCTCAGCTGATGATCCAGTCGGAGACCTTCACCTGGCTGGTCGTCACGTGCTCGAGATCGATGATGTAGTTCGGCCACTGCTGACCCGCGGCCGGGCCGTCACGGTCGAACAGGATGTTGGTCCCGCCATGACCGTCGTCCATCAGGCTGACGTAGCCGTCGCGGATCGGATCGGAGCCGGTGTAGCCCGCCGCCTTGAACAGGGCGGACAGGTCAAGCTTGTCTTGTCCCGGTGCAAAGTCGGTGATGTGGATCGGCGACCAGGGCTCCTTGGCGAAGACGAAGCGGTCGGCCCCGGCGCCCCCGGTCAGGGTGTCCGACCCCATGCTGGCTATGATCGTGTCCGCGCCGGACCCGCCGACCAGCGATGAGCCGACGGCGGTGGCGGTCAGGACCTTGCCGGCCGTGGAGGAGCTGTCGCCGGTCGACGGCGAGGTGGGGCTCGTCGGCGTGGTCGGCGTCGAGCCGGTGCTCGTTCCCGAGGCAGCCAGCTGGGCCCAGGTGACGCTGCTCGGGGACACGTGCTCGAGGTCGACGACGTAGCTCCCCCATTGTTGTCCGAGGGCCGCGCCGTCCCGGTCGAACAGGACCGCGGTCCCGCCGGCGCCGTCGCTGGTGAAGCTGACGTAGCCGTCGCGCACCGGGTCGCTGCCGGCATAGCCGGATGCCTTGAGCAGGGCCGACAGGTCCAGCTTGTCCTCGCCGAGTTTGAAGTCGGTGACGTGGATCGGTGACCAGGGCTCCTTGGCGAGAACGAAGCGGTCGGCCCCGCCGCCGCCGGTCAGGATGTCGGACCCCATGCTGGCGGTGATGGTGTCGGCCCCGGCCCCGCCCGTCAGTGTCGAGCCGACGGCCGTGGCGGTCAGCACCTGGCCGGCCGTGGAGGAGCTGTCGCCCGTCGAGGGCGGCGTGGGGCTCGTCGGGGTGGTCGGCGTCGAGCCGGTGCTCGTTCCCGAGGCGGTCAGCTGGGCCCAGGTGACGCTGCTGGGGGACACGTGCTCGAGGTCGACGACATAGTTCCCCCATTGCTGCCCGGCGGCCGCGCCGTCTCTGTCGAACAGGACCGCGGTTCCGCCGGCGCCGTCACTGGTGAAGCTGACGTAGCCGTCGCGCACCGGGTCGCTGCCGGCGTAGCCGGATTTCTTGAGCAGGGCCGAGAGGTCGAGCTTGTCCTCGCCGACCTTGAAGTCGGTGATGTGGATCGGCGACCAGGGCTCATTGGCCAGGACGAAGCGGTCCGCGCCGGCGCCGCCGGTCAGCTTGTCCGAGCCCATGCTGGCGGTGATGGTGTCGGCTCCGGCCCCGCCTGTCAGCGTCGAACCGACGGCGCTGGCGGTCAGAACCTGACCCGTCGTGGAAGAGCTGTCGCCGGTCGGCGGCGTAGAGCCGTCGGACGGGGGCGGCGGCGGCGGCGGCGGCGGCGGGGGCGGGGGCGGGGGCGGGCTGGGCGGCGGGCTGCTGGTCGAGGACCAAGGGTGCGAGAGGTCCAGCGCGGGTTCGCTCGACAGCGTCGTGGTGCCGCTCACTGTGACGCCCGAGCCGCTCGACATCGTGGCGACGTTCCACGCCTTGGTGCCGGAGACGGAGATCGGCGAGCCGCTGGCGTCCCAGACGAAGGCGCCGCGGCCCATGTCGTTCATCACGGTGTTGTTGGAG
>Ga0207668_10000572_pt1 | contig 23110 bp, 15 predicted proteins | sample KBSS43metaG_FD_184323 | JGI IMG/M metagenome (GOLD analysis project Ga0207668, IMG submission 184323) | Switchgrass rhizosphere microbial communities from Kellogg Biological Station, Michigan, USA - KBS S4-3 metaG (SPAdes) (version 2) | ecosystem: Host-associated > Plants > Roots > Rhizosphere...
GATTCGACGAAGTGCGCGTCCATCGGATGCGGCTGCGCCGCATTGCGCAGCAGCATCTGGCGGATCAATCCGATCGAGACCGGCGAACGATCCTTCACCAGCGCGCGCGCGAATGCGCGTGCCTCGTCCACCAGCCGATCAGCCGGTACCACTGCCCGCACCAATCCAGCCTCGTGCGCCTCGGCCGCATCGAAGATGTCCGCGCGATACGCCCATTCGAGCGCGCGCTCATGGCCGACGATGCGCGGCAGGAACCAGCTGGAGCACGCTTCCAGCACGATGCCGAGCCGGCCGAATACGAAGCCGAAGCGCGCTTTGTCGGAGGCAAAGCGGAAGTCCATCGGCAGCAGCATCGTCGATCCGATGCCGACGGCAGCGCCGTTGACGGCGCCCACGATCGGCTTCAGGCAATCATACATGGCCAGGGCGACGCGCCCGCCGGTGTCGCGCACGCCCTTCAGCAATGCGGGATCGTCCGGGTTTTCGCGCAGGTCGGCGAGGGTGGGCTCCATGCTCTCGTCCAGCCCAAAGACGTTGCCGCCAACCGACAGGTCCATGCCCGCGCAGAACGCGCGGCCTTCGCCGGTGACGACGATCGCCTTCACGGCGTCATCGCCGCTCGCACGCCCGTAAGCGTGGACCAGTTCCTCGCACATCTGCACGGTGAAGGCGTTGAGCTTGTCGGGGCGGGCGAGCGTGAGCAGCAGGATGCCGTCGTCATCCACCTCATAGCGGATCGTTTCGTAAGTCATCGTCTCACTCCCCTGTCAGCGCGGCGGCGCGGGCCAGCGCTTCCCTGCATTCGGCCACCAAGCGCTCGACCAGCTCGGCACAGCTCGGCACGTCGTCCATCAGGCCCACCCCCATCCCTGCCCAGACGAGCCCGGCATCGATCTGCCCCGTCGCCAGCGCTTCGCGCCCGCGTGCGCCCGAGACAAGCTCGCGCACGTCCTCGAACGTCGCGCCCGGGCGCGCCTGCCGCGCGAGCACCTCCGCGGAGACGGCGTTGTGGAGCACGCGCGCGGTATTGCGGAAAGGCCGGAAGATCAGGTCCGTATCCCGCTCGCTCGCAGCGACCAGGGCCGCCTTGATCCCCGGATGCACCGGGGCCTCCTGCGTCAGCATGAAGCGGGAGCCCATCGTCACCCCTTCCGCGCCGAGCGTGAGCGCCGCCGCCATGCTCCGCCCCGTCGCCATCCCTCCGGCGGCGAGCAGCGGCACGTCAAGGGCGCGGGCGGCAGCCTGGATCAGCACCAGGCCCGGGACATCATCCTCTCCCGGATGGCCGGCTGCCTCGTACCCGTCGATGCAGATCGCATCCGCGCCGGCGCGCTGCGCGGATAAAGCGTGGCGGACGGATGTGCATTTATGGACGATCCGGATGCCGGCTTCCTTGAAGCGCGCAATGAACTCCGCCGGACTGCGACCAGCCGTCTCGACGATACGTACGCCGGAGGCGACGATCGCCTCGACATAATCCGCATAAGGCGGCGGGTTGATCGTCGGCAGGATCGTGAGGTTCACGCCGAACGGCTTGTCCGTCATCGTGCGGCAGCGGGCGATCTCCGCGGCGAGCGCGTCCGGCGTCGGCTGGGTCAGCGCGGTCAGGATGCCGAGCGCGCCGGCGTTCGAGACGGCGGAGGCGAGCTCCGCGCGGCCCACCTGCTGCATCCCGCCCTGAACGATCGGGTAGCGTGTACCCATAAGGTTCGTGATCCGTGTGCGCATACCCCTCCCTTTCGCCTTCGCCCTCAGTAATGCCGCCCCAGGCCGCCGTCGTGGTACAGGGCCGCACCGGTTACGAAGCGCGCTTCTTCGGAGGCGAGATAGACGAAGGCGTGCGCCGTGTCTTCCGGTTGGCTGGAAATGCCGAGGGGCGCCATGCCGGCGATGGCCGCCTCCGCGGCGTCGGCCGACTCCCACAATCCCTGTCGGGCGTAGTCCGCAAGCCCTTCGTGGATCAGTGGTGTCATGGTCAGGCCCGGGTGAACCGAATTGACCCGGATCCGCCGCGGCCCGAACTCGGCCGCGGCGCACATCGTCAGCATCCGCGCCGCTGCCTTGGAGACGTGGTAGCCGATATTGTTGCCGCTCGGCATGTAGGTGGCCATCGAACAGTTGTTGATGATTGCCCCGCCGCCCGGAAAGCGTTCGGCGGCCTTCTCCAGCGCGGGTGCGCAGTGCTTGATGCCAAGGAACAGCGCATCGTGGTTCACCGCCATGACTTTGCGCAGATCCTCCAGCGAACAGTCGGCGATGCCCGCATGGACGGCAATGCCGGCATTGTTGACGAGCACGTCGAGGCCGCCATGTTCGGCCACGACCGCGTCGACGAGACGGAGCCAGTCCGCCTCCGCAGTGACGTCCTGCGCGACGAAACGGAACCGCCCCTCTCCGCCTGCGGCCGCCATGCGTGCCGTAATCGCGTCGGCCTCATCGCCGCGCAGATCGGTTCCGATGACCGCTTTCACGCCCTCGCGCAGGAAAGCCTCGCAGATCGCAACGCCGATATTGCCACTGCGCCCGGCACCCGTGACGATCGCAACCTTTCCCTGCAAACGCGCCATTTCGTTCATCTCCCGTCAGTTTCGCTCTTTATCGAACGTTCCGGTTCGCTTAGAACGCTGTGCCAGAGGCGCGGGCAGTAAAGCAACCGCGCGACAGGTGCGCGGGAGAGCCGGACATGCAGGTCGATCGACGAGACATTCTGCGGATTGGCGCCGCCGGCGTTGGCGTGCTGGCCCCCGCGCCCGCATTCGCTGCCTCACCGAAGGCGCCGCCTCCGCTCATGCCGGTCGACCTGCGCGTGTGCGGACTCACGGAACCGCTGGCGCTCGGCCGCCATGCGCCACGCTTCGGGTGGCGGCTCGCCGGGCCGGGCGGCAGCCAGACCGCCTATCGCATCGCGGTGGCGCGCGAGCGCGAAGCGCTCACGCAGGGCGGGCCGCTGCTCTGGGATACCGGGCGGGTCACCTCCCCCGCTTCATTGGACATTGCCTATGACGGACCGGCACTGCCGGCCCGTGCCCGGCTATGGTGGCAGGTCACGGTGTGGAGCGAGGGAGGGGCCACGCCGCAGCTGTCTGCCCCGTCCTTCTGGGAAACCGGTCTTATTGCCGATTCCGACTGGGTTGCCGGCTGGCTCGCCGCCGAAACCGAGACCGCACGGCTGGACCGGGCGGCAGGCCTGCACTGGGTGGCGCCGGAGGGGACGACGCCGATCGGCGGCAAGGTGGCATTTCGCACAGAGATCAAGGTTTCACGCGCGCAGGAAGCGGTGCTGTTCGTCAGCGGCCACGCGCTTGGCGGCGTCTGGCTGAACGGGCAGCCCGTCGCCACCAGCGAGGACGATCCCGCCAGTTGGACGACGATGGCGCCCTTTCCGCTGAAGCTCGCCCGGGGCCCCAATGTCGTGGCGATAGAACTGACCAGGCAGTCCGGGATCGGCATACCTCCGGCCGCACTCGCGACGATCCTGCGGATCGGCCCGGATCTGCGCGAGCGGCGCTCCACCGCCGAAGGCTGGACGGCGATGCGGGATGCGCCGGAGGGCTGGCAGCAGCCGGACTTCGACGCCTCCGGCTGGGCGCCCGCCAGTCCGAGCACGGCAAAGATCACGGGGGAACCCTGGCCGCTCGATCCGGCGATGCTGCTGCGGCGTGCATTCTCGGTCGCGCGGCCGATCCGCTCAGCCCGGCTCTACGCGACCGCGCTTGGCACATATGATGCGTGGCTGAACGGCCGCCGCGTGTCGGACGCGCGTCTGGCGCCCAGCTCGACCGACGCGAGCAAGCGCATCCTCTATCAGGCCTACGACGTGACGGCGCTGCTGCGCGACGGCGCCAACGTGCTCGGCTTCGCGGTCGGAGACGGCTGGTATGCAAGCGAGTACAGCAACGGCTCGCGTTACGCCTTCGGTCCTGCGCCGCGACGGCTCCGCGCCCAGTTGGAGCTGACCTATGCAGACGGCGGCGTTGAGACGATTGCGACCGGCCCCGGGTGGACGATCGCGCCCTCGCCCATCCTGTCGTCGGAGATATACGACGGAGAGGTGTTCGACGCACGGCTGGAGCAGCCGGGCTGGTCAGCGCCCGGCTTCACCGCCGCCAACTGGCTGCCGGCGCGGGCCGCGGATGCACCCGCCATCGCCATAGACCCGGAGGACTGCCCGCCCATCCGCGTCACCGAAGAACGCCAGGCCACCGCCATCACGCAGCCTGCGCCCGATGTCTCGGTCGTCGATTTCGGGCAGAACTTCGCCGGCTGGGTGCGGCTGCGCGTCCGGGGACGCGCCGGCACGCGGGTCGAGCTTCTCTATGCCGAAGTGCTGCGCGCCGATGGGCGGGTCGACCAGTCGAACCTGCGCACCGCATGGGCGCGCGACACGTACATTCTCAAGGGTGAGGGTGAGGAGGTCTGGGAGCCGCGCTTCACCTATCACGGCTTCCGCTACGTGGAGCTGCGCGGCCTGCCCGAAGCAGCCACCACGCAGACCCTGACCGGGCTCGTCGGCCACACGGACCTGCCCGAAACCGGGGTCTTGCGCGTCGGCGATCCCGTCATCCAGAAGTTCTGGCAGAACTCGTTGTGGAGCCAGCGTTCGAACTTCTTCGGCCTTCCGACCGACTGCCCGCAACGCGACGAGCGGCTCGGGTGGATGGGCGATGCGGGAATGTTCTGGCCCGCAGCGGCCTGGAACATGGATGTCGGCGCCTACACCGCCCGCGTGATGGCCGACATGCGCGCCGGCCAGGGCCGCTCCGGCAACTTCCCGGACGTGATCCCACCCTTCGTCCCCGGTGTTTCAACGGCCTCGCCGGGCTGGGCCGATGCGGGCGTGATCCTGCCGCACACGACGTGGCGGCGTTCGGGCGACACAGGCGTGATCCGCGACAACTGGGATGCGATGGACCGCTATCTCGGCTGGATAGCAGGTAACAATCCGGGTCATCTGTGGAAGAAGTCGCGCGGCGCGGATTATGGCGACTGGCTCGCGGTGGACGCGAACCCCAAGACTCCGGGCGAGGCGACGACACCGAAGGATCTGGTCGGAACCGCCTTCTGGGCCGCGGACGCCGCAATGATGGCCGAGATGGCAGCGGCGATCGGCCGCTCCGCCGATGCCGCCCGCTATCGCGCGCTGTTCGACGCCATCCGTGCCGCCTTCGTCGCAGCCTATGTGAAGGCGGACGGCAGCATCGGCAATGGCAGCCAGACCAGCTATGTGCTGCCGATCCGCTTCGGCCTGCTCTCCCCCGCCGCGCGCGCGGAGGCCGGGCGCCGGCTGGCCGCGGACATCGCCCGTCGCGGGGGCACGCTGTCGACCGGTTTCCTGGGTACGCCGTTCATCCTCGATGCGCTGGTGATGGCCGGGCAGGAGACCGTCGCGGTAGGGCTGCTGCTGCAGCGCCGCTACCCGTCATGGGGCTACATGGTCGAGAAGGGCGCGACGACCATGTGGGAGCGCTGGAACAGCGACACCGGCGACGTGAGCATGAACAGCTACAACCACTATGCGTTCGGCGCGATCGGTGACTTCCTGTTCCGTCGCATCGCCGGGATCGATCCCGTGGATCCGGGTTTCCGGCGCATCCGGATCGCGCCCATCTTCGATGCGCGGCTCGGCAGCGGTGGCGCCACCTATCGCAGCGTGGCGGGCGAGATCCGCACCGACTGGCGGCGCGATGCGGCCCGGATCACGCTGGAGGCGATGCTTCCGCCGAACGTGGCCGGCGAGGTCGTGCTGCCGGCGGGCGAAGCGCGGCTGGACGGCGCGACGCTCGGACGGCGCGGGCTGGAAGCGGGTCAGCGGCGCATCGTGATCGGCCCGGGCACGCACCGCTTCACGGTTACGCCTGCCTGACGCCGCTCACTCCGCGAGCAGATCGCGCGCTTCGGCTGCGCCGTCGAGCAGCCGGTTGGCGCGTCCGGTGACGCGCCAACCGCCGAGCTCCCGCCTGAACGTCCAGCGGTTTGCGGCCACGCGGAACAGTTCGAACGCCTGCCCGGTCCAGCGCGCCACGGCAGAGTAGCAGACGGCGACCGCCTCATCGCCATCCACCGCGATATGCGGCGGACCGAGCATGTGCGCCGCGCCACCGCCGATCAGCGCCTGATGCATGTCGGCCTCGAACAGCGCGGCGATCTCCGCCCGTCCGCGCGCGACACCCAGCGGGCCGAGATCGTAGCGGCCATCTTCCGCCCACAGCGTCGCGGCGCCAAAGCTGTCGCCGCGGTCGACCGCCGGGCCGTAGCGCGCGATCAGGCCGGCAATTGCCTGTCGGTCGGCCAGCGCACGAACCTCGGCACGCAACCCGGCGATGTCGGCACGCAGGGCGGCCAGTTCCCCCTCCATCGGTTCAGCCCGCGATCACGACGTCGACGCCGGCCTGCTCCAGCATCGCCCGCGCAGCCGGCGGCAAAGCAGCGTCGCTGATGACGACGTCCACCTCGTCGAGCCCACACACGACGTTGCCGGACGAGCTCTGGAACTTGCTGTGATCGACCAGCAGGATCAGCTTCTCCGCGCGCTCGATCAGCCGTCTTTCGGCCGCGACCAGCACCACGTCCGCCTGCATCACGCCCTGCGGCCCGATCGAGGCGGCGCCCATGAACAGCTTGGGCGCGTGGAAGCGCGGCATCAGATCATCCCCCACCGCGGAGAGGATGATGTTCTGTTCGGGGAAGACCGATCCTCCCGGCACGATCAGCCGCGTGCCCGGCTGGCCGACCAGCGCGCTGACGATGTGCAGCGAATTGGTGAGCACCTGCAGACCAAGCCCACCGAGGTGCGGGCACATCTGCAGCGTCGTCGATCCGCCGTCGATCATCACGCCCTCGCCCGCCACACACAATGCGGCGGCGGCGCGGCCGATCGCCTCCTTGGCGGGCCGATTGCGATTGATATTCTCGTGAAACGGCACGCCGGACAGCCCCGGCCCGGCCCGGTTACCCGGCTCCACCGGCAGCGACACGCCGCCATGCACGCGCACCACGCGCATCTCGGATGCGAGCCGCTCCAGATCGCGGCGCAGCGTGGCCGAGGAGGCGGTCAGCTCACGCTGGAGATCGCGGAAAGCGATGAAGCCGCGCGTGGCGAGCAACGACAGGATCGTCTTCTCGCGTTCTGTAGCGTGCATCGGCGGCGGCTCTCCTTCCTCGCGATGCCATATGGACGCCGCCGCGGCTCGGCAAGGATCAGACGATCCCGGCGCCCAGACCGACCGGACGTCGCGCCTGCGCCTTGCGCATCCGCCAGCCGCTGGCGCGATACGCAGCGAGCGCATCCACTGCTCCGCCGGCCTCCATCCGGGCCATTGCCAGGATCGGCGTCACGTCGGTGCGATAGGCACGACGCAGCGCCTGGAACGCCATCATCGTATCGTTGCCTTCCTGCGCGAGGTGCAGCGCCTCGCGGTCGACCAGCACCGCCTTGGCATAGGCGGCGAAGATCGCCTCCGCCGAGGAGATCATGCTCTCGATCGGATCGGTCACGTTGTGCGACTGATCGATCATGTAGGCCGGCCGGAAGCCGTCCCGCGGGTTGAGCTCGGCCTCCACCAGTTCGTTGAAGACGAGGAACAGCTGGTGCGGGTTGATCGAACCCGAGTCCAGATCGTCATCGCCATATTTGCTGTCGTTGAAGTGGAAGCCGCCGAGCTTGCCGAAACGGTGGAGGCGGGCCACGATCTGCTCGATGTTCACGTTCGGCGCATGGTGGCCGAGGTCGACGAGGCACTTGCACTTTTCGCCCAGCGTCTGCGCGGCGAGGATCGACGAGCCCCAGTCCGAGATGACGGTAGAGTAGAAGGCCGGCTCGAACATCTTGTGCTCCAGCAGCATCCGCCAGTCGTCCGGCAGCGCGGCATAGACCTGCGCCGCCGCATCCAGATAGCGGTCCAGCGACCGGCCGAGATCCTGCTGCCCGGGAAAGTTGGTGCCGTCGCCAACCCACACGGTAAGGTCGGTCGAGCCGAGTTGGCGGCCGATCTCGATACATTCGATATTGTGCTCGACCGCCTGCGCGCGGGTCTCGGCGACCGTCGAGGACAGCGAGCCCGTCGAGTAGCTCTGGCCCTGATCCAGCTGGTCCTGGAAGGTATTCGAATTGACCGCGTCGAAGCCGAGGCCGAGGCTCGCCGCCTCCTCGCGCAGAGCGCGATAGTCGCTCACCTTGTCCCAGGGGAAATGCGGGGAGACGCGCGGGGTGGCGCGCGACAGCTGGTTGACGACCGCGCAATCCTCCAGCTTCTCATGGATGTTGGTCGGTTCACCGGGGATCGGGAACTTGGCGAAACGGGTGCCGCCTCGCCCTGCACCCCAGGTCGGGATCGCGACCGAGAAAGCGGCGACCTTTGCCTTCACCGCATCGATATCGATGCCGCGCCGGCCGAGCTGGCGGCCAAGGCTGTCATAGTCGTCCGCCAAGGCATCGGCCTGTGCGGCATTGGCTTCGTCGATCTGGTCCTGATTGAGCGGAAGCTCGGTCATCTTGCCTCTCCTTGACCCGTCGCTCAGCGCGTGAACGCCTGCGCGTTGCCGGCATCGACGTTGATGATGTTGGCGGTCGATTTGGCCGACGCTTCGGATGCGAAGAAGAAGACCGCCTCGGCGATATCCTCCGGCAGCACGTTGCGCTTCAGCATCGATCGATTGCGATAGAATTCCTCCAGCTCCTGGCCGGGATCGATGCCATAGGCGCCTGCGCGCTCCTTGCGCCAGTCACCGTCCCAGATCCGCGAGCCGCGGATCACCGCATCGGGATTGACGACGTTGACGCGAATGCCGTCACCGGCACCCTCGAGCGCGAGGCAGCGCGCAAGATGCACCGCTGCCGCCTTGGCAGAGGCATAAGCGGCCGCATTGGGCGTCGCGGCGAGCGCATTCTTGGAACCGATGAACACGATCGATCCGCCCTTCTGGGCGCGCATCAACGGGAAGGCCGCCCGCGCGGTAAGAAAGTAGCCCTCGACCAGCACGTCGTAATTCTTGCGCCACAGCGCGACGGTCGTTTCCTCGATCGGTGCGGATGAGGCGAGGCCGGCATTGCAGACGAGGATGTCGAGGCCGCCGAACTCCACCGCCGTCGCCTCGAACGCGGCACGGACCTGCGCCTCGTCGGTCACGTCGCATACCGCGCTGCGCACGACGTCGCGGCCAAAGGCGGCCGTCAGCGCGCCACCGGCCGTGGCCAGCGCCTCGCCGTCCCGATCGGTCAGCATCACGCAGGCGCCATCGGCCGCGAGCCGCCGTGCGGTGGCAAGACCGATGCCGCCGGCCGCACCGGTGACCAGCGCGACCTTGCCGACGAGCGGCTTCGGCTTCGGCATCCGCTGGAGCTTCGCTTCTTCCAGCGCCCAATATTCGATGTCGAACGCTTCCTGCTCGTCCAGCCCGATATAGCCGCCGATCGCCTCGGCACCGCGCATCACGTTGATGGCGTTGCCGTAGAACTCGCCCGCCAGTCGCGCGGTCGTCTTGTCCGCGGCGAAGGTGATGCGGCCGATGCCCGGGACCAGCACGACGACGGGATTGGGATCGCGCATCTTCGGATCGCTCGGGCGCGCGCAGCGATCATAGTAAGCCTGGTAGCCCGCCCGGTACGTCGCCAGCCGCTCGGCCAGATAAGCTGTGTCTTCGATCCGGGCGGGATCGAGCGTAAGCGGCGCGATCTTCGTGCGCAGGAAGTGATCGGGGCACGACGTGCCGACCGCGGCCAGCCGCTCGAAATCGGCCGAGCCGACAAACTCGAGCGCTTCCGCATCGTCCGAGAAATGACCGACCTTGCCGCGTGCGCCCGGCATCAGCGCGCGCAGCGCCGGCATCAGCGCAGCCGCCGCCGCGCGCCGCTCGGCGGGTTCGCGTGGGGCGACGATCGGGCCGCCGAACGCCGGACCGGCAGACAGCTTCTCGTTCAGGTAGCGCGCCGCATCGGCGATCAGATCGATGGTGTTGGCGTAGCAGCTCTCGGCGGTATCGCCCCAGCAGATGATGCCATGGCCGGCCAGCATCACGCCACGCAGCGACGGATTGGCGGCGACATAGTCGCGCAGGCGCAGACCGAGATCGAAGCCCGGCCGCTTCCACGGCAGCCAGCCGACCGCGCCACCCCAGATCGCCTGCGTCGCGGCTTCCCCGCCCGCCGAGGCGGCCAGTGCGATGATCGCGTCGGGGTGGACGTGATCGATATGGGCGAACGGCAGATAGCCGTGCAGCGGCGTGTCGATCGAGGCTGCGCGCGGATTGAGGTTGAACGTGCAGTGCGGCAGATAGCCGACCATCTCGTCCTCATAGGCGACGCCGCGGTACAGCCGTTCCAGCCCGAGCAGCTTGTCGAGATAGAGCGTGGAGAAACCGTCCAGCTTCATCGACCCGATGTCGCCACCCGAGCCTTTCACCCACAGCACCGTCACCGTCTCGCCCGTCAACGGATCCTGAGCCGGCAGCTTGGCCGAGGTGTTGCCGCCGCCGAAGTTGGTCACGGTCAGGTCCGAGCCGAGCAGATTGGAGCGATACAGCAGCAGCTCCTCGGGCGCCTTGCCCTTCGCGTCCGCATCCGACCAGCGGTTGCCGGGGACCGCAAACGGCAAGGCGGTGGCGGCGTTTGGATCGAGCAGGCCGAGCATGGCAACCTCTGTGATGTCGAGTAAGAAGATGCCCGACGGAATAGCGATTTCCTTGGCAACGCTCAATCATTTTCGCTAAATCATGATCATGAACGAGCATGGAGGGGATTTGGTGACGGGCCTTATCGTGGTCCTCGACATCGGCAAGACGCTGTCCAAGCTGACGCTCTGGACCGCCGCCGGCGTGCTGGTGGACCGCCGCACCCGCCCGAACGCACGCCATGTCGGAGGCCCTTACGCGACGCTCGACACGGACGGGATCGAGGCGTGGGTGGCCGAGACGCTGACGGCGTTCGCGCGCATGGGTCGGGTGGTGGCGATCGTGCCGGTCGGCCATGGCGCCGCGGCGGCGATCGTGCGTGACGGCCGGCTCGCCACGCCGGTGATCGATTATGAGAGCGCGCTGCCCGCTGCGGAGCGCGCCCGCTATGACGCGGGACGGGACCCTTTCGCGCTCACCGGATCACCCCCCTTGCCGGACGGCCTCAACCTCGGCGCGCAGCTTCACCTGCTAGAAGCGATGCACCTCGACCTGCTCGCGCCGGGGGCCACAATCCTGCTGTGGCCGCAATACTGGGCGTGGCGGCTGAGCGGCGTCGCCGCCTCGGAGGCGACGAGCCTCGGCTGTCACACCGATTTGTGGGATCCGGCGCGTAGCCGCCCTTCGCCGATGGCGATCCGTCGCGGCTGGGCGGCGTGCCTGCCGCCGCTGGCACGGGCGGGCGACGTTCTGGGCACGATCAGCGCCGACTGGGCCTTGCGCACCGGCCTTCCCGCCGATGTCCGCGTGCATTGCGGCCTGCACGATTCGAACGCCGCGCTGCTCGCCGCACGCGGCTTTGCCGAGATCGCCGGGCAGGAGGCGACGGTGCTGTCCACGGGCACATGGTTCGTCGCCATGCGCACGCCGGCTGCCGGCCGCTCCGCGGGGCTGACCGGCCTCTCCGAGGCGCGGGATTGCCTCGTCAACGTCGATGCCGAGGGGCGGCCGGTCCCGTCCGCGCGGTTCATGGGTGGCCGTGAGATCGAGACGCTGACGGGCATCGATACGCGCCGCATCGATATCGCGCCGGATCAGCCGCAGCTCGTGGCCGCCGTTCCTGCGGCGCTGGCATCGGCGGCGATGGTGCTGCCGAGCTTCGCGGCGGGCTTCGGCCCCTTCCCCCGTGCGCGGGGCCGCTGGATCGGCATGCCGGCCGACGCGGCGGAGCGGCGCGCCGCGGTGTGCCTTTACGCCGCGCTGGTGGCCGATGTCTCGCTGGACCTGATCGGATCGCGCAGCACCCTGCTGATCGAGGGGCGCTTCGCAGAGGCACAGGTGTTCGTGCGCGCACTCGCCTCGCTGCGGCCCGAGACGGCGGTCTACGTCGCGAACGCGCATAACGACGTGTCGTTCGGCGCGCTCAGGCTGCTCGATCCCGCGCTGAAGCCCGACGGCGCGCTCGCGCGCGTTGCACCACTCGACGCCGATCTGACCGGCTATGCCGCGGCCTGGCGTGGCGAGGTCGACCGGATGGAGCAGGCGGCGTGAAGGCGGCATCCAGCCTCGACTATCGCGAACTGGCGCGACGCCGCCTGCCGCCCTTCCTGTTCGAGTATATCGACGGCGGCTCCTATGCCGAGGTGACGCTGCGCCGCAATGTCGCCGATCTGGAATCGATCGCGCTGCGCCAGCGCGTGCTGCGCGACGTCTCGACGCTGGATCTCTCCACCGATCTGTTCGGCGAACGGCTGGCTCTGCCGGTGGCGCTTGCGCCGATCGGGCTGGCCGGCATGAACGCGCGGCGCGGGGAAGTGCAGGCGGCGCGTGCCGCGGAGGCCGCCGGCATCCCCTTCTGCCTGTCCACCGTCTCCGCCTGCCCTCTTGCCGAAGTGGCGGCAGGCACGTCGCGCGCGCCATGGTTCCAGCTCTACATGATCCGGGATCGCGGCTTCATGCGCGACCTGCTGGGGCAGGCACGCGCGGCGGGATGCCGGACTTTGGTGTTCACGGTCGACATGCCCGTGCCGGGATCGCGCTATCGCGACTACCGGTCGGGCCTGGCAGGTGCGGCAGGGCCGATCGGCGCGGCCCGGCGCGTCTGGCAGGCGGTCATGCACCCGCGCTGGGCGTGGGACGTCGGCGTCCATGGCCGCCCGCACAGCCTCGGCAACGTGGCGCCGGTGCTCGGCAAGAATACCGGGCTGGAAGATTTCTTCGCCTGGATGCGGACCAACTTCGATCCCACGGTATCGTGGCGCGATCTGGATTTCATCCGCTCCGAATGGACCGGCCCACTCGTCATCAAGGGCATTCTCGATCCCGAGGATGCGCGCGAGGCCGCGGCGCTCGGCGCAGAGGGCATCGTCGTCTCCAATCATGGCGGACGCCAGCTCGACGGCGTGCCGTCCACCGCACGGGCGCTGCCGCCGATCGCAGAAGCGGTGGGCGATCGGCTGACCGTGCTGGCCGACGGGGGCGTGCGCTCGGGCCTCGACGTAATCCGGCTGCTCGCGCTCGGCGCGAAAGGCGTCCTGCTCGGACGCGCATGGGCCTATGCGCTGGCAGGCGGTGGGCAGGCGGGCGTCGCGCATATGCTGCAGCTGGTGGAGGCGGAGATGCGGGTGGCGATGGCGCTGACCGGCGTCACCCGCATCGCCGACATCGACCGGGACATTCTGGTTCGGGACTGACGCCGCGCACAAGCGGCGCTTTTAGGAGAGACGAGAGGCATGAACGGCAATCCGCTGCTCGGCGTGTTATTCCACTGGCTGGGCGGGCTTTCCTCCGCCAGCTTCTACGTGCCGTACAAGCGCATCCGCGGCTGGTCCTGGGAGATCTTCTGGATCGTCGGCGGGCTCTTCTCATGGGTCGTCGCTCCCTGGCTGTTCGCGACCGTGCAGACGCACGACCTGCTCCGTGTCCTGACCGGTGCCCCGCGCGATACCCTGTTCTGGTGCTGGTTCTGGGGCGCGATGTGGGGGTTCGGAGGCCTCACCTTCGGGCTCACCATGCGGTATCTCGGCCTGTCGCTCGGCATGGCGGTGGCGCTCGGGCTGACCACGGTGATCGGAACGCTCGGGCCGCCGATCTTCCGCGGCACGATGGGGGAGCTGGCCCGGACGCCGGCAGGCCAGTTCACCTTCCTCGGCATCGCCGTCACGCTGGCGGGCATCGTCACCGTCGCCCTCGCCGGGCGTGCCAAGGAGCGCGAGCTGAGCGCGGCGGGCGCGGCGTCCGAGTTCAACCTCACCCGCGGTCTGCTGATCGCGATCTTTTCGGGCGTGATGTCGGGATGCTTCGCATGGGGGCTGGATGCGGGTGCGCCGATCCGCGCCGCCACGATCGCCGCGGGCACCGATCCGCTGTGGCAGGGGCTGCCCGTCCTGTGCGTGGTGCTGGCCGGCGGCCTGCTCACCAATCTCGTCTGGTGCGCGATCCTGATCGTGCGCAATGGCAGCGTCGGCGAGCTGGCGGGTCGCACGCGGGAAGGCACGCCCGTCCCGCTGTCACGCAACTATATGCTGGCGGCGCTCGGGGGCACGCTCTGGTACTTCCAGTTCTTCTTCTACACCATGGGTGAGAGCCAGATGGGCCGCTACGGCTTCTCGTCCTGGACGATCCACATGGCCTCGATCATCCTTTTCTCGACCCTTTGGGGCTTCGCGTTGAAGGAGTGGACCGGCACCGGCAGGCGTGTGCGCATGACGGTTTGCGCGGGCATCGCGCTGCTCGTCGGCGCGACGGTGGTGATCGGCGCCGGCAACTATCTGGCCGCCTGAGCCGCCGGTAGCACCGGTCGATTCACGTGTGCTTCGTGCGCTGGTCGACCGGTTCGATCATCAAAGCCGCTTGTGCTTTTGACAGGCCACCGCCGCCGACGCTGATCGTGGCCACGCCCGGCGCCCCGGTGGGACGGAGCACCGCCAAAGCGCGGCCGTGCCACGTCTTTGCGGCGGGTTGTGCAAAGCTCGCAACCCCGCGAGGATTGGCATTGCCGAAAGCAACCAGTTCCACCGGGCCGGATATGTCTGCTCGAAGGACATGGACGGCATCGGGCACAAGCCGTCCGGACTTGTCCACGATATCGATCCTGACATAGGCGAGTTGGTTCCGATCAGGCGTGATGCGCTTGCGATCGACCTTGAGGCGAAGTGCGGCCGGCTCACCCGCGGTTTCCAACTTGCGTTGGCCGATCTGCCTGCCAGCCGCAAAAGCGGTAACGAGCAGCGTGCCGGGCTCATAAGGCACGTCCACCTGGGTCATTGCACCTTTGTCACTCTCGATCTGCCGATCGGCGACGACGCGGCCATTCAGTTCGACCTTGAGTCTGTCGGCACGAGAGAAAATCGCGACGGAAAGGTTCCTGCCCTCGGCGCCGGGCCAGGTCCAGCTTTGCAGTTCGTCGCGCCACCCCCAGAGGAACGGCAGTTCCTTTCTGCCTTCCGGAAGAGGCCGCTGCACCGCGATCTCAAGCGGGCTCAAGCCCCACACGACGTCGCGGGCGAGGGATTGTGGCCGCTGCTCGCCAATCAGATCGATGTCGCCGCATCCGGCGCCAATCCAGGGATATTCGGCTTCACCCGGCTTGTCGCCGCTGAGGCCGGTGCGACCGATTCCCGCCTCGCCCAGATAGTCCATCGCGGTCCAGACGAAGTCGCCGATCAGATAAGGCGATTTGTCCGTCAACCGCCAGATCTTGTCGACATCCTTGGGGAAGCTTTCGGTGCCGACCATCACACGATCGGGGAATTTGGCGTGATCGCGCTCATAGGATGAGAGCCTGTAATTGTAGCCCGCCACGTCGAGGAACTGAAAGGCCGCCTGGTCCGGCTTGCCCTCGGGGCCGGTAACATCCGGCCCCGCGCTTCCGGGGACTGCCTGGGTCAGAGGCCGCGTGGGATCCAGCCGGCGGATTTCTTCGGCCAGCATCTTCGCCGTATTCACCCCGTCCGGCTCGCCGCGTTCGGGAATCTCGTTGCCGATGCTCCACATGACGATGCTCGGATGGTTGGCGCCCTGCCGGACCATGGCAGTGAGGTCCTGCTTCCACCAACCGTCGAAATAGAGGCTGTAATCATCCGGGTTCTTGCCCACCCGCCACATGTCGAAGCTTTCCTCGATGACGAGCATGCCCAGCCTGTCACAGGCGGCCAGGAAAGCGGGGGAGGACGGGTTGTGCGATGCACGCAGGGCATTGAACCCCCGCGCCTTGAGCAATTCGACCTTGCGCTCTTCGGCGCGGTCGATGGCGACGGCGCCGAGCAAGCCGTTGTCGTGGTGGATACAGCCGCCACGCAGCTTGAACGGCTTGCCGTTGATCCTGAGCCCATTAACGACGTCGATCTCGACCTTCCGGATGCCGAGCGGAGCGGTCATCCGATCGATGGTCCTGCCCCCTGCCACCAGCAGGCATTCGACCTCGTACAAGGCGGGACTGTCAGGCGACCAGAGGCGCGGACGCGCGATCCGAAGTCGCGCCGGCGTGTTGGCGGCGGTGGTGCTCTCGGCAACGACCTTGCCGCCCGCGTCGCGGATGCGGGTCGTGACTTCGCTGCCAGGCGCGGCATCGCGGGTTCTGGCGACAACATTGGCGATCGCCAGGTCCGCCGTGATGACGGGCGTCGTGACCGTCAGGCCCCATTGTTCGAAGCGGGCAGCGCGTACGACGGTCAACCGGACGTGCCGGTAGATGCCCGAGCCGGAATACCAGCGGCTGTTGCGGCCGATATTCGCCACCCTCACGGCAAGTACATTCTGCCCGGATGGATCGAGATGGGGCGTAAGGTCGGCGATGAAGGGCGAATAGCCGTAGGGATGGTCCGCGACGAGCCGGCCGTTGAGCCAGACCTGCGCGTTCATATAGACCCCATCGAATTCAAGCTCGACATGCGCATCGGGCGCGAGCGGCGGCAGGGTGAAGCGTTTGCGATACCACCCTATGCCGCCGACCGTATAGGCGGTCGGCGCGCCGCTCGCGCTATGCGCATTGGCCTGATTGTCGTTGAGCCGCGCGTCGAACGGCCCGATCAGGCGCGGCGACCTCGTAACCGGTTGCCAGAGCGGTGCCGTGTCGGCGTCACGTATGACGCCGTTCAAGGCCGGATCGCTGCCCGTCAGATCTTCGATGCTCCAGTCATGGGGCAGATCGAGCTGGCGCCAGGCAGCATCATCAAGCGAGGGTGCCGCCCTCCCTTCGCCATCGCCCCGGCTGAAACGCCAGTTGGCGTCGAATGGCTGGCCGCGCAGATCAGCCTCCAACCTTTCGGATCGCGGCAGCACAGGCGCGGCAAAGGAGCGCAACGCAGGGACCAGCGAGCCTGCTGCGACGGAAAGCTGCAGGACGCTGCGGCGTGAGAACAACTTCGACCTGAGTGTGCTCACTCTTTCACCTTTGCTCCGCTCGGGGTTCGCCATTCTTCCGAAGAGCGAAGGCGACGTAGGCGGACCCTTGCCTGGCTCGCGGATTGCGGCTGTTGCTGGCGGCGATGACGACGTACTGTCGTCCCCCGACCATGTAGGTCGCCGGCGTCGCGTTCCCGGCATAGGGTAGCGATCCTTCCCAAAGCAGCTTGCCGGTTCTGGCGTCGAACGCCCTGATCTTGCTGTCGTAGATCGTGGCTGCCACGAACAGGACACCGCCCGCCGTGACGATCGGCCCGCCGTAATTTTCGGTTCCGGTATCACGCAGCCCCTGTGCGACCAGTTCCGGATATTCGCCGAGCGGGCGACGCCAGACATATTTTCCAGTGTTCAGATCGATGGCGCTGAGCGTACCCCACGGAGGCTTGACCGCCGGATACCCGTCAGGATCCACGAATTTGCTGTACCCGGTGAAGATGTATGGAGCCTTGGACGGCTCGGTGGCGGTCAGTTCGCGCGCCGCCCCCGCCGGCGCATCGACGCCGGTTCGAAGATAATCGATCAGCGCGTCGAGGGTTGGACCCTTGAGATCGGGGAAGGCCGGCATCCGCCCGCGGCCTGAATGAACCACGCTGGCAACCTCATCGGCGCTCATCCGATCGCCGATACCGAGCAGCGAGGGAAACTGCGGCGGTGAGCCCGCGCGATCGATCCCGTGGCAGGCGGCGCACTGGCTGGCGAAGGCATTCGCGCCGGGCCCGGTCGTGGCCGTGCCGGCCCGCGGCCGCAACCCGCCGGTCCAGGCGACGTCGTTGGCGTTGATGTAGAAGACGCCCGTGCGCGGATCGACCGCCTGCCCGCCCCATTCGGCGCCGCCATCATAGCCGGGAAAGACGATCGTCGGACGATCAAGGCTGTAGGGTGTGAACAGCCCGCCGCCCCGGAACTTGCGAAACGCCTCCACCGCCCAGGCATGGGCTTGCGGCGTTCGATCGGTGAGCAGATCTTCGGTGAGCTGTTGGCGGGCGAAGGGCGCAGGGATCATCGCCACCGGCTGGGTGGGCGAGGCGCTTTCGCCCGCCACGTCGCTCGCGGGAAAGGGCCGCTCCTCGATCGGGAACAGGGGCTTGCCGGTCTTCCGATCGAAAACGAAGATAAAGCCCTGCTTGGTGGCTTGGGCGACTGCATCGATTCTCCGCCCCTGTCGCTTCACCGTGAGCAGGACAGGCGGCGACGGAAAATCGCGGTCCCACATGTCATGATGCACACCCTGGAAGTGCCAGAGGCGCCGTCCGGTCGCCGCATCGAGCGCCAGGAGCGTGTTTGCGTAGAGATTGCTGCCCCTCCGGTCGGAGCCGTACATGTCGTCCACCGCCGAGCCGGTCGGAACGAAGACAATGCCGTTCTTCGCATCGACGACCATGCCCGCCCAGTTGTTTGCCGCGCCGACGGTCTTCCAGGCGTCCTTCGGCCACGTCTCATAGCCGGGCTCGCCCGGCAGCGGGATCGTATGGAATGTCCACCGCAACTTGCCCGTACGCACGTCATACGCCCGGATCCATCCCGGCGCGGCCGGCTTCACCTCCGAGGTACGGAAGCCCACGATGATGACGTCGCGGTAGATCACCCCGGGAGAGGTGATGTAGGTCGCATTCTTCTCGAAGTCGTTTCCGAGATCCTTGCGCAGATCGATCGCGCCGTTGTCTCCGAAGCTGGCGATCGGCTTGCCTGTCGCGGGGTCCAGCGCATAGAGCTTGTTCATGACACCGGCGAACAGGCGCCGTTCGCCGCCGTCCGACCAGAAGGTCAGGCCGCGCGCCGGCTGCCGGCCGACCACGCCGGAATCGAAGGTCCAGGTCACCCTGCCCGTGGCGGCGTCCGCGGCGAAAACCTGCTGGGTCGAAGTGTAGGCATAGAGGACACCCCCGATCACCAACGGGGTGGTCTGCAAGCCCCCGGGAGGCCCGTCGATCCGCCATACCGGCTCGAGCGTGCCGACATTGGACACGTCGATCTGCGTCAACGGCGAAAAGCGACCGCCATTGCCGTCGCCGCCGTAGATCGGCCAATCGTGACCGGTCGTCGACGTCGCATGCAGCGCTGGCGGTGACGTCATCGTCCCGGTCGCGACGCCCGCTGCCAGCACTGCGGCACCGGCCAAGGCGCTGCGGCTGATCATCTGGAGGCGAAGACCCATTGCCTTCATTTATCGCATCCGTTCCTTGATGACGTTTGTCGGTTTATGGGACCCGGGCATCGTGAGGAGTGCCACCTCGACGCCCGGTCTCTCGATCGGTCAGGCGGAGGGAAGCCCCAGGAGGCGGCGGTTTGCGGCCCGGTCGACGCCGCTGGCGGCGAAGTCGTCGAATGCCCGCTCGGTCACCCGGATGATGTGCTCGCGGATGAAGGGCGCGCCTTCGCGGGCGCCGTCCTCCGGATGCTTCAGCGCGCACTCCCACTCCAGCACCGCCCAGCCCGGATAGTCGTACTGCGCCATCTTCGAGAAAATCGCCGGGAAGTCGACCTGGCCGTCGCCCAGCGAGCGAAAGCGACCCGGCCGGTCGACCCAGCCCTGGTAGCCGCCATAGACGCCGGATCGTCCGTCGGGCCGGAACTCGGCGTCCTTGACGTGGAAAGCGCGGATCCGTGCGTGGTAGCGGTCGATGAAGGCCAGGTAGTCGAGCTGCTGCAGTACGAAATGGCTGGGGTCGTAGAGGATGCACGCCCGCGGATGGCCGCCGACCGCCGCGAGGAAGCGCTCGAAGCTCGCGCCGTCGTGCAGGTCCTCGCCCGGGTGGATCTCGTAACAGACGTCGACCCCGCACGCGTCGAAGACGTCGAGGATCGGCCGCCAGCGGCGGGCGAGCTCGGCGAAGGCGTCCTCGATCAGGCCGGCGGGACGTTGCGGCCATGGGTAGACATAGGGCCAGGCGAGCGCCCCGGAGAACGTCGCGTGCGCAGCAAGCCCGAGCCGCTGGCTGGCCCGGGCGGCGGCCTTGAGCTGATCCACCGCCCACTCGGTGCGCGCCGCCGGCTTGCCGCGCGCTTCCGGCGGGGCGAACCCGTCGAACATGGCGTCATAGGCCGGATGCACGGCGACCAGCTGGCCCTGCAAGTGGGTCGAAAGCTCGGTGATCGCCAGACCCTTGTCGGCCAGCAGGCCCTTCACTTCATCGCAATAGGCCTGGCTCTCTGCGCCTTTGACGACATCGAACAGGCCGCCCTCGCCGGTTGGCAGTTGCAGGCCGGCATAGCCCAGACCCGCGGCCCAGTCGGCGAGCGTCTCCAGCCGGTCGAAAGGCGGGTCGGTGCCCATGAACTGCGCGAGGAAGATTCCGGGACCCTTGATCGTGCGCATCAGCGGAAGTCCTCCAGGCTCATCCACGCGCCGTCGTTCTGGCTGGACGCAATGGCGCGCTCGACAAAGGCCATGCCGCGCAGGCCTTCCAGCGCGTCCGGCACACCCTCGGCCGTGCGCGCGCCAAGAGCGATCGCCGCGGCGAAGTCGCGGTATATGTTGGCGAACGCCTCGATAAAGCCCTCCGGATGACCGGTCGGCAACCGCGTCGCCTTGAGGCTCGCCGCACTGAGGTAGGATGCGCCGGCGTGCCGTACCTGCACCGGCTGATCGAGCAGGTTGAGCGTCAGCCGGTCGGCCTGCTCGTGACTCCAGTCGAGCCCGCCTCTCTCGCCATACACGCGCAGGCGCAGGCCATTGCGGTCGCCGGCTGCAACCTGCGAGGCGATCAGCACCCCCGGCGCTCCGTCCGAAAACCGCAGCAGGACATTGCAATCGTCGTCGAGCATCCGGCCCGGCACGATCCGCGACAGCTGGGCGCTGACTTGCGCCACCCGCGCACCGCTGACGAACTCGGCGACATTGAAGGCATGCACGCCGATGTCGGCGATGCAGCCGCCAAGCCCCGCCTCCTCGGGGTTGGTGCGCCAACCCGCCTGCTTGCTGTCGCCCGCCCGCTCGATCGGCTCGGCCAGCCAGCCCTGGCTATACTCCACCACCACCTTCCGGAGACGCCCGAGGTCGCCACGGCGAACTATTTCGCGCGCTTCGCGCACCATCGGGTAGCCGGTGTAGGTGTAGGTCAGGCCGAACAGGCCGCCGGACCGGTCGGAAATCCGGCGCAGTTCCTCCGCCTCGGACAGCGTGGCCGTCATCGGCTTGTCGCTGATCACATGCAGGCCAACCTCAAGCGCAGCCCTGGCAATCGCCAGGTGCAGATGGTTGGGGGTGACGATCGCAACCAGCTCGGCGCCGTCCGGCCGCGCGGCCTCGGTCGCGATCATGGTGCGCCAATCGTCGTACACACGATCGGCGGCGACACCCCAGGCTTCACCCGCCGCGCGGCTCTTCTCCGGATCCCGGCTGAAGGCACCGGCGACCAGCTCGATGACGCCGTCCAGCTCGGCAGCCATCCGATGCACCGGACCGATGAACGCGCCCGGGCCGCCGCCGGCCAGGGCCATCCGCACGCGCCGGTGCTGCGTCGTTCGGCTCACGCGGCGACACCGGCAAGATATTTGAAGCTGATGGCAACGGACTCCAGCCGATCGCGGACGAACGGCGGCTCCTGCTCCACAAAGAAGCGGCGGACGCCGGTGGCATAGGCCGCCGTCAGAATCGCGGGCCAGTTCATCGATCCTTCGCCGACTTCCGCCGGATCCTGCCGAAGGGCGAAGTTCGGCGTTGTGCTGGCCTTGATGTCTTTGACGTGCATCAGCTCGAAGCGGCCCGGATGCCGCCGCAGCAGCGACACGGGATCGATCCCCGCGGCGGCCGCCCAGCCGGCGTCCAGCTCGAACGTCACGAGGCCCGGGTCGGTCGCGGCGAGGAGGATGTCCAGACCGGTCCGACCATCCGGTCCCGGCGCGAACTCGACGTTGTGGTTGTGGTAACCGACCCGCAGGCCCTCAGCCTTCAGCGCGCGGCCTGCAGCGTTGAGCAGGTCCGCCTGGCCCATCCATTGATCCGGCGTCATGGCCTGACCGATCCGGCCGATCGCATCCATCACCGTTTCGCCGGCCGCCGGCCGCGGCGTCATCCCCGGTGGGAAGTTGAACATCGGGTGGATCACCCGATCGAAGCCGATGACGTGCGCCTCGGCCGCCAGCTTGGCGTAATCCTGCCCCGGCGTCAGGTGAACATGGGAGCTGGTGCAGCGGAGGCCGGCTCGATCGAGCGATTGCCTCAGCTGGGCAGGCGTGCGGCCGTAATAGGCGGCCAGTTCGACGGTCTTGAAGCCGATGGCCGCCACACTGGCCAGGGTTTCGTCGAGCGACTTCGCTATATTGCCCAGCGTATAAAGTTGCAGGCCGATGGGTAAACTGTGTCTGCGAAAGAACGGCGCGCGCAGCGCAAATGCCGGGGCCGCCGCGAAGATGCCCGCCGCGGCCAAAATGGTGCGGCGGGTGACCCCGGCTGCACGTGGTGTCATTGTCATCCTGGTCTCCTCCGCCGCTTGTTTATGGCCGGCTGCTCGATTGTTTGTGACGCGTGTTGTCAGGGACTGGCCGCGCCGGGATCGAGCCCGACGAAGGGGCTCTCCTCGACGGGTGCGCGTCCCGGGCCACGGGAAGGGGGCCGAAACAGAAGCGCGAGCAGCAACGCACCGAGCAGCGCCAGACCGGAGGGAACCAGCATGAGTGTCCGGTAATCGATCACCACGACACCACCCACGGCATGGCTCAACCGACCGATCAGCGCGGGGAAAACGAAGCTTGCCACGACATTGCCGATCCCGAGGATCAGCAGGTTGAACAGTCCTTGGGCGCTGACCCGGACGTCCTTCGGAAAGGCATCGTCGACGAAGATGTAAACCGTGGCGAAGAAGAAGGCGTAGCAAATGCCATGAAGCAGTTGCACCGCGATGATCGCGGGCAGGCTGTCGGCGAAAAAAGCGAAGACGAGGAACCGGGCCGCGTGCCCCAGGATCCCGATGGTCATGGTCGCACGCCACCCAAGCCGCGCCAGGACGAAGCCGAGCCCGGCCATCGCAACGATCTCGGTCACCTGGCCGAGGCTGAGGATCACCATGCTGAGGTTTCCAGCCACGCCGACCCGGTTGGTCAGGAACGCGTCCGCCATCACGAAATAGCCGTTGTGTACGACCGAATCGATGAAGGTCAC
>Ga0207668_10000576_pt1 | contig 22928 bp, 27 predicted proteins | sample KBSS43metaG_FD_184323 | JGI IMG/M metagenome (GOLD analysis project Ga0207668, IMG submission 184323) | Switchgrass rhizosphere microbial communities from Kellogg Biological Station, Michigan, USA - KBS S4-3 metaG (SPAdes) (version 2) | ecosystem: Host-associated > Plants > Roots > Rhizosphere...
CCTCATCGCCGACATGGGCCGCCGCGCGCGCGCCGCCGCCGCCGTGCTGGCCGGCACGCCGACCGCGCGCAAGGCCGAGGCGCTGCGCCATGCCGCCGTCGCCCTGCGCAAGGCCGAGGCCGACATCCTCGCCGCCAACGCCGCGGACGTGGCGAACGGCACCGCCCATGGCCTGACCGGGTCGATGCTCGACCGGCTGAAGCTGGATGCGGGCCGCCTCGAGGCGATCGCCAGGGGACTGGAGGCGGTCGCCGGTCTGCCCGATCCCTGTGGCGCGGTCATCGACGAGGTGACCCGCCCCAACGGCCTGGTCCTGCGCCGCGTCCGTGTTCCGCTCGGCGTGGTGGGCATCATCTACGAGAGCCGGCCCAACGTCACCGCCGATGCCGGCGCGCTCTGCATGATGGCGGGGAATGCCGCGATCCTGCGCGGCGGATCGGAGGCGATCGCCACCAGCCGCGCCATCCACGCCTGCCTCGTCGCCGGGCTGGTCGAGGCCGGCCTGCCCGGTGACGCCATCCAGCTCGTCCCCGTCACCGATCGCGCCGCGGTCGGCGCGATGCTGGCGGCGGCCGGGCTCATCGACATCATCGTGCCCCGCGGCGGCAAGAGCCTCGTCGCCCGGGTCCAGGCCGAGGCGAAAGTGCCGGTGCTCGCCCATCTCGACGGGCTGTGCCACACCTATGTCGATCGCGCCGCCGATCCGACGATGGCGCTGGACCTCGTCGTCAACGCCAAGATGCGCCGCACCGGCATCTGCGGCGCGACCGAGACGCTGCTGATCGACCGGGCCTTCGCCGATCCCGCGCCGATCCTGGCGGCGCTGATCGACAAGGGCTGCGAGCTGCGCGGCACCGAGGAGATCCGCGCGCTCGATGCCCGCATCGGCGTGGCGCGCGCCGAGGATTGGGACACCGAATATCTCGACGCGATCCTGTCGGTCGCCCTGGTCGACGGGGTCGATGCGGCGATGGCGCATATCGCTGCCCATGGCTCCCACCACACCGATGCGATCGTCACCGAGGATGCGGCGGCCGCCGAGGCATTCCTCAACGGCGTGGATTCGGCGATCGTGATGTGGAACGCCTCGACCCAGTTCGCCGATGGCGGCGAATTCGGGCTGGGCGCCGAGATCGGCATCTCGACCGGCCGCCTTCACGCCCGCGGCCCGGTCGCGCTCGAAGGTCTGACGACGTACAAGTGGCAGGTGCTCGGTAGCGGACAGATGCGCCCTTGATCCCCACCGGACTGCTTGGCGGCTCCTTCAATCCGGCGCATCGCAGCCACCGTCATATCAGCCGCTACGCGCTCGCCGCGCTCGACCTCGCCGAGGTGTGGTGGCTGGTCTCGCCGGGCAATCCGCTGAAGCCGCAGGAGGGCATGGCGCCGCTCGCCGCGCGGCTCGCCTCGGCGCAGAAGATGGCGCGCGGCGCGCCGATCCGGGCGACCGCGATCGAGGCGCGGCTCGGCACGCGCTACACCGCCGATACGCTGCGCAAGCTGGTCCGCCGCTACCCGGAGCGCCGCTTCATCTGGCTGATGGGGGCGGACAATCTCGCCGGCTTCCACCGCTGGCGCGACTGGCGGACGATCGCGCGGACGGTTGCGATTGCCGTTTTGCCCCGTCCGGGTTATGATGCTGCGGCCCAAAGCGGAAAGGCCATGGGCTGGCTGCGGCGCTTCGTCCGGCCCGCAGGACAAAGAGGATGCTGGACGAAGTGGAGACCGCCTGCGCTCGTGTTGCTGCGCTCGCCTCCTGACACCGGCTCGGCCACGCGGCTCCGCGCGGCGCATCCCGATTGGCACCTCGCTTTCAGCAACGTCCGCCCGCGCGATCCGGTGACGCGTCGGCGGCTTCCCCAAAAGGATTGACCTTGTCCGCTTCCGCACGCCCGACTTCCGTTTCCGACGACGACCCGGTCGAAAAGCTTCACGGCATCGTGATGAGCTCGCTCGACGACGACCAGGCGGTCGAGCTGGTCTCGATCCCGCTGGCCGGCAAGTCGACGATCGCCGATCACATGGTCGTCGCCAGCGGCCGCTCGACCCGCCAGGTCGCCTCGATGGCGCAGAAGCTGGCCGACCGCATCAAGCGCGAGACCGGCCGCATCGTCCGCATGGAAGGCCTGCCGACCGCCGACTGGGTGCTGATCGACGCCGAGGACGTCATCATCCACCTGTTCCGCCCCGAGGTCCGCAGCTTCTACAATCTGGAGCGGATGTGGGCGTTCGGCGAGAACGGCCCGACCGCGGTCTCGCCGCTGCACGCCTGAGCCGTTGCTGCTGCACATCGTGGCCCGCGGGCGGATCGGCCGTTCGCCCGAGGCCGAACTCGTCAACCGGTACCTGAAGCGCATCGCCTGGCCGACCCGCGTGACCGAGCTGCCCGATGCCGGCGGCCGTATCCCGCCCCGCGAGCCCGCGACCGTCACCGTCGCGCTGGACGAGCGCGGCGCGCTGCTGACCTCGATGGCCTTTGCCGGGAAGCTCGGCCGCTGGCGCGACGACGGCCGGCGCGAGGTCCGCTTCCTGATCGGCGCCGCGGACGGCCATGATCAGGCTGAGCGCGACGGCGCCGACCTGCTCCTCGCCTTCGGGGCGGCGACCTGGCCGCACATGCTCGCCCGCGCGATGCTCGCCGAACAGCTGTGGCGGGCGACCAGCATCCTCGCCGGCCACCCCTATCACCGCGAAGGATGATCGTGCTGCGCCCTCCCGCTTTCCTGCTCGCCTTGGCCGGCCTGGTCGCCAGCCCCGCCGCGGCCTATGACCCCGGCGCGACCGTCGCGGCGATCGCCGCCTGGGCGCGGGCGGTGCCGCTGGCCTCCTACCTCCAGGTCCGCACCCCCGCCGATCTCGTCCACACCCGTCTCCTCGAAGACGGCGTCGCCCGCGCCATCCGGGCGCGCGCCGCTGAGATGCCGCGGGCTTCGCCGCGCCAGCCGGTCTACCGGCTGCCGGTGCCCGGGGCGATCGTGACCGGCTTCGGCGAGATGACCGACAGCGGCGCGGCCGCGCGCGGCCCGACGATCCGGTCCGAGGGCGGATCGCGGGTGGTGGCGCCGGCGACCGGGCGGATCGGCTATGCCGACCGCTTCGGCGGCTATGGCCGGCTGGTCATCGTCGACCATGGCCGCGGCTGGACCAGCGCCGTCTCCGGCCTCGATTCGGTGCGGGTGAAGGTGGGCGACCAGGTCCGCGGCGGCGACGTGATCGGCTATGTCGGCGCCGCCGACCCGCGCATCACCGTCGAACTGCGCCGGCGCGGCCGGCCCTATGACGCGCTCAGCATGATCGGCCTGTGAACCGATGCCTGTGAACCGACGCCTGTGAACCGGCCGTAAAGCTATCGTACAGCGACGAAACCCGATATGATCGTGGGACTCTCTGGAAAGTCATGCGAATGAAGCGTTTCCCCCTGCGTGCCGCCGCCCTCGTCGCCGCCGTGGCGATCATTCCCGCGACGACCGCCGGCATGGCCGCGACCGACGTCGCCGCCTATCGCGACCTCGACCGCTTCATGAACGTCTTCGAGCGCGTCCGCTCGCAATATGTCGACAAGGTCGACGATTCGAAGCTGATCGATGGCGCGATCGAGGGGATGCTCGCCAGCCTCGACCCGCATAGCTCGTACCTCGCCCAGAAGGATTTCGAGCTGCTGCGCACGCAGACCGACGGCAATTACGGCGGCATCGGCCTGTCGGTCTCGATGGAGGACGGCGCGGTCAAGGTGGTGACGCCGACCGAGGACACGCCGGCCTTCCGCGCCGGGATCAAGGCCGGCGACTACATCACCCATATCGACGGCAAGCTGCTCTACGGCGGCACGCTGGACGAGGCGGTCGCCCAGATGAAGGGCACGCCGGGCACCAGCCTGAAGCTCACCATCGTCCGCCCCGGCCGCGACAAGCCGTTCGACGTCAGCCTGACCCGCGAGATGATCTCGCTGAAGCCGGTCAAGTGGGAGGTGCAGCGCAACGTCGGCATCATCAACATCAACAGCTTCAACAAGAACACCGGTGACGCCACCCGCGATGCGATCGCCGGGATCAACAAGGCGACCGGCGGCAATGTGCTCGGCTATGTCGTCGACCTGCGCTCCAACCCGGGCGGCCTGCTCGACCAGGCGATCGACGTCAGCGACATCTTTCTCGACCATGGCGAGATCGTTTCGCAGCGCGGCCGCGAGAAGACCGATATCGAACGCTATTACGCCCGCCCGGGCGACCTCACCCACGGCCTGCCGATCGTCGTGCTGGTCGATGCCGGCTCGGCCTCCGCGGCCGAGATCGTCGCCGGTGCGCTCCAGGACCAGCATCGCGCGCTGGTGCTGGGCGAGCAGAGCTTCGGCAAGGGATCGGTCCAGACCCTGCTGCCGCTCACCGAGAACACCGCGCTGCGCCTCACCACCGCACGCTACTACCTGCCCTCGGGCCGCTCGGTGCAGGAAGGCGGCATCAAGCCGGACCTCCTGGTGCCCGAACTCAACGATCCCGACTACAAGACCCGGCCGATCCTGCGCGAGGCCGACCTGCGCCGCCACCTGATCAACGAGGCCAAGGTCGACGACAAGATCCTCGAGGAGGACGCCAAGACCGACCCGCGCTTCGCTGCGACCCCGGCCGAACTCGACAAGAAGGGCATCAAGGACTTCCAGCTCGACTATGCGGTCGGCACGATCGCGCGGCTGGCGACGGTCGGGGTCCGCACCGCGGCGAACGCGCCGCGGCGCTGATCCCGACCGCGATGACCCGCCCAAGATGACTCGCTTCGCCCTTGCCCGCTGGGTGGCGCTGCTGGTGCCCGCGGCGCTGCTGCTCGGCGCCTATGGCTCGCAGTATATCGGCGGCCTCGTCCCCTGTGAGATGTGCTGGTGGCAGCGCTACCCGCATTTCGCCGCGGTCGCGCTGGCGCTGCTCGCCTTCGCCCTGCGCGGCGCCCCGGCGCGGACCCTCGTCGCGCTCGCCGCGATGGCGATCGTCGTCAGCGGCGGGATCGGCATCTTCCACGCCGGTGTCGAATATCACTGGTGGGAAGGGGTCACCCGCTGCACCGTCGCCGCGCCGGCCAGCGGCGCCGATTTCCTCAAGGAGATCATGAACGCGCCGATCGTCCGCTGCGACCAGGCGCAGTGGACGCTGTTCGGCATCTCGCTCGCCGGGTGGAACGCGATCGTCTCGATCCCCGCCGGCCTCTACGCCCTCTGGCTGCTGCGGCGGGCATGAGCGACGCGACCGACCGCAAGGCGATGCTCCGCGTCGACCAGGCCGGCGAGTTCGGCGCGACGCGGATCTATGCCGGCCAGCTCGCCGTGCTCGGCGATCGCCACCCCGCCGCCCGCGCCATCGCGCGCATGGCGCTGCAGGAGGAGCGGCACCGCCGGCACTTCGACGCGATGCTGGCCGAACGCGGCGTGCGCCCGACTTTGCTCCACCCGCTGTGGAACGCCGCCGGCTTTGCGCTCGGCGCGGCGACTGCGCTGATCGGCCCGGAAGCGGCGATGGCCTGCACCGCCGCGATCGAGACCGAGATCGACCGTCATTATGGCGAGCAGCTCGACAGCCTCGGCGACGCCGATCCCCCGCTCGCCGGAACCATCGCGGCGTTCCGCGCCGAGGAGGTCGAGCATCGCGAGACCGCACTTGCCGCGGGGGCCGAGCAGGCGCCGGGCTACCCACTGCTCTCCGCCGCGATCCGCCTCGGCTGCCGCGTCGCGATCGGCCTCAGCAAGCGGGTCTGACCGGCGTACCCCGTGCGTCCTGCTGCGATCGGTCGTGACAGCGTCATCGTTTCGCGGCACTATGGAGACGATGCGGCGTTCGATCGTTGACCCCGCGACAGCACGGACATCGCCATGAAGACGCTCGCCGCTTTCTGCCTCGCCCTTGCCGGCCTGACCGCCGTCGCGACGACCCCGATGCCGGCCGCGGCGCAGGCCATCGAGCGTTATGTCGAGGTGTTCGGCAACGATCGCTGCCCGGTCAGCGGCGATGGCGAGATCGTGATCTGCGCCCGCAAGCCCGAGCGTGAACGCTATCGCATCCCGCAGATGCTGCGCAACGAAGGCTCGGTCGCCAGCCAGTCCTGGGCATCGCGTGCCACCGCGCTCGAATTCGCCGGCGCCTCCGGCATCGGCAGTTGCTCGGCGAGCGGCGCAGGCGGCTGGACCGGTTGCTGGCAGCAGCTGATGCGCCAGGCGCGCGAGGAATCGAAGAAGCCGAACCCGGCCGCCAGCGCACCCGCGGCGAAGTAATTGCGTCGTTCGCGCGCCGTTCAGGCGCGCTGCCGCATCTTGTGCCGGTCAGTCCGGAGCGGACCCATGTCTACGCGTTCAACCTTGTTCGGCATCGCGCTCGCCATGCTCGGTTCGGCGGCGACGCCGCCCACCGCCATCGCCGCCGATCCGCCCGCGAAGATCTCGACGCTCCTCGTCTTCGGCGACGACCCCTGCCCGAAGAGCAGCGACGACGAGATCGTCGTCTGCGCGCGTTATCCCGAGAGCGACCGCTACCGCCTTCCCAAGCGCTTCCGGAACGCCAAGCCGACGGAGAGCGGCGAGAGCTGGGTCAATCGCGCCGCGACACTGGACATGGTCAGCCGCGATGGCCTGCCCGACAGCTGCTCGCCCTCGGGCTCGGGCGGCCAGACCGGCTGCTTCCGCAAGTTCCGCGAACAATGGGCCGCCGAGCGGCGCCAGGCGAAGGCCGATGCGGCCGAGGTTCCCTGAAGCGCGATCACGACAGGGTTAACGTCCGCGCGGCGGCGGGGGGCGGGGGGTTGCTCCAGCGCGCCGGCCCTGCCTCCGCACCGCCGCCGGACTACCGGCTCGACACTTACCGGACGCGTCCCTCGTTACACACGTAGAATGCCACTCGTTACGCCAGTAACCTTCCAAGTCACCGAAGATGCAAGAGATTCGGACGGTAACCTTCCCGTTAAACGAAAAATTGCGCGCGATTGCGTGACTGTGCCGACACAGGGGGGAGAGTGCCGTGTCGAGCCAGATCGTCGCGTACCACACCAAGATCATGTCGATCGTGCAGGAGACCGAGGCGACCCTGCGGTCGGACGAGCCCGACCTGATGGCGCTCGGTGGGTTGCGCTGGGCGCTCGGCCGTACGCTGAGCGACTATCAGTTGTTCAAGCACACCCGCTTCTTCGATCCGCTGCTTGAGCGCGGCACGACCCGCCAGGTCGAGATCGCGGAACGGATGAAGCGGGCCTGCATCACCGCCGGCATCGAGTACCGCGCCTTCGCGGCGGAGTGGGACGCCAACAGCATCCTCGACCGCTGGCCCCATTACCGGCCCGCCGCGCTCGCCATCATGGCGCGGATCCGAGCGCATATCGACGCCGAGCGAGACGGGCTGGTCCAGCTTCTCCAGGCCGACCAGCCTCCGACGCTCGTCGCCTGAGCGTGTTCAAGAAAGCGCGGAAGAGCTTTCGAGGCCGGGCCGGCTCTTTCAGACCGACGCCAGCGCCTGGTCGAAATCGGCGATCAGATCATCGGGATCCTCGACCCCGATCGAGATGCGGACCAGGCTGTCGGTAATGCCGAGCGCGGCCTTGCGCGCATCGGGCACCGACAGATGGGTCATCGCCGCGGGGTGGCTGGCGAGCGTCTCGGTGCCGCCGAGGCTGACCGCCAGCTTGGCGATGCGCAGCGCGTCGAGGAAGGCGAAGCTCTCGCGTTCGCCACCCTTCAGGAACAGCGAGAAGGTCGATCCCGCGCCCAGGCAGTGGCGGTGGTAGATATCGGCCTGCCGGCTGCCCTCCTCCAGGAAGCCGAGATAGCCGACCCGGTCGACCTTCGGATGATTGCGCAGGAAGGCGCAGACCTTCGCGGCGTTCTCGCCCGCCCGCGTCATGCGCAGCTCCAGCGTCTCCAGCGATCGCAGCAGCATCCAGGCCGAATGCGGGTCGGTGATCGTTCCGATGGTGTTGCGCATCGCCCGGATCGGGTCGATCGCCGCCTTCGATCCGACGACCCCGCCGGCGACGAGGTCGCTGTGGCCGCCGGCATATTTGGTGAGGCTGTAGAGGACGAGGTCGGCACCGTGGCGCAGCGGCTGCTGCCAGAGCGGACCGAGGAAGGTGTTGTCGATGACGATCGGTGGTCTCGCCTCCGCGCCGGCGAAGGCCGCGTCGCGCGCGGCGGCGACCGCTTCGATATCGACCAGCGCATTGGTGGGGTTGGCCGGACTTTCGAGGTAGATCAGCGCGACGCGACCGGCGGCCTGTGCCCGCGCGATCACCGCATCGATCTCCTCGCGGGTGGCGCCGGCCGGAAAGTCGAGCCAGTTGACGCCGAAGCGGCCGAGGATGCGGCCGATCAGGGTCTCGGTCGCGGCATAGAGGGGTGCGGAATGGACGATGGTGTCGCCGGGCTGGACCATCGACAGCATCACCGTCGCGATCGCGGCCATGCCGGAGGAGAAGGTCAGCGCATCCTCCGCTTCCTCCCAGACGCCGAGCCGGTCCTCGAGAATCTCCTGATTGGGGCCGTTGAAGCGCGAATAGACCAGGCCCTCGGCGCCGCCCGGCCGTTTGCCGGTCACGCCTTCGAAATGGCGCTTGCCGGCAGCCGCGCTTTCGAAGACGAAGGTCGAGGTCAGGAAGATCGGCGGCTTCAGCGATCCTTCGGACAGCGTCGGGTCGAAGCCGTGGCCCATCATCAGCGTCGAGGGTTTCAGCCGCCGCCCGCCAACCTCCAGCACGTCGGGCTTCGGCCGCCGCCGGGGGGTGGCGCCGGTGATCTCGGCTTCGGTTTTCTTCTCGGCCATGTCGCTCTCCTCGGAGGACGCAACGCCGGGGGAGCCCGCTGTTTCCACGCGGGCGAACGGGCGGGGCGATGATAAGCCGGACTGATCGAAACGCGCTCCGGTTTTGTTTGCTTTCGCGGCGGCTTCGCGCGAGCGGAGGGCCATGTCCAAGCTGGTCCTCCACGAATACAGCCCCTCCGGAAACTGCTACAAGATCCGCCTGACTGCGGCCCATCTCGGCATTCCGATCGAACGGCGCGAATACGACATCCTCAAGGGCGAGACGCGGACGCCCGCCTTCCTCGGCGGGGTCAACGCCAATGGCCGCATTCCGGTGCTGCAGGTCGGCGACCGCTTCCTGCCGGAGAGCAACGCCGCCTGCTTCTACCTGGCCGAGGGCAGCGCGCTGATCCCCGCGGACGCCTTCGACCGCGCCGACATGCTGCGGTGGATGTTCTTCGAGCAGTATAATCACGAGCCGAACGTTGCCACGCTCCGCTTCTGGCTGGCCTATGTCGGCGAGGCGCAACTGACCGACCTCCAGAAGGCGCTGATTCCGGGCAAGATCGCGGCCGGCGAGGCGGCGATGACGCTGCTCGACGAGCAACTCGGCCGCAGCCCCTTCCTGGTCGGCGACGCGTTCAGCCTCGCCGACATCTGCCTGTTCGCCTATTCGCATGTTGCCGAAGCCGGCGGGTTCGACCTCGGCCGATGGCCGCATGTCCAACGCTGGATCGCGGCGATCGCGGCGATGCCGGGCCATGTGACCATCGACGCGTAACCCGCCGGATCCGCCACCGTCGATGCCGCCGGGCAGAGGGACGGCTGTCTGCGATTGACTTCCGCCATCCGCGCGGCCATCCCCTACAGGTCGCTGGCGGGCAACCGCCGGATGGACGCGCGGGAGAGCGCTGCGGGTTCGCCCGTCGCCGCCGAAGGAGCAACCGCCCCGGAATCTCTCAGGTCGCAGGACCGCGCGGACCACATCGACGCTCTGGAAAGCAGGCGCGGCCGTCATGGGCGCGCCTCACCGAAGGGGTAAGCGCGGCGGGTCCCGGCCTGGTGCGCGAAAGCTCTCAGGTTCCGTGACAGAGGGGGCAGCGAAAGGGTTTGGCCGCGGGGCCGAATCCGGATGCTGTCCGTTTTGGTTGCAGGAGATCCGATGAGCGACGCCGACGCCCCGTCACAAGACCCGCCGATCCCCCTGCCGCTCGACGGCTGGCACCGCGACCGAGGGGCGCGGATGGTGCCCTTCGCCGGCTATGCGATGCCGATCCAGTACGAAGGCATCATCGCCGAGCACAACTGGACCCGTAGCCAGGCCGGGCTGTTCGACGTCAGCCATATGGGCCAGCTCAGCTTCTCCGCGGAAAGCGGCGATGTCGACGTCGCCGCCGCGCTGGAGGCGCTGCTGCCCGGCGACATCGTCGGCCTGAAGGCGGGCCGCCAGAAATACTCGCTGCTCCTCGACGAGGAGGGCGGCGTGCTCGACGACCTGATGGTCAGCCGCCGCGGCGCCGCGCAGGGCGGCGACATCTATATGGTCGTCAACGGCGCGACCAAGTACGACGACATCGGCTGGCTGCGCGAGCATCTGCCCGACGAGGTTACGATCAACCATCTTGAAGACCAGGCGCTGCTCGCCTTGCAGGGGCCTGCGGCCGCCGCGGCGCTCGCCAGCCTCGTGCCCGGCGTCGCCGACCTGTTCTTCATGGAATGCGGCGCCTTCGCATGGGGTGGCCACGACCTGTGGATCAGCCGCTCGGGCTATACCGGCGAGGACGGGTTCGAGATCAGCGTGCCGGCCGAAGGCGTCGAGGCGCTCGCTACGGCGCTCTGCGCCCTCGACAGCGTCAAGCCGATCGGCCTCGGCGCACGCGATTCGCTGCGGCTGGAGGCGGGGCTGCCGCTCTACGGCCATGATCTCGACCCGCGCGTGTCGCCGGTCGGCGCCGGCCTGACCTTCGCCATTCCCAAGCGTCGGCGCTTGGGCGGCGGCTTCATGGGCTTCGAGCGGATCGCCAAGGAGCTGGAGCACGGCCCGCCGGCCCGCTGGGTCGGCTTCAGCATCGCGGGCAAGCTGCCCGCGCGCGAGGGGGCGCATGTCTTCGCCGGCGACATGCAGATCGGCACGCTGACCTCGGGCGGCTTCGCGCCGACCGTCGGCGCGCCGATCGCCGCCGGCTGGATCGCCGGCAATTTCGCCGCGGTGGGCACCGCCGTCGAGATCGAGGTGCGCGGCAAGCGCCTCGCCGCGACCGTCGCCGCCATGCCGTTCGTGCCGCACCGTTATCATCGCAGGGGGAGCGCCCAATGAGCCTGTATTTCACCAAGGACCATGAGTGGATCAGCGTCGACGGCGGCATCGCCACCGTCGGCATCAGCGACTATGCGCAGGCCCAGCTCGGCGACATCGTCTTCGCCGAGGTGCCCCCAGCCGGCACCGCCGTCGAAAAGGGCAAGGAGGCCGCGGTCGTCGAATCGGTCAAGGCCGCGTCGGACGTCTACGCCCCGGTCAGCGGCACGGTGACCGAGGCGAACGCCGCGCTGGAGGAAGACCCTGCGCTGATCAACACCGCGCCGGAGGGCGAGGGCTGGTTCTTCAAGCTGGAGCTGTCCGACCCGTCCGAGCTGGACGGGCTGATGGACGCCGCCGCGTACAAGGCGTTCGTCGAGACCCTGTAACCTGCCCCCCTCTCCCTCGGGAGAGGGCTTCTGTCGCCTCGGAGAGACGATGATGCGCTATCTGCCCCTAACCGATGCCGATCGCGGCGCGATGCTCGCGACGATCGGCGCGTCCTCCGTCGACGACCTCTTCGTCGACGTGCCGGAAGCCGCGCGGCTCGACGGGCCGATCGCCGGCCTGCCGATGCACGCCTCCGAGGTCGCGATCGAGCGCAAGCTGGGCGCGCTGGCGCGCCAGAACATCGTCGCCGGCGAGGCGCCGTTCTTCCTCGGCTGCGGGGCGTATCGCCACCATATCCCGGCCTCGGTCGACCATCTCATCCAGCGCGGCGAGTTCCTGACCAGCTACACGCCGTATCAGCCGGAGATCGCACAGGGCACGTTGCAGTTCCTGTTCGAGTTCCAGACCCAGGTCGCCCGCCTGCTCGGCTGCGACATCGCCAATGCCTCGATGTACGACGGTTCGACGGCGTGCTGGGAGGCGATCGGCATGGCGCGGCGGATCACCCGGCGCGGCAAGGCGATCCTCTCCGCCGGCCTCCACCCGCATTACGTCGCCGTCGCGAAGACGATGGCGAAGTTCACCGGCGACGTCCTCGACATCGCCGCCCCCTCGCTGACGCCCGGCGCGCCCGGTGACGACATGGCCCGGCTGCTGGATGCGATCGATAGCGAGACAAGCTGCGTCGTCGTCCAGAACCCCAATATCCTCGGCCATGTCGCCGATCTGTCCGAGCTCGCCGCCGCGGCCCATGCCAGGGGCGCGCTGCTGATCGCGGTGGTGACCGAGCCGGTCTCGCTCGGCCTCGTCCGCTCGCCGGGCGAGATGGGCGCCGACATCGTCGTCGGCGAGGGGCAGTCGCTCGGCGTCGGGCTGCAGTTCGGCGGGCCCTATGTCGGCCTGTTCGCCTGCGCGGAGAAGCATGTCCGCCAGATGCCGGGCCGGCTCTGCGGCCAGACCGTCGATGCCGAGGGCAAGCGCGGCTTCGTGCTCACCCTCTCCACCCGCGAGCAGCATATCCGCCGCGAGAAGGCGACCTCGAACATCTGCACCAATTCGGGGCTGTGCGCGCTGGCCTTCTCGATGCACCTGACCCTCCTGGGGGAGACCGGCCTGCGCCAGCTCGCCGAGGTCAACCATGCCCGCGCCGCGGCCGCGGCCGACCGGCTGGCGGCGGTGCCCGGCGTCGAGCTGCTGAACGGGACCTTCTTCAACGAATTCACCCTGCGCCTGTCGCGCGAGGCGCGGCCGGTGGTGCGCAGCCTGGCCGACAAGGGCATCCTCGGCGGCGTGTCGCTCGGCCGGCTCTATCCGGACGTCGCCGCGCTCGCCAACGGCCTCGTCGTCGCGGTGACCGAGACGACGTCAGCGGAGGACGTCGAGACCCTTGCCGCGGCGCTGGAGGAGGAACTGGCATGAGCATCAATGCGAGCGGCTGGAAGCCCGAGATGAATGCCGGCGAGGGCGCCGCGACGACCACCTTCACCGGCAATCGCGCGCTGATGCTGGAAGAACCGCTGATCTTCGAGCGCGCCGATTACGGCGCGACCGGGGTCGATTTCGATCCGGCGCCGGCGGCGAAGGGCCGCCTCGCCGGCCTGACCCGCAACCGCCCGATCGGCCTGCCCGGCCTGACCGAGCCCGAGACGGTGCGGCACTACACCCGTCTCAGCCGGCAGAACTATGCCATCGACCTCGGCCTGTTCCCGCTCGGCTCGTGCACGATGAAGCACAATCCGCGCCTCAACGAGCGGATGGCGCGGCTGCCCGGCTTCGCTGACATCCACCCGCTGCAGCCGCAGTCGACGGTGCAGGGCGCACTGGCGGTCATCAACGAGCTCGCGGTGTGGCTGATCAAGCTGACGGGCATGCACGGCGTGGCGATGAGCCCCAAGGCCGGCGCGCATGGCGAGCTCTGCGGCCTGCTGGCGATCCGCGCCGCGCTGGAGGCGCGGGGCGACGCCCGCTCGGTGGTGCTCGTGCCGGAGAGCGCGCACGGCACCAATCCGGCGACGGCGGCCTTCTGCGGCTACAGGGTGGAGGACATCCCGGCGACCGCCGAGGGCCGCGTCGACCTCGCCGCGCTGGAGGCGCGGCTGGGGCCGGACGTGGCGGCGGTGATGATCACCAACCCCAATACCTGCGGCCTGTTCGAGCGGGACATGAAGAAGATCGCCGATGCGGTCCATGCCGCCGGCGCCTTCGTCTATTGTGACGGCGCGAACTTCAATGCGATCGTCGGCCGGGTCCGCCCCGGCGACCTCGGCGTCGATGCGATGCATATCAACCTGCACAAGACCTTCTCCACCCCGCATGGCGGCGGCGGTCCCGGCTCCGGCCCGGTGGTCCTGTCGGAGGCGCTCTCCCCCTATGGCCCGCTCCCCTATGTCGCGCGCTATGCCGACGGCCATTACGCCGTCGTCGAGGAGGAGACCGCAGGCGAGGAGCACCCGCAGAACTTCGGCCGGATGGTCGCCTTCCATGGCCAGATGGGCATGTTCACCCGCGCGCTCACCTACATCCTCAGTCACGGCGCCGACGGCCTGCGCCAGGTCGCCGAGGATGCGGTGCTGAACGCGAACTACGTGCTGCGCAGCCTCGACGACGTGCTCGACGCACCGTTCGGCGGCAGCGGGCCGTGCATGCACGAGGCCTTGTTCTCGGACGACGGCATGGCGGCGGGCTTCACCACGCTGGATATCGCCAAGGGCCTCATCGACGAGGGCTTCCACCCGATGACGATGTACTTCCCGCTGGTCGTCCACGGCGCGATGCTGATCGAGCCGACCGAGACCGAGGGCAAGGCCGCGCTCGACCAGTTCATCGGCGCGCTGCGGTCGGTGGCGGAACGCGCCAAGGCCGGCGACCCGGCGCTGAAGGCGGCGCCCGCGCTCGCCCCGCGCCGCCGGCTCGACGAGACCTTGGCCGCACGCAAGCCGGTACTGGTCTGGCGCGACCCGAATCCGCCGCTCGCCGCCGAGTAGATCGGGAACGAAATCGCGGAAAGCGCATTAAACCGTCATGTTGAGACCACGCGCCATAGAGCGCCCTGGTCGCGAGAGGACGGGTCATGAGATCATCTGACGTCTACGGCGAAAGCTATTCGATCGCTTGGTCGGACATCATCCTCGTCAACGCGGTGACGGTCGCGTTACTGGCCCTGTTCGCGTGGTTCATGGCGCGCGTGGTCTTCTGAGGCCGGACGGACGACGGGAGAGGCTGCAACCCTAGGGTAACTTGCCAGGCGAGTGCCCGCGCACATGCTCGGTTTGTCATAACGGCGCACAGATCGCCGCGGCAGGAATAGTCGCGTTTACACCACCCGCCGCCCCGCCCAGACGACGCGGCCGATGATCTCGACCGCGTCGGCGGCACAGGTGAACGGGGCGTAGCGCGGGTTGTCGCTGCGGAAGGTGTAGCGGCGCGCCACCGGGTCGACCGACAGGCGCTTCACCCGGATCTCGTCGCCGTGGCGCAGGACGACGATGCCGTCGCGCGGCGCCTCGCCGGGGACCAGGCGGTCGACCAGGATCTCGTCACCGTCGAACAGCACCGGCTCCATCGAATCGCCGTCGACACGGATCACCGACAGCGCGTCGCCGCGATTGCCGGTCAGCGCGCGCAGCCAGCCGGCGCTGAAGGCGATGCGGTCGAGCCGGCGGTCCTCGGCCGGCCCCGCCCCCGGCCCGGCCGAGGCACGCACGTCGAAGCGGTCCACCACCACCAGCGCCTCGGGCGGGACAATGGGCGGCGCCCCCAGCCGGCTCTCCGGCACCCGGAAATAGGATGCGAGCGTCCGCCGGTCGGCTTCGGCGAGGCGCCGCGGCGCGCCCCGCTTGATGTACTGCTGGATATAGGCCGGGTTGCGGCCCAGCATCCGCGACAGCGACGCATAATCCTCGCGCCGCTCGGTGATGAGCGCATCGAGCGCGGCGCGCGCCTCGGCGTCCGTCATCATCGCCCCGGCTATTTCGTCCATGTCGGACGATACCGATAGGATTTTTCCTAGACAAGTAGGAAACAGAGCCGGATCTGAACAAAACAGGAACAAACGAGTCGGAGACGATTGTGGACGTGATGATGCGAGTCCGGCGCTTCCTCAGGAGGACCGACATGCCGGTGACGCGCTTCGGCCGCGAGGCGGCGGGCGACCCGCGTCTGTTGCGCGACATCGCCAATGGCCGCCAGCTCGGGCCGAAGCTCACCGCGCGGATCGCCGCCTATCTCGACCGGATGGAGCGCGACCAAGGTGGTGGGCGCTGAGCGACAGCCTATTCGCCCGGTGCCCGCGCCCGGATCGCCAGCGCGTGGACCCGCGCACTCAGCAGCTCGGCGAGCGCCGCGTTGACCATGCGCTGACGGGCGACGCGCGACTGGCCGGCGAAGGCGGCGGCGGTGATCTCGACGGTGAAATGGCTTTCGCCCGATCCGTCATGGCCGGCATGGCCGCGGTGCATCTCGCTGTCGTCGATCACGGCGAGGCGTTCGGGGGACAGGGCGGCGGTCAGCCGCGCTTCGATTTCGGCCGCGACGGGCCCTTGGGTGGCTGTGCTCATGCGCCCTATATAGACCGGATGACCCGCGAGTCCGCATCTTGAGCGACGACGCCGAGCCGCGCCGCCGCTCGCCGCGCTTTCACGGCCGGCTGGAAACCGATCAGGCATGCAGCGTGGCCGGCTGCGACCAGCCGGGCGAGTTCCGCGCGCCCGATCCGACCGGTCCCCGTTCCGGCTTCGACGGGCCGGGGCGCTGGCGTCGGCTGTGCCTCGACCATGTCCGGGAATTCAACACCACCTACAATTACTTCTCGGGCATGAGCAGCGACGAGATCGAGGCCGAGCAGCGTCCCTACGCCGGGTGGGAGCGGGAGACGCGCGCCTTCTCCGCCAACCCTAATACCGGGCCGAAATGGGCCGACTTCACCGATCCGCTCGACGCCATCGCGGCGCGGTTCCGGGTCCGGCCGGAGGCGATGCGCGCCGATGGCCGGCCGCTCTCGGGCGCCGATCGCAAGGCGCTCGACGTGCTCGGCCTCGATCACGATGCCGATCGCCGCGCGCTACGCTCGCGTTATGCCGAGCTCGTCCGCCGCTTCCACCCCGATCGCAACGGCGGCGACCGCAGCCACGAAAAGCGGCTGCAGGACGTGATCGCCGCCTATACCCGGCTGAAATCGGCACCCGCCTTCGCGTGACGGCAACATTCCCTTTGAACCCGGCGGCGCGGGCGGGCATTGAGCGAGCCGAATGCCGCGGCGCCGCATCGCCGACGCGCTTGGAAGCAGACAGGTAATCTTCATGGCCGATCTCTCGAACGTGCAGCCCGACAGCCGCGAGACCACCGTCCTCGACGCGCCGGACAAGATGGTGAAGGCGCGCGATGTGTTCGGCGTCGACAGCGACCTGGAGGTGCCGGCGTTCAGCGAGGCGGACGAGCGTGTCCCCGATCTCGACCCCGCCTATGTGTTCGATCCGGACACGACGATGGCGATCCTCGCGGGCTTTGCCCATAATCGCCGGGTCATGGTGCAGGGCTATCACGGCACCGGCAAGTCGACTCATATCGAACAGGTCGCCGCCCGGCTCAACTGGCCCTGCGTGCGCATCAACCTCGACGCGCATATCAGCCGCATCGACCTCGTCGGCCGCGACGCGATCGTGCTCAAGGACGGCAAGCAGGTTACCGAGTTCCGCGAGGGGCTGCTGCCCTGGGCCCTGCAGACGCCGACCGCGCTCGTCTTCGACGAATACGATGCCGGCCGACCCGACGTGATGTTCGTCATCCAGCGGGTGCTGGAGACCGAGGGCAAGCTCACCCTGCTCGACCAGAACCGGGTGATCCGCCCGAACCCCTGGTTCCGCATCTTCGCCACCGCCAACACCATCGGCCTCGGCGACACCAGCGGCCTCTACCACGGCACCCAGCAGATCAATCAGGGCCAGATGGACCGCTGGAACATCGTGGTCACCCTCAACTACCTGCCCGCCGCAACCGAGGCGCGGATCGTGCTCGCCAAGTCGGGCGAATACGACAAGCCCGATGGCAAGAAGGTGGTCGAGAACATGGTCAAGGTCGCCGACCTGACCCGCCAGGGCTTCATCAACGGCGACATCTCGACGGTGATGAGCCCGCGCACGGTGATCAGCTGGGCGCAGAACGCGCTGATCTTCGGCGATGTCGGCTTCGCCTTCCGCCTGTCGTTCCTCAACAAGTGCGACGAGGCGGAGCGCTCGCTGGTGGCGGAATACTACCAGCGCGTGTTCGGCAAGGACCTGCCGGAAAGCATCGCCGCGAGGAAGTAAGGCGGGGCCGTTCGCCATGCCCGGCGGTGACGGGGAACTGAAGTCCACATCATGTGGGTTTCGTTTCCCGGGCGCTACGCCTTGACCCCGGCGCCGCGCGCCTTCTCGGCCTCGGGATCCAGCGGCCAGCGCGGCCGCGCCACCGCGTCGAGCCCGTCGACCATGCCCGCGGCAAGGCGCTCGGCGCCGACCCAGGCGATCATCGCGGCATTGTCGGTACACAGCCAGCCCGGTGGCGCGACGAAGCGCAGGCCGAAACCGGTTGCCAGCCCCTCCAGGGCGCGGCGGATCGTGCCATTGGCGGCGACTCCGCCGGCCACCACCAGCGCCGAGACGTCGCCCTGCGCAGCCAGCGCGCGGCGCGTCCGGTCGATCAGGCAATCGACCACCGCCTGCTGGAACGAGGCGGCAATGTCCTCGCCACGATAGATCCCGGCATCGCGGGCGCGCAGCACCGCGCTCTTCAGGCCGGCGAAGGAGAAGTGCGGCTCGCCCGAGCCGACCAGCGGGCGCGGCAGCTTCACCGCCGCCGGATCGCCCTCGCGCGCCGCCCGCTCGACCGCCGGGCCGCCCGGAAAGCCCAGGCCGAGCAGCTTGGCGGTCTTGTCGAACGCCTCGCCCGCCGCATCGTCGATCGTCGTCGCCAGCCGGCGGTAGCGCCCCGGCCCCTCGACGCGGAGGATCTGGCAGTGCCCGCCCGAGACCAGCAGCAGCATGTAGGGAAAGGCGAGTGTCGGATCGGCCAGCCGCGCGGACAGCGCATGGCCTTCCAGGTGGTTGATCGCGATCAGCGGCTTGCCGGCGGCGAAAGCCAGCGCCTTGCCGGTGACCAGCCCGACCATCACCCCGCCGATCAGCCCCGGCCCGGCGGTGGCGGCGACGGCATCGACATCGGCAAGACGCAGCCCGGCCTCTTCGAGCGCCGCCTCGACCAGCGGGACCAGCACCTCGACATGGGCACGCGCCGCGATCTCCGGCACCACGCCGCCGAACGGCCGATGCGCTGCTTCCTGCCCGGCCAGCTTGTGCGACAGGATCACGCGTTCGCCGGTCACCAGCGCCGCCGCGGTTTCGTCGCAGCTCGATTCGAGACCCAGGATGATCGCCACGCCGCGCCTGTGCCGCGATGCGGAGGGCAGGGCAAGGCGGCCGACCCGGGGCGGGGGCGACGGCGTCATGGTTTTGACTCCGCAGATGGTGCAGCCTCCGCCGGAGATGGCGAATCGCCCGGGATCGCAGGGGCCACAGCAAGGAGAAGCGGAGATGCCGAACGGCTATGTCTGGTACGAACTGATGACCACCGATCAGGACGCCGCCGAAAAATTCTACGCCGACGTCGTCGGCTGGAAGCTGACCGACTCGGGCATGCCCGGCCTCCGCTACACGCTCTTCTCGGCCGGCGAGAATGTCGTCGGCGGCATCATGGCGATGCCGGAGATGAAGCCGTATTGGTTCGGCTATGTCGGCGTCGACAGTGCCGATGCCTATGCCGAAAAGGTCAAGGCAGCCGGCGGATCGGTCCACAAGGGTCCCGCCGACATTCCCGGCGTCGGCCGCTTCGCGATCGTCGCCGATCCGCAGGGCGCGGTGTTCAGCCTGTTCGAGCCCGGCCCTGGCAACCAGCCGCCGCCCGCGCCGTACATGGCCCCGGGCAGCGTCGGCTGGAACGAACTCCACACCACCGATCTCGAGGCCGGCTTCGCCTTCTATGCGGAGCTGTTCGGCTGGGAGAAGGACGAGGCGATCGATATGGGGCCGGGCGGCCCCTACCAGCTGGTCCGCATGGGCGGCGGCCATCCCACCGGCGCGATGCACAAGAGCGACCAGCTACCCCAGCCGGCATGGGTCTATTATTTCAGCGTGCCCGGCATCGACGCCGCGAAGGCGAAGGTCGAGGCCGGCGGCGGCACCATCGTCGTCGACCTGATGGAGGTGCCGGGCGGCATGTGGGTGCTGAACGCCACCGATCCGCAGGGCACGCTCTTCGCGCTGGTCGGCCCGCGCGGCTGATCCCGGCGGCAAAAAAGCCCTCTCCTCTTCAGGGGAGAGGGGCCCACCGATGAACCCGCCGGCACGATCGAGGCGACGTTCCCCTCTTCCGTGCCGGCTCCGGCATGCACACGTCTCTCTCGCGCGACCGGCTTTCACCCGTCATCCCGGACTTGATCCGGGATCCAGACACGCAACCTGTCGAAAAGAGACGCTGGCTTGTGTCTCTGGATCCTGACTTTCGTCAGGATGACGGCTCTCCAATGTGTTGGTTCGGTCAGGAATGTCGTTAAGTCAAAAACTTAGCGAGATGCGTCGCGTGCCGTAGCTCCGCCCGGAAACAGGGCTTCTGTCTCAGAAATCCGGCTTGTCGTAATGCGCCGGCGGCGCGATCACCTCCATCCGCTCGGACAGGAGCGGGCGGAAGCTGGGGCGCGATTTCAGTCCGGCATACCATTGCCGGGTCTGCTCATGGCCGCGCCAGTCGACCCCGCCGAGATAGTCGGCGACGGAGAGATGCGCCGCCGCCGTCAGGTCGGCGAGGCTGAGCAGCGGCCCGGCGAGCCAGCGGCGATGGTCGAGCAGGTAGTCGAGATAGTCGAGATGGGTGTTGGCCTGGCGCATCGCATCGCGCAGCACGCCGGCATCGGGCGAGGCGCGGTGGACGAGGCGCTTCTCCATCCGTTCGTACATCAGCGGCGCGACCACCTCGCCATACAGCTTCTCGTCGAACCACATCACCAGCCGGCGGATCTCGGCCCGGTATTGCGAGGGGCCGCCGATCATCGGCGCCTTCTCGATCGTCTCTTCCAGATACTCGCAGATCGGCTGCGACCCGATCAGCACCGCGCCCGATTCGTCGACCATCACCGGGGTCTGCCCGGCCGGGTTGAGGTCCAGGAACTCGTCGCGCCGCTCCCACGGCGATTCGCGGACGGGCTGATAGGGCTCGCCCTTCTCACCGAGGACGAGACGGACCTTGCGCGAAAACGGGCAAAGCGGGAACTGATAGAGCTGCCACATCAATGGCTTCATTAGACCCGCTGACGCGCCCAAGGCTAGGGGGCGCCCGGCTTTTCCTGCCGGGCACTGGGCCGCTCAGCTCGCCTCGCGCAGCTTCGGGCGGTAGAAATCCTGGACGATCGCCCAGGCCTCTTCGGCGGTCTCGACGAAGTGGAACAGGTTGAGGTCGTTGGGCGAGATCACCCCCTCCTCGACCAGCGCGTCGAAATCCACCACCCGGTTCCAGAACGTCTTGCCGAACAGCACGATCGGCAGCTGCGCCATCTTGCCGGTCTGGATCAGGGTCAGCAGCTCGAACAGCTCGTCGAACGTCCCGAACCCGCCGGGGAACACCGCCACCGCCCGTGCCCGCAGCAGGAAGTGCATCTTGCGCAGCGCGAAATAGTGGAAGTTGAGGCTGAGGCGCGGCGTGACATACTCGTTCGGCAGCGGCTCGTGCTCCAGCACGATGTTGAGGCCGATCGATTCGGCACCGACATCGTCGGCCCCACGATTCGCCGCCTCCATGATCGAGGGGCCGCCGCCCGAGCACACGACGAAGTCGCGGCTGCCGTCGGCATTGATCGGCTCGCGGCTGGCGAGGCGGGCGAGCTTGCGTGCCTCCTCGTAATAGCGTGCCTTGTCCTGCAGGCGCAGCGCGATGCGGCGCTGCGTGTCGGTGGTGGCGGCCGCGACGATCGCCTCGGCCTTGACCGCCTCGGGGATGCGGGCCGACCCGTAGAACACGAAGGTCGAATGGACCTGCGCCTCGTCGAGAAGGGTCTGGGCCTTGAGCAGCTCCAGCTGGAAGCGAACCGGACGGAGATCGTCGCGGAGGAGGAAATCATTGTCCTGGAAGGCCAGCCGATAGGCGGGGTGGGTGGTCTGCGGCAGCGGGGTCGATCCAGCCGCGCTGGCGGCGTCGCTGCGCGCCGGGCGGAACACGCGGCCCGGCACCTTTTCCTTTGTCATGAAGGATAGATAGGCACAGCCCGCGACGGTTCAACGACAGGCGCGTGACCCGCCCATGTCGAAATGCAGGTGATTGCGGTGGAGGGCATTGGCGTCGGGGCCGAGCACCACGTCGAAGCGCCGGCAGGCGGCCTTCTCCACTGCGCGCAGGAAGTTGCGGGCGTTCTGGTCGGGGCCGTTCCAATCGTTGAGCACCGTGATCCGGCGGCCATTGCCGAGGATGAAGGCGGAAACGTCGACGGCATTCGACCGGCCATGCTCCGACAGCCGCCCGCCCTCGACATTGTTGATCGGGCGGCAGGCATAGGTGCCGAAGCTCTCGACCTTGACCACCGGCGCATCGAGCCAGGCCCGCGCCGCGGGCTGCAGCGCGTTCTGCGCCCAGTCGGTGAAGCGCGCCGCGAGCGGGCAGGTCATCGCGCCAAGGTTCGTGGTCGGCATCCCGATATCGAGCAGCTGCACGGTGCCGATCGCCGAGCAGCCGCCGGAGAACTTGCGGTCGGGGAGCGCGCGGAAGCGGGTGCCGAGCGCGGTGAGCCCGGCCTTGCATTCGCGATTCGCCTTCTCATCGAACGGTCGGCCGCGGTCGCGCGGGCTGCCCCCGCAGGCGGCGAGGAACAGCAGCAGGAACAGGACAACGCGACGCACGCCCGTTTGCTGGAACCTGCCGCGACTCGCGTCAACCGCTTGATTCTGCTCCCCCTCCCGCAAGCGGGAGGGGGGATGGTTGCAATCAGAACGCCAGCGGCTTGACCAGCTTCACGCCCGGCAGCGCGCGGACCTTCTCGACCAGCGCGGCATCGACCGGCGAGTCGACCGACAGCAGCAGCACCGCCTCGCCGCCGGCCTTGCGGCGGCCGAGGTGGAAGGTGCCGATGTTGACGTTCGCCTCGCCCAGCGTGGTGCCGAGCCGGCCGATGAAGCCGGGCGCGTCCTCGTTGACGACATAGAGCATGTCCCCGCCGAGATCGGCCTCCACCTTGATGCCGAAGATCTCGGTCAGGCGCGGCGCGCCGTCCGAGAACAGCGTGCCCGCGACCGAGCGGTCGCGCTTCGGGGTGGTGACGGTGCCGCGGCCGAGGGTGTTGTAGTCGCCCTCGCGGTCATGGCGCACCTCGCGCACGTCGAGGCCGCGCTCCTTGGCCAGGAACGGCGCGTTGACCATGTTCACCGTGTCCGAATAGACCCGCATCAGTCCCGACCGGACCGCGCCGG
>Ga0207668_10000577_pt1 | contig 22902 bp, 17 predicted proteins | sample KBSS43metaG_FD_184323 | JGI IMG/M metagenome (GOLD analysis project Ga0207668, IMG submission 184323) | Switchgrass rhizosphere microbial communities from Kellogg Biological Station, Michigan, USA - KBS S4-3 metaG (SPAdes) (version 2) | ecosystem: Host-associated > Plants > Roots > Rhizosphere...
CGGACGATCCCGATGATCCCAGCTTCTACGACGCGACGACGATCTTTCCCGACCACGTCTCCGCGAGGATCACCGCGATCGCCGCCCTGGCGACCCTGATCCGGCGCGACACGGCGGGATTCGCTGGCCGCGTACACATCTCGCAGGCCGACGTCGCCGTCAATCAACTCGCTGCGGCCTACGTCACCGATACGGCCCGCGCTGGGGAACTGCCCGTCGTGGCCGACGACGCGGTCCACGCCGTGCTTCGCTGCGCCGGCGACGACGAATGGTGCGTCGTCTCGATACGGTCCGCCGACGAACGCGCCGCGCTCGCGCGAGTGCTCGGCGTTTCCGAACTACCGGGGGACAGAACGAAGTTCGTCACCGCAGTGTCGGCATGGACGGAGGGCCGCGACAAGGCCGACGTCACCCGGTTGCTGCAGGACGCAGGTGTGCCCGCCGGGCCGATGAATCGCGCGGTCGACGTGTTGGCCGATCCGCAAGTCGGGTTCCGCGGGCTCTACACCGAGTTGGTCCACCCGTTGTTCGACGCACCGATGCCGAGCGAGACGCGTCCCGCACCGTCTCGCCACATTCCCGCCGCAGAGCTCCGCCCGGCACCGATGCCTGGCGAGCACACCCGGGAGGTCTGCCACAAGTTGCTCGGCATGGCAGTCGAGGAGACCGACCGCCTGATCTCCGAGGGAGTGCTGTTCAGTTGGAGCCCATAGTTTCCCGCGAGCGTGCTCGTCTGCACGCGACACGCCGACGACAATCGACACAACGCGCACGCTCGCGCTGACGAAAGGTTCACTCTTGCCCCTCGATCCGAGGACACCGGTGCTGGTCGGCTACGGTCAGGTCAACCAGCACGACGAAAACCCCGAGACCGAGCCGGTCGACCTGATGGTCGCCGCGGCCCGCGCGGCCGCCGATCCGCGGGTGTTGGAGGCCGTCGACTCCGTGCGCATCGTCAACCTGCTCTCCTGGCGGTACCGTGACCCCGGACTGCTTCTGGCCCAACGGATCCGCGCCGCCAACGCCGATACCCGGTATACGGGCGTCGGCGGCAACGTGCCTCAGTCGTTGGTCAACCAGGCCTGCCTGGACATCCAGTCGGGACGAGCCGACGCGATCCTCATCGCAGGCGCCGAGACCTGGCGCACCCGAACCCGCGTGCGGGCGCGCGGGGGCACGCTCGAGTGGACCAAGCAGGATGACTCCGTGCCGATGGCACCTGGATCCGACAACGGCGTCCCGATGGCGGGCCCGGCCGAGCTCCGCATCCACCTGGACCGGCCGTCCTATGTGTACCCGATGTTCGAGCAGGCGGTGCGGATCGCGGCGGGGGAGTCACTAGTCGCCCACCAACGGCGCATCGGCGAGCTCTGGGCGCAGTTCAGCGCTGTGGCACAACGGAATCCACACGCATGGAATCGAAAGGCGACATCTGCCGACGAGATCTCGCAGCCCGGACCGAATAACCGGATGATCAGCTGGCCGTACACGAAGTTGATGAACTCCAACAACATGGTCGATCAAGGCGCTGCGCTGGTGCTGACCTCGGTCGAGAAGGCCACCTACCTCCAGATCCCCACCGACCGTTGGGTATTCCCGTACGCCGGCACCGACGCGCACGACACGTACGCGATCAGCGAGCGCGCCGAGTTCAATCAATCGCCTGCCATCCGGACCGCCGGCCGCCGTGCGCTAGAGCTTGCCGGCAAGAACATCGACGACATCGCGCTGATCGACGTCTACTCGTGCTTCCCGTCGGCGGTGCAGGTCGCCGCCAGCGAGCTCGGGCTACCGTGCGGCGACCCTGACCGACCATTGACCGTGACCGGCGGCCTCACCTTCGCCGGTGGCCCCTGGAACAACTACGTGTCGCATTCCATTGCCACGATGGCGGAGCAACTGGTGTCTGCTCCTGGTCAGCTCGGCCTCATCACGGCCAACGGCGGTTACCTGACCAAGCACAGCTTCGGCATCTATGGCACCGAGCCGCCCGAGCACGAATTCCGTTGGGAAGACGTGCAATCGGCCGTCGACGCCGAACCTAGCCGCACCGCCCTCGTCGAGTGGTCGGGCACGGGCACGGTGGAGACGTGGACGACGCCGTTCAACCGGGACGGTGCCGCCGAGAAGGCCTTCCTGGCCGTGCGCACTCCCGACGACGTGCGAACACTCGCCGTCATAGCCGACCCCTCCGACGCCGATGCCACGGTCCGCGAGGACATTGCGGGCGCGAAAGTGCAAGTACACGCGGACGGTACGGCCACGCTGCGGTAGCGGGCTTAGTCAGTCATCGGGCGCTTGGGATTTCGGGCGCAGCGGCCGTTGCGCCAGCTCCAGCACCTCTTCGGTAGTGAGCGGACTGTGCGGGTGATACGACAGACACCACGGCGAGGTGATCTTGTGGAAGGCGGTGCCCTCCAGCGCGGCATAGAAATTGCCGGCCCGCAGCCTGCTGATGTCAGGCACGTGACCGCCCTTCACCCTTGCCATTTCCTTGGCCACCGTGATCTGGGTGGATGAGTTGAGCAAGCCGTAGAATTGTGTCGCGGCGTTGCCTGGGATGTGATTGTGCAGCCCGCGTGGCATCTGGGTGGCGAACACCAGCCCAAGCCCATACTTGCGCGCCTGCGATGACAGAGCCAACGTGCTCTGCGTGGCCGCGGTGGTTCGGCCCGACGGCGCGAAGTTCTGCGCCTCGTCCATCACCAGCAGGCCGCCAAGTGGTCGTTCGCCCGCGGGATTGCGCTTGATCCACGCGAACAGCGCCATCTGCAATTGGCTGACGAAGCCCGCGCGTTGTTCGTCGTTGGACAGGCCGATCAGGCTGATCACCGAAACTCTTGCGCGGTAACCCGCCGACGGAGTCAGCAGCGTGCCTGGATCCGCCGGAGTGCCGTCCCCACCGAACATTGGGTCGTTGACCTTTGAGGCGCGCAGGTTCTGGCCCAATTCGGCGGCTAGGTCGTGGGCATTGGCGATCGAACTGACCCCGTCGGGGAGGTCGGCGAGCGCTTCGAGAAGCCCGTCGAGACTCGTCGACGACTGCCGGCCGTACCACTTCAACGCCTGACGCAGGACCGCGCGCTTGTAATTGGCCTTGGCCGTGTTCCCGGCTATCAGCGCGCGTGATTCCAGTGCGGCGAAGGCGGATTCGACCGCTTCACCAAACTCGTCGATGTCGTCGACGACGCTCTCGAAGTCGGGCAAGGGTTGGAATGACAACGGTCGCCCGCCCGCTCGGCGTGGTGTCCACACCACGACCTCGGTGTTAGCCAGGTAGTCGTCGGCTCGGGGTGTGTCGGTCGAGTTCCATCCCGTTGGGGGGTCTGGCCAACCGAGCCCGAGCCGCGCCAGATCGTTGTTGGGATCCAACACGATCGACGACACGCCCCGTCGCGCGCACTCCTCGACCAGGCGTCGGATGAGCACGGTCTTGCCCGAACCGGAGCCGGCGAAGATCGCGGTGTGCTTGCGGAGGGCGAGCAACTCGACGCTCAAGATGCGACCCGACGTATCGTCGAGTCCTAGCGGAATGGCGGTCGGGGAGTCGTGATCGCCGCGATCTGCTGGCTGATCGGGCTCGGCGGGCTCAGGCGACGGCTCGGGGCTGGGCGATTCCGGCCGCTCGGGCGGCAGCGGGCCCGCACCCTCGCCGAGCGCGTCGCGAAGAAAGGCCAAGCCGTGTGCGGGTTTCCGCGCAACTAGCCAGTCGGGAAGCTCGGGGTGGTTGTCGTCGATCAGATCGCGCAGCGCCGTCAGGGTGCACAGATCGTCATCGGAGAGCACCAACGTACGCCCGCCTGCAGCCTCGAAGTCGGCCACCAAGGCGGCCGTCTTGATCCCGCCAGGCCATGGCACGTTGCGCAGCAGGAAGAGCTTGCGCTTGTCTAGGTTGGAACCGAAACCCGTAGCAGCACAAGCATTCTTGATACGACTCTGCGCGGCGATCGCATTCGTGCTGGCGATCGCCCGGAACGCCCAGTGCCGCTCGTCGTCGGTCGAGGCGTCCAGGCTCTGTCGCAATCGGCCGTGCAGCACGACATGCTTTCCAGGTGGCGGGTCGAACCGGAACGTCTGCTCGGTGTCTCCGCGCTCGGTGATCCAGGCCTGCAAACCTGCCGACAGCAGGTCGGGCACCGTGGTGTCCTCACCGTTTGGGTCAAGCGCCGCCGCGCTCACCGCACGCTGGCGGTAGTCGGCGAACCGCCGGTCGAGTTCGGATCTGTCAGCTACGGTTTCACCCGAACGGCTCTGGTCGGTTTCATCGTCGGGGGACGCCGCCTTCAGATGCGCGAGCTCCTCGATGACGTCGCGTTCCAGGCAGCCGCGGATGTGGGCATCGGCGCGTTTGAGAAGCTGGCGAGGCGTGTATTCCGGTGCGTCGTCGAACGCCGACGCCAGGATGGGCCAGCTCGGGTAAGGCGGGGTGAAGTCGATCGCGCGGTAGCTCGCGGTGAACCGACGCTCCAGGATCGCGCGACCAACATCGGCGCTGGGAAGCCCCCGCAACGGGGCGGTCACGCGGAATCGGTCCGCCACCGTAGCCGTCGCTCGTGCCTTGATCGCCTCCCAGGCTACGGGCAGGCAGGCGACCACCTCCGCGGTGCGCCGCATCGTCTGTCGGATCGACATCAGCCCGTGCGCGACGTGCTCCAGGTCGCGATTGTCGCTCCGGTCAAGCGAATCCGTGCGGTCGGTGGACTGGGCCAGCAGGGTGTCGATCTGGTCGATCGCGAGTACGGCGGGCCCGGCAAGGGCGACGAGGCGCGAGATGTCGCGCACGCACTCCTGGGGCGTCATCGTAGACACGCCGACGGACCACTTCCTGCGGCCGGTGTCATCGATGTCCTCGGTGGAGCTGAGGTACGCCTGCCCGACATCCTGGACGCCGAGGTCGGTCGCGCCAAGCAGCACCAGCGCGCGCAAGGTATGGTGCGCCAGCCGCACCGTCTCGCGATGCGACTTGTGCAGCGCGTCGACGAAGCTGGCCAGAATCTCCGGCGTCAGTTCGTCGTCGCCGACGACAGCCCTGCGGTCGGCGCGGGAAATGTGGGCCAGGGTCGACAGCTGCCACAGCAGCTCCTTGAGCTGTGATTCGCGCGCGTAGGCCGGCCGGCCAAGGCTCTCCAGAACGCTGCTGCGCGCCGATTCCCAGAAGCTGGTGGCGTCAAGGAGTTCGACCAGGAAGAAGAACCCGCCGGCGGACTGCACCCGTTCACGCACCTGGCCGAGTAGGTGGGTCTTGCCAGACCCGGCCTGGCCACGCACCACGATGCCCAGCGGGCTTGACTGCTCCGCGCGGCCTGCGTCGGCAAAGGCCGCCATCACCTCACCGAGCGCGTCGTCGTTGAAGCCGGGTACGTGCAACGCACCCTGCGAGTGCCACAGGTCGTCCGCGGTCGGGGCGAACGACAGGCGTAGCGAGCGCAGCGCCTCGCGTTCCCTGGGGTCCATCAGTTCTCGATCGCGATGAGATGCTTGTCCTGGTCACCGATCTCGACGGCGGCCGCCCGGTCCATGGCAGTCAGCGTCTTCTGATTCTCCTCCGGGATCAGGCTCACTCCTGGCGTGCGATACATCCGGGTGAGTGCCACGTCCAATTCGTGCTTCGAGACGTCGGGGAGTTCGGCACGCAACCGCACCAGATCCACCCAACCACCTTCGGTAGCGGCCAATCGGACGTACGCGGCGCGAACCCTCGCTTCGATCTCGTCACCGCCGGGATCGGGGTCGCCTTCCGGCGGGCCATCGTCGAGCGCCACGAACACGTCGCCCGGCGCCAGGTCGTCACGGTCGAAGAAGCGGCGTAGCGCGCGCAGCACGGTGTAGAGCGCCTTGCCCTGCCCTTTCGATTGCGCTGGCGTGTCGGCGCCGAACAGCTTTGCGCACGTCGCCCAACCCCGGTCGGTGAGCTCGAGCACCATAGCCCGACCCTCGGTGGTGATCTCGATCAGCCCGCGGTCCGCCAGCCGATCTCGGTCCCGCTTCTTGAGCTCTGGCCCTAGAGTGGCCAGTTCCGGATTCCGAATCGGTCGGGCTTCGGCCATCAGCACGAGCAGCACGGCCTGCTCCGTGCCGGTCAACTCGTCGGGTTCGATACTCACGCCAGATTCCCTTCGTCGTTTCTCTTGTTCGCGAGCAACCGTTCGATGACGTTCACTACCCGCTGCGGGTCGTCGGTGATCTCGTCGTTGGTGAACCTCAGCACGGCGAACCCGTCGAGCACCAGACCGTTGTCCCGTCGGCGATCATCTGCGTACTTGAGCACGCCGCGGTGGTCGGGCCCGTCCAGTTCGATCACGCACCGCTCCCGCGGCCACATCAAATCGACCCGGATCGGTGGGGCGAGGGAGTGGCTGGCGTGCAACTGATTCCACACTCGGCCGAGCGCCCACTCGCAGCGGGCCAAGCAACGTTCCAGCGTCTGCTCCGCGAGGCTGGCGGGGTGCGGGAGACCCGCCAACGCGGGGTACTCCAGCGTCGGCGCAGCTTTCCCGTCCATCGGCGCCGGCGGCCGCATGTCCTCGACGAAACCAGGGACAGGCAGTGACCAGGTGGGGAATCGATCGACGGCAGGCAGGGCTCCACCTGTGAGCCACACCCCGAAGCCGCCGTGATGGATCAGCCATTCGCAAGCGTGGCCGACGCGTCGTTGCTCGTCGTCGGTGCACCCGTCGCCCGGGCCGATCAGCAGAACGACACCATCGCGGCCGTAGCTGTCGCAAATGATCCTGGCCAGTCCCCGGGCGCGCGGCTCGGGTTCGAAGCGTCGCTTGACGGCACACCCGCGCAGCGCCGCCTCGGCGACGTCGGCCAGGAAGGGGCCGAAATGATCAGTGGTCGCCGCCACCCGATGGGCAAGTTGCCGCACCACCCGGCGGTCGAAATCGCTACTCGGCCTGACCAGGTCGGCATCGGGGAGCCACGCCGGGAACAGTTCGAGGGCAACAGACTCCAGCCGATCCAGCACGTCGTCGACGACCGCCAATGGAGATGCCGGGGAGTCGGGGACGCGGTAGCGGATGACAACGGGGGCACCCACGGGCAGCGGGTCCAGACTGATCGCCAGTTGCTCGGGCGTGGGACCTTCGATGCGCAGCACGCGGTCGGTCGGTATCCGGGCCGGCGGCGGCTGGTGGCTTGCCACTGTGCCCACACCCACCCCCACCGCTTGACGACTGCGCCAATTCTGACGCATCAGTTGTCGGCCGGCAGGGGCTGGGTGCACCCGACGAATCAGCAGTCAGCCAACGGCTGCTGCGAGTCGACCAGCTTTGCGGAGTCGACCTGGCGTCGTGCCCGGATCAGCGCCTTGATGTCATCCAGACCTTCCCAGACGTTCACGTTCATCCCCGCCAGTACCAGATCGTCGGCGTCGAGCCAGAACACGGTGAACTCACCCTTGTCGACGTCGCCGCGGAACACCGCCCTGTCGTATGTGGGGGCGTGCCCGACGTACTCCATCCCGAGGTCGTACTGGTCGGTGAAGAAGTAGGGCAGTTCGTCGTATTCGCCGGGGGAACCGAGCATTCCGGCGACGGCGACCGCGGGTTGTTTGAGCGCATTCGCCCAATGCTCGGTGCGGATGCGGACCCCGAACAGCGGGTGCTCGGCGGCGGCGATGTCACCAACCGCGAAGACATCCGGGTCGCTGGTGCGCAGCGACGCATCGACAAGGACGCCGCCGTGGCCCATCGCCAGCCCGGCGTGGTCGGCAAGCGCGATGTTCGGCGCTGCCCCCACGGCGATGAGCACCGCATCGGCCTCGATCATGGAATCGTCGCCGAGTCGCAGCCCAGTGGCCTTGCCGCCCGCGGTGGTGACCTCGTCGACGGTCGCGCCTAGCCGCAGGTCGACCCCGTGTTCGCGGTGCAGCGTGGCAAACACCTCGGCGGCCTCCTGACCGAGTGCGGTCTGCAGCGGTAGCCGGGCCATTTCGACCACGCTGACGTCGACGCCGCGCTCGCGGGCACAGGCGGCGACCTCCAACCCGATCCATCCGCCGCCGACGATCGCCAGCGAGGAGCCCGCCACCAGCACCGCACTCAGCGCGGCGGCGTCGTCGATGGTGCGCAGGTAGTACACGCCGTCGGCGTCCGCGCCGGGAATGGGCGGGCGGCGCGGCTGGGAGCCGGTGGCGAGCAGCAACTTGTCGTAGTGCACCGCGGTGTCGTCGGGCAGCGTCACGGTGTGTGCGCCGGGATCGATCGACGACACCGTCGTGCCGAGCCGCAACTCGACGTGGTGGTCGCGGTACCAGGCGGACTGATCGACGGTGAAGTCGTCGAGCGACTTCTTTCCCGCCAGATACTCCTTGGATAGAGGTGGCCGCTCGTAGGGCAGATGCTCCTCGGCGGCGAACAGCACGATGTCACCATCAAAGTCGTTGGTGCGCAATGCTTCCGCGGCCTTTGCTCCGGCGAGACCGCCGCCGACGATGACGAATACGGACGACTCTGTCATGTCAAACCAGCGTACTCGCGCGATTACTTGGGCGGCAGGCTCTTCGCGTAGTCGAGCCCGCGGTCCACCCAGGACCGCAGCTGGCGTTTCGTCTTGACCCCATCGATCTCGACCCGCAACCACCCGCGCGTCTCACGACCCGCCATCACCATGGGTTCGACGTGGTCGCGCGTGAGCAATTCCTCCGTCTCGTCGGGCGGTACGCGCACCATGAGGCCGCCCCGTCCGCTGGCGGCTACCGACATGTTGCCGTTGACGAGAAAGGCCAGGCCGCCGAACATTCGCTTCTCGTCGACACCGCGTTCGCCGCCAAGCAGCTCCCGGATGCGGTTCGCAAGGTCTTCGTCGTAGGCCATGGCATCACCCTCCCGGAGTCCACCCGATTCTAGGCCCGAGCTTCTCTGCCAGGTCGGTGACGATCTGGGCGTAGTCGTCCTCGCCGAACGTGAACGGCAGGGCGAAGGCCACTTCGTCGGCCCGCTGGAATCCGGCGTGCGCGAACAACTGGTCGGCAAGTTCGTCCGAGGTGCCGACGTAGTCGGGGGAGAACAGCATGCCGCGCGGACCCTGCGGCGACTTGGTCCGTTCGAACCGGCTCGCCGCGTATTCGCGGTAGCGCCGGATCTGGTCGTCGGTGGCGGAGTCGGTGGGAATGACCACCAAACCCTGTGAGACACGGGCTCTTTCGGGATGCGGGTGGTTGGCACGAAACGTGTCGATGTTCTCGCCCTGGATGGTGGCGAAGTCCCGCGATTCGGTGCCCTCGGTGCTGACGACCGAACTGGTCAGATAGTTGATGCCCTGCTCGCCCGCCCACTTCGCCGACGTCATGCCACCGCCGTACCAGGTCCGGTCGGCCAGGCCGGGGGAATGGGGCTGGACGTGATTGGTGAACTGCTCGATGCCGACGGTGCCCTCGAAGTCGCTGACCGGTTCGCCGCGCAGACACCCCAGCAGCCGAAGTACGCGTTCCTTGGAGAAGTCCTCGAGGTCATGGCTGTTGGGGTAGAGCGCTTCCTTGAAGTGGTCGTACAGCATCGGCGGGCCCACCGACACCCCTGGGTTCATCCGTCCGCCGGACAACAAATCGACGGTGGCAAGGTCTTCCGCCAGCCGGAACGGGTTCTCCAGGCCCAGCGGGATGACGGCGGTGCCGAGTTCGATGCGGGAGGTGCGTTGGCTGGCGGCCGCCATGATGGCGACGGGCGACGAGATGCCGGGCTGCAGGTGACGGCAGCGCAGCCACACGCTGTCGTAGCCGAGCGACTCGGCCCGCTCGATCACCTGGAGCGTCTCTTCCAGCCCCGGTCTCGGATTCGCGGCGTCGAATCGGCCGATGGTCAGGAACCCGAGCTTGCGCAACGGTTCTCCGCGTCGTGGCACTAGTCCATCCCCTCTCGTCGACGTGACGCCAGAGTCACCACCGGATACCGGGGTGACTCTGGCGTCACGTTCGCATCGATTGTCGGACTAGGCCGCGACGGTCGCCGCCTCGGCCGCAGGCTCCAGCGCCAGCGCGATGATGTCGGCCACGTCGGTCATCGGCTTCACCTCGAGCGCCGCGAGCACCTCCGCAGGAACGTCGTCCAGGTCGGGCTCGTTGCGTTGCGGGATGAAAACCGTTGTCAATCCGGCGCGTTGGGCAGCAAGCAGCTTCTGCTTCACTCCGCCGATCGGCAGCACCCGTCCGTTCAGCGTGACCTCACCGGTCATGCCGACATCGGCCCGGACCTGACGTCCGGTGGCCATCGACACCAGCGCGGTCACCATCGTGACGCCGGCCGACGGGCCGTCCTTGGGCACGGCGCCCGCAGGCACGTGCACGTGGATCTGCCGGTCCAGCGACTTCGGGTCGACGCCCAGTTGCTCGGCGTGGGCGCGGACGTAGGACAGCGCGATCTGCGCGGACTCCTTCATCACGTCGCCCAGTTGACCCGTCAGTTTCAGACCGGGCTCACCGTCGTTGGCATTCACCTCGATGAACAGCACATCGCCACCAAGGCCGGTGACCGCCAGCCCCGTCGCCACGCCGGGCACCGCGGTGCGCTCCTCAGACTCCGGCGTGAACCGCGGACGGCCAAGGTAGGCAATCAGATCCGGCTCGTCGATGACCAGTGCATCCGAAGACTCCGCCAGCTTCGTCGTCGCCTTGCGCATCGCCTTGGCCAGCAGCCGCTCGAACTGCCGCACCCCCGGTTCGCGGGTGTAGTCCGCGGCGATCTTGCGCAGCGCATCGTCGGTCACCGTGACTTCCTCGGCCGTCAGCGCGGCCCGGTCCCGCTGCCTGGGCAGCAGGTAGTCGCGGGCGATCGCGACCTTGTCGTCCTCGGTGTAGCCGTCGATGGTGACGAGCTCCATGCGGTCCAGCAGCGCCGAGGGGATGTTCTCGATGACGTTGGCCGTCGCCAAGAACACCACGTCGGACAGGTCCAGGTCCAGGTCCAGGTAGTGGTCGCGGAACGTGTGGTTCTGCGCCGGGTCCAGCACCTCGAGCAGCGCCGCGCTGGGGTCACCGCGGTAGTCGGAGCCGACCTTGTCGATCTCGTCGAGCAGCACGACGGGGTTCATCGAGCCCGCCTCACCGATGGCGCGCACGATCCGGCCGGGCAGCGCCCCGACGTAGGTGCGCCGGTGGCCACGGATCTCGGCCTCGTCGCGCACGCCGCCCAGGGCGACGCGAACGAACTTGCGGCCCAACGCCCTTGCGACGCTTTCGCCCAGCGAGGTCTTGCCGACCCCGGGGGGACCAGCCAGCACCATCACGGCGCCGGAACCGCGGCCGCCGACGACCGCCATGCCGCGCTGCGCGCGACGCGCCCGCACGGCCAGGTACTCGACGATGCGATCCTTGACGTCGTCGAGGCCATGATGATCAGCGTCGAGGATCTCGCGGGCCGACTTCAGGTCCGTCGAGTCTTCGGTCGTGGTGTTCCACGGCAGGTCGAGCACGGTGTCCAACCAGGTGCGGATCCAGCCGCCCTCGGGGCTCTGCTCGCTGGAGCGTTCCAGCTTGCCGACCTCGCGCAGTGCGGCTTCGCGCACCTTGTCGGGTAGGTCGGCGGCCTCGACGCGCGCCCGGTAGTCGTCGGAGCCATCGGGTTCGCCTTCGCCCAGCTCCTTGCGGATGGCGTTCAGCTGCTGGCGCAGCAGGAACTCCTTCTGCGTCTTCTCCATGCCGGAGCGGACGTCCTCGGCGATCTTGTCGTTGACCTCGGTTTCGGCGAGCAGGTCGCCGGTCCAGTCGATCAGCAGTTGGAGGCGACGGCCCACGTTTTCGGTCTCCAGCAACTGCCTTCTCTGGACGTCGGTCAGGTACGACGCATAGCCGGCCGTGTCGGCCAGCGCAGCCGGGTCGGTGATCTTGTTCACCACGTCGACGATCTGCCAGGCCTCGCGGCGTTGCAGCATCGCCAGCACTAGTTTCTTGTACTCGGCCGCCAGTGCCTTGGTGTCGTCGTCATTTTCCGACTCGGCCACTTCATCCACCAAGACCCACAGTGCAGCACCTGGTCCGGTGGTGCCAGAACCGATGTGGGCGCGTCGCTCACCGCGCACGACGGCGGCGGCGGCGCCACCGGGCACCCGGCCGACCTGCACGATCGACGCGATCACGCCGTAGGTGGGGTACCGGTCGTCGAGCCGCGGCGCGATCAGGAGCTTGCCCGACTCGCTGGCCTGGGCTGCGTCCACCGCAGCGCGCGCGGCGTCGTCGAGTTCGATCGGCACGACCATCCCCGGCAGCACGATGGGCTCGCTCAAGAACAGGACGGGCACGGCACCCGAGGTACTAATGGATTCAGTCATCAATCCTCCAAAGTTGAATCTGATGCGCTCAACCCTTGGCGGTGCTCCTTTGTTCCCAGCGGGCCCTCGCGCACTTCCCGATCACGAATGTAGGAAGTCGGATATCTTGTCGGAACGTCATCAACGTGTCGGCGGGGGCGCATAGTCACGGGTGTGGCGAGGCGGAGATCCGACAGAGCCGGGGCCGACCTACATCGCCGCAGATGGCGAAGCCGTCAGCGCGACGTTCGAGCGCATCGATCCGGCGCGGGTCTTTCGAGGTCAGCCCGTACGCGTCCTACTGCCACAGTGTCTCGCCGAACCCGACCCGCACTGGAAACGCCAGTGGTCCAACGTATTCGCACTTGCCTGTGTCGAATACTCGTGCCTGCTTATCAGAGCCTGCCGCCACTGCGGGGAAGCTCCCTGGTCCACCACCGCATGGTTGTCGAATCCGGAGAACTCATCATCGCGGTGCGCGATCCGCCGCCGCCGCGGACCCAATGATCGGGTGGGGGTAGGCGCCCGGTTCTGCAACTACGACCACCTTCCGACGCATTCACTGAAGTCCTGCACCTGCCGCCGCGCGGCCCGGGACTGCCCGCACTAGCGGGCAATGCCAGGTACAACGCGCCGAACGCAGGGGATCGGAGCGGAATGTCACCAACGTAGAGAATGAGGATGATCGAACGGTCGAGCCTTTCGGTAACTATTGCGAGTCGGGTGCTGACGCGGTGGCCATCACCCTGTCGTGGGCGTCGATGACGCTCAACGTGCGAAGACTCGACATGGGGATCGACGTGGCTCCCTGCAGCACGCTGACACCGTTGGCCGTTGCCGCCCAGTTCGCTGCGGACTGAGTTGCGCCGCCGTCGTCGGTTGTCCGCAGCGTGAAGACGCCGGTCCGCGGCATATCCTTCAACTCCAGCGTGATGGCGGTACCCCAGGGCTTTTCCGTCAAAGTGACGGTGCCGGTGGCTTCGCCCCGGACGGGCCTCATAGCCAAGGTGTCGCCGCTGGGTGGCGGCGGCTGGCTGATTGTTACCACGACCGCAACCACGGCGGCGGCGGCGACCATCGTTATTGCGCCGGCCGCGGTGGCGCGTCGAACCGTGCGGCGTCGCGCCGCTCGCCGGGCGGCGGCAGCGGCGAGCAGTAGACCCGTAATGTCGCTGTCGCGTTCGGTATCTGGTGTGAGCAAGTCGTCGGCGTCGACCTTGCTGAGCAATGCCGGCAATGGAGCGGCACTGGCCACATCGTCGCGGCAGCGTGTGCACTGGTCGAGATGCGCCTCGAACAAGCGGCGCTCGTGCGCATCGAGCCCGCCCAGAATGTAGGCCCCCAAGAGCAGATGAATGTCCTCGGTCACAACAGCCCCGTTTCATCGAACGCGGCCCGCAGCGCACGCACGGCGTAGTAGCTGCGCGACTTTATCGTTCCGACCGCCACGTTCAGCCGGTCGGCTGCCTGGGCGACGGTGAGATCGTCGAAGTACAGCGCTTTGATCACCTCTCGATGTTCAAGGCTAAGGCCGCGGAGCGATTCACTGATCACGATCTTCTCCAAGATCTGGGCGACGTCATCATTTGTCGGGACGGCGGTCGAGCGGTCCGTGTCGAGAACAAGCTCGAAACGCCGGGACTGCGCCCGCGCCTGGTCGACCAGCACATTGCGGGCGGTGGTGAAAAGGAACGAACGCGGATTGCCGTCCGACACGTCAATGTCGCCGATCTTCTTCCAGGCCCGCAGAAAGGTTTCCTGAACGACATCATCGACCCGCTGAACGTCGGAAATGTACGAGCGGACGAACCGTCGCACCGCGTCGGAATGCGTTGCATAGAGCATCGTCAAGACTCGTTGGTCGAGATCTGCCGACGGTTGTCCGGCCGGGCCCGGGCGCCTCGGCAGACGCCTACTGCTCATCGCGCGTCCGCGTATGGGCGGGCTCCGGCCGCAAATGCGACGAAGGTAGCGAACATGGCGAAGGCCTCAGTACAGCGGGGTGCCGCTGGCAAGCATCACACCCCAACTCGCGTCACCGAGTTTTTTGCCGCGGCCGTTGTACTGGCCGGGCGCGGTGTCTTTGACGAATGTATACAGTGGGTGACCGCTCAGCACGAGCTGACGCTGGCCGTCGGGGCGGATGAGCACCCCCAGCGAACCGCTGATCCCCGCAACCGACGCCGGAAAGGGGTCGGGCGCCTCGACGATCGGCCAATTCTCGGCACACTTGCCCATACATGCACTCGCGTCGGCGGTGTCGAGGCTAAGCGTGTACACCACCATGCCGTCTACGTCGACGACAACTGACCCGAGGTCGGCAACGTGGGTAGCCGTGACAGGCACCGACTGCGGGATCGCCGCCGGAGGGGTCGACGTCGCCACACTGGGCTGATTGACCGCGCTGTCGGTGTCGTCGCTACACGCGGTAACCGCGGCGACCAGACCGGCACCGACGATGACACACCCAACCGCTTTGCTCAATTCAATTCTGTTCATGCCCGTATGTACGCCCGCGCGGGCCGAACGGTTCACGACTTCGGCGCCGTAGCCGGCGATTTGCCGTGTCGAAACGTCATCCGCCGCAGCATGCCGTCGCGCAACGTGACCGAATGCAGCAGAACCGCGCAGACATGGGCGGCGATGATGACGACCAAGGCATAGGCCAGCAGCGAATGGGTGGTGCGCAGCGCCGAGTACAGACCGGCGTCGACGGGCGCGATGGCCGGCAACTGAAACGAGCCGAACAGGATCACGGGAGTGCCGCTGGTCGACACCATGGCCCACCCGACCAACGGTTGAGCGAGCAACAGGGCATACAGGGCAACCTCTGACACGGCGACCGCCAGCCTCTCCAGCCGGCCGACGGTGGCGGGCAGCGTGGGCGCGCGGTGGGTGAGCCGGTTCGCGATTCGCACCACGACGATCGCCAGCACCAGCACGCCGAGGGTCTTGTGGAATCTGACCAGCGTCGCGTAGTCGCCCAGCGAGTTCACCATGACGAATCCGACCAACAGCATCGTGAAGACCAGGACGGCGCTCAGCCAATGCAGTATCCGGGTCAGCCTGGTGAACTGCTGCGGCGTCGGTGCGGTGTTGTCACCCAGCACGATGTTCACAGGGAGACCTCGTCGACGTCGACCGCGGGGGCGCCGGCGGGTTCGCCAGACCGCCGCCGAAACGATGCGGCGTAGACGGCTGATCGCGCGCTCAGTAGTGGATCCGCTGAGGGCTCGATGCCATCAGGAAGCACCAAGGGATCGAAGTTGAGGTCCCTGGCGTTTCCCGCACGCTCGGTGTTGACCGAGTCAAGTGTGACGGTTCCGGTATCCACGACCCGGCGGTCATCCGGCCACGCGATGGTCGCGTCGGACACCGGATCCGACGGCGCCCCGATCGTCACCAGCAATTTCCATTGCAGCCGGCCCGAACGGAGATGACGGACAAGGTCGTCGAATAGCCCGTTCGGCCCGGACAATGCCGCGACCGCGGATGGGGCAGGCGGCACCGGGGCCAGCGCCCAGCGAACCGGGGTGCGCGCGCCCGATGCACTGACGAAATAGAACGCGTTGAGCCCCCGATAGCAGCTGTCAGAGAAGCCTCTGGTCGGCGGCTGCTGCTTCGCCAAGGCCATGGCGCGCGCCGTCTCCGGATGAGCGGCCAGAAAACGCGTCATGGCCGACGGATCGGGCTTCCCGGTGTCGGGCAAGGGCTTGGACGCGAGCAACCGGTCGAAGAAACCCTGAGGTGAATTGTCCAGGAACACCGGAAGATTCAGCATCGCGACGCGCCACTGCTCGCCACCCGGAAAGCCGAACGCAAGGCCAAGGCCGCGGACAGCCGCGGTCGCATCCGACACGTTGGGATTGCCGCCCGCCAGCGAGAACCTGCCCACCACGGGTGTGCGACCGGTCTGAAAGATCGCCGCCCTGGTCAGCTCCGCGCCACTGCCGTTGCTGTCGAAATGCCCCGCGACCACGACGCCCTTCGCATGGTTCTTCCGGAAGCCGGGATGCGTGCCGTTGACCTGCTGGAAGCCGTCGAGGAATGTCTGCGGCGTCAGACGTCCGCCTCCCCCCACCCAGCCACCCGCATACAGCACCGCGCCGATGTCCACCGCGAGGAATCCGCCGACGGCCGCCAAGCCCAGCAATGCCGCTCGCCTATCGATCAGCGCCCCGCCCCAACCTGGGGTCCGAAATCGTGGTCGTCTCATCCGCTGTCTCCCGTAAGCGCTCGCAGGTACCTAGTCCTGCAGATGTACGCCTGGCGTCGGCGGGCCGGTTCATCACTGACGGACTCTGTGAGACACCGCACACGCGCACCCCATCGGCGCGTCCGCGCATTCTGGACCGGGAAGTGTTCTGTTAGCGATTCCCCGGCCTAGCAATAGATGCCGTCATGCGGCGGGGATTGTCCGGACACGGGTCGCAGTGCAGACCGGAGCCACTCTCTACGAGTTGCTGGCGCAAGCAGCTTGTAGACCTCCTCCTGTATTAGCCGCGGATCGTCGCAGAGTTGGCGGTGCGGATCCTGGCGTCCCGCCATTCGCGATCACCCAGCTGAGGATTCCGACACATAAGTGAGAATCATCGACCGACGCGATGGTGATAACCCCAGGTGGCTCACCTCGAAATCCGACAGGTTCGACGACTTCCTACAACGAAGGTGGCCGCCCCGCCCGGGTGGTCCTAGCCCGTATGGCTAAAGCAGGTATTGCGACCGTGAACACCGATTCGATCGACGGCATGGTCGTCGCCATCACCGGGGCGAGCAGCGGGATCGGTGCGGCCACAGCTAGGCTGCTGGCCGCACGCGGCGCGTCGCTGGTACTCGGTGCGCGCCGCACCGAACGCCTCGAGACCATCGCCGACGAATTGCGCGACATCGGCGCACGAGTCCTGACACGGGCCACCGACGTCACCCGGCAGGAAGACGTCGAGCGGCTCGTCGCCGACGCCGTCGACGAGTTCGGGCGGCTCGACGTGCTGGTCTCCAACGCGGGCATCAGCAAGATCGGACCGCTGGCCGACGGTGACGTCGCGGGCTGGTCGGCGATGATCGACGTCAACGTGCTCGGCGTCTTGTACGGAATCGCAGCGGCCACACGGGTTTTCCGGCGTCAGGGACACGGCCACTTCGTCACGACGGTGTCCACCGCGGGCTTGAAGATCGTCCCGGGCATGGGCGTCTACGCCGCCACCAAGAATGCGGTGCGCACGGTGATGGAGACGTTGCGCCAGGAGTCCACCGACGGCGTGATTAGGACGACGTCCATCTCCCCGGGCTTCGTCAGCACCGAGCTCGACGGTTCGATCGACGATCCGGCGCTGCGCGCCCAGATCCGTTCGAACATGGACGAATTCGGACTGCCACCGGAGGCCGTCGCGCGCGCCGTGGCGTTCGTCATCGAGCAACCGCACGGCGTCGAGATCGGCGACCTCACCATCCGTCCGACCGTTCAGGGCTGACACACGAAAAGGGAGCCTGCCGTTCGGGGGGTAACGGCAGGCTCCCTGGTCTCGCGGGATTGCTAGGGCCTAGGCGACGGCCTGAGCTCCCAGCACTCGCTGGATGTCAGGCTTCATCATCTGAAGCTGCTGACCCCAGTAGCCCCAGCTGTGGGTTCCCTGTGCGGGGAAGTTGAACACGCCGTTCGTGCCACCGGCCGCGATGTAGTTGTCGCGGAAGGTCACATTGGTCCGCAGCGTGAACCCTTCGAGGAACTGCGCCGCCATCAGGTTGCCACCCGAGGTTCCACTGTCGAGGTCCGACGGCGTGCCGGTACCGCAGTAGATCCAGACGCGCGTGTTGTTCGCGACCAGCTGGCCGATGTTGACCATCGGGTCGTTGCGCTTCCACGCCGGGTCGCCCGACGGACCCCACATGCTCTCGGCGTTGTAGCCGCCCGCGTCGTTCATTGCGAGCCCGATCAGCATCGGCCACCAACCCTCGGACGGGTTGAGGAAGCCCGACAGCGACGCCGCGTAGATGAACTTCTGCGGGTAGTAGATCGAGTAGGTCAACGCCGTGCCACCGGCCATCGAGATGCCGACGATGGCGTTTCCGTTCGGCGAAACGCCTTGGTTGGCTTCGAGAGAGGCGGGCAGCTCCTGGGTGAGGAACGTCTCCCACTTGTAGGTGTAGTCCTGCCCGTTGCCCTGCGACGGCTGGTACCAGTCGGTGTAGAAGCTCGACTGTCCGCCGACCGGCATGACCGTCGAAAGGCCCGAGTCGGCGTACCACTCGAAGGCGGGGGTTTCGATGTCCCAGCCGTTGTAGTCGTCCCGCGCGCGCAGGCCGTCGAGCAGGTAGACGGCGTGCTGGCCGCCGCCCTGGAACTGCACGCGAATGTTGCGGTTCATCGACGGGGAGAACACGTCGAGGTATTCCACCGGCAGGCCCGGTCGGGAGAAAGCACCAGCAGTCGCCGTACCCCCGACGAAGCCGATCAACCCGGGCAGGGTCAGCGCTGCAACGACTCCAACTGCGAGCCGGCGCAACCACGTACCGCGAATCTTTCTGACTAACTTCATAACGGCAACCAACCGCCTTTCTCTTGCGTCCCTGTGCTTCTAAGCAATCGCCGTTGCTTGCGTGCGCTAGTGAATCACGTGGATGTGGTTCGCCCTGGGGTTCAACGCCGACTTGTGACATCGCGGTTGGCTAACGATTCCGACTCGGCACAGAGACCTAGCCGGACCCGGATCGGCCGATCTAGGCTGTGACCAGTGTGAATGAAGTGATCAATGAGTTTCGGCGCGAGCTACCAATCGCGGGGCCCGAGCTGACGCAACTGCGTGACGTGTCGCGGGTTCAGCTCATCCAAGCTCGTCACCCCGAGCAACCGCATAGTGCGGCTGACCTGGGCCGACAGGATGGCGATGGCCCGCTCCACACCCGCCTCGCCGCCCGCCATCAGCCCGTAGAGGTAGGCGCGCCCAACCAACGTGGACCGCGCGCCGAGCGCGACCGCGGCGACAATGTCCGCCCCGGACATGATGCCGGTGTCCAGCAAAACCTCACACGTCCCGCCGAGCTCGCGTGCGACCGTCGGCAGCAGGTGGAACGGGACAGGCGCTCGGTCTAGTTGCCTGCCGCCATGGTTGGACAGCACCAGCCCGTCCACTCCGAGGTCGGCGACGGCCCGCGCGTCATCGAGCGTCTGAATCCCCTTGACCACCAACTTGTTCGGCCATTGAGACTTGATCCAGGCCAAGTCCTCGAACGTCACCGTCGGGTCGAACATGGTGTCCAGGTACTCGGCGACCGTCCCTGGCCAGCGGTCTAATGACGCGAATGACAGTGGCTCCGTGGTCAACAGGTCGAACCACCAGCGCGGGCGGGGTATCGCGTCCAGGACGGTGCGCGCCGTCAGCTTGGGCGGTATCGACATGCCGTTGCGCGTGTCACGCAGTCGGGCGCCGGCCACGGGCACATCGACGGTCACCAGCAGCGTATCGAAGCCTGCCGCCGCCGCGCGTTCGACCAGTGCCATCGACCGGTCGCGGTCCTTCCACATGTATAGCTGAAACCAGTTGCGGCCGTGTGGGTTCGCCGCCGCTACGTCCTCGATCGACGCGGTCCCCAAGGTGGATAGCGAGAAGGGGATCCCAGCCCGTGCGGCCGCCCGGGCACCCGCCAGCTCACCCTCGGTCTGCATCAGCCGCGTGAAGCCCGTCGGGGCGATGGCGAACGGCCACTCGACGCGGCCCCCGAGCACCTGCCGCGACGTGTCGACGACCGACACGTCGCGCAGGATCGAGGGATGGAACTCGATGTCGCGGAACGCCTGTCGTGCGCGCGCCAGCGAGAGCTCGTCCTCGGCTGCACCCTCGGTGTAGTCGAACGCGGCCTTCGGCGTCCGCCGCTTGGCCAGCCGGCGGAGGTCGGAGATGGTGAGCGCCGCGTCGAGCCGGGCCGCCTTGCGGTCCAGCCGAGGGGTGCGGAACCCCAGCAGCGGCGCCAGTTCGCGGGGTCGGGGGAAGCGTCGCTTCATCGGATCGCTAGTCGGCCGCGGCCGCGAGCGCGCGCCGGACCTCTTTCTGCCGTTCCTCGATGGTGCGGCCAATCTCCTGCAACAGCAGTGGCTTTCGCGTCACCAGCGCCTCGACGGCATCGCGTTCGATCTGCACGACGGTCACCTCGTCGAGCGCATAGGCTCCCGTCGTGACCGGCTCCCGGGTCAGCGCGGTGGAGCCGAGGAAGTCGCCAGCTTCGAGCATGCGCACCGGAATCAGCGCGCCGTCCTCACCCTCGGCTATCAACCGGACCCGACCGTTGACGATGAACGTCATGCGTTTGGGAATCTGCCCGGGGAACTGAATCGCCTCGTCTGCGCCGTATCTGGTGAGCCGCACGTCGGAGAGCATCTGCTGATGGTCGGTGTGATTGAGCCGCAAGGTCGGCGCGATGATCCGCATCGACTTCTCCAGCCGCTCGGCCGTGGCGAAGTCGTCCTCTTGGCCGTCGAGCCGCAGCTCTGCGCGCCGCGCGGCGTACCAGACCCACCGGACGAAGATCGCCCTGGTCCGGAAGTCGTCGGCGGGGGAGCGCAGGGGGATCGACGTCTTGTACTGACCCGCGCCTGCCAGCACCGTCGACGGCTGCGCGCCCGCGCGCAAGTTCGGCAGCGCGCTCGCCACCCGCGTCAGCAGACCGCACACGTCGTCCGGCGGATCACCTTGCGCGAACTCGGTGACCACGCTGATCGAGTGCTCGCCTGCGGGTCGGCTCAGGTTGGCGAACGACGCGCCGGCCAGCACCGAGTTCGGAATGATCTGCAGTCCACTGCCCGTATCGATGTGGGTGGCGCGCCAGTTCACCTCGACGACACGGCCCCGCGCCGACGGGGTGTCGACCCAATCACCGATCTGAAATGGCTGCTCGAAGAGCAACAGCAGGCCGGAGATGATCTGGCCAACGGAGTTCTGCAGCGTCAAGCCCAGCACGATCGACGAGATGCCGAGCGCGGTGAACAGCCCGCCGACCTTGACGCCCCAGATGTAGGAGAAGATGATCGCCAACCCCATCGCGATCACCACGAACCGCGCCACGTCGAGGAAGATCGATGGAATCCGCTTGCGCCAGGACCCTTCCGGAGCACCCTGGAACAGCGTCGCGTTCAGTCCCGAGAGCAACAGCACCAACACCACGAAGCCCAGCACCGTGGAGACGATCCGCACCGGGGTGGCTTCGGCGGAGACCTGCGTGGCCTTGACGAGGAGCAGCAGTAGCGCGGCCAGCGGCAGAATGTAATTGCGCACCAAGCCAACCGGCTTGGCGAACGCGCTTCCGCGCCGGGTGAGCGCAGCCCGCACCTCGGTGAGGATCACCAACCCGATGGGTAGGCCGAAGGCGACGCCGATCGCCCAGTAGAACCAGCTGGAATCGACGACGTCGATCACGGCTGGCGCTCCGTCAGCCGCCAGATGGGTTGCGCCTCTCCGCCGACGGTGACCTCACCCGCGGCAGTGAACTGCCTGCTATCGCGCATCGCGTCGTAGACGCCCGAGGTGACGTAGACGCCGGGCTGCGGCGAGCCGCTCTGCACCTGATACGCGAGATCGACTGCCGAGCCCCACATGTCGTACGCGAGGCTCGCCCTTCCGACCAGTCCGCTGCTGACCTTGCCCGTGTCGATTCCGGCCCGCAGCTTCAGCGACTGGCCCGCTTCGCCGTTGAACCGGTCGACGATCCTTTGCATCTCGATGGCGAAGTCGACCGTCCGCCGGACGTTGTCGATGCGCGGCACGTTCAGCCCGCAACTCGCGAGGTAGCCGTTGCGCAAAGTGCGAACTCGCTCGATGCCGAGGCCCTCGGCCGCGGAGTCGAACTGGCGCACCAACTTGTTGACGATGGCCAGCGACTCCTCGGACTTCAGACCGGCCGACAGCTCGTCGAGCCCGACGATGTCGGCGAATATCACCGTCACGTCCTGGTGGTCGAGGGCGATGGTCTCCTCGCCCTCGCGGTAACGGGCCACCACCTGCTCGGGCATGAGCGATAACAAAAGCCGGTCGTTCTCCTGGCGCTGCTCGTTGAGCAGGTCCTCCTTGATTGCGAGATTACGGCTCATGTCGTTGAAAGCGACTGTCAGATCGCCGAACTCGTCACGTGACTGCACCGGGAGCGTGGTGCCGTAGTCGCCAGAGCTGATCTGCTGGGCCCCTGCCTCGAGGCGGCGGATGGGCCGCACGAAGAGCCGCGCGAGCAGCATGGCGGCAATGCACACCGCGAAGATGATCGCCGCCGTCGACAGCACCAGCGTCCTGGTGAACGCCGACACTGGGGCGAACGCCTCCGCTGTGTCGATCTTGGCGATCACGTTCCAGCGCAAGCCGGGGATGTCGGCGGAGGCATAGGCCTGCAGCGTCTCGTGGCCGAGGTAGTCCTCTGCGATCAGAGTGCCGCGCTGACCGCGTTGAGCTAGTTTGGTGGCCTCGGTCGGCACCGGCTGGACCAGCGTCGTCCCGCCGCGGTTGATGGCTTCCTGGGCGACGTCGGGCGGCGTCCCCGCGTTGACGACGTCGCGCTTGTAGGCCTCTGGATCCTCGAGGAACAACCGGGAGTCCGACCTCATCAGATCGTCGGGCCCGACGATGAACGTCTCGCCCGTCTTGCCCATGCCCGATTCCTCCCAGCGCCGGTCCATCG
>Ga0207668_10000579_pt1 | contig 22887 bp, 20 predicted proteins | sample KBSS43metaG_FD_184323 | JGI IMG/M metagenome (GOLD analysis project Ga0207668, IMG submission 184323) | Switchgrass rhizosphere microbial communities from Kellogg Biological Station, Michigan, USA - KBS S4-3 metaG (SPAdes) (version 2) | ecosystem: Host-associated > Plants > Roots > Rhizosphere...
GATCGACTTTTCCACCTTGAGGTCGACGCCGCCGAGCGCGTCGGTGACCTCCTTGAAGCCGCCGAAGTCGATCGCCATCACGTGGTCGATGCGCACGTCGGTCATGCACTCGACGGTGTGCACGGCCCGCGGCAGCCCGCCGAACGCGAACGCGGCGTTGATCTTGTTGCGGCTGCCGGAGCTGCACGGGGCGCTGTTGCTCGACGGGATGTTGACCCACAGGTCGCGGGGGATCGAGACGAGCTGGGCGTTCTTGTGGTCGGACGGCAGGTGCATGAGGATCAGCGTGTCCGCCCGCCACTCGCTGCCCTTGTCCTGCTTGGCATCGGGGTCGCGGGAGTCGCTGCCGACCAGCAGGATGTTGAGCGGGCCCTCGACCGGCTTGGCCGGCCGGTCGGTGGCGATCTCGGAGAAGGCGTCGGTGCGCTTGAGATCCTTGTCCAGGCCGTTGGCGTAGCCGTACAGCGAGATGCCGGCGATGACCGCGATGATCAGGACGGCGAGGCCGCCGAGCAGCGCGATCCGGCCCCAGCGCGGCTTGCGCCGGCCTCGGTAGGGGCGGTTGGGCCCGGGCCCGGGCATCCCGCCACCGCCGCCGGGCCGGTCACCGCCGCCGCCCGTGCGGCGGGGCGGCCAATCGTCGTCCCGCTGGGCAGTGTCGCGGTAACCACCCGTCGAACGGGCCGACGCCTGGCCATACGGCGGGACAGAGGCTCTTCCGGATCTCCCGTACGGGGACGTGGTCGCTGACATGCAACCCAGGTTACGTACCCGGTGCCCGCTCACCCGGCGATCAACACCTGTTTCGGCACAAAGGGAGGAGATGGGTACCGGCGGTGAACTCCACCGCCGGTACCGCCCGTACAACTCAGTGCGCGCCGTGTCCGGTCAGCGACCGGACCTCAAGCTCCGCGTACTTGTCGGTGTCCTTCTCCTTCGAGATCACCGTGCCGATCCAGCCGAACAGGAAGCCGGCCGGGATCGAGATGAGGCCCGGATTGGAGAGCGGGAACCAGTGCCAGTCCTCGTCCTTGAACATGGCCGTGGGCGAGCCCGAGACCACCGGCGAGAAGAAGACCAGGCCCACCGCGACGATCAGGCCGCCGTAGATCGCCCAGACCGCGCCTGAGGTGTTGAAACGCCGCCAGAACAGGCTGTAGAGGATCGCCGGCAGGTTGCCGGACGCCGCCACCGCGAACGCCAGCGCCACCAGGAACGCCACGTTCAGGCTCTGCGCGAAGATCGACAGGGCGATGGCGACCGCCCCGATGATCAGCGCGGCGATCCGGGCGACCCGGACCTCGTCCCGCTCGGAGGCGTTGCCGCGCTTGATCACGTTGGCGTAGAAGTCGTGCGCGAGGCTGGACGACGACGCCAGTGTGAGACCTGCCACCACGGCGAGGATCGTGGCGAAGGCGACCGCCGCGATGACCGCCAGCATGATCGCCCCGCCGGTGTTCCCGCCCAGATAGTCGATGCCCAGAGCCTGGGCCAGCTGCGGCGCGGCGGTGTTGCCGGCCTTGTCCTGCGCGGTGATCGCCTTGCCGCCCACCAGGGCCGCCGCGCCGAAGCCGAGGGCCAGGGTGAACAGGTAGAAGGTGCCGATGATGCCGATCGCCCAGAGCACGCTCTTCCGCGCGATCCTGCTGGTCGGCACGGTGTAGAAGCGGGTCAGGATGTGCGGCAGGCCGGCCGTGCCGAGCACCAGCGCGATGCCCAGCGAGAGCAGGTCCATCTTGCTGTAGAAGGTCTTGGTCGCGTCGGCGGTCTCCACGCCGTACCGCAGGCCGGGCTCGAGGAAGGCGGACCCCTTGCCGGACTGCTGGGCCGCGTCGCCCAGCAGCGTGGACAGGTTGAACTTGTAGTGCGCGAGCACCAGCACCGTCATGACCAGGGCGCCGCTCATGAGCAGGAACGCCTTGACGATCTGGACGTACGTGGTGCCCTTCATGCCGCCCACGGTCACGTAGACGATCATGAGCGCGCCGACCAGGATGATCGTGGCGATCTTGGCCGTGTCCGCGTCCATGCCGAGGAACGTGGTGCCCGGCGCGATGCCCAGCAGCAAGGCCACCAGCGCGCCCGCGCCGACCATCTGGGCGATCAGGTAGAAGATCGACACGGTGATGGTGGAGACGCTGGCGGCGGTCCGGACCGGCCGCTGCCGCATCCGGAAGGCCAGCACGTCGGCCATGGTGTACCGGCCCGAGTTACGCAGGTACTCGGCGACCAGCAGCAGCGCCACCAGCCACGCGACCAGGAAGCCGATCGAGTAGAGGAAGCCGTCGTAGCCGTACAGCGCGATGAGGCCGGCGATGCCGAGGAACGACGCGGCCGACATGTAGTCGCCGCCGATCGCCATGCCGTTCTGGAAGCCGGAGAACTGCCGGCCGCCGGCGTAGAAGTCGGTGGCGGTCTTGGTCTGCCGGCTGGCCCAGATGGTGATCGCCAGGGTGATCGCCACGAAGATCAGGAACAGGGTGATGGTGAGTCCGCGGGAGGAGGCGGATCCCGCCTCCGCGGCGAGCAGGTGGCTTTGCATCAGTCCTGCCTCCCGCCGTCACGGTTCAGGTCCTCGTAGATCTTGTCGGCGGCCGGGTCGATCTTGGTCGCCGCGTAGCGCGAGTAGTACCAGGCGATCAGGAACGTGGTCAGGAACTGCAGCAGGCCGAAGATCAGCGCAACGTTGATGTTGCCGATCACCTTGGCGCTCATGAATCCCCGGGCATATGCCGAGAGAAGGACATAAAGGGCGTACCACAGGAAGAACGCGACGGTCATCGGGAAGACGAAGCTGCGTACGGCGTGCCGGAGCCGGCCGAATTCTTCGGACTCCTGGACGGCCCGATATCTCTCGGTCGAGGACGAGGGCACTTCGGTAGTCACCGGGGTTCACCACCTTCGTGGGGATCGGACTTTCCGGCAACGTACGAACAACTGTGGCCCGGAAGCGGACGCCGGTCGGTGCCTGCGCCGAGTGGTGGTCCTACTGCGCCGAGCGGGATCCCGGCGTGTCTAGCTCGGCATATCGACCGCGATAGTGGATCAACGGGGGCGCCGGGGAGGGATCCGCCCGGACTGTCTCGATCATGGCCTCGACCAGTACGGCCCAGCCGCACGGGCGGTGCGAGCTCAGCCGGCAGCCGGCCCAGGTGGCGGTCCGCGCGGGAACCGGGCCGTACTCGGTCTCGATCCACTCCCCGGCGGCGAACAGACCGCCGGGAGCCGGCATCAACCCGGCGAACCGATCGGCGAGCTGGCGATCGGCCGGGGTCAGCGGGGTCACCGCGAAGCGGCCGCTCGCGGCGGCCGCCTGCCAGAAGTCGCTCTCCTCGTCGATCAGCCCGAGGACCCGGCCCGGGTCGCCGTCGGCCACGAGCATCGAGGAGACGGTCAGGCCGGCCGGGCCGGCGGTGGTCCACAGCGTCACCGGGGCGGCGAGCCGCCCGCGCAGCCGCCGGACCGCGGACTTCTCCGCCTCGGGGGTGGCGAACGGATCGGTGGAGTGGATGTGCCCGCCCGGCGCGTCAGGTGTCACCAGAACATTCTCGCCCGGTCCTCGTCGCCCGGGCCGAGGGGACGCCGGAAAGCCGGCCAGACCCGGGTCAGCGGCCCGGCGTGACGGCGGCCAGCACCTCCGGCATCCGCCGGTCCAGCATGTCGCCCGCGACGCCGGAACCGATCAGATAGGCCGCGGCGCCGTAGGCCACCCCGGCCGGCAGCCCGATCCACAGCCAGACGTCGTCCAGCCCGAACGCGATGAGCTGCAGCGGCACCGTGACGATCGCCGCGCCGATCAGGACGGCCATGGTGAGCAGCCCCTTGGCCGTGCCGCCGCCGGAGGAGAGCGCGAACGGGCTGGTCGACTCCGGCAACGCATACGCCGCCCGTACCGAAAGCGGCAACACCAGGGCCAAGCCCACGCCGTACGCGGCGACGAGCAGCCCGAGCTGGCCGGCGATCATGGCCGGCCGGCCGCCGACCACGCTCGACACCACGGCGATCAGCACCAGGACCGGCAGCACGTAGATCGCGTGGGCGGTCGCCCGGGACTGCACCTCGACCCGGCCGCGAACGCCGGCCGTCACGTTGGTCGCGTACGCGCTGCCGTCGAACCCGAACTGGTTGGCCAGCGCGATCGCCGCGATGGCGCCGATCAGGCCGGCCAGCCCGCCGGTCCCGGCGCTGTCGCTGCCGGTCGCCGTCAGCGAGACGGGCAGGAAGACCCCGGCCGCCGCAAAGGTGATCAGGGCCGCCCGCCGCCTGTTCTCCCGCATCCAGTACCGCGTCTCGCGGGCGACCAGCGCGCCGAACGGGGTGCGCGGCAGCCGGCGGAACAGCAGCGAGTCGACCGGGTCCCCGGCGGCCTGCGCCGCCCCGCCCCGGGCCGAGGACGCGGCGCCGAGCATGGACCGCTCCAGCGTCGCGCTCCACCACCAGAGCAGGCCGCCCACGGCGGCCAGCACGATCGCCAGCCGCAGCGGCACGGCCCAGAACCGGCCGGCGACGACGTCGAGGCCGACCGCGTACGGCGCCCCGGCCGGCGTCCAGCCGAGCACGGTGGCGACGGCCGCGACCGCGTCGGTGTCCGCGCGTTCCGCCCCGGCCAGCAGCGCGAGCTGCAGCGGGCCGAGCAGCGAGGCCAGCACGGCAAGCAGGATCACCGCCAGATCACGGGATCGCCGGGACCGCAGACCGGTGGCGAACGCGCTGGTCACCGCCCGGCTCAGGGCCACGCACAGGAGCAGGCCGGCGATGATCCCGGCGAGTTCGGTGAGCGCCGCGCCGATGCCGCCGAGCCGGGCCGCGGTGTCCACCATCCCGGCCGTGGCGACCAGGGTGGACAGTGCCGGCAGGCCGACCAGCGCGGCGGCGAACAACCCGGTGATCAGCGTGCGGCGGCGCAGCGGCAACAGCGCGAACCGGGCCGGGTCGAGCGACTCGTCCACCCCGAAGAAGATCAACGGCAGGAACAGCCAGGCCAGCACGAGGGCCGACCCGGCGAGCGGGAGCACGATCCCGGCGGCCCGCTCGTTGTCGAGGACACCCGGGATCGCCAGCAACGCGTAGCCGAGGACGGCGTAGAGGCCGGCGAACAGCACGCCGCCGACGAAGAGCGCGATCCGGGCCGGGCGGCCGCGCAGGCCGTTGGCGATCAGGCGCAGTTTGAGCCGGACGAACGGCCAGGCCGGCCCGGCCGGTCCGGTCAGAGCCACGCCAGTTCCGACCCGGTCGCCGTCCGTCCGCCGACGACCTGCACGAACACCTCTTCGAGCGAGCGCTCACCGCGGACCGCCGGCAACGGCCCGTACATCCGCAACACCCCGTCCGACATGATCGCGATGTGGTCGCATAGGCGCTCGACCACCTCCAGCACGTGGCTGGAGAAGACGACCGTGCCGCCGCCCGCCACATACCGTTGGAGGATGTCGCGGATGAGCGCGGCCGAGACCGGGTCGACCGCCTCGAACGGCTCGTCCAGCACGAGCAGCCGGGGCGCGTGCAGCAGGGCACAGGCCAGGCCGATCTTTTTCTTCATGCCGGCCGAGTAGTCGACCACCAGGGTCCGGTTGCCGGTGCCGAGTTCCAGCACGTCGAGCAGCTCGCGGGCGCGCTGGTCGACGGTGGCGGCGTCCATCCCGCGCAGCAGGCCGTGGTAGGCGAGCAGTTCCGGGCCGGTCAGCCGGTCGAACAGGCGGGCGCCGTCCGGGAGCACGCCGAGCCGGGCCTTGGCCGCGGCGGGATCGCTCCACACGTCGTGCCCCAACAGGACGGCCTGGCCCGCATCCGGCCGCAACAGGCCGACGGCCATGGAGAGCGTGGTGGTCTTGCCGGCCCCGTTCGGACCGAGCAAGCCATAGAACGAACCGGCCGGCACGTCGAGGCTCACCCCGCTGACCGCGAGCTTTGTGTCGAAATGCTTGACCAGACCACGGAGCGACATGGCCGCGACCTGCCCGTCCGACCGCCCCACCACCGCCCTTGACCGGACTGAAGACTGCTCGTCCGACGGCCCCGCCGGCACCGCTGGCCCGACTGCGGACTCGTCCCCCGTGCGTTGCGCCGGCACCGTCATGGTCCGAACCTAGACGGTCGGCGCCGGCCCGGACCACCCCCTGATCATCTCCGTGGTCCGGGCCCCGGCCAAGAACGGCTAACCGCCGACTCGTTGGATCACGGCGCGCCGGATCAGGAACTTGCCCGGCTCGCGGACCTGCTCGAACGCGGCGTTGTTGAGCAGGGCGCAACTGCCCGAGGGGCCGGCCACCCGTACCGTGACGCTCTTGTTGTTGTCCAGGTTCGTGACCTTGATCAGGGTGCCGACCGGGAGCGTGTTGCTGGACGCGGCCGGGGTGCCGGCCTCGCCGGAGAGGGTGACCGTCGAACCCGCGCAGACGACGCCGGCGGCCGCGGGCGGCTTGGTGGCCGGTTTCGTGGGCGGCTTGGTGGCCGGTTTCGCGGGCGGCTTGGTGGCCGGAGCGGGAGGCGCCGCCACGTCGCCGGTGCAGCCGGCCGTCGCACGCCGCTGGTTGATGAGGTCGACGACGGCCTGCCGGTTGGCGATGCGCGCGTCGGACAGCGCGTCCGGATTGGCCCGCTGACCGGCGATGAACTGGAGGTTGTTCCGCAGTGCCTGGTCGAGCCCGGCGCAGCTCTCGCCGGCGCTGCTCACCCCGGTGCTGATCGCGAACGCGCCGCCGGCCAGGGCCGCGGCGGTCACGCCGATCAGCACGGTCCGGGTCCGGCCGGAGATGCGGTTGCGCTGGTAACGCCTCATTGGTCGCCTCCTCGTTGACGGGTCGCCCGGAACTACGCGGGCCGCGTCGGCGGGAGACGGGGGCGCTACCTTAAAGATCCTTAAATGTTCGGCCTCAGATCCGCAGCGACTCCGGCGCGTGCAGCCGCAGCATGGTCGCCCCGACGTTCGGCGGCACCCGATGGCTGGTCAGCAGCGACCCGACGACCATCACGAAGAACGCCAGCGGCACGGTCCAGGCGGCCGGCTGGCCGATCACCTCGGCGAGCCAGCCGTGCAGCGGCGGCCCGAACACGGTGAGCAGCACGGCCGCCATCGCGGCGCCGCCGCCGACCAGGATGCCCGCCGTGGCCCCGACATCGGTCAGCCCACGCCACCAGATGCCGAGCACGAGAAGCGGGCAGAAGCTGGACGCCGCGACCGCGAACGCGAGCCCGACAACCCGGGAAACGTCCATCGTGGAGACGGACAGCGACAGCACCACCGGCACGGCCGCGGCCAGGACGGTGGCCAGCCGGAAGTCGCGCAGCGAGCCGCTGCTGCGATCGGCGTGCAGCACGTCCGTGAAGACCACCCCGGCCACGCTGGTGAGCAGGCCGGACGAGGTGGACAGGAAGGCGGCCAGCGCACCCGCGGTGACCAGCGCGCCGAGCAGCCGGCCGAAATGGCCGCCGCCGAGCGCCGCCTCGGGCAACAGCAGCACGACGGCATCGGTGCGGCCGGTCATCAACAGCCGCGGGGTGTAGATCCGGCCGAGCACGCCGTACATCGTCGGCAGCAGATAGAAGAGCCCGACCAGGGCGAGGACCAGCAGGGTCGTACGGCGGGCGGCGGCACCGTCCGGATTGGTATAGAACCGGACCAGGACGTGCGGCAACCCCATGGTGCCCAGGAACGTCGCCAGGATCAGCGAATAGGTTGAGAACAGGCTGCCGTCCCCGCCGCCCGGCAGCAGCCAGTCCGCCCCGAACCGGGCGTCGACCGTGTTGACCCGGGGCACCGGATCACCGGCGGCGAAGTTGAGCTCGGCGCCTTCCCGTACCGGAACCCCGTCGACCACGGCGTCCTGCTGGATCACGACGGTGGTGGCGGCCGGGAAGGTGGCGCCGGCCGCCGGGGTCACCGGCGGCCGGCCGTCCGACTGCCACTGCAGGACCAGGAAGATCACCGGTACGGCCAGGGCGGTCAGCTTGAGCCAGTACTGGAATGCCTGCACGAAGGTGATCGCGCGCATCCCGCCGAGCGCGACATTGGCGGTCACCACGACGCCGACCAGCAGCGCACCCCAGCTGTACGACCCGCCGGTCACCGTGGTGAAGGTGAGGCCGGCCCCCTGCAGCTGCGGCACCAGATAGAGGCAGCCGATGAAGATGACGAACACGCTGGCCAGCCGCCGCAGCCGGAGCGAGGAGAGCCGCACCTGGCAGAAGTCGGGCAACGTGAAGGCGCCGGAGCGGCGCAGCGGTGCCGCCACGAAGAGAAGCAGCGCCAGGTAGCCGGCGGCGAACCCGACCGGATACCACAGCACGTCCACGCCGTAGCGCAGGATCAGCCCGGCGACGCCCAGGAAGGACGCGGCGGACAGGTACTCCCCGCTGATCGCGGCGGCGTTCCAGGCCGGGCTCACGCTGCGCGAGGCGACCAGGAAGTCCGAGGTGGTACGGGCGAAGCGCAGGCCGTACGCGCCGATGCCGACGGTCACCAGGACGACCAGGACGAGGCCGGGGACGACGTACGGGTTCACGACTCGGGCCTGCGGATCACGGCGCTGAAGTACTGCTCGTTGCGTTCAGCCCAGCGCACGTACGCCCAGCCGACGCCGACCAGAAACGGGAAGGACAGGACGCCGAGCAGGACCCAGGGCAGCTGGATGCCGAGGACCTTCACCGCCCCGACGCCGGGGGCGGCCGCGAAGAGCAGCGGCAGCGCGCCCAGACCGGTGACCACCACCAGGGCGAGCCGCAGGGCCAGGGCGAGTTGGGCCCGCACCAGGCCACGCACCAGCGCCTCGCCGACCGGCGTCTGCTCGACCAGATCGGCGCGGGCATGGTCGGCGGGCGGCCGCCGGGCGGCCACCTCGCCGAGCACCACCCGGACGCGCCGGGTGGCCGGCTCCGCCGCGGCGGTGGACTCGCCGGCGGCCTCGGTCGCAGTGGTCTCGTCGTCGGCGGCCATGGCGAGAGTCTGGCCGCCGACGACGGGATGTCAAGGGCAACGCCATCCCGGCCCGGTCAGGTATTCGCCGATCGTGTCCCGGGCCCGCTGCCGGCCGAGGTTCCAGCCGCGCCAGTCGTCCGGGTAGCGGTCGAGCCGCAGGCGGAGGTGGCCGAGCACGCACTCCCGCTGCGCCCGGTCCAGCTCGGTCAGCGCGGGCACCGCGTCGGGCGAGAGATCGCTCAGATATCGCAGGTCGACCGTGCGGTCCTGGCGGATGTTGTACGAGGCGATCAGGCCGTCCGGGTTGGCCGCGGCGAGGCCGAGCAGCGCGGCCACGCCGGCCGCGATCGCGACCCGGGGCAGCCAGGCCGCCCGGATCCGCACCCCGGCCACCAGCACCAGGATCAGCACCAGGCCGAACCACGCCTCGCAGCAGGCGACCAGCAGCCGCATCCGGGTCAGGCCGTAGGTGTCGGCGTAGAGGTACATCCGCTGCAACGCCGAGGCGACGATCACCAGGGTCAGGCCGGCGAGCGTGCCGAGGATCACCCGGATCAGCGTCCGGTCGGCGGCGGTCGTCCGGGGCGCCCAGCGGGCCGCGCCGCCCAGCACCACCAGGGTCAGGCCGGTGACGAAGGAGAGCTGCCAGAAGCCACCGCGGGCGTACTCGGCGTAGGTGAGGCCGTCGGTGCCCAGCACGTGCCGGTTGCCGCCGAAGAGGACGGTGAGCTGCACCGCGACGAAACCGGCGAAGAGCACCACGAGCAGGCCGAGCGGGATGGCCCACTCCAGCCGGCTGACCTTGCGGCCCTCGGTGGCGTCCAGTCCGGACAGATCGGGCGGGTTGACCCGCAGGAAGGCGGCGCCACCGACGATCATCGTGGCCAGCCCGAAGACGAAGACCCACCGGACCGCGGTGGCGACGTTCAGGTCCGGGACGATCTTGGACAGGGCCTCGGCGAAGGCGGGATCGGCCGAGACGAAGAGCGCGCCGAAGACCACCAGGAGGGCGACCGAGACCGCGACCGTGGCGACGATGCGGATGTTCGGCCCGGCGGCGGAACCCTGCCGGTCGGTCGCCGTCAGGTTGGCGGCGCCCGGCCGGGCGGCCCTGGCGCTGCCGGCGGCCGCCCGGCGCGCCCGGGTGGCGCCCTTGCTCAGCCACGGCACCGCGCGGAACGCGGCGATCACCGGCATGGTGTAGCCGCCGGCGATGCTGCGCATCGAGTGCCCGCCGGTCAGCGCGAGGGCGCCGGTCAGCGTCGCGGTGGCGAGGCAGAGCAGGAACAGCCAGTCGGCCGAGCGGAAGGTGCCGACCCCGAGCAGTGCGACGGTCGCGGCGGCCCAGCCGAAGCGATCCACTCCGGGCCCCGGCGTCGACCGGATGACCAGGGGCGGCGGAACGTCCGGCGACGGCCGGTCGGGAATCGCCCGGGCCGCGATCACCGCGGCGGTGCCGGCCAGGGCGGTGAGCAGCCAGCCCACGCCGGCCCGGTCGAGCGGCAGGGCCAGCGCGGCGACGACCGCCGCCAGCGGGACCGCGACCACGACCGTGGTGCCGGCCGGCCGGCCGGTGACCGGCCAGCGGCGTCCCCACATGGCGTAGGACTGCCACGGCCCGTGCAGCTGGGGCGGGGGCAGGTAAGGAGTCTTGGCCGGGATCTTCGCGGTTGGCGGTGTGGACATCGGAACTCCCTTTTCGGGCAGCGTCGTCCCGCCCAGGCCGGGCCTGGGCGGAGAGCGAGGGTGCGGTCAGGCGGCGCGGAGCGGAAGGGTGATGTGGATGTGGCAGCCGCTGCGGTCCCGATCGGGATCGACCACGGCGATCGTGCCCTGATGCAGCTGGACGACCCAGCGCGCGATGGCGAGGCCCAGCCCGGTGCCGCCGCCGGCCGCCCGCTCGCCGCGGGTGAAGCGCTCGAAGACCCGGTCGCGCTCGGCCGGCGGGATGCCGTCGCCCTCGTCGGCCACGGCGAGCAGCAGGTGGTCGTCCCGGCGCTCGGCACGGACCAGCACCGTGCCGCCCGCCGGGCTGTGCCGGGCGGCATTGTCCAGCAGGTTGGCGAAGACCTGGTGCAACCGCTCCCGGTCGCCGGGCACGACCACGCTGGGGGAGCTGACTTGAAAGCGGACGTCCCGGCCGGCTCCGGCCGCGTTCACCTCCGCCTCGCGGACCACGTCGGCCAGGAAGTCCGGCACGTTGATCGGGGCGCGGGCCAGCGGCACCACGCCGGCATCGAGCCGGGACAGGTCGAGCAGCTCGGTGACCAGGCGGCCGAGCCGTTCGGTCTGGCTCAGTGCGGTCTGCATCATCGCCGGTTCGGCCTCGGCCACGCCGTCGACGATGTTTTCCAGCAGGCCCTGCAGCGCGGTGATCGGCGTACGCAGCTCGTGCGAGACGTTGGCGATCAGCTCGCGCCGCTGCCGGTCCGCGGCCGCCAGGTCGGCGGCCATCTGGTTGAACGCCACCGCGAGCTCGCCCACCTCGTCCTGCGAGGTGGCCCGGACCCGGCGGCTGTAGTCGCCCTGGGCCATCGCCCGGGCGGCGGCGGTCATCTCGCGCAGCGGCGAGGTCATGCCGTGCGCCAGGAACTGCACGATGGTCACGCCGATGATCACCGCGGTGGTGGCGGTCCAGATCGGGAACCAGCGCAGCCACAGCGAGAACCAGATCATCCCGCCGCCGCCGGCCGCGACCAGGACCATGATGATCTTCATCTTGATCGACCGGACCGGGTCGAGCGGCCGGGGCAGCCAGGTGAAGGCCGGCAGTCTCATTTCTCGATCTCCAGCGCGTAGCCGACGCCATGCACCGTACGGATGAGGTCAGAACCCAGTTTGCGCCGCAGTCCCTTGATGTGGCTGTCGACCGTTCGGGTACCGGAGGCGTCCTGCCAGCCCCACACGTCGGCGAGCAGCCGTTCCCGGGGCAGCACCGTGCGCGGGTGGCCGGCCAGGTGCACCAGCAGGTCGAACTCGGTCGGCGTCAGGTGGGCCTCGACGCCGCCGCGGAGGACCCGCCGCTCCGCCTGGTTGATCTCCAGGTCGCCGAGCCGGAGCGTCGGCGGCGCCGTCGACGGGGTCGCGGCCTTGGCCGCCCGGCGCAGCAGCGCGTGCACCCGCGCGGCCAGCTCGCGCATCGAGAACGGCTTGGCCATGTAGTCGTCGGCGCCGACCGCGAGCCCCACCAGCAGGTCGGTCTCGTCGTCGCGCGCGGTGAGCATGAGGATCGGCACCGGGCGCTCGGCCTGGATCCGGCGGCACACCTCGAGGCCGTCGAAGCCGGGCAGCATCACGTCGAGCACGATGACGTCGGGCGGCGAGGTGCGGGCCGCGGCCACCGCGGCCGGGCCGTCGCCGGCGATCTGCACCGTGAAGCCCTCGGCCCGCAGCCGGGCACCGACGGCCTCCGCGATGGTCCGCTCGTCCTCGACCACGAGAACCCGCCGCTCGGTCGTTGTCTCCACGTCGCCCACCTCCAGCCCTGCCCTGCATCTAAGCGGCCGGTGTGCCCCCGTGGCCACCGGCCGAGCGTTTCTGGCCGGGAGCCTATTGATCAACCGTGCAGAGCGGGCGCCGAGATTGTGAACGACCTGTGCAGAGTGGGGCCCGGGGCTGTGGATAACCCTGTGGAGAAGTCGGGGAGGCTGTGGACAACCGTGTGGATTCAGCGGGTCCAGTCGTTCTTCGCCGCCCGGATCAGCTTGTCCTTGAGCTCGCGAGTATGCCGCCGGCTGACCGGCAGCTCCACCTCGTCGACCGCGACGACATAGCCGGAACTGGTCAGCCGGAGCTCGGCGATCAGGCGGAGCTGGACCAGGTAGGACCGGTGGATGCGGACAAACCCGGCGTCCGCCCAGCGCTCCGCGAGGGTGGCCAGCGACACCCGGACCAGGTGCGAGGCGTCCGCGGTGTGCAGCCGGGCATAGTCGCCCTGTGCCTCCACCCACCGCACCGACGAGCGCGGCAGCATCCTGGTCGTCCCCGCCAGCTCCACCGGAATGGCCGGCTCGTCGGGCACCGGGCCGGTCGCCGGAACGGGGGCGGCGCGCACCCCGGCCACCCGGCGCAGCGACTCGCCCAGGCGCTCGGCCCGCACCGGCTTGCGCACGTAGTCGGTGACCCCGAGGTCGAACGCGTCCACCGCGCCGTCGTCGTACGCGGTGACGAAGACGATCGCCGGCGGGCGGGCGAAGCGGCGCAGGATCCGGGCCAGTTCCATGCCGTCCAGGCCGGGCATCCGGATGTCCAGGAAGACCGCGTCCACCTCGGTGTCGCGCAGCACCCGCAGCGCCTCGGTGGCATCCCCGGCGCGGTGCACGTGCGCGACCCGTTCGTCCGCGTTCAGCAGGTAGGCCAACTCGTCGAGTGCGGGCGGCTCGTCGTCGACGGCCAGGACGACCAGGCTCACGCCCGCACTCCCGGGTGAAATTTGGGCACTCGCATGCTCACTTTCGTACCCGCGCCGGGCGCGGTCTCCACCACCAGGCCGAAGTGATCACCGAAGACCGACCGCAGCCGCTCGTCCACGTTTGTCAGGCCGACGTGCTGCCCGTCGTCGGTCTCCGGCCGCCCCGGGGCGAACACCGCCGGATCCATGCCCACCCCGTCGTCCTCGACCGTGATGTGGCATTCGGCACCGGCGTCCCGCGCTTCGATGCTCACCATACCGACGCCCGGCTTGCGGGAGAGGCCGTGCCGCACCGCGTTCTCCACCAACGGCTGGAGGCAGAGGAAGGGCAGGCCGACCGGCAGCACCTCGGGTGCGATCTGGAGCCGTACCTGCAGCCGGTCGCCGAACCGGGCCCGTTCGATGGTCAGGTAGCGGTCGATCGAGCGCAGCTCCTCGGCGAGCGTGGTGAAGTCGCCGTGCGCCCGGAACGAGTAGCGGGTGAACTCGGCGAACTCCAGGATGAGCTCCCGGGCCCGTTCCGGGTCGGTGCGGACGAACGAGGCGATCGCGGTCAGCGCGTTGTAGATGAAGTGCGGGCTGATCTGGGCGCGCAGCGCTCGCACCTCGGCCCGGGCCAGCCGCTCGCGGGACGAGTCGAGCTCGGCGAGGGCCAGTTGCGAGGCGGCCCAGCGGGCGGTCTCCAGGGTGGCCTGTACCAGCCCCGGCGCCGGCTGGTCGTCGGCCACCGCGACCAGCACCGCGGCGGCCCGGCCGTCCGGGCCGGACAGCGGCGCCACCACGGCGCCGCGCACCACGCAGTCGACCCGGTCGCAGGGCAGGTCGGTGGCGGTCAGGACGACCGAGCGGTGGGTGTCGAGCGCGCGGGCCGCGGCGGCGGTGAACTGGTCCTCGTGATGGCTTCCCCGGCCGTCGAAGGCGAGGCAGCGGTCCCGGTCGGCGATGGTCAGGCCGACCGCGCCGACGAGGGCGCGCAGGTGCCGGGCGGCCTTCCCGGCGGTCGCCGTGCCGAGCCCGGCCCGCAACGGCTCGGCCGCCAGCGCCGCGGTGTGCAGCACGTCGTACGTAGCCCGCTGCATCGCGGTGGCGATCCCGCGCCGGGCGCGCAGCCGCACCACGGCCAGCACCGCGGCGGCCAGCGCCGCGAGCACGGCCACGACCGCCAGCACGCTACCCACCCGACCCGCCACGCAGCAGATAGTGACGGCTGCACGCCCCGTCGTCCACCCATAGCGCCCGCGGAGCGAAGCGGAGCCAGATCAGTAGGCGCCCTTGCGCTTGAGGACCACGAAGATCGTGCGCCAGAGGATGCTCAGGTCGTAGGTGAGCGACCAGTTGTCGACGTAGTAGAGGTCGAGCCGGACCGCTTCGTCCCAGGACAGGTCGGACCGGCCGGACACCTGCCACAAACCCGTTATTCCCGGCCGCACCAGCAGCCGGCGCCGGACGTCGCCGAGGTAGTCGCCGTCGTCCGCGGGCAGCGGGCGCGGGCCCACCAGCGACATCTCGCCCTTCAGCACGTTGATCAGCTGGGGCAGTTCGTCCAGCGAGGTGGCCCGCAGCTTGCTGCCGAAGGAGAAGATCCGCGGGTCCTGCTTCATCTTGAAGAGCATGCCGTCGGACTCGTTGAGCTCCTCCAGCGTCGCCTTGCGCTCCTCGGCATCGACATACATCGTGCGGAACTTCCAGACCCGGAACGTACGGCCCTCGTGGCCGACCCGGGGCTGCCGGAAGAACACCGGGCCGGGGTCGGACAGCCGGATGCCGATCGCGATGGCCAGCAGGATCGGGCTGAGCAGCAGCAGCCCCATCGCGGCGGCGACCCGGTCGATCAGGTTTTTCACGAGCCAGCCCGGGCCGGAGAGGGTCGGCTCCTCCACGTGCAGCAGCGGCAGGCCCTCGATCGGGCGGATGTGCACGCGCGGGCCGGCGATGTCGGTGAGCTGCGGCGCGACCACCAGGTCGACGCCGGTGCCCTCCAGCTGCCAGGCCAACCGGCGCAGCTCACCGGGCTCGGCGCTGGCCGAGCCGCACACCGCGATGGTGTCCGCGCCGACCTCACGCACCAGCGAGAGCACGTCACGCGCCGCATACACCGGCACCGGGGTCTCGATGCCGCGGGCGGCCGCGTAGCCGTCGGTGATGTGGATGGCGACCGGGATGAGGCCGGCCGCCGGGCTGCGGGTGACCGCCGTGTAGACCTCGAGCGCCTCGGGCAGGGTGCCGACCAGCACCATCCGGTGGGCGCCGTGCCCGGTGCGACGGCGGGCCAGATGCAGCACCTGGCGGGCGAGCACCCGGCCGGACAGCAGGAGCAGCAGCGCGGTCAGCGACACCATCGCCACCGTGCCGCGGGACAGCTGGGTCTTGGTGGCGAACGCGAGCAGCGACACGCAGGCCACCACGGTGACCGAGGTGCGGACGATCCGCTTGTACTCCTCGCTGCCCAGCCCCAGGTAGCGCCGGTCATACGTGCCGTTGGCCCAGAGCAGGATCAGCCAGCCGAGCGGCAGCACCAGGTAGGCGAAGAAGTAGAAGACGGCGAGGCCGTGCAGGAAGCCCAGGCTTCGGTCGAAGCCGGACGGCGCCTTTTCCAGGAACTCGTGGGCCAGATAGCTGGCCAACAGCACCGAGATCAGGTCGAGGAGGACCAGGGCGACCGTGTACGGCCGGTGCCAGCGCGACACGCGCTTGTGCTGCCGGTTCCACGCCGAACGGGGTACGCCGTTGCTCGGCGGCTGCTCCTGCTGCCACTCGAAGCTGTCGTACGGCACGGGTTTGCTCCGGCTGCTGCTGTCGGTAACCGGGCGATGCAGGCTAGCGGTCACCTCGCCGATGTCCTCCCGCATCCGGAAAAGATTACGCACCGCCACGACTTAGGGGACCGACCGGTGGGCCGAATCCCCTGCGAGTCGCGACGGATACGTGGGACCGGGCCACTATACCGATGGAACGCGAGGAACGTAGCCGACGTTGTGCCCGGTTCCCCACCTTTGTACGCAGCGTGACCGATGCGGCGCTAACGGATCAACTTGGACAACCGGCGATCGGCGAGCGGTTTGCCGCCGGTCTGGCACGTTGCGCAATATTGCAGGCTTTTGTCGGCAAAGGAGACTTCGCGCACTGTGTCCCCGCAGACCGGGCACGGGAGCCCGGTGCGCGCGTGCACCCGCATCCCGGCGCGTTTCTCGCCCTTGAGCTCGGCCGCCTTCTGCCCCACCGACCGGGCGACCGCGTCGGTCTCCACCGCGCGCATCGCCTCATACAGGGTGGTGATCTGCTCGTCGGTCAGTTTGCCGGTGAGCGCGAACGGCGACATCTTGGCCACGTGCAGGATCTCGTCGGAGTAGGCGTTGCCGATCCCGGCGAGTACCTCCTGATCGGTCAGCACGCCCTTGATCTGGCCGTTGCGCCCGCGGATCCGCTCGGCGAACTCGTCGCGGGACACGGCCAGCGCGTCCGGCCCGAGCCGCGACACGCCCGGCACCTCGGCCGGATCGCGCACCAGATAGGCGGCGAGCGACTTCTGCGTACCGGCCTCGGTCAGGTCGAACCCGGAACCGTCGTCGAGCCGCACCCGGATGGCGATCGGCCCGCTGCCGGGCTTGAGCGGCGCCGGCGACTTGAACGCGTCGCGGTAATGCAGCCAGCCCGCCCGGGCCAGGTGCACCACCAGGTGCAGTTCGTCGCCCACCCCGACGTCCAGGAACTTGCCGTGCCGGCCGGCCGAGGTGAGGGGCAGCCCGGCCACCGCGGAGGGCGGCGGATCATACGTCTTCAGGGCGCTGAACGAGGAGACCTCGAAGCGCTGCACGGCGTGGCCGACCGCGCGCTCGCGCAGGTAGGCCGCGAGCGCCTCGACCTCGGGAAGTTCGGGCACGACGTCAACGGTAGCGTTTCGCGGCGTGAAGGTCGTCGTGGCGCACAACCGCTATCGGGAAGCGATCCCGTCGGGCGAGAACGTCATCGTGGACACCGAGATCGCCCAGCTCCGGGCGGCCGGTGTCGAGGTGCTGCCGTTCCAGCGCAGCTCGGACTCGATCGCCGAGCTGCCGGCCGTGGAGAAGGCGCTGTTGCCGGTCTCGCCGATCTACGGCCGGGCCGCCCAGCGGGACCTCGACCGGCTGCTCGACGCGGAACGTCCGGACGTGCTGCATCTGCACAACCCGTACCCGTTGCTCTCGCCCTGGGTGGTGCGTACGGCGCACGCGCACGGCGTCCCGGTGGTGCAGACCGTGCACAACTACCGGCAGGTGTGCTCGTCCGGCCTGTATTTCCGGGACGGGCACAACTGCCAGGACTGCCGGGGCAAGCTGCTCGGCTGGCCCGCCGTGCGGCACCGGTGCTATCGCGGCTCGGCGGCGCAGAGCGCGCTGATGGCCACCACGCTGGCGGTGCACCGGCCGACCTGGCGGTCGGTGGACCGGTTCATCGCGCTGACCGACCGGATCGCTGCGCATCTGCGCGACTACGGCATTCCGGACGAGCGGATCGTGGTGAAGCCGAACGGCCTGCCCGACCCGGGCGAGCCCGACCCGCCCGGCGAGGGTTTCCTCTACGCGGCGCGGCTCTCCCCGGAGAAGGGCCTCGAACTGCTGCTGGACGCCTGGCGGCGGCACCCGGACGGCACGCTCGGCACGCTGCGCATCGCCGGCGACGGCGAGCTGCGGCCGCTCGCCGAGCGGGCCGCGGCAGAGCGCGGCGACGTCGTCTACCTGGGCGTCCAGGACCGGGACGGGATGCGGGCGGCCCGCCGCTCGTCGGCCGCCGTGATCGCCCCGCCGACCTGGAACGACGTCCTGCCCACGGTGATCCTGGAGGCGCTGGCCGCGGGCCGGCCGGTGCTCGGCACCGCGGTGGGCGGCATCCCGTACCTGCTCGGCGCCGACGAGCCCGATGGGCCGGCCGGCTGGCTGGTGCCGCCGGACGCGGCCGCGCTCGCCGCCGCCCTGCCCGTGGCCCGGGCCGAGGCGGCCGGGCGCGCGGCCGCGGCCCGCGACCGCTACCTGCGTTTCTTCCACCCCGACGTGCTTACCGCCCGACTTATCGAGATCTATGCCGGTCTCCCCAGCGAACTCTGATCATTCACCTAGGTAGATCTTGAGCATCGCGGGGAAAGCCCCCGTCCGTGACGGAACTTTCCCGTAGGAACGTGCTGCTCGGCGCGGGTGGCGTCGCCCTCGCCGGGCTGGCCGGCGGTGCCGCCGCCGGCTACGCTCTCGCCGACGACGGCGACCCGGTGACCGCCCCGGCCGCCGGAGCGCAGACCGCCGCCGACGCCGGGCCCCCGAAGTATCGTTCGCGCCCCGACCTGCGCTTCCTGCCGGACGTCACGATCACGACGCCGGCGAACGGCACCACGGCCGGCTACATCTTCCTGACGCCCGCCTCCGGTGCCGGCCTCTGGGGGCCGCTGATCGTCGACCAGAAGGGCTCACCGGTCTGGTTCCGCAAGGTGCCCGACCCGGCCACCGTGGCCATCGACTTCAAGGTGCAGCAGTACCGCAACCAGCCGGTGCTGACCTGGTGGGAGGGGACCATCGGGGGCACCGGCGGGCAGGGCGTCGGCCAGGGCGAGTTCGTGCTCGCCGACCGGTCGTACCGGGAGATCACCCGGGTCCGGGCGGCCGGCACCGAGCAGGCCGACCAGCACGATTTCGTGATCACGCCGCGGGGCAGCGGGCTGTTCTGGGTGTACGACCCGGTGCCCGTCGACCTGACTCCGCTGGGCGGCCCGAAGAACGGGGTGCTGCACGACGGCGTACTCCAGGAGATCGACATCGCCACCGGCCGGAGGCTCTTCGAATGGCGGGCCCGCGACCACGTCGACCTCACCGAGTCCTACGCGCCGCTGCCGCAGGGCGACTCCGCCCACCTGCCCTACGACTACTTCCACGCGAACTCGGTCGGGCTGGCCGCGGACGGCAACATCATCCTCTCGGCGCGGCACACCTGGACCGTCTACAAGCTCGACAAGCGCACCGGCCGGGTGATCTGGCGGCTGGGTGGCAAGAAGTCGGACTTCCCGCTGGACGCGAACGCGAAGTTTTCCTGGCAGCACGACTTCCGGCAGCGGCGGGACGGGTCGTACGGCCTGTTCGACAACGGCGCCGGCGTGACCAAGGAGCGCGACTACTCGCGCGGGCTGGTGCTCAAGCTCGACGAGGCGGCGCGCACGGCCACTTTCGTACGGGAATTCGTGCACCCGGAGAAGCTGTCGGCGCCGACACAGGGCAACTTCCGCGAGCTGCCGGACGGCGGCTCGTTCATCGGCTGGGGCCAGAAGCCGCACTTCACCGAGCACAACGCCGACGGCACCGTGCGGCTCGCCGGTCGACTCCCGCTGGACAACCAAAGTTATCGGGCCTACAAGGCCGAGTGGGGCGGCGTGCCGCTGGACCAGCCGGCGCTCGGCCTGCATGTGGACGGCGGCAACGTCATCGTGTCGACCAGTTGGAACGGCGCGACGAAGGTGGCCCGGTGGCGGGCCCGGGCCGGCGCCCAGCCGGGCGCGTTGGCCGGTGCTGTCGAGGGCGGCCGGTCGGGCTTCGAGACCAGGCTGACCATCCCGGGCACCCCGGAGTACGTGGTGGCGGAGGCGCTCGACTCGGCGGGGCGGGTGCTCGGTGCCTCGTCGGCCATCCCCGTACGCGTCTGAAGTTGGTCGTTGACAGGATTGGCTAATCCGATTAGCTTAAAGCTAACGCAATTAGCTAAGCCTGGGGGACGACATGACCGAGTACCTGACCATCGACGGCGCCACCATCGCCTACGAGGTGACCGGCGACGGACCGTTGATCGTCCTGGCGCACGGGATGGGCGACAGCCGCGACGCCTACCGCTTCGTCGCGCCGCAGCTGGTGGCCGCCGGCTACCGGGTGGCCGCAACCGACCTGCGCGGCTGCGGCGAGTCGAGCGCCGAGTGGCCCGCCTACACCCGGACCGACATCGCCGGCGACCTGGTCACATTGATCCGCCACCTCGGCGGTCCGGCCGTGCTGGTCGGACACTCGATCTCCGGCGGCGCCGCCACCATCGCGGCGGCCCAGGCGCCCGACCTGGTCGCCGGCGTCGTCGAGCTCGCGCCGTTCACCCGCAAGCAGTCGATCAAGCTGGGCGACCTGCGGGTGAAGCGATTCCGCCAGGGGATGCTGCGGCTGCTCGGCACGGCGGTGCTGGGCAACGTGTACCTGTGGAAGAGCTACCTCGACGTGGCGTTCCCCGGGGTCAAGCCGGCCGACTGGGCCGAGCAGCTCGAGCGCGTCGACACCAGGATGCGCGAGCCCGGCCGGATGCGGGCGATGCAGCGGATGGGCCAGTCGCCGCCGGTCGACGCGGGCGCAAAGCTCGGCGACGTGCGCTGTCCCGCGCTGATCGTCGAGGGCACGCTCGACCCCGACTGGGCCGACCCGCGCGCCGAGGGCGCGGCGATCGTCGCCGCGATGCCGGCCGGGATCGGCACGGTGGAGATGATCGAGGGCGCCGGGCACTACCCGCACACCCAGTTCCCCGAACAGGTGGTCGCGCTGCTCCTGCCGTTCCTGGCCCGGACCGTCCGTGCCTAGGGCGGGCCTCGGCCCGGCGGCGGTGGTGGCCGCCGGTGCCCAGCTCGCCGACGAGATCGGCTTCGCCGGACTCACCATGGGCCTGGTCGCCGACCGGCTCGGGGTCCGCACGCCGTCGCTCTACAAGCACGTCGACGGCCTCGCCGACCTCAACCGCCGGATCGCGGTGCTGGCGTTGACCGAGCTGGCCGACGCGGTGCGGGACGCACTGCAGGGACGCGCCGGGCGGGACGCGCTGGCCGCACTGGCCCGGGCGATCCGCGACTACGTGCTGCGGCATCCGGGACGCTATGCGGCGACCATCGGCGCGGTGCCGACCGGCCCGGACGATCCGCTGGTCGCGGCCGGCGACCGGGTGATCGAGTCGATGACCGCGGTGCTGCGGGGCTACCCGATCAAGCCGGCCGACCTGAACCACGCGCTGCGCACCCTGCGCAGCATGCTCCATGGTTTCGCCACCCTGCAGGCGGCGAACGGCTTCCAGTGGAGCGCCGACCGGGACGAGAGCTTCACCTGGCTGATCGACTTCGCCGACCGGGGCCTCCGGCTCGACCGCTGAGGCGTCGAGCCGATCAGGCGCGCAACGCGTCCCGGGCGGCGAAAAGCACGCTGGCCGCCAGGAAGCCCGCGTTCACCAGGGTGAAGAGGCCGACGAACCAGATCGTCCACTGTGGCGCCACGGCGAGCACGAGGCCGGCCAGCGCGATCACGGCGCCATAATCCCGGACCAGCTTCACCACCCGGACCGGCATCGACCGGCTGGTGATCAGGCTGGCGCCCTTCTCGCTCGACTGCAGCACCGAGGTGACCAGGTTGACCATCCAGGTGCCGGCGAACGCGGCGAGCAGCCACGCCGGGGTCTCCGGCACCTGCGCCTCGGCGGTCGCGGCCAGCGCCGAGACCAGCGAGATCTGCACGGCCACGTCGCAGAGGATGTCGAGCCGGGCGCCGGCCGCGCTGGTCTGCCCGGTGACCCGGGCCAGCTGGCCGTCGGCGCAGTCGAACGCGTACGCCGCCTGCCAGCCGAGCAGCGCGAGCACGCCGATCGCCCAGCCCCAGATCGCGCCGTCCGCGATCTGCCCGGCGGTGGCGATCACCACCGCCGACACCAGGCAGCCGAGGCCGAGGTTGGCCACGGTCAGCACGGACGGTGCCAGGCCGTGCTTGTGGGCGACGACCGCGATCTGGGCGCCGATCCGCTGGCTGACCGCCTCGCTGAACAGCCCGCCACCCCGGTTGCTGGCGTAGTAGTCGGCCGCGCTCGGCGTGCCACCGGGTGGCACCGACGGCGCGGTGAAGCCGGGTCCGGTTGAGTAGACCGAACCGGTTCCGCGGCCGGAATCAGCGGTCGGCGACTGCTTCGACATACTGGGCCAGCTTTCGATGGGTTTCGTCCGGGGTCATCTGCAGATGTTCCAGAATCGTGTAGCGGTCGGGGCGGGTGCGCGGCGCGAATCCCACGATCTCCACGAACTGCTCGTCGTTCAATCCGACGTCGGCCGGCGTGCGGGGCAGCTGGTGCCGGGCCAGGCAGTCGGACATCTGGGCGAACCGGCGCTCGTCGCCGCGCAGGAAGGTGCAGAAGAGCGCACCGAGCCCGGCCAGTTCGCCGTGCGAGCCGGTGCCCGGGTACAGGGTGTCGGTGGCGTGCATGATCTCGTGACACCCGCCGCTGGCCGGCCGGCTGCTGCCGCACACGGCCATGGCCAGCCCGCTGGAGATCAGCGCCTCGGCGAGCACCGTGACGAACGCGTCGTCGGACATGTCGCCGGGCATCGTGAGCACCGCCTCGGCACCCATCCGGGCCAGCGACGCGGCGAGGCCGTCGACCGGTTCGTCGCGCACCTGCCGGGCCAGTTCCCAGTCGGCCAGCGCGCTGATGTTGCTGATCACGTCGCCGATGCCGCCGCGGTTGACCCGGTCGGGCCCGCCCTCGACGAAGTCGAGATCGACGATCACGCCGAACGGGATGTGCACCCCGTACGACCCCTTCATCC